>Ga0209990_10003153_pt1 | contig 12249 bp, 33 predicted proteins | sample NOAtaG_6_FD_187304 | JGI IMG/M metagenome (GOLD analysis project Ga0209990, IMG submission 187304) | Freshwater lake microbial communities from Lake Erie, under a cyanobacterial bloom - NOAA_Erie_Diel5S_2200h metaG (SPAdes) (version 2) | ecosystem: Environmental > Aquatic > Freshwater > Lake ...
CTTCGTAGAAGGTTCCGAGGTAGATGACGCCCTCGAGAGTGACACGGCCGTCGATCCACAGGATCCGCCTGAACTCCCAGTGGGAGGTGACGCACGCGAGGACGACACCCATCTGTCGCTCCACGTCGGGAGACTCGGAGGAGATGAGACTCCCCACGGGAAAATCGTCGTCGTTCTCCATCTCCCATAACTAGCTACTTCGCCCGATCGAGCTCTCGCGACATGAGGTAGGCTGTGGCGAGGGAGACGGCGTCATAGGCGCGGTGAACGAAGAAGTTCACGGTGGCGAGGTGATGATTGACGGGAAACATAAACTCACACACGAGCCATGCGACCCCGAAGCCGCCGAGGGTGGCGACCCAACGCGGGAGAGAGAGACGGGCAGCTGCGACAGCGGCGGTGACTCCACAGAGAGCGGCGACGAAGAACGAGGCCGCGACGACCTCGAAGGTGGGAATGGCACTGAGTCCCTCCGGGAGGGAGAGGGAGTCGACGACGGAAACGTGGGAGGGAGACATGAGGCTCATGCAGATAAGTATTCTCTCTGTGACAAATCGTCAACTGAAGTTCGGATCAGAATATTCCTCGATATTCGTCCACCTGTCAATTCATCGCATTAAATCAAATACGTAGATCCTCCGCGGCGGACCCAAAATCAGAATGTCCTCGAGGGGAGGCAACCCGACAGGGGGAGACAGGGGAACAGGGTAGGGAGACGGCGACACACGATGCACAGGGGGAGAGGGAGGGACATACTGGGACACGACACACAGCATCCCCAGCCGCCCCGCGGACTCGGGCTCCCCGGACCCACAAAGCTGCTCCACGAATCGCTGTCCATGTCTACGTGTACCTACTCTGCGGTGCGTGGGGCGGGGCTCCAACGGGCGACAAAAGCAGCTCCCACACGCGCTGGGAGGTAGTGGGTCCCTGTGGGGCGGGTGGTGCCTTGGCACAACATGTCACTTCATGACACAAAATGACACACTTTGACACCACGACACGTGGAGAAACGCTGCCCTCCGTGTTGCAACGAGTTGCAATGTACGTGCAAAGTGCCGCAGAGGTGTGGTAGAAATGTCTCATGGCAAACGACACCGATTGGATCGTCTTCTACGGCATCACCACCGGATACGCACTGGGTCCCTACCGCGACGGCGTGGGCTCCCCCTTCCCTCCCTCCCTGGGACAGTTGACCGACCACCCGCAGCAGGCCATCGGCTGGGCGACTCGGGAGGAGGCAGAGCGGGTCGTCGCACTCGTGGGCCACAGGGATGCGCGCGTCGTGCAGCGGAGCGCGGCCATCGCCTCGTGGCAGAGGGGCGTCGGGAGGGACATGGGCGGGGCCGACTGGGGCACCCTCCGCTGAGTCGACTCCCCCTCCCTCCCCCTACGCTAGCTAGGCTCACGGGTCTCCCCCTCCCCGGGGTGAGGCCTCTTTTATTTTGTCTCCCTCCCGCATAGGTACTATCATGCTCCCCGCCGTCGTTCCCCCTCCCCCACACAAGACAGTCGAGCCGCTCCCCCTGGAGCTTGAGCTCCCTCTCTCCCTCCCTCCCGTCTCCTCCTCTCTCCCCGCGGGTGGTGAGTCTCCCGGGATGGTGGTGGTGGACCTGGGGGACTCGGGCGACTGGATCGTGCTCTGAGTTTTTCCGCGGCGTTTGAGGGGGTGGCATGCCGCGACTCGAGAATCCCGTGTCTCTTTCAGGGGGTGGCATGCCGTGGAGCTTGTCCATTCTCCCCCACGTGGTGTAAGATGAGAGCATGAACAAGGGTGGCTTCTCCCTCTCCCGACTCCTCGGTCTCTCCGCTGCGAAGGCTCGGCTGTCTCGTAAGCTGGGTGTGCCCCTCACGAAGGGAGGGCGGGACGCGAAGATCGGTCGTCTCCTGCGGGAGGCATCGGGCGACGCTGCCCTCATCGCTCTGCTCCTCTCCCTCCTGTCGAGCGACGACGACTGAACAAATCGACGGGGAGGGAATACTTAGATCCATGAAGAATCTGATCGTGGAATACGTCCGTGAGGTGTTGGCAGAGAAGCGACGCAACAAGAAGCCGGGTGGTCCCCGCACCGACCTGGGAGCCGTGAAGCAGTTGAACCCGGGTGAGTTCTCCGTCAAGGTGAAGGGCGCCGTGGACTCCGCCGAGGGAGACGTCGACGACGCGGCCGACAACCTGGGCGTGGCCTCTCGCACCCTCTACCACTACCTCGACACGGAGCCCGACCTCGCGTCGGTGAAGACGTCTGAGGAGCGTGAGGGAGAAGAGAAGAAATACGGCCGCCGTAAGGCCGACGCCTGATCCTCTCCAGGTGCAACGAGTTGCAAAGGCCTACTCCCCCTCTCCCGCCGCACCCACCACCTGCAGCGCGTCCACCGTCACCCATCCCCACTTGTCGGGGGTGATCACGTACTGGAAGGTGTGCCACAGGTAGTTCCTCCCTCCCGGGAGCATGAAGCCGCGGTCCTCCGGCGTGAATTCGTGGAGAGCAGTGGCGAGGTCGTCCTCGTACATGTGCGCGAGGAGGAGCCGCGGCTTCAACACCACAGCCACCGCGTCGAGCCTCACTTGGCCTTCAGCGCCGCTCGCTTGGCTCGCGCTGCCTTCTTCGCTTCCTTCTCTGCCTTGATCTCGTCCTTCGACCGGTTCTTCGCGCCCTTCGGACGGCCACGGCCGCGCTTCTCACCCTCGGGCTTCGGCTCCTCGACGCCGCCGATCGGCTCCTTCCGGGGACGACCGCGCTTCTTCTTCGTCGACACGGCGTGACCCATCGCGAGCTTGAAGACCGTGCCGTGGCGGAGGCCTTCCTTCCAGTTCATGATGGCGTTCTGGTCGAGCTGCTCGTCGAAGAGGTGGAGGCGCCCGGTGAACTCGTCCATTCGAACGACGCGGTACGTCTTCGTGTCGAGGTAGGGCCGACCCCTCAGGAAGCTCGAGTACCGCTCGATCACGATCTTGTCGCCCTCCTTGAACTGAGCGACGCCACCCACGATCGCGTCCGGCAGGCGGGAGATGTCGGGCTTGTTGGTCGTCGCCGTGATCCCGAGGGCCGCATAGGCGTCGGGCGAGACGAAATCGGAGACGGAATCGATGTCGACGGTGTTGTCAGCCATGAGATCATCCTACCAAATCTGTGAGTGACTTTGCACGAGAGCGATTCAGAATGCGCCGTCGTCGTTCACGAGGGTGGTGGACTTGAAGTCGTCGATGAGGCCGTCCACCTTGTCCTCCGGCACGCCCTTCATGTTGACGAGAGTCCATTTCAGCTCCCCGTCGTCCTCCCACTCTCCCGACTTGCACGACTCGTGAGCCATCCAGATGAGGTTGGCCACGCCCTTGTCCGCGACGCCGAGGTGGTTGACGAGAGTGTCCTTGATGTGGCTGATGAGTTGTTTGTCGTCCATGAAATTACCCTATCACTTTCAACTCGAACTTTACACTCCCCGAGGGGCCAAGCCTTTCGGCCTGTCCCCGGGGTGCAACGAGTTGCAAAGATCCTACTTCTTGCTCTTGAGACTGGGGACCTTGGGAGCGGGAATCCCGAGGATCTTGTGGACCTGACGGGAGGACACGTTCATCGTGTAACCGTCCGGCATCTCGACCACGTAGTCGACGTAGCGGTATGATCCTTCTCGCTTCAGCTTGTGCTTCAGGATGCGGACCTCGGTCCCGACAGGATAGGTCTTCTTGATCCACTCGCCCGTCGCGGGGTCCTCGTCTTGAATCGTCTGAGGTGCTTCGAGCTGGTAGGTGGTGCCGGCGGGGAGGATGCCTTCGATGTTGGCCATGAGATTACCTTACCCTTTTCTCAATGAACTTTGCACGAGATTTTCGAAGATTTTTCTTTTTACTCCGGGAGGAGTCCCATCTCGAGGGCGACCTTGTCGGACTTGGCGTTCTCGTAGGCGTCGAGGAATCGCTTGGCGGTGTAGACGAGTGACTCCGCGGCCTCTCGCTCGTAGCGGGACTTGAGGGTGTCCAACCCGTCCTCCTCGATGGCGTTGAGGCAGTCCACCAGGGCGCTGAGGGTGTTCTCGAAGCGGCAGTAGCTCATGTTCGGCATTTGGTCGGCTCCGTTGGTTGATGATAAGAGTATACCACTTCGCCCTCAAACTTTACACGATTCTCGAAAAATTCTCTCTTGAAAGTCACTTTCATCTGTCCCGAGAAAGTGCACTTGAATGTCGCTTTCAGTGCAAAGTTCACGAGTGAAGTGGTATAGTAGGTTCATGATCAACAACATGGAGCGAAACTTCCACATCATCGTCCTCGTCGTCCTCGCCTCGCTCATGATTGGTGACGCAGCCGCCACGGTGGCCACCACGGGCGACGTCCGGTGCCTCTTCGTCAAGTGCGTCATCGTCAAGTGAGCTGTGCAAAGTTCATCAACGAAGTGATAGGATGTGACCATGATCAACACCTCGATCACCTACAAGACGCCCTCCACCACCCTCCCCATCTTTCAGGTCACTGAGGCAGATGTGGCTGAGTACGACGCCGGCATGGGACCGGAGGACGTGGGCACCTGGTGCTTCTGGATGGGTGGCACCATCTGTGGGTTCTACCCCACCCGCGAGGAGTGTGAGGAGCGAGTGGCAAATCTTCTCGCCGACTGAGTGCAAAGTTCACCCGTGATGTGATAAGGTAGTATCATGATCGACCTCCAGGATCTCACTCCCGCAATGATCAAGCGCGCCTACTTCGGAAAGCCCGGCTGCATGTGCGGATGCCGTGGAAAATACCACACGGTGGACTCGAACAAGGCGATGGTCACCAGGATCCTCCGGACCATCCAGGCGAACGAACACCTCCTCGAGACGGGAAGCAGCTATTTTGCTGCTCAGGTGAACGGCAAAGAATACGTCGTTTATCTCGGCGAGTAGTGCAAAGTTCCCTCTGAAAGCAGTAAGGTGAGAACATGGCAACACGATCGTTCATCGGCAAGCGGCTCCCCAGCGGCAAAATCATCGGCGTGTACTGTCACTACGACGGCTACCCGACGGGCGTAGGCAGGACCCTGAAGGAGCACTACACCGATCCCGCCAAGGTTGACTCCCTCATCGCGCTCGGCGCGCTCTCCTACCTGGCTCCAGAGGTCGGAGAGCGGCACGATTTCGACCGCCCACGGGAAGGATGGACCGTCGCATACGCCCGTGATCGAGGCGATCGTCCCGTCAACCAGCTCTCCTTCGGCGACGTCCGTTCGATGAAGAGCGGAGTCGCCAACAGGCTCTCCGCCGAGTACGCCTACGTGATGGGCAGGTCGGGAAAGTGGACCACTTACAAGATCTAGTGCAAAGTTCAGTCACGAAGTGATAAGGTGTGAATATGAAGAACATCAAGAGCTACTTCATCGCCCAGACGCAGCATCTCATCGATATCGATCGTGGCGGCAATCGCCAATTCACGGAGCCGCAGATCTTGGGCGTGTATCGCACGCTCGATGAGGCAAAGGCCGCTCTCGACGCCATCGATGCAGGCTACGGCAAAGTGCTGGAGATTCGAAATCCGATTCAAGTGGGCGAGAGCATCATGGGCCTGCCGCCTCGCGAGCACGAATGGCAGCGCACGCCCCCGAAGAAGGCGGCTCGTAGCCGCAAGGCGAAGGCGGCCTGAGGCAAATGCCCGGGCGGGCGGCTTCGGCTGCCCGCCCTTGCGCTGTTGAAAGTGAAGTTCAACATCGACTCAGTGTAAAGTTCCTCCACGAAGTGATAGGGTAAGAGACATGGACACGAACACCTCCCCCGCCAAGAACTCCGCCTTCGTCGTCTACGTCCAGAACTACGACGAGAGCGAGAATGACATCGACCACCTCGGGGTGTTTCCCACCTTCCAGGATGCCGTGGACTTCCGAAAGAATTTCCTTGTCAAGGACTTCGATGATTGCGCTGACCTCTCCGACGAGGAGCTCGACGAGGTCTTCGAGGAAGAGTTCCACGGAAACGTTCGTGACTGGGTCCTCGACGACGGTCACCAGCAGTACATCATCGAAGAGGTCCCCGTCTACTCCGTGTGATGGGTTTTTCCTGCCTCCGAAGGACGTAAAAATCTTTCGGATGCAGTGCAAAGTTCACCACCGAAGTGATAGGGTAGATCTATGGACGCCAACGAATTCTACGCCCACAAGGAAGCCATCCTCAAGCGCCTCTCCACCGCCCTGTGCGACGTGGAGAAGTCCATGCTCCAACTGAAGGCCCACGAGCGGAACGCCGTGGTCCCGGACGCGATCGCCCTCGAGGAGCTCGAGCAGCTCATGGACTACGTCCGCGACGCCGGCGACTGGACCACTGGCGAGCGTAACGCCGTCGCCCCCATGGTCGAGGCCGCGGCGAAATAATCACGAAGCCAGTGCAAAGTTCACGGCGGAAGTGATAAACTAAGATTCTCAACGAGGAATACAACATGTCGAAGATGAACCTCAACGTCGGTATCAAAGGCCTCAAGCACGGCACCTCCATCAACGATATCGAGGTCCCCAAGGCGCTCCGCACCCGCCGCAAGGTCGGCATCTCGTGGTTCGACGACGCTCTCGGCGGTGAAGGCCTCGTCCCCTCCTCGGTGATGATGCTCACCGGCACCCCTGGCGCTGGCAAGACCACGATGCTCCTCCAGCTGGCCAACTCCATCACCAAGGCGGGTCACGTCTGCCTCTACAACACCGGCGAGGAATCGCTCTTCCAGGTGAAGATGGTGGTGGAACGCCTCGGCCTCCGTGAGGGCTTCGTGGTCGGTCAGGACACCACGGTCGCCGGCCTCCTGGAGCACGCGGAGATCCTTCGCAAGGCGAACCCCAACAAGCAGGTCTTCATCCTCCAGGACTCGCTCCAGACCCTCGACGACGACATCGCCGTGGAACGCGGCGGCGCCAACTCGATGACGCCCCTCCGCTGCGCCGAGGCTCTCACCGACTGGGCGAAGCAGAACTACGGCATCGTCATCTTCATCGGTCAGGTCACTAAGGACGGTGAATTCCAAGGCAAGAACGGCATCAAGCACGCCATCGACTCCCACGGCCACCTCTACATCGACAAGCAGAAGAAGTCGGAGACCTACGGCGAGCGCATCTTCGAGGTCACCAAGAACCGCTTCGGCTGCAGCGGCCGCGCCTACGTCCTCGGCATCCGCCGCGACGGCCTCTACGAGAAGGGCGAGATCAACTGAGAAATAAAATCGGTCTCGAATGTAAAGTTACAGCGACTTAAGTTATTATAAACACATCAAACAACGAGCCACCTCCGAGGGGCTCACAACGAGGAAAGAATCACATGTCCGAAGTCAAGATGTCCGCTATCGATCGCGCTCTCGCCGCTGCCAAGGCCCGCAAGGCCGCCAAGGAGGCCGCCGGCATCATCGATGAATCGCCCGCACCCGAGGCGACGCCCAAGGCTCCCAAGGCCGCGAAGGAGCCCAAGGTCAAGGTCGAACGCCCCACCGACGAGGCGAAGGCCGCCCGCAACGCAGAACGCGAGGCACGTCGTGCGGCAAAGGCTGCCAAGGAGGCAGAGGACCGCGCGGCCAAGGAGGCACGCAAGGCGGAGCGCGCTGCGAAGCGCGAGGCGAAGGCTGCGGTCAAGGCGGAGAAGAAGCCGGCCCACATGAAGAAGGTGGAGCGTGCGCGCTCGAAGCTCCGTCCCCTGACGCAGTCGGCCGAGGCGATCTTCAGCGAGGTGGTCTCCAACTTCGGTGTCCAGGTGATCGAGGACATCGCGGAGCACCTCATGGTCCACGCTCGAGCCTACAAGACGCAGCGCGCGACGGCGCTCGATGCTCTCCCGCTCGGCGCCACGGTCAAGATCACTGGTGGCGATCGCCGCTACATCGGCATGACCGGCAAGGTGGTCCACTCCCAGCGCCTCCGCGCGAAGATCGAGGTTCCTGGTGTCACGAAGGAGGTCTACATCTACAACGGTGAGGCCGAGGTGATCGCTGCCGAGGCAGAACTCGCGGTGGCGGTGTAAACTGCCGGTCAGAAGTGTTACATTAGAGAATGACCGGAGACCTTCGAGGTGATGGAGGACCGGCACTAGAAGTAATCACCTCAACAATGCGTCCGTATACCCTCTGTCTTCTAAACAGGTGAAAGGTTAGCCGGATTCACGTAGGTTCGAATCCTACCGGGCGCGCAAAGGACGTGCAACGCGTCGCCATTCAACGGAAGTCCGGACCTTCTGCCACTGAATGGAAGTGCATCGTAGTTCTTGGAAGAACGCCCTAACCACGGGAAGTTCGGGTTCAATTCCCGACGATGCACCTCCTGGAACTGTCCAGGTTTAATCGAGAGAAACCGAATGAAGAACAACAGCACCGCATCCTACGACACCGCATTCGTCATCCGCAACAGCGCCCGCCGCTTCCTCACCAACTCGGAGACGAGCGCATGGGGCAGCATCGGTGAGAGCCAGCTCTTCGACAACTACTACGCCGCGCGTGAGATCGCCGGTCGGATCAAGGGCGCAGGCGTTCGACATGTGATGCTGAAGCCGATCAAGCGCTGATCATCCCCTCCCCTTCGGGGGAAACATGCTCCGGTGGCGGAATGGCATACGCAGCGCATTTAAAATGCGCGGACCTCGGTCATGTGGGTTCAAGTCCCACCCGGAGTACAGTTGATGCAACGAGTTGCATGGTTTTTTACGTCACAGTGCAAAGGTGAGATACACCGTGGTAGGATAATCACATACACGTCCTCGTAGTTCAGCTGGATAGAACAAGGCTCTCCTAAGGCCTGTGTCGGAGGTTCGAATCCTTCCGGGGACGCAACAAGGGACAATCACGTCCCCGTTCGAGAGAGAGAAACAGCATGCTTGAGTCCATCACCTACCACACCTTCCTCGAGGCCCTCGGCGTCATCGTCCTTGGGTACTTCGCCTACATGCTCGCCATCATCCCCATCACGGCCTACGAGGTCCGCAAGGCGTCGAAGGGAGACAAGCGATGATGTTCGCCACGGCAGCCATTCTCCTCAACATCGCCACATGGGTCTTCGCGATCGGTTGGGTCACCGGTTGGTCGCACCGTCCCTCCGTGGCGGGCAAGTGACGGCCTACGAGGTCTACCAGCAGGTGTCAGGAGGTGTGGTGGTTGCCACCCTTCTGTATGCCCTTGTCGAGGTGATTCAGGAAAAGACGCGCTGGTTGTGAGATCAGTGCAAAGTTCATGACGGAAGTGATAGGATGTTCCCATGATCAACCTCAACCGACGAGAACTCAAAGTGATCCTCCGCGGCCTCACCCTCGAGCGTGAGTCCCTCCGAGAGGAGATCACCAGCGATCCCAAGTGGCGGGACCGTCTCCTCGACGACCCCGAGTACATCGATCTCATCCGCCTCCAGGAGAAGCTCCTCACCGAGCTCGACAAGCTGTCCTACTGACACCACGTGACGCGAGGATACATCATGGGACCTCTGACCATCGGAACCATCGTATCGTACCAGGGACGCTGTTGGCTCGTCACGCGGGTGGCAGGAGCGTGGCTTCACCTCGTCACCCAGACGTCTCCCGGTCACACGGCCGCGATGGACGTTCCCCGATCCTACGTCTCCCAGGACCTTCGGGCCACGGAGTCGGCCCGGTACGAAATGTACTGCTCCTTCAAGAATCAAGTGCAAACTCTCACGAGAAGGTGATAGGGTAGCTTCATGGACGACAACGTCACCCTCCAGATCACTCGCATTGGAACCCGCAACCTCGGCCGCTGCTACAACGCCACCACCTGGCGGATCGAGAGCCGCAAGCCGATGAGCTGGGACAACATCAAGGCTCTCCGCGCCGGTGGCATCCTCGGCTACGGTCAGGAGTTCTTCGGCAAGGCCCTCAGGGAAGACGGTACCCATGACATCGCATGGGCGGCCAAGTACGAGACCAACCGCCAGGTCTACACCTACGAGGTCGAGGATCGCGTCGATTCTTCCGACTGACAGTGCAAAGTTTAACGCTGAAGTGGTAAGGTAAGACCATGAAGAACGCCAAGAACGCCCGTGCGAAGCAGCTCATCACCACCCTCCGCCTCGAGCGGGACTGGTCGAACGAGGAGTTCTGGGAGGCGAAGGCTATCCTGGACGCCACCCCCAATTCCGAGATGGACGCGGGCACGTGGGTCATGACCCTCATGTACGCCTGGGGTGACGTGGAAGGCTACCGCATCGACCGCGGAGAGCACGAGGGGTGCGGCCCGGAGCTGCACGCCGCTCTCCTGGCCAAGTGGCCGCCGGTCCTGTGCACTGCCCCGCAGCGCAGTATTTGACTCCGACTCAGTGCAAAGTTCATCCAGGAAGTGGTAAGGTAGGACCATGAAGAACATCTACGCAGTCCTCCAAGGCACCAAGTACGAAGGTTACTCCGTCCGCGGCGTCTACGCCGATGCGACCGCCGCCGAGGTGGCCGCCGCGGTCCTCGTCGCCGAAGAGAACCAAGACGGCAGCTCCTACGAGCGGCTCGGAGACGACGTGGCCGTCTGGGAATCCTCCGGCGGCGACTACTACGTCGAGGTTGCCGAATGGCCCTTCGACCGAGCATTTTGATCGATTCCGGTGCAAAGTTCAACCTGGAAGTGATAAGGTAAGACCATGAAGAACACCAAGACGTTCGACCTCAAGACCCTCGACTCCCTCTCGCTCAAGGAGCTCCGCGCCATCAACGGCGCGGTCTTCGCGGCCATGAACCGGGCGGAGCGCAAGGCGGACAAGGAGAAGACCACCTCGCGGCTCGTCGCGGTGGAGCCGGAGCGGTGGCAGGTGTCGGACACGGACCGCAAGCGGTTCGCCGGCGGGTTCTTCCGCGAACAGCGTCCCTCGGGCAACCTCGGCGGTCGGCTCTACGCGGAGACCAAGACGGGCATCCTCTACGTTCAGGACCGGTTCGGTAAGTCCTGGGGGAAAGTCGTCTGAGTCGTGCAAAGTTCGAGGCCGATGAGTTAGGATAGTTCCATGGTCATCCACAACGCCACCCAGCTCATCGGCCTCGTCTGCATGTTCATCGGAGCGGCAGGCCTCGGCCACTGCTTCCAGCAACTCGTCAATCCGGAAGAATGATCATGGCAGCGTCACCCACCTTCGAGTTCAAACAGTTCAAGTGGTTCGTCGCCCACGAGGCGGCAGGAGAGGCCACCTTCTCGTCCCTCGGCATCCCCCCGAAGCGCGGCAAGGCGCCTCCCGCATTCGACGTGGCGGGACCCGGATCCACGACCCGAACCTTCCTCCACCAGTACGACGTCCAGAGCGACTCGGAGGAGCACAAGGCCAAGTACGTCGCCGTCTACTGGTACACCGCCCCGAGCGGGGAGAAGTCCACGGCATACGTCTACTACTGCTGATCGGTGTAAAGTTCAACTCCAAAGTGATAGGTTAGATCCATGGAACGTCGCAAGCCCCGCAAGGTCCGCAACCTCGATGTCCTCGAGATGATCCTCGCCCGCAAGGGTGGACCCCACCGCGACCGTCGAGAGAAGCGGTCCAACAACCCCAAGAACCAGGAGTGGTGATCGCCATGAGCTTTGACGAAGTGGAACTCAACGAACTCCTCGTTCTTGTGCAGGACAAGGTCGGTGAACTCCGTGGCCGTGCCCTCACGGATGATCAACATCAGATGGCCATCGAGTCCTACGCCGAGCTCGAGTGGAAGATTCTCAAAATGCTCGAAGAGTAGTGCAAAGTTCCCTCCTGAAGTGGTAGGATAGAACCATGGAAATCATCACCGTCAACCGTCCCCACGAGTCCTACACCCTCTACGTCACCCCGAAGGACCGGGTGGAGATCCATACCCACAACCGAAGCGGTGAACTGGTGAACGTCAAGGTGTTCCGCGAGGGCGACATCGCCGAGTACGATTCCTACAACCTCCGGTACACCGCTCCCATCAAGGCCATCACGGCGAAGAACGTCATCTTCGACACGGGCGCATACTTCAACCGCAAGGAGACGAAGCGCCTCAAGATGGAGTCCTTTGCGTGGCGCAACCATGACTTCGACGCCGCCGAGGTTGCAGCCCAGAACGCCGAGACCTCCCTGTACATCTGATGGCCCACGTGACACACCACGAAACCCGCAGAAACGGGGTTAGGGTAAAGGTGACCGAATTCCGGGACGCTCACGGTGAGTCACTGGGGAGGACCGTCGAGGCCGATTGCCTCTGCTATGGTCTCCCCTTCCGTACCCACTCCGCCGAAAATTGTTCGAATCGAGTGCAAAGTTCATCGATGATTTGATATACTGAGATCATGGACAAATCCTCCTCCCTCAAGCAGTTCATCCTCTT
>Ga0209990_10003156_pt1 | contig 12235 bp, 17 predicted proteins | sample NOAtaG_6_FD_187304 | JGI IMG/M metagenome (GOLD analysis project Ga0209990, IMG submission 187304) | Freshwater lake microbial communities from Lake Erie, under a cyanobacterial bloom - NOAA_Erie_Diel5S_2200h metaG (SPAdes) (version 2) | ecosystem: Environmental > Aquatic > Freshwater > Lake ...
TCTAGGTTTACTGTCTTTACTCGCATTAGTGCGATCAGGAACATCGACACAAATAAGAGTCTTGCTCTATTCCATTGCAGATGTTCATGCAACTTTTCGCGAAATACGCTAATCTCTTTCATAGGGGTTTTATTTGTGATGTGGTTATCTTTTATAAAACCCCTTCCTGCCTACTTTTGCAACTTTTTGTCCTGTACTAAGTCTCAGCTAATAACCTAGCTATGTCATCTTCTTCAATTAGCGGATTGATTTCAGTAATACTTTTCTTGAAAATATCAGCAAAGATATTTGTTGTATCATCCCATAGGGCATTTTTTAACGATAAGTATTCATACCCTAGTCGATGCAGGTGTAATACTGAAGGCAGCTTTACTCTGGAGTCTTCATTAAAAGCCATAGATTGTATTAAAGTATAGATAATTCAAAAATGGCTGTATCGAATAACTGGGAAGCCAATCGTGTCATCAATTAGTTCTATATTATCCATATCAGAGAGTAAACAGTCCAGCCAACTGACTAACTCATACTCATAGTAAGTAGCTAGACATAAGTAAACTAAAAACCGAGAGTTTTGTTCCGCCCGCGTAGCGGGCGGAACAAAAACTCTGGTTTGGGTTTTAATTAAGTTGAGCTACTTATTACGAGGATTTTATGGATTTAAAAGATGCTCTTGCTTTACTACATCCTGCGATCGCAGTTGTCATCGTCTTTCCCCTAATTGGCATAGTCGTAAATCGCGCTATCCTTGTGCGTCAGCGTCGCCTTGTAACTAAAGCTGGAGCAAAGAGCAAAATTCCACCAGTAGTTGGTTCTGAGCATGTCGAAACTGGACTGTGGTTGAGCATTGCTGTTGTTGGCGTAACATTGATCGGTTTGGCATTTGCAATTATCTCCAAAATGATCTCAAAAGAGGTTTGGACAGCCGATCCATTGCGAGTTGTCTTTGTTGCCTTGATGTTTGTTGTGACAACTGCATCAATGACCTTTCTTTGTCTTAGCAAAGTGACTCATTGGAAAGTGGTCTTTGCAGTACTTACGAGTATGGGATTAATTGTAATCGGCTGTCAGCCAGAGGTTTATCGACTTGATCAACAATGGTTTATTTCCCATTACTACTACGGTGTTACTTCAGCAATTTTGATGATCATTTCAGTGGCGATCACCCAAGACATTTACAAAGATAAGAGCGATCGCTGGCGCATGGCACATATCATTCTTAACTGTTTAGCTATGTTGCTATTTATCGGTCAGGGCATCACAGGCTCACGGGATTTATTAGCGATCGCTCCTAGTTGGCAACAAACTTATCTGAAGCAATGTGATTACGTTGCCAAAAACTGTCCGCAATTTTAACGAACAACAAAAAATAGCGGCACGTAGAGCCGCTATTTTTTTGACTTAGGCTAGCAACTTCTCAACTGCTGCAATTACATCTTCAGGTTGAGGAATTGTGAGGTTTTCCAAGCCGCCATTGTAGGGAGTTGGCACATCCAAGGCAGCAAGACGGACAATAGGAGCATCTAACTCATCAAAGTAATAGTCATTGATCGAAGCGATGATTTCTGAACCGATGCTGGCGCAACGCATTCCTTCTTCAACGATGACAATGCGATGGGTTTTCCGCAGTGAGGTGACGATGGTTTCTAGATCGAGAGGCTTCAAGGAAATCAAGTCAATTACTTCAGGATCGTAGCCCTTATCAACGAGGGTCTCAACGGCTTTGAGAACATGATAGCGCATTCTCGAATAGGTAAGAATCGTAACATCACTACCTTCGCGCACGATTTCTGCTTTATCGAGAGGCAGTAAATACTCCTCATCAGGAATATCTTCCTTGATGTTGTATAGCAAAACATGCTCGAAGAAAAGGATCGGATTGTCGTTGCGGATCGCCGACTTTAGTAAACCTTTAGCATTGTAAGGTGTGGAGCAAGCCACCATCTTAATCCCTGGTACTGCTTGGAAATAGGTTTCTAGACGTTGCGAATGTTCTGCACCGAGGTTGCGACCAACTCCACCGGGGCCACGAATGACGATAGGGATTTTAAAGTTACCGCCAGAGGTATAGCGCAACATCCCTGCGTTGTTAGAAATTTGGTTAAAAGCAAGAAGCAAGAAGCCCATATTCATGCCTTCAATGATGGGGCGCAAGCCTGTCATCGCTGAACCGATCGCGAGCCCTGTAAAACTGTTTTCAGCGATCGGGGTATCGAGTAGGCGTAAGTCACCATATTTCTTGTAAAGGTCTTTGGTTACTTTGTAGGAGCCGCCGTAATGCCCCACGTCTTCGCCTAGAACATAAACGGCTGGATCGCGCTCCATTTCCTCATCGATCGCCTCTCTGAGGGCGTTAAAAAAAGTAACCTCTGCCATATTTATCTATTAATGTCTACATAGTTATTGGGGCTAACGCTCAATTATAACTTTACAAAGTGTAAATATTGCACCAAAACTTACACCAAAAACTTGAGACTAAGCATAATTTGGGCAAAGCTACGGCTTGCCATCATTCCACATTAGTTAGGATGTAGGCAAACCTTAAGAAACCATTTAAGAATTACTTTTTAGTGCTAAAAGTTCTAAGAGATCCCCCTCAATCCCCCTTAAAAGGGGGAAGAATTTAATTCTCCCCCCTTTTTAAGGGGGGCTGGGGGGGATCTAAGGCAATTCTTAAATAGATTCTAAGATAGCAAGTTACATCTATATGAAACAGACTAAACCATCAAAATCTAAAAAAAAGAGATTCTCTAGCTTTGATCTAGCATCTGCTTATAAGCAGTTAGGTATCAAAACTTTAACTCATTGGGAATTACCAGATTTAGCGATGGCTCCTAGCGAATTTTTTATCAAAAGATTAGAGCGCTTGCATCGTAACTTCGATTTGCGGAGTTATGAGGAATCCAAAAAGCTGCTGATCGATGCTTTTTGCGAAGAAGCAATGGATAGTATTGACAAACTCAAAATATGGAAAGGCGGCAAAATAGAAAGTGATATTTTAATTGGCAATGCTGACTATTTAATTGCCGCTAGGCAAGACTATTTAGATACACCATTCCTATGTATTGTCGAAGCTAAACGCGATGACTTTGAGCAGGGTTTAGCTCAATGTTTAGTAGAAATGCAAGCTTGTCAATGGGAAAATCGGCAAGTAGGAAAAGAGATTGATGTTTTGGGAATTGTTACTAATGGGCAAGGATGGATATTTTATAAACTTACCCTTACCGACAAAGTCTATGAAACAGGAATGTATAGTTCTGATGATGTCGCTAAGACTTTGGGAGCTTTACGTTTAGCTTTTCAGGAATGTGAGAATAATTTATAGATTTTTAGGAGTTGCTTGGCAACTCCTAAAAATCTATAAATTATTCTGCTGCACGGATCTTAAATGCTTGGCGATGGAGGTCGGTGTAACCAAGGTTCTTAATCGCTTCGCGATGCTTGGGAGTTCCATAGCCTTTATTAGTAGCAATGTCATATCCTGTATAGGTTTTGGCAAGTTCGATCATTTGCCGATCGCGCCATACCTTTGCCACAATACTCGCCGCCGCGATGGAAATTGATAAAGAATCGCCCTTAACGACAGTTGTTTGGGGAATAGGCGCAGTCAGTTGAAAGCGTAAAGGCTGATTACCATCAATTAGGCAATGCTTGGGCTGAGGCTTGAGTTGAGAAATAGCTCTTTCCATTGCTAATAAACTGGCGGCGAGAATATTAATCTGGTCGATTTCTACAACCGAGGCAGTCCCAATTGCATAGTCGATCGCTACTTCACGAATGCTCTTATCTAACTGCTCACGCCTTGATACCGACAGTTTTTTGCTATCAGTTACGCCTAAATCTGCTAAATATGCCATTTTCTCAATAGGCAAAATTACTGCTGCTGCGACCACTTCCCCAAAAAGGCAACCTCGACCAACTTCATCAACTCCTGCAACGGGATAGTTGGTAATTTCTAGCGATCGTAAATCTTCTCGGTTCATATAGGAATTATAACCATGACCTTGATCAAAATCCTTACCGAATTTATGGTCATGAATTACCCAAGCAGCATGGTACACCGATTCGATTAGTGCTACCTTGGAAATATGGTTACAAGAGTAAGTAGCTCACCTTAATTAAAACCCAAACCGAGAGTTTTGTTCCACCCGCTACGCGGGCAGAACAAAACTCTCGGTTTTTAGTTTACTTATGTCTAGCTACTTATCAGATTTGTATTCATTACAAGTGCGACAAGCAAGACATAAGTTCTCAATCGTATTTAATCCTCCTTTAGAAGTTGGTTGAATATGATCGATGGTCATGGGCATACCGCTATTTGCTTCAGTCGTGAGGCAATAGCAGCAGCGTTTACGATCAATTGATTCTATTTGCGATCACAGGTTTTGAGAAATATAAGCTGACACGATTTAACCTGCTAGTCTCGCAACGTTATGTCCTCGCCATTTGAGGATGGCGGCAGCTTGAGATTTGGGTAACATGAAGCGATCGCTATCTTTACGGAGGTTATCCAATTCCAATCTTTCGGAATCAGTAAGTCCTGTATTTTGTTGTTTTGATCACAGGGATTCGTAGCGTTCCATTTCTAATTGAGTTTTCTGGCTACGGGCAATTTGCCATAGTGAATCATCATCAAGTCGATCTAAGCTGGCAATGTCGTTTTGGAATTCTTCGGGTACGTCTTTCCATGTTGGCGGACTGCCAATTTGCAAGGCTTGTAAAATTATGTCTTCTAGAGAGCGTTGCGTTGCTCCTGCCGCGATCGCGAGTCGTTGGTATAATGCTTCTGGTATTTGTAAATTAACGGGTTCAGCCATATTTTTTCAATAGGTTAAACCATCTTTATTTTATAGTCTATAATTCTAGATGATATTGATTTTGAGGCTGAGTAATAATATGACTATAGCTAAAAAAGTTAGTCAAGAAAAACTAAGTAGTACTAGTAAAAAATCTGCTGGTGCTAAAAATCCTTCTCGGAAAAAGAACTTAAGCCGTAAAGAGAAGTTGGAACTGATTAGAAAAGCTAATCAGCTTCTAGAAAATGTTTGGGATAAGATTTACGATTCTCACCATCAGTCTACGGATGCCAAAACTAACCTTTGACACTAATATTTTTATCACGCATAAGCGAATCAAGCTTCCTGAAAGTTTTTATATGTCAGTGATTGTGCTTCAGGAATTAGTTGCTGGTGCGGATGATGATGCAACTGTAAAAAAGCTTTTGAATATCAACAAGTTTTACGAAAAGGTTGATAGGTTGCTTGTGCCTAATGCTGAGGATTGGTGGCTTGCGGGTAAAGTGATTAATTCTTTGCAGCGTGGTCTAAAGTCTGAGAGGGGTGGGCTTGCGCCGAAGATGACTGCGGATCAAAAGCATCGGATTAGTCATGATGTTTTGATTGCACGGACTGCTAAACGGGCTGGGGTAACTGTCATTACGGACAATATTAAGGATTTTGAGGCAATATAAAAAGGCTTTTTGAAATTGCTCTCTGATACAAGTTTTTACTCTTAATCTATTAAGCTGTAAGTAACTTTATGTATAAAAGGTGCTAGTTTGGTAATCACGAAAAAACTATAAGAAAATTTATTATTTAGTTTTTCGCAATATCTACCCATGTAAAGCGAATTAGTTAATCATGTCTAGCGCACAACCAGATTATCGCGGGAGAGTACAAGCCCAAGGCGATGATATCGATAAAAAGAAACATCCTGGAGGGTACAGTGAATCTTGGGCGCGACACACTCCTGTCACCGATGTCGAAGGTTTTGAATTTCTTGCTAAACTTGAAGGACAATGCAGCGAATCTGAAAAAGCTCAGCGAAAACAGGCTTTTGTTAAGGCTAAACGTTTCATTAAAAATGCTAGTAACTCAGGAGGAGTTGACCCGAATTCTCAGCCACACTCATTTCAAGATCTTAAACGTACTGTGAGTAATGCTCGTGTTGATATTGAAATTATATCTGGTAAAACCTTTATTCCTATTGAGCAAAAGCAATGACACTTATTCTAACTCAGGTGAACAAATATTTAGACTCCGATGATATTAATGGAGCTAGAGAAAAAATTACTGACAGTTTCCTTAACTTGAAATTGATAGATTCTAGTGTTTTAAATTTTGCTGTCTTATTAACACTTGGTTCTCAGGAATTACTAGAAGTGAGCTTAGGCGTACTAAGCCGTAAGATTATTAATAATGATATGGAGATTAATGAAAGTATAATCTGGTTATTTATTGCGGCAATATTATCCAGAGAAAGTATCACTCCAAATAGTCCCTCAAGAGTGAGTATACTTGGTTTAATATCTTGTGTGAAGAATTGGGAGTCGCCTGTTTTTGCCCTATTAGCACCTGCATTAGATGCCTTTTTTAAGGTAAGTCTTTCTTCAAGCAATTCCTTAATAGCTGAGCAAACTCTAGATTTTCTTGCTACTTGGGGAGATGACTATGCAAAAGCTCCTCATTCGAGAATAAATCTTAATCAACTTAAGTCTCTTACTCAATCAATTTTGGATCAAGTAGACGAATTAGATCTAAGACTAGAATGGGAGGAAGGAAGAGATAACTTTTACGAAAAGGCATACCACGTTAAATATTCTGATGAAAATATTTGGTCGGCAAGTAGAGAGTTACTAAAAGAAATTTACTCTCCTCAAGTCTTAAGCCATGATACAGAAACTAATGAACATGGCATTGTAAAAAGTAATATATCCAGATTAATAACTTCATCTCTTGCCACAATTAGAACAATTCTTGGGGGGGATGGTTTATCAATTGCAGTACACATAGACAATCTTAGAGACAAAAATTTTTGGTCGGTCGGAGCTAATGTTATAGATAAGGTAGAACAATTACTTCAAGAAATCGCCGATGAAACTTTTGAGAGGATAATTCGACTGCCTTCTTTTTCTCCTCCGCAGTCGATACTAGGCTCATGGACTATCATTTTAAGGATGCCTCTTACTAATCTTCAATCGAATTTATTAGCACAGGCAATTAAATCTCTTGCTTCAATATCAGATAATACAAATAAAATTAACTCGCTTACAAATGAAGTTAATTCACTCATACTAGATAGCTGGAGAGACTGTGCAGCAAGACTCAAAGAGGAAAATCTTAGAGTTGATTTAGCAGTTTCCAATAACGATTCAGAGTTGTTAACTATCAGATCTATATCAACAGAAGATTTTCCTAGCTCAGATGAGTTAACTTCTTGTAATATCAGGGTTCTATCTCATAATATTCCCCAAGCCAATAAACTGGAAAGAATTCTAGACTTCGCTTCTCTATTAGTTCAATACCCATCCTCTTTGTCAACAGTTCGTCAAAAGTTCTCAGCGATAGATGGAGTTGGCGATAGATCCTTTTCTTATTATCGAAGAGCTATGCAAATTCTTAGTCTTGCTGATGATCGCTGTCAACCAACTATTCCATGTAGAGTTCTTAACCGTTTACCTACACTAGAAGCAAAAATCAGGTTTTTGGCTTATCAGTTCATATCTTCTAAAGTAGGCTCAGCATGGCTTGATTGGCAAAACGTTAATGATCTCTCCGAAATTCAGTCTGATAGAGCGTCTGAATTTTTGGCTTCTGTATGTCCATCCATTTCAGAGAGTACGGTCGAAAGGCGCGTTCAGACTTTACAAGCTTGGATGAATATGTTTAAGCAATATTACTCCAATTAATGCGATCGCTTTTTATCTACAAAACTCTGTTAGCGATCGCGCTTGATGATGCCAAAAGGCGATATCCACAAAACGAGTGAAGTTTATCCCCAGTCGCAAAGCTACCAAAAAATATCTAGGTGAAACCAAAGACTAATCTCGATCTAGAAGAACAAGAAATTTTAGAAGCATTTGAAAGCGATCGCCTCACTCGCACAGCAAACTGGCAGGAAGAGCTAGAGCAGCATAAACAAATCGCATCCGCAACCTTTGCCCAAAACAGTACAATCAATATCCCTGTCTCAGAGAAAGACCTGCGATCGCTCCAAAAACGTGCTTTAGCAGAAGGGATTCCCTATCCATTATTTATCTCCAGCATTTTACATAAATTTATTGAAGGAAAGTTGGTAGAAATTTCCTGATCGCGCTTGATGACAGCAAAAGGCGATCGCCTATCTCTACCTTGCTCACATTCTGACTTTTGAAGTAAGTATTTTTATCTACAAGGCTCTGTTAGCGATCACCTTTACTACTAGGGTTTTGCTAAACTAAAACTAACTTGAGTGTGAATCGAGAAAAGTAGTATGAACACAATTAAAAACGAGATAGTGCAACGCTTAGAAATTATCCCTGATGACAAACTGCGAGAAGTTCTTAGCTTTTTAAACTATCTGATGTGGCAAACTGAAAATTCACGAACTCAAGAAGATACAGATTGGCTAGAGAGCGACCTGTCAGGTTTAGATAATTATGAATCCTATGAATGGCAAGAAGGAGAACTACAAGAAAGGCTACCCGTAAATAATGGAACCCGACTAAAGTTCTAAATACCTAACTAAAATCTGTTGTATTTCCACCAATTGATTCGGTTCTACTTGCCCAAGACATTGAATCAATCTGCGTTTATCAAAAGTCATTGGATCGATACAGACAACTAAACTATTACTGCTAAGACCATTATTAATAGAAGGAACCAAAGGCACAATCACTGGAAGCAGGCGATCGCTAGGATTAGCAGAAGTAATCGGTAACACAGTTACCTTACTACGCTGATTAAAAGCAGTTCCAGAGATAATCACCGCAGGACGAGTTTTGCGAATTTCTGTACCAATTGAAGGATCGAAACTTACTAGCCAGATACTTCCCAATCGATAATCGCTGCTTGCTGCCATGCTGTTTCCTCATCATTTGACAATTCATCTAACAACAAACAAGCCTCAACCATCGCCTGCTTTTCCTGCTGCTTCCGCCATGTTTGCAGTAACCCCTCAATGAGCCGACTACGATTTTCTACGCGATCGTCAACGTAGTGGACTAACTCATCTGGAAGAGAAATAGATATTTTCATAACTATTTTATACTACTCTTAATACTACCTAAAGTAGCATAAGTATCGAATAGCGATCGCCTTTTTTAGAGATGATTAGTGTGATCGCCTTGTAAATTCATGATCGCGCTAAAATGATCTCAGTAGTCCCCTGTAAGGGAGCAAATTATATGCCATTAAAAGAACTCTTAAACGAAGCTAAAAATTTAGATATTCAAGAACAAATTCAACTAGCTACACAACTATTGCAATGGGTAGAAATAAAGATTAATCAAAAGCCTCAAGACTCCTCATCCAAAAAAACGCGCCAAGCAGGACTTGGTTTAGGCTCTTGTATATTTACTGCTGACTTTGACGATCCATTGTCCAATGAATTTTGGCTTGGGGAATCATGAAATTATTATTGGACACCCACGCTTTCATGTGGTGGCATAGTGAGCCAGAGTGTATTCCCAAAAGCACCCTAACCTTACTTCAAGATCCCGATCATGAATTAATTCTCAGCGTAGTCAGTCTATGGGAAATGCAAATCAAAATCCAGTTAGGCAAACTTACTCTTAGAGACGATCTAGAAATCATGCTAAAGATTCAGCAAGAGCGAAATAATATTAGTCTAATATCTGTGACGCTTCCCCATATTCTGGAATTAAAGAATTTACCCCCACACCATAAAGATCCATTTGATAGAATGCTCATAGCTCAATCTAAAGTTGAAAATGCAACGTTAATTAGCCGAGACTCAGTTTTTAAAAGTTATGAATGTTCTTTGATTTGGTAATTTCTTGTGAAATTTGCGATCGCCTTTTGAGATATTGATTCAGCCTAAAGTTCTAAATACCTAACTAAAATCTGTTGTATTTCCACCAATTGATTCGGTTCTACTTGCCCAAGACATTGAATCAATCTGCGTTTATCAAAAGTCATCGGATCGATACAGACAACTAAACTATTACTGCTAAGACCATTATTAATAGAAGGAACCAAAGGCACAATCACTGGAAGCAGGCGATCGCTAGGATTAGCAGAAGTAATCGGTAACACAGTTACCTTACTACGCTGATTAAAAGCAGTTCCAGAGATAATCACCGCAGGACGAGTTTTGCGAATTTCTGTACCAATTGAAGGATCGAAACTTACTAGCCAGATACTTCCCAATCGATAATCGCTGCTTGCTGCCATGCTGTTTCCTCATCATTTGACAATTCATCTAACAACAAACAAGCCTCAACCATCGCCTGCTTTTCCTGCTGCTTCCGCCATGTTTGCAGTAACCCCTCAATGAGCCGACTACGATTTTCTACGCGATCGTCAACGTAGTGGACTAACTCATCTGGAAGAGAAATAGATATTTTCATAACTATTTTATACTACTCTTAATACTACCTAAAGTAGCATAAGTATCGAATAGCGATCGCCTTTTTTAGAGATGATTAGTGTGATCGCCTTGTAAATTCATGATCGCGCTAAAATGATCTCAGTAGTCCCCTGTAAGGGAGCAAATTATATGCCATTAAAAGAACTCTTAAACGAAGCTAAAAATTTAGATATTCAAGAACAAATTCAACTAGCTACACAACTATTGCAATGGGTAGAAATAAAGATTAATCAAAAGCCTCAAGACTCCTCATCCAAAAAAACGCGCCAAGCAGGACTTGGTTTAGGCTCTTGTATATTTACTGCTGACTTTGACGATCCATTGTCCAATGAATTTTGGCTTGGGGAATCATGAAATTATTATTGGACACCCACGCTTTCATGTGGTGGCATAGTGAGCCAGAGTGTATTCCCAAAAGCACCCTAACCTTACTTCAAGATCCCGATCATGAATTAATTCTCAGCGTAGTCAGTCTATGGGAAATGCAAATCAAAATCCAGTTAGGCAAACTTACTCTTAGAGACGATCTAGAAATCATGCTAAAGATTCAGCAAGAGCGAAATAATAGACCTGTTGGGAAATAAGGTAAACTAAAGAAAGTGGTAAAAGCATAGAAAAAATGTTAAACATTGAACGCCTCCTCAAGCAAGATCGTCTAGTGAGGGCAATGACAGGGCTAAACCTAAAAGCATTTAAAGCCATAGAGTCTAGCTTTGCCGAGGCGTATCAGGAAAGTCTAAACAAGCCAGAAAAAGAGCGAAAACGCCAACAAGGAGGAGGAAGAAAAGCCACCTTAAGAACGACATCAGACAAGCTGCTGTACATCTTGATGTACTTAAAATGCTATCCAACGTTTGACCTGATGGGAGTATTATTTAACTTTGACCGCTCCTGCGCCCATGACTGGGTACATAGACTGCTACCAATATTAGAGGCAACTTTAGGGAAGAAGCAAGTATTGCCAGAGAGAAAGATCAATAGTATTGCTGAATTTCTAGAAAAGTTTCCAGAAGTGAAAGAAGTGATTATCGATGGGACAGAGAGACCAGTACAACGTCCAAAAGATAGCGAAAAGCAGACAGCGAATTACTCAGGGAAAAAGAAACGCCATACCCGCAAGCACACCACAGGAAGCACCCGCAAGAAAAGGGTAATATTGCTGAGCAAGGCTAGAGGCGGGAAAGTGCATGACAAGAAGCAATTAGATGAAGAGGCGTGGATCGAAAATATACCTGATGAAGTGGCTATTGAAGGAGATTTAGGATTTCAGGGCTTACAAAACGAGTTTGTCAATGTACATCTACCGCATAAAAAGCCAAGAGGTCAAGAGCTAACTGAAGCACAAAAAGAGGAGAATCGAGAATTTAGTAGTCAACGAGTGGTATGTGAACACGCACACGCAGGTATCAAACGTTGTCGCTCTGTAGCAGACGTTTATAGGAATCGTGTGACTGATTTCGATGACCGCTTAATGTTGAATGCAACTGGCTTATGGAACCTCTATTTAGAGGTCGCTTAAAGACACAGTAATGACGAAAGCCCTATCTACCATTAGCTTTTATTTCCCAACAGGTCTAATATTTTTTGCACATCATACAGAAGGATTTAAGTATTCAAAAATAAAAATTGAGGAGCAAGCACGTCTAAAAAATATTTCGGTACATTTTTGGAAATGGTATGAATTTCATAACTCACGGCGAAATCCGTCAAGATTTGATTGTTTTTGGTCTCATGAAATCTCTAGCGATCAACTTGTCGATCAATATATTCATGCAGTAAATAATCAGCGACTTCAAAAGTCTAATCAATCTTTCCCACCTTTATTTCGTCCTAATGATATGCCAACTCAGGACAGCATTTTTTCTTCACC
>Ga0209990_10003158_pt1 | contig 12228 bp, 7 predicted proteins | sample NOAtaG_6_FD_187304 | JGI IMG/M metagenome (GOLD analysis project Ga0209990, IMG submission 187304) | Freshwater lake microbial communities from Lake Erie, under a cyanobacterial bloom - NOAA_Erie_Diel5S_2200h metaG (SPAdes) (version 2) | ecosystem: Environmental > Aquatic > Freshwater > Lake ...
AGACAAGTCGTTGACAAAAAAGTAACGGTTGACGCGCCCGAGCATGCAACAAAATGTTTCTTCAATGGTGCGGTGAGGTGTAGCCCAAAGTTTATACCTTCGTTCAACGTTTTGTGTCGGGGACAGGACGCGGCTTCGGAAGCGCACCACTGAAGAAACACAAACGTTGCCAGCCATAGGGTCGGGACAAATTAGTTTTCAAGCAAAATGGCTGACGACTAACTAACAAACATTTCCCACGAGGACAAGTGAAAGACTCTCAAGACGGTTGACAAATGACCGACTCAAAACATGGGACTGAGTAAAAAAAATACAGCCGACCCTCCGCTTTTTTAAGAAGATTCTCCCTCGAAACCCACGTCATTGGCACATTTGCTTGCCGCGCATCCCACCCACATCCAAAGCAAGCAAAAGAGCCAATCCCACCCACGAAAAGTTCAGTATAATTTATTAGATTTGACAATATTTGACAAGCCAAACTTAATACCAATTAAAGTGAACCATTTGGGACAGAAAATCCGGGAGCTGCGAGAGAAGAAGGCTCTCCTTCTGCGACAGGTTGCAGCTCATTTGGAAGTTGACACAGCCTTAATGAGTAAAGTTGAGAGAGGCGAACGAAATGCGTCCAAGCAACAAGTCATAAGTATTGCCGGTTTCCTGAAAGCAGACGAGGAAGAACTATTAACTCTGTGGTTGGCCGACAAAATTGAATCAACCATTGTCGAAGAACCGAAAATCGCTTATGAGGCAATGAAAATCGCCAATAAAAATCTTAAGAAATGAAGAAAGGAATTAAGCTTATTGACAATTCATCAAACGAATACCAGCTTGGTAGCATTCTCAAGGAATTAATTGGTGACTCATTATACTCACAAATCTCTATTGCGACAGGCTATTGGGATTTGCCGGGAATGGTTGAGTTATATGATGAACTTCAGAAGTACCTAGACAAGCCAAACACTTCATTGAGATTATTGCTAGGAGAAGAACCTTCTGTAAGAGCCTATCAGGTTAAGAATCCAGCACGACAAGACCCTGACTTCCCTGAAAAGTATTTGAAAAGAGACTTAGAAGATTTGCAGTTAAAGGAGGAGTTCCAAAAAGTTGCCGACCTATTGGGCAAATACACGAACGAATCCAATACAGGTAAAATCCAGATTAAGGTTTATCGCAAGAATTTTCTTCATGCAAAGTGCTACATCTTTGGGACAGACTCTGAAAATGCAATCGGAATTATAGGTAGTTCGAACTTCACTCGAAAGGGCATGTTTGGAAATCTTGAATTAAATCAAATTGAAGACAACAACGCCACAGTAAATTTCATCAGAAAGAATATAACGCAACATCCATCACACAGAACTTGGTTTGAAGAATTATGGTCAGACAGTGAAGCATGGTCAAAAGTATTTAAGGAAGAAATCCTTGCCCTTAGCAAGCATGGAGGCACCTGCTTTAGTGCTTACGAAATGTACATCCATGCACTTTATCGCATTTATGGACAAGACTTGCTAGACGAGAAAGAAAATAAGGTGGACATTGACGACCCAAGTTCTGGCAAACCACAACTTTTAAAGTTTCAGGTTCAAAACGCAAACAGCCTAATTAAAAAACTGGAACGTCAAGGTGTTGCCATGCTTTCTGATTCTGTAGGCTTGGGAAAGACCTATACTGCAATTAAGGTAATTGAATATTATAAACACAACCTCAATCAACGAGTAGTCGTAATTGCGCCAGCAGGCCTAATTCAACAGTGGAGAAAAGCATTTGACGATTTCAGAATGATTCACATTCCTGAAATTTACAGTTTGCAAGATACCGAAAGAATAAAAGATATTCGTGAAAACCTACAATCGATTCCTGTTGGTTTATTTGTGTTTGATGAAAGTCACAACCTAAGAGCAGCGGGCGGACAACGCTTTGATGTATTTATTAAGTGGCGACAAGAAAATGAAAATGCTAAAACATTGTTGCTTACAGCAACTCCCATCAACAATCAATTAGCCGATTTGACCAATCAAATTATGCTTGGTTCAGGTGGAGACATTTTTAAATTGGGTAGGTTTTATGACCGTAGCAGACAAAAATATTTTACCTTAAAAGAACGCTTAGAGCTTTTACAAACTGATATGCGAAAACAAATCCATGAAAGCGGATTTATCAATTATCAGCAAATTAAAGAACAACTTACTCCTTTGCTTAACCGTTTTATTGTAAGACGAACAAGGCAGGGAATAGAAAAAGAATATCCAGAAGGATTAGAGATAAACGGAAAACTTCAAAAGTTTCCAAAATCCTATCCTGACAATTTGGAATATGAAGTTCCTAATCAGTTTAAATCGCAATTACTCAAATTTGCCGAGCAAGACGCTTCACTTACCCAGGCTTTCAAATACGAAATAACAAGTTTGGCTGAGCTTGAATATTTAGCTCATCCGCTTGACTTATTTGAGCATTATACAGAAAGAGCCAAACCAATAAATTCATCACTTGAAGTTATTTACACAGCCTTACTTGGCTTAGGCTTCCCTTGCTACCGTTACAATATTTATCGCCATGCCTACTATGGTAGAAAAAGAGGCGAGTTAGAACTGAATGCAGATGAAAACCGCGAGTTGAGCAGACAGATTGGTATTTATGGGATTTTTAGAACGGTATTCTTGAAACGTTTGGAATCTTCCATGTATTCCATCAACAAGTCAATTGACAGCTATGAAAGAAAGTTAAAGGACTTTCAAACCAAACTGGAAAAATTCAATAAAATCATTTCTGTTAAAAATCTATCTACACTCAACAAAGCTATTGATGCTTACAACGAACAAAATGCAGAAGAAGATGAACTGGATTTTGATATTGAAACCTTCGAAGAAACTGAACAAGAGTTTGTAACCATTGTAGCTGATGAAGGTATTTTTAATGTTGCTCAACTTAAAGCGGATATTATAAAAGACCTTGCTGTTGTTGCAATTCTAAAACAACAAATTGCACTTTTAATCAAGAAGGACGATAAGATACAGGAATTGGCAAAACACTTAAATCAGAATGAAGACAGAAAGGTATTGGTGTTTACATACTTTGCTGACACCTTAAAGTACTTAGAAGAAAAACTGCCTGAATATTTGGTAAAGGGAAAAAACATCGAATTTGCTTTAGGAACAAAAGGCGAAATAGAAGATTACGCCAAACGCTTTGCTCCAATATCAAAACGTTACCAACTAAAACAAGGAGAAAAGGAAATTGATTTCTTGATGGCAACCGATAAACTTTCGGAGGGGCAAAACTTGCAAGATTGCGGTATGATTGTGAATTATGATTTGCACTGGAACCCTGTACGAATGATTCAAAGAAATGGTAGAATAAATCGTTTAGGCAGTTTACATGAAGAAATATTTATTTTCAATTTTAGACCAACGGAACAATTAGAAAGCTACTTAAAACTGGTTAGCAAACTGCAAGACAAAATTAATTTGATACGCTACACCATTGGAAGCGACCAAAGTGTGTTGGATGAAGAACCCATTCCGCAAGATTTCACAGAAGACTTATACAGCCGAGATGAAAAGAAAAGAATGGCTGCTTTCCAAAAAATATTTGAAACTTCTGAATTGCTTGCAGCAGAGGATTTATTCATGGACGACTTGAGAGCATTTGACCGTGATGAATTTTTTGAAGCCTCTTACAAAGAGAAAATAAAGAATTTACCGAAAGGGAAATGGGGCAAAGTACAAATGCGAAAAGAAGATGATGACTATGTGCATTTGGCTCATTTAGCAGCAGGCGAAGCGGAGACTTTTGAAGCTGGATATTTTGTGGCTTTCACTAAAGATAAAATTGGAGAGTTATTAACCACCACCGAAGGATTACTTTCCATTAAAGCTACAAGTGAACAAAATGAACGCTTTGCCGACAAGTTCAAAAACAAGCCCGAAACAGAAGCTTACATTTTAGACTTTATCCAACGATACCAATTTTCGGAAGAAGAACATCAGGTGCGATACAACCAACCACAGCAAACAGCCATTGCATTTTTAATTAATAAAATGATGGAATATGGTTATGCTGTTTCAGAAATTGACAAAGTGACCAATTCTGTTTTACACTCACAAAACGCATACATCAATAAGGAAAATTTAAAACTGGTTCGGTTGGTTAATCGCATGAATCGCAGAGGCGATCACATAGGCGATGATGTAATCAAACAATTTATTTCATTGGCAAATCAATACAAGCCCGAAGAAAAAACAGAGAAAGCACCACTAAGCGAAATCATTCAAATATTTGCATGACTTTAACTGATATAAATAAAGCACTTTCAAATCTTGCGGAGCAGCCTACAAGAGAAAACATATTTGCGTTTTCTTTTGAACTATTGCAATGGATGAATATAACTCCCAATGCTGATAACAAGCCGCAACTGCTTTCACCACAAACTCAAAAACTAAAAGACTATTTGGCAAATGCACCACAAACTGTGCAGCCACAATTGTATCGCCTTACTGCCGATAACCAACCAATAAGAGTACGGTTTGCAGTATTGAAAAAAATGAAGAAGGAATACATATCTCAATTGGTAGATAATGACCCAGGCTTAAGCAGTTATCAGGCGATGGCCAAAGGTTTAACCATTCCGGCAACTGGCACGGCATTTATTCCTGCACAACCTTATTTTGTTCATTTTGTAACTACGCCTGATTATGACAAGCTAGTCTTAATATTTAACCAAGGTGAACAAAAAAGAATTGTATCGTTTCGCAACCGGTTAACAAATACTCAATACCATAAAATCATTCAAGCATGGCAAGACATAGGTACCAAAGCCAAACCGGAAATAGCCGACCTGCTTTGGAAATCGCTAGATATAAAAGAAGTAAACAAAGAGTTCTATAAGCAAATTAAAGAACGCTTTGATGCATTGCTTGGCATTGTAAAAACGCAACACAGCAACGCCACTGAAAATCAGGTAAAGCAATTTACAGTGCGAATGATTGGTCGTTATATTTTTTGTTGGTTTTTGAAAGAGAAAGGCATTATCCCCTTTTCATTAATTAGCAAACAAACTATTGAAAACACCGACCAGTATTATCAAACTGTATTGCTAAAACTGTTTTTTGAAACACTCAATACCAAAGTACAAGACCGTGACCCTCTCAGGCATAATGAACAATTTGAGAAAATACCATATCTCAATGGTGGATTATTTGATGAAAGTGAAGAAGATAAACTGTTTACCAAATTAGATTTAGATGCATGGCTATTGCCTTTTGTAGAAATACTAGAAAGCTATGATTTTACTGTAGATGAAAGCAGCAGCCAATACCAACAAGTGGCAGTTGACCCCGAAATGTTAGGTAGAATATTTGAAAACCTATTGGCAAGCCAAAATGAGGAAACAGAAAAATTAGCCAACCAACGCAAGGCTTTTGGTGCCTTCTATACTCCACGAGAAATTGTGGACTATATGGTAAATGAAAGCATTAAAGCATTTTTACAAACACAATGGGAGCAACATCTTGAAGCCGATAAAACCAAACACATCAATAATCCCGAACTCATTGGCGATATTTTCGGAAACAAAAAACCACAACAATTGGCTATTGAAACCAAACGCTATAAACTGAAACCCGAAGAAAAACAAAAAATAGAAAAAGCACTTGAACCATTATTTGCCAGCAACCCAGATGCAGGGTATTTAAAAAAAGATGAAAAAACTTTGCTTCTTGGTTTTTTGGAACAAGTAAAAATTCTTGACCCTGCCTGTGGCTCAGGTGCTTTCCCAATGGGCATATTGCATAAATTGGTTGAACTGAACGAAGCATTGGGTACAGTAAAGAGCAGCTACGAGTTAAAGAAAGACATATTGAGCCAGAATATTTACGGTGTAGATATTATGCCAATGGCAATTGAGATTGCCCGATTGAGAGCATGGCTGAGTTTGGTATTGGAAGAAGATTACAAACCCAATGACCCTAAACATAATTTTGGCGTAAAGCCTTTGCCCAACCTTGATTTTAAATTTGTGTGTGCAAATAGTTTGATTGACTTAGGGCTGGATGCTTTTATACAGGAAAGCAAAGGCACATTACATGAAGGGTTCACACAAAAATTGGTAACACAACTGAAAGGATTAGAAAGTTTGCGGAAACAATTTTTTACACCCGCTTTAGCAAGTACCGAGAAAGAAAAACTGAAAGGAGCATATTTTGAAAAGAGAGACAAAGTAGTTGCTGATATCGAAGCAGACAGCGACCCTGTGTTAAAGCAAATCGCAAACAAAATTGCAAAGTGGAACCCATTTGATGACGGCATATCCTCTAATTTCTTTAGTCCTAATTGGATGTTTGGAATTGATAAAGGGTTTGACATTGTTATTGGGAATCCACCTTATATTGGAGAAAAGGGGAATGAAGGCATTTTTCAGTATGTTGCTACAACCTCACTTGGTAAAAGAACTTATACAAGATGGATGGATTATTTCTATTTCTTTTTCCATTCAGGTATTGACTATCTGAAAGATAACGGCTGTCTCATTTTTATTTCAACCAATTATTATTTTACATCAACAGGTGGTAATAAACTTCGTGCAGATTTAAAAAATAGAACGACCATTGCCTCTTTAATAAATTTTAATGAGCTGACAATTTTTGAATCGGCAGCAGGGCAGCATAATGTAATTACAAAGCTTTACAAAAGGAAAGACGGACTTGCACTTTGTGATAGCAGCCAAATTCATATTAATGGACTTGCTGATTCAATTGTATTGAAATCAATTCTTGACAAAACAAATAGCGAAACAAATTATTTCAAGGTACCAAACGATTCATTATTTGATGGTGTAGATTTTCAGATCAGAATTCAAGGGAAAGGAGATATTGCAAACACTTCAGTAAACATCAGCGATATTCTTCAAAAAATGGCAGTTAAAAGTTTGCCACTTGGTGCGATTACAAATATTACAATGGGTGTTGTTACCTTGTCAGATACCGTAAGTGCTAAACATTTAAAAACTTACAAACTCCCTTCTAAAAAAGGAGATGGAATTTATGTATTAAGCAATAAGGAAGCATTGGCTTTGAATCTTTCAGCAAAAGAAAGAAAAACTTTCTTAAAACCATTCTACAAAAATTCAGACATTAAAAAATTTATTGCCAAACCCAAAAATGACCTTTGGTTAATTTACTGTAAAGATGAAGGCGAGCATATTTTGCTTCCAGAAGGAATTAAAAGACATTTTGAAAAATATAAGGAGTTAATTGTAGGATTGAAAAGTAATTTCTTGAAAAATGCAATTGCAGCTTCGGTAATTAAGAAATGGTTTGCGAACAATAATTACTTTGTTTTATTTACTCCTAAAAAGGAATCATATTTCATCGGTGAAAAAATAGTAGCTCCATACAGAAGCAAAACTAATTACTTCGCTTATTCGGATAGTCCATTTTATGGCAGTAAGGACATTGCTTACATTCTTCCGAAGAATCGTGATTATAAACTGAAATATCTCACTTGCATTTTAAATTCTAATTTAATTTTTCATTGGCTTTACCTAAAGGGGAAACGAAAAGGTGAAATACTTGAAATGTATGCAAAACCCCTTTCAGAGATTCCTATTAAAAACACTACCAACCAAAAAATATTTATTGATTTACATGACAAGATTGTTCAGCTAAAATCAGAAAGCAAATCCACCATTGACTTAGAAAGAGAAATAGATGTGTTGGTTTATCAACTGTATAAACTCAGTTACGATGAAGTAAAAATAATTGATAATGATTTTTGGTTGAGTGAGGAGGAATACGCAAACTTTAAATAGTGAATTTAGGCAGTTTCAGACCAAGGTCATGGACGAAAAACAACAGATAAAACAATCGCTCTCTGAGTTCATAAAGAATTCTGTCGAGTCAAGTCATATTTTTGGTTTTAAAGATGGCTCTGAAATAAAACTAAACCAAGCCATTTATGAAATCCAGCATCATCTTGCCAATGAGTTGAATAAGTATGGTGTAAACACTCGACTAGACAATCGAATAAGCTCAGATTCCATACGTAAGAGCTTCATCGCAGTAGCCGACAAAACTCATAAAGCAGAATACTATGCTTATCCTTTCTTAAAGTATTTGTACAAGCATTTTAAAGTTGGCACCGAGTTACTTGAATATATTGAAGGATTTATCGAAGAGAACAAAGAAAATTTAAGTTGGCAAGATATAGTCGTTACGAAAACAGGAGCAACCCGATGCAAGACCAACATTCGTTTCTCCTTAAACCTTTTGCGCGATTTACATCTGGTAAGAAGCCGCAACGAAAATAATAAGAGAACACTGTTGCCAACTGTAATTGGGCAGCTATTGATTCACTATTTCGACTGGATTAATGAAAAACACACCGCAACCATTAGACTAGAACAATCCATTTCTTTTGGTGGCTATGTTTATTTCTGTGGACATCTAGCAAGATTAAAAGAGCCGGACGTCCTGACAGAATTTTTAATGCATATCAAAGTAAAACTTGCTTCCAATTCTGAAGACTATAATAAAATTGAGAATTACCTGAAAAGATTTACTGAGATTGTCCTCAAAGCACTTACCGTCACAAAAAGCGGGATTAAGTACGATGCGTCACTTAAAAAGACTCCAGAGTACAAACTCTTACTGGGAGAACTAAATATAGATTATCATTCTTGTCCGACTAAAATAGTCTAAAAATTGATCATTTCATTAGAGAAAGCGGCCTTAAATGGATACTTCGTTTTTCGAGGTAGATGCCTTACACGGTAAGTAGAGGAGGGTCGCTGCTTTTTCGCCAAGCGGTATAAGTATCTTTGATAAAATCGAACAAGGCAACATAACTCATCAAATGTAGCCGTATTACAGTGATCATATTGGCAAATGATTTTTTAGTCTGTGCTTTTTTGCGGATAACGACCATTAATAGTTGAGCTATGAGCACTGCATACACTTGTATTTTGATAGCATTCTCGCTGTTACCCCAGAAGTAACGGAGTGGGAAATTTTGTTTGATTTGTTTGAACAAGAGTTCAATCATCCATCTACACTTGTAAATCAAAGCGATTTGCGCACAAGGTAGCGTAAAGTTGTTGGTTATGAAGATGAGCACTTTGCCATCATCGGATTTGAAAGTTATCCGCCTGAGTTTTAATCGTAAAGTCTCCTCTGCGGTTTTGTACCCCACAGTGATGTACTGCTCTTTGAGAACACCCTTTGCATTTTTCTTTCGAGTATTGTCGGTAATTACTTTGGTGACATGGAACACGGCATTGCTTTTTATGCGTGCAACGAACCATACTTTTTGATTTGTCCACTTCACAAATTGATGATACAGGTTATACGCCTTATCAAATACGACAAAGCTATTGGCTGGTAACTTAATGTGATAGAGGAATTTACGGTCATGTACCCTAGCTTCGGTCATCCTTACAAATTCCGCCACCCCTGAAAAGGCATCCATCAGGGCATGGACTTTAATCCCGCCTTTCTTGCGTGAACCATCCAGCGGATTACGGCCAACTCCTCGTAGAATGTCGCTGAACAAGCGGATGGTGGTACTGTCTATGATTTTCAAATTCCGTATGCTGAGACCTTTCAACCGGCTGTCCGAGATAAAACTGTGATATTGCTTGAGCAATTTGAAATAGATCGTTTCAAATACCAGATAACTGCGTTTGCTGTTTGCATCGGATAGCGTACTGCGAGCGGGAGCATGATCGAAACCAAGGTGTGTCAGCTTTCCTTCGCAGGCCAACATACCCTCACAGAGCTCCCGAAGACCATTGCAATAACTGAAAACACCGTATAAAAGACTTACCAGATGAACTCGCACAGGGAGACGTTTATAATACCGGTTACTTTGATGTTGCTTACTGGATTGCTTGATAATATCAGTAGATATGCAAGAAAGTATTTGGGAAAGAATCGGCTGTCCGACAAATTTTTTACCTTTATTCATGGCTATGTGAAGTGTGGTAACTAAACGTAACCATAAAGGGCGACCTTAAAAAGGACGCCCTTTTAAAATTTTAGTCGGACAATAGTGATAGATTATATATTTTTAAGTAAATATTTGTAGCATGTGCCTAACGAATCCGCACACACTTTGCCAGGCCTCACATGCAACCCACATCCAAAGCCAGTCAAAGAGTGTGCTCGGTTTAGTGTAAGTAGAGAAAGTAGTCAATGAAAAAAGCCCCACCGCGCCTCTACTAATCAACATTGGTGTAAATTAACGGGTGACAGGAATTCAGGCTACGAATGAAGTGCGGAGAATGACCCTACGTCTGGCAACAAAATGTTTGCGCAATGGTGGGGTGACGTGTAAGTTCAAAGTGTTTTCTTCGTTCAACGTTTGCCCACGCGGACAGTGGCGGCTTCGGAAGCCCACCACTGCGCAAACACAAACGTTAGCGTGCATTGTTAAAAAAATTAGGCAAATATGAAAAAGTGGACGATCATACTTTTGGGAATTTTAATCCTGACTTGTTGTGAAAAGACCAAAAAGGACTCATTAACTAAGGACAATAAAGAGACTTTAATAAGACCGTCTAAGAAACTCGACAATAAAGAAGTGCCCGAAAAACTTCTGACACTGAATACACGACCAAAGACTGAAACGACCCAAGGACTAATTGACGAAGTTTTATTTGGTAAGTTTTTCTGTGACAGAGCTGAATTTTATATTATCAAGAACCCTCAAAACGAAATCTACTCGAAAAGACCTGAATCAATAACACTTTACTATTTGGACGGTGAACTCCGACAAACTAAATATATTCTGAATGGAGACATTATCACAAACTTGTTGCATGACCTTGGTGGCTTCAAAATCACAGGACTTGATTTGAAAAACAGAGAAATTGTTTCTGCCAAACAAATAATTACAAAGACAAAAAATGGATTTGCCTTAAACAGTAAACTCGACAATTATGAACTAAAGTGGACATTTGGGGACAAGGAAATAAAATATAGGGTAAACGCAGACTCAAAAGACAAATTCGTGTACTTGGAGAAAGTGAAAAATTACGAGAAGGAATTTAAGACCATTGAGAAATATTGCATTTAGAGAACAACGCACGCTAACAAAAGCTTGTGGCAAGCGGGCGGGACTGTGTGTCATTGAAGTGTGTAGTTCTTTATTTATCTTTATCACGTGGGACATGACGCAGGTTTTAATTGCCCGCCTGCCACAAGCCAAACGTTGGCGGTCATGCCTGGAGACATCCCAAGAATCAAAGAAAAAGTTTCAAATAACATTTCCCAATACGGGAACTTTAGCTTACCTTTGACAAAAGATTAATACTTGAGAGTAATTGCTAAAAAGGTACTCCGAGAGTTTTGGACTAAACATTCGGACTGCGAACAACAACTTAAATCTTGGTATCGAGAGGCTGAAAAGAGTGAATGGAAAAATACCAATGAAATCAAAAAGGAATATCCGACAGCAAGTATTCTTGGGGACAATAGAGTTGTTTTTAACATAAAGGGTAACAACTATCGACTAATCATTAAGATTAATTTCCAATATCAAATGATGTGGATACGATTTGTTGGGACTCATAAGGAATACGACAGGATTGACGCAAATAAAATTTGACGACTATGAACTTAAAACCGATAAAGACTAAAAAAGACTACCAACAAGCATTGGACAGGCTTGAACTAATTTTTGACGCTAAAAAAGGGACTGAGGAAGGAGACGAACTAGAGATATTGGGGATACTCATTGACCAATACGAAAACGAACATTTCCCAATTGACCTACCTGACCCAATTGAAGCAATAAAATTCAGAATGGAACAACTTGGTTATACCCAGACAGATTTAGCGAAAGTCGTTGGACTTAAGAGTAGAGCAAGTGAAATCTTAAGCGGAAAGCGAAAACTATCATTGGACATGATCAGACAGCTACACGAAAAGCTGAATATTCCGACTGACGTTTTAATTCAGGCATACTAATCGGCACGAACCGCCAACAGTATGTTTGCGCAATGGTGGCGTGACATCAAGGTATTAAGTAAATTTATTTTATAAAGTTTGCCCACGTGGACAAGACGCGGTTTCAATAGGCCACCACTGCGCAAACACAAACGTTGCATGCCAGGCGCAAAATAGTCCCGCGGACAGTGACGACCCAGATGACAACGTTTGTTTTACGCACAAATCTTGGACGACTTAGAACAAGGACTTTTTAAACGACACTGCAACGTTCCCCGACCCAGTGCAG
>Ga0209990_10003160_pt1 | contig 12223 bp, 8 predicted proteins | sample NOAtaG_6_FD_187304 | JGI IMG/M metagenome (GOLD analysis project Ga0209990, IMG submission 187304) | Freshwater lake microbial communities from Lake Erie, under a cyanobacterial bloom - NOAA_Erie_Diel5S_2200h metaG (SPAdes) (version 2) | ecosystem: Environmental > Aquatic > Freshwater > Lake ...
ATTGTGCTTGAGGAGGCGGCCGCCGAACGTGTCGCGCCAAAACCGCACGGCCCGCTCCATGTCGGCCGCCCAGATCACGTACTTCACACGCTCGACTTGCATGCGTCGCTCCTCGGGGTGTGGTCACTTCCAATAACCGGAGGCGTAGCTGCCACCGGTGGCTTCTGGTGCGCGTTCACGCCAAGAAGCCCCGGGCGGAAGCCCGGGGACTCCGGCCATGAAAACCATCCCATCGTCCATGCCGTAAGGCTCCAAGCAACCGGCGGCCGCTAAGCGCGGCACATCGCTGCCGGGACAAAAAACCTTCCCGCCGTTCCCTGGCTTCCCGACGGGGGCTGCTTGGGCCGTTGCACCCACGGGCTACAGGGCCCGCCGATGGCGGCGTCGTGAACGGTTCCCACCGGCAGCGGGCCTGGTCGCGACCGGTGCGGTGGCGACGGCCGCCGCGGCACCGGCGCCGGCCTGCCCCCGATTGTCGCGTCCCTGCCGGCGGTTCCGCCCGCCACCGGAGCGGCCGCGGCGTCCCCGCGGCTGGTGGCCGCGCGAACCCGGCTCGGTCGGCGCGTCGGCCGGCTCGGATTCGCCGCCGACCGGCGGCGCGTTCCGCGGCGTGATCGGCTTCCGCAGCAGTTTCTCGATCGCCCGCAGCCGCAGCCGTTCTTCCGGGTCGCAGAAGCTCACGGCCTCGCCCGTCTGGCCGGCGCGGCCGGTGCGGCCGATGCGGTGCACGTAGGTCTCCGGCTCGTGCGGCAGTTCGTAGTTCACGACATGCGACACGCCGTCCACGTCGATGCCGCGGGCGGCGATGTCGGTGGCGATCAGCACCGGGGGCCGCGGCGCCTTGAAGGCGGCCAGGGCCCGCTCCCGCTGATTCTGCGACTTGTTGCCGTGGATCGCGGCCGCATCGATGCCCGCCTTGGCCAGGTCGCGCTGCAGCTTGTCGGCCCCGTGCTTGGTGCGGGTGAACACGATCACCCGATCCATCGGCTCGTTCCGCAGCAGCGACACCAGCGCCATCCGCTTCCCCGCCTTGGGCACGTGGAACACCGACTGGGCCACCGTCTCCGCCGGCGTCGCCTGCGGCGCGGTCTTCACCTCCAGCGGATCGCGGAGCATCGTGTCGGCCAGCCTCCGCACCTCGTCGGGCAGCGTGGCCGAGAAAAACAGCGTCTGCCGGTCACGGGGCACGAGGCCCACGATCCGGCGGACGTCATGGATGAATCCCATGTCGAGCATCCGGTCGGCCTCGTCGAGGACGAGGAACTCCACGCCGCGGAGGTCGGCGAGCCGTTGGCCGACGAGGTCGAGGAGCCGCCCGGGCGTGGCCACGAGCACGTCAGTGCCGCGGTGCAGCGCGTCGGCCTGGGGCCGCTGCCCCACGCCGCCATACACGACCACGCTCGTGATCCCGGCGTGCCGGCCGTAGCCGCGGAAGCTTTCATGGATCTGGCTCGCCAGCTCACGGGTGGGGGCGAGCACCAGCGCCCGGCAGCCGCGTGAAGCCCGCTGCCGCGGGGCGGCGAGCATCCGTTCGATCAGCGGCAGGGCGAAGGCGGCCGTCTTGCCGGTGCCCGTCTGGGCGCAGCCGAAGAGGTCGCGGCCGGCGAGCACGTGGGGGATCGCCTTGGCCTGGATGGGCGTGGGCGTGGCATAGCCCTCGGCGTCGAGGCTGCGGAGGAGGGGCGTGGACAGACCGAGGGCGGCAAAGCTGGACATGAAAACACTGCATCCTGGGAAGGAAAGGGGCCCGGAAACCGGAAGCAGCACCACGGCGGCACGGCGATCCCACGATGGATCACTGCCTGCCAAGCGATCGGGCTTCCTGGAGGGGCCGGGCTCGAGCCCAGGGCCGAAGGAATGTCGCTTCGAGAGATGCGATCGCGACGGAAAAAGCCTCGACCATGGGTCGGGCGGGCCGTCATCATCGATTCCGAACGATCGAACTATAGCACGCCACCGCCGCGGCCGCAATGCGACTCCCGCGCCGGCCCCGCCGTGTCAGCCGGTCGATGCCGTCCGCCGCCGCACGTGCCGCGGCTGGATGACGTCGGTGGCCAGGCCGAGCCGCTCGAGCAGCAGGATGATGTAGTACGTGACGTCGATCTCCCACCACTTGTGCTGCACGCTGGCGCTGGCGGGGTCATGGTGGTGGTTGTTGTGCCAGCCCTCGCCGTTGGCGAACAGGCCCACGAGCCAGTTGTTGCGGCTGTCCTCGCCGGTCTCATAGGTGCGGTAGCCGAAGAGGTGCGTGAGCGAGTTCACGCTCCACGTGATGTGCCACACGAGCACCGTGCGCACGTACACGCCCCACACCAGCCAGCTCGCCGCCAGCTGCACGCCGTGCCGCCAGTCGCCGCCGGCCCAGCGGCCGACGAGCAGCCCCGCGAGGGCGAAGACCGTGGCATGGATGGTGTAGATGACGACGATCGACCACGGATTCCGCTCCAGGTAGCGGTAGTAGCCGTCGGCGAGGATGTCGCGGGAGTACCGCTCGAAAAACGCCCATGACCGCCGCTGCGGCACCCGCTCCATGAGCCAGCCCATGTGCGCCCAGACGACCCCGTCGCGCGGCGAGTGGGGATCCGGCTCCTCGTCGGAGTGCTGGTGGTGGAGCCGATGATTCGCCACCCAGCGGCAGGGCGTGTCTTCCAGGGAACACAGCGCGATCGTGGTCAGCGTCCGCTCCAGCCACCGCGGCACCTTGAGGCTGCGGTGCGACAGCAGCCGGTGGTAGCAGAGGTTGATGCCCAGCGTGCCGAAGACGTTCACGCCGATCACCGCCAGCGCGACGCCCGACCAGCTGAAGCACCACGGCACCAGCGCCAGGCAGGCCAGGACGTGCACCGTCGCGATCGGCACCAGGTATTCCCAGTGCACGCCGTGGGCGGACACCGGGCGCGTGCGGGCAATCGTGGCCATGATGAGCGCTCGGAGGGGACCGATCCGAAACCTGGTTCGACGTCGGTCGACATTATCCACAGATTTCCGCAAATGAAACCGGCGCATGCCGGGCAGCCGGCCGATTCGGCTGCACCGGGATGCCGGTCGCGCCGGTCAGGCAAGCAAATCCGCGGCTCGCCCGCCCCCCGTGGCGCAAGCCTCCCGGCTTGCGAATCCGCCCCCGCCTACAGCCCGACCTTCTTCCACGCGGCCCGGACCGCCTTCTTGGTCGCCGCGCCGAAGCGATCGCCGGCGATCTGGGCCGTGAGCTTCGCCATGTCAGAAAACTGACTGGTCCGCGACAACTGCAGCAGCGCCTCGTACCAGATCGCCCCCGGCGTCTCCCAGGCGGGGCCGCCGAGGGTCTGGGCGACGAGCACGAAGGCCCGGTTCGGAATCCCCGAGTTGAGATGCACGCCGCCGGAGTCGGCGGGGCCGGTGTAGATCCGCTCCATGTGGTCGGGCTGCGGGTCGCTGCCGAGCGCCGGGTCGTCGGCATACGCCGTGCCGGGATGCTCCATGTCGCGAATCGCCCGCCGCGTCTTCGCCGGCACGAGGATTTCCGCGCCCACCAGCCAGCTCGCCTTGTCGGCCGACTCCTTCCGGCGCCACTGCCGCACCAGCACGCCGAACACGTCGGCGAAATGCTCGTTGAGTGCGCCCGACTGCCCGCGATAGGCCAGGTTGCTCGTGAAGGCCTGCACGCCGTGCGTCAGCTCGTGGGCCACCACGTCGAGCGACCGCGTGAAGCACTGGAAGACCTCGCCGTCGCCGTCGCCGTAGGCCATCTGGGCGCCGTCCCAGAAGGCGTTGTTCATGGGCTGGAACCGATCGCGACCGTCGGCCTCGCCCACGTGGACGCTCGAGATCAGCGTCATGCCATCGTCGTCGAGCGAGTTGCGGGCGAACCGCTCCAAAAAGAAATCGAAGGTGTCGCCGGAATAGTCGTAGGCCTCGTTCACGCACGGATCCGCGGTCTTCGGGTCCCCCTCGGAGCGGACGAGCCTGCCCGGGAGCAGGTCTTTCTTGCGGGCGTCGTACACGAGCCGGTGCTTCCGGCCGGTGGGTGAGGCGGTGGCCAGCAGCGCCGGCATCTGCTGCGAGAAGGTGCGCACGGCCCGCACCGCACTCGCGCGTGCCAGATCCACGACCGCCCGTTCACGGAGCTGCGGATCGGCCGACCGGGCCATGTGCTCGACCATGTAGGGTGGCACGATGCACTGGATCGGACGGCGGGAGACCACACGCGGCACAGCCATGGTTCCTGGAAAGGTGCGCAAACTGCCACCGACCTCCCCAGTGGTACGGCCGGTGCTCAATCGATCGGTCATGCCGGCCGATCTGCTTGAGGGCTTTCCCCCTCCTTCGTCGCCCCTCTCCTGGAGCGTGCCGCCGATGCTGCGACTGATCTTGCGCCCGCTGGTCCGCGTGGCCGTCGCCGCGGCCGCCGCCTGGGCCCCGCCCGGGCCGGCCACTGCCGGGGAGGTCGCCGCCTGGCTCCGGCGCACCGTGGCGGCGCCGCTGCAGGCGGCCCATCGCCAACCGCCACCGCACGCGACCGACCCGTGCGTCGCGGACCTCGCCGCCCGGATCGCTTGGCTCGAGCACCACCTCGACGCCTCCGGCTCGATCGTCGCCCAGCAGCCCGACGTCTGGGGACAGAGCCGCCTCACGCGGCACCGCGTGGACTACGAACAGCAGATGCAGCGGCAGCTCGGAGCGTTCACGGAGCGCACCAGCGCCGCCATCCGCCGCAGCGATCAGGCCTTCACGGGGCTGGCGTTGGCCATGCAGTCGGCCTCCGGCCGCCGGCGGCTGACGACCGAGGTCGCGGTGCCCGAGGTGACCACGAGCAACAGCGTCGTCACCTCGATCCAGGGGCTCCTGCCCACGACGAACGAGGCCGTCGGCCGAACCGATCCCGTCGTCATCGCCCGCACCGCCCCGTTCGCCGCCGTGCCGAACCCGGCCGCCCTGCAATTTGACGATCAGACGTTGGCCTTGGAGCCGACCGTCCACCTCGACCAGCTCTCCCGCTATCTGAACCACCTCAATCAACTGCGCCGCATCAACGAAGGCGACGACTCCGCCGACGCCCCCGGCTACGCGCTCAACCTGGTGCGGATTCCCGTCTCGATCCTGCCCGGCAAACGCACCGAGCAGGGATACGGCGCCGAGATCACCGTCACCGCGGCGGCCCTGCTCGGCGACGATCTGCTGCCCGTCACCTTCCGGAGCCTCGTGATCAACGATCTGGTGGACATGATCGCACCGGCGCTGACATGGTGCGTGAACGACCCGGAGTGCGTCGCCTGGGCCGCCACGATCACCGGCGCCGCCCCCGCGGCCGCCGCCCCGGCCGAGGCCCGCGCGGCCTTCGCCGACTACGTGCGTTGCCGCTGGCCGATCCGCGTCTTCGCGCTCGATCCGGTCAGCGAGGAGCAGAACTTCGATGACGCCTACGCCCGGCGCCGTGAACTGCAGATTGCGATGGCCACGGCCGCCGCCACCGGCCGGCTCAACGCTCAGGCCATGGCCCGCTTCACACGCCGCCTGGAGCAGGACATGGCGGTGATCGCCCTCAACAAGACCGCCGTCGGCTTTTCGCACGGCTCCGACACCTTCGGCTGGCGGTTCTACCCGCGTGTGCAGACGCCTCCCGCCCGCGGCGGGCTGGCAACGCTCGGGGAGACGATCTGTGGCCCGACGAGCGGCGCCGATCTCGCCCGGCGGCGGCTCGAGCCGGGGCAGCGGGAATGCACGGCGCTGGTCGTCATGCCCGCCTTCGTTCCCTGCGTGACGCTCGACGTGCGCACGAAGTGGTTTTCCCTGGCCCATCCGGGCACGACCGAACCCGACGTCCGGCAGGCGGTCGCGATGGAACGGGCCGTGGAGACGCTGCACGCCAGTGTCGCGGCCTGCGGCCGCGGCGGCTGCCACGACGGCGAGGCCGCCCGACTGCTGCGCATCGCCGACCAGCTCCGGCATCGACTTCCGCTGCAGTCGCTCCAGGCGATGATCCCGCAGGAGAACACGGCCGGCGGCTTCGAGCTCTTCAATGCCGGCATCACCGACCTGGCTCCGGAGCTGCTCGGCTGGTACGGCGCGCCGGGCATCGACCCGGCCGGGAGCACGATGCTGTTCCTCGTCGGCAAGGGCTTCAGCGTGCTCGACACGCGGGTCATCGCCGGCGGCCGGCCGGCCCGCTTCCGGGCCCTGTCGCGCGATCTGATCGAGGTCGAGGTGCCCGCCGGTGCGGTGCCGATCATGCCCGCCGCCTGCCCCGCCGAGGCGGCCGCGGCGCACCGCCAGTCCGCCCTCCTGCTCGCGTCCGCGGCCGAGCCGCTGCCGCCGCCCGGCATGCCCGCCGCCCCCCGCGCAGGCTGTGGCTCCGCAACCGACTGCGGCCTCGACTGCAGCCGCCGCGAGTTCGTCAACATCCACCTCGCCACGCCCTACGGCGTGAGCGGCCACCTCCTCGTGCCGGTGGTGCAACGCGCCGGCGGCGGTGGCGGCAGGCCTGTCTTCGAGCCGACCTGCACGATCGGCCTGACGTTCGGCGTCACGAAGACCGCGTCCGTGCCGGCCGCCAAGGTGGACGAGTTCTTCACGGCGTCGTGCGACGCGATCACGATCCCGGTGCCGGAGTCGTTCATCCCGCCGGCCAAGGCCACGCTGCGGCTGCTGGTCCGCGACGCGGCCACCGGAGCGACGGCGGCAGCGTTTTCCTTTCCCGATCCGTTCTTCGACGCCCGCCGCGGCCGCTACGTGATCGCCGGCGGCGACCTGCGAAACTTCGTCGGCGACACCTCCCGGCCGGCCTCCGACAAGACGCTCCGCGGCGCGGTGAAGCCCTATCTCGACAGCCTGCTCCAACAGGGTGGGCTCGACGCCGACGGCGACGCCGTGGCCCTTACGGCGACGGCGGCGATCGTGGCCGGCGAGCACGAGGTGCCCGTGGGCGGAGCGCTCGCCGTCACCGCGACCCGCCGGGGCAAGGCGACGCCCGAAGCCCCGCCCGAGCCCGCCGTCATTGCGCCGTGACCTCCGGCCAGGTGCCGCCTCGTCGTGCGGATCACCGGCGCGTCCGCCTGCGTTCGAAGCGAATCAGGCAGCCGACCGGCGGAGTCTCTTTCACGGCGACGTCCCGGCCGGCGAGCACCGCGTTGATCGCGTCCTCGACGTGGCGTTTTTTCACGTCGGCAGGCTTGGTGGCGTCGTCGAAGGCGCCCATGTAGACGATCCGTCGCTCGCGGTCGAGCACGAAGAACTCCGGCGTCCGGACCGCCCCGAACGACTTCGCGACCTCCTGGGAGCCGTCGCACAGGTACGGAAACGAAAAGCCCCGCTCCACGGCCCGCCGCTTCATCGCCTCGAACGAGTCTTCCGGGATGAGGTTCGAGTTGATCGCGATCACCGCCACGCGGGCTCCCTTGCCGGCATGCTTCCGGGCCAGCTCGTCGATCCGCGTCTCGTAATCCACCGCGTAGGGGCAGCTGTTGCAGGTGAAGGCCACCACCACGGCGTCCCGGTCCGCGACGTCGTTCCACGAGTGGAGCCGGCCGTCGGTGCCGGGGAGATCCTTCCAGGCGGGCACGACGTCGCCGATGGCGCGGTCGGGATTGTAGGTGCCCGCGCTCGCCGCGACGGTGAGCACCAAGAATGAAAGCGTCAGAGCGGCGCGGGCGGTGCTCACTCCCGCTGCCCGGCCGGGGCAGACAGAGAACCGGGAGGCGGGGACGGCGGACGGCGCAGGACGGGCACTCGTGGGGGCTGGCACGGCGGCACCTGGCGATGCGTGGCGGATGGTTCGGCCGGACGCGGGCATCATACTCCGCGCCGGCGGACTGATCGGAGCCCCACCGCCGCGGAACATGGCCCGCCTCACGAGCGCTGCTCGGTGAAGGCGACGTCCTCCACGGGCACTGGTCAGGGATTGACCACGTGCCGGGGCGTGCCGGCCGCGAAGGCCCGCACGTTGTCGGCCGTCACGGCGATCAGTCGCCGCCGCGCCTCGCGCGTGGCCCAGGCGACGTGCGGCGTGATGATGCAGTTGCGCGCCGCGAGCAGAGGGTTCGAGGCCGGGGGGGGTTCCACGGAGAGCACGTCGAGGCCCGCGCCGGCCAGTCGGCCCGCATCGAGGGCCGCGGCGAGGGCCGCCTCGTCCACGAGCCCGCCGCGGGCCGTGTTCACCAGGAACGCGGTCGGCTTCATCGTCGCCAGCGTGGCCGCATTCACGAGCCGCTCCGTCTCCGCCGACAGCGGACAGTGAAGGCTGACGACGTCGCTCTCGCGGAGGAGTGTGTCGAGCGCGACGCACTCCGGGTCGCCGCCGTGGTTCCGCCGCCAGGCGAGGATCCGCATGCCGAACGCCCGCCCGATCGTCGCCACGGCCCGGCCGATCCGCCCGTAGCCCACGATGCCGAGCGTGCGACCGGCGAGCTCGACGAGCTCCCCTTCCCAAAAGCAGAAGTCGGGGCCGGCCGTCCAGCGGCCCGCACGCACGAGCGCCGCATGGTGGCCGACGCGATTGGTGAGCTCGAGGAGCAGCGCGAAGGTGGCCTGGGCCACGTTCGGCGTGCCGTACTCGGGCACGTTGCACACGGGGATGCCCCGCTCACGCGCGGCGTCGATGTCGACGATGTTGTAGCCCGTCGCCAGCACGCCGATGCACTTCAGATCCGGCAGCGCGGCGATCGTCTCGCGCGACAGCGGCGTCTTGTTGGTGAGCACGACGTCGGCTCCGGTCGCGCGGGCCACGACATCGCCGGCCGCCGTGCGGGCGTGAACCGCCAGATCCCCAAGCCTCTCGAGCGGCTCCCAGGAGAGGTCGCCGGGGTTCGTCGTGTGACCATCCAAAATGGTGATTCGCATCTACGGCTCCTGGAGCGAACGGACGGGGTGAAAACCGGGAAAACCAGCGTCTTTTTAGCCGACCCAAAAGATTCGGCACATTTGGCACGCCGCATGCATTTGTTTCCGCCCATCAGGACGAGGCCCGTAGCGGCTCAACCCTGGCACCAGGTCTTTCACCCGTTGTTCGAGGAGTTGTTGGTCATGGTCGTCTCTGCAGTCGGTCTCACTTCCGAGGAAGTGCGGCCGCGGCGTCAGTAGGTCGTTTTCCCGGCTCGTGAAGGTCGATCCGGCGGTTTCTGCCGTCCGGTTTTGTCCCCATCCCTGTTTTTCGCAATTTTCAAGGTTTTCCCCGTGTTGGACTGCCGTCAGAGTCGCGTTCGCAGCCGGTCGGCCCGCCCTGGGTCCGCCGTCCGCCCACGCCCGATCGACGGTTCCAAGGCCCTCCGGTCTCACCATTTTGGTGAGTCGGTCACCAATCTGGTGAGCGGCCCCTGGTTTGCAGTTTTTCACGGGCAAAACACGACTTTGCCGCAGTCGGCCGCGGCCTCCACCGCCCCGGCCACCCCCACCGTCCACGGGGTCGTTCAACCCCTGTCGTTCGTTCGTCGTTCGTCATTTTTCCGTCCGGCGGCTCCGGCCATCCGGCACTTTTCTGAAAGGAACTGTCTCATGAAGAGGAAGTCGTTCTTCATCCGCACCCTCGGCGCCGCCGCCACGCTCGCGGCCGTCACGCTCTGCTCCATCAATGCCCGGGCCGAGATCGTCTTCGGCAACCTCGGCGCGACGGGTACGGCCGCGTTGAGCGATACGACGACCGATTTTGGCCCGACAGCGGTCTCGACCTTGGCGTTGGCCCAGGGCTTCACGACAGGAACGTCGAACCTGACTGTTCAGTCGATCACCCTCGGTCTGTTCGGCGCTACCTCACCGAACACCGTGTCACGCACTGTGTCGCTGTACTCGAATGCGAGCGATGCTCCGGATGCGGTGCTGTTCACATCGACCGCGGTCAATGTGGGTGAGCAGAACAAGTACACCTTCAACTTCACGAACGCCGTCCTGTCTCCAAACACCAGCTACTGGATCGTTCCCGAGCAGGGATCGAGCTGGTATCTCAATTCCGCCGAGTCTCAGGCCACGGGCCTCAACGGTTCCGGGTACGCCTACCTGGGAACGCGGCGGCAGGCAATCAGCAATCCCGGTACCTGGGTCAGCTCCTCTCAGCCCTACAGCGTCTCGGTCGAGACGGTGCCCGAGCCGTCCAGCCTGGTGATGGCGGGCCTTGGTATCGGTGGAGTCGCGATGCTTCAGTGGACGCGGCGCCGCCGCTAGCTGCCCGTGGACAAAGCCCTCCATGGCCTTTGTCCACTTGGCCGACCGGTGGAAACGCCGAGGGTTTCCCCGGTCGGCAGTCCTCGCATCCTGCTCGGGCAGACTTGTTCCACAGTCCGCTAGGCCCGGGTGCATAGCTCCGTAGAAATCGACGACCCACTCGACTGACCTGCCCTGCGGGGCCGCGAGTGAACGACGCGGCCCCGGCCTGACACGATGAACACGACGAACGAGAGCCACGCCGGCGCAAGCCGGCGTGGCTTTTTTCATGCGCTGCTTGCCCCGCCCGGGGCCCGCCGCGAATGATTGCGGTCGGCCAGGACGCCGCGCATCTCCGCGAGGGCCACGTCCCGATGTCCTGCTCCGCCGCCATCGGCCCGCCGCACTGGCTCGCGAAGCCCGACTTCCAGGCCGTCATCGACGCTTTGGTCGCCGCAGGCCACCGCGTCGTCGGCCCACGCGTCGCCGCCGGCGCCATCGTGCTCGACGACGTGGCGTGTGTCGCCGACCTGCCCGCCGGCTGGCTCGACGACCAAGACGGCGGCAGCTACCGCCTGCGGCGTGACGAGGCGGCGGGCTGCTTCGACCACGTCGTCGGGCCCCACTCGCTCAAGAACTTCCTCTTTCCGGCGCGGGAGCCGGTCGCGACGTTCACCCGCGACGGCGACGGCTGGCACGAGCAGCCCATCATGCCCGATCCCGCGCCACTTGCCGTGCTCGGCGTCCGCGGCTGCGACCTCGCGGCCCTGGCGATCCAGGACGCCGTCTTCCTCCGCCCCGACGTCGCCGACCCCGCCTACCGCGCCCGCCGCGGGGGGCTGTTCATCGTGGCCGTCAACTGCCGCCGGGCCGCGGCCACCTGCTTCTGCCACTCGATGGAGTGCGGCCCCGCCGCCGGGCCGGGTTTCGATCTCGCCGTCACGGAAGTCGACGACCGCTTCGCGATCGAGGCGGGCACCGCGAAAGGCGCGGGCCTGCTCGCCGCCGTCGCCACGCGGGCCACGCTCACGCCCTGCACGCCCGCCGACGCGGCCACGGTGCGCGACGTTCCGCAGGCCCTCGGCCGCTGGATGCATTCGCGCCAGGCCATGCCCGGCATGGCCGCGCCGCGAGCGCTCGACACGACGGACATCCGCGATCTTCTCTTCGGCAACCTCGAGCATCCCCACTGGGCCGCAATCGCCGACCGCTGCCTCGCCTGCGCAAACTGCACGCTCGTCTGCCCGACTTGCTTCTGCCATTCCGTGGAGGACGTGCCCGACCTCTCCGGCGACCGGGCGACGCTCGAACGCCGCTGGGCGTCGTGCTTCACGCTCGACCACGCGCACATGCACGGCGGCGGCCCCCGCCCCACCACCGCCTCCCGCTACCGCCAGTGGCTCACGCACAAGCTCGCCGGCTGGATCGACCAGTTCGGCACCTCCGGCTGCACGGGCTGCGGCCGCTGCATCACGTGGTGTCCGGTGGGCATCGACCTCACGGCCGAGGTGGCGGCGATCCGAGCCGCGGATGCCCGGCCATGAACGTGTTCCTCGTCGCGCCGCCACCGCGGTCGCCTTGGGAGGGGAGGGCCGCGCGGCTCGTGGACGTCGCGGACGAGGCCCCCGGTGTCGCCACCTACCGGTTCGACTGTGGCAGGCCTCTGCGCTTCGCGCCCGGCCAGTTCAACATGCTCCACCTGCCCGGCATCGGCGCGGCCGCAATCTCGATCAGCTCCGCCCCCGACGCCGCCACCGTGGACCACACCGTCCGGGCCGTGGGCAACGTCACGCACGCGCTGGCCCGGCTCCGGCCCGGCGCGGGCGTCTTCCTCCGCGGCCCGTGGGGAACACCCTGGCCCCTCGACGCCCTGTGCGACCGCGACGTGGTGCTGGTGGCCGGCGGCGTCGGGCTGGCGTCGCTGCGCTCGGCAATCGTCGCGCTCGGCCGCCGCCGCGGCGACTTCGGCAGGATCCGGCTCCTCGTCGGGGGTCGCACGCCGGCCGACCTGCTCTACGCCCGCGAGTATCCGGCCTGGGTGCGGGCGGACATCGACGTCCGCACGATCGTGGATCGACCCGCCGCCGGCTGGCCGGGCCCCACGGGCCTCGTCACC
>Ga0209990_10003168_pt1 | contig 12196 bp, 9 predicted proteins | sample NOAtaG_6_FD_187304 | JGI IMG/M metagenome (GOLD analysis project Ga0209990, IMG submission 187304) | Freshwater lake microbial communities from Lake Erie, under a cyanobacterial bloom - NOAA_Erie_Diel5S_2200h metaG (SPAdes) (version 2) | ecosystem: Environmental > Aquatic > Freshwater > Lake ...
CCGTGATAGTGCCCACGGTGGAGCGAGGGTTTTTAGAAACTGTCTTTTGCTCAATGGAAATGACAGGAGACAGCCCATTGATCTTGTCCACATCGGGGCGCTCAAGCTCCCCTAAAAACTGACGAGCGTAGGCATCGAAAGTCTCGATATACCGGCGTTGGCCTTCCGCATAAATGGTATCAAAGGCCAAAGATGATTTGCCACTACCGCTCAATCCCGTGATCACCACCAGCTGGTTGCGCGGTATCGTAACATCGATATTTTTTAAATTATTTTCTCTGGCACCGAGAACTTCAATCACTTCCTCATTCATACCACAAAGGAACAACAGGAATAGGAAAATTGTTCAGATCAAGACACCTTTACCATGATCCCCTCCACCACAGAGGCAGCCACTTCCGCGCTATCGGCAGAGCGAGTTAACACAGTGATGATTTCTTTGATTTTGATTTTCTCAATCACATCGTCATCAGACGCAAAAAGTTTGGACAAGGTCTCGTCTCGCAATTCCTCCGCTTTCTTTTCATTATTGCGGATATGGGCAATGGACTTTTGCACATCGGCGGTATAATACAATTCAGGAAGATTCTTCACCAAAGCCAATAGATCAGCGCATTGCTTCTCGATGAGTTTTGCAATCTCAATCATGTTAGGGTGAATGGCTTTGGGCTTGTACAGATTGATGCGTTTGGCCGCACCATGCATAAAGTCAGCCACATCATCCAGCACAACAGCCAACTCATGGATATCCTCCCGATCAAAGGGAACAATAAACACTGCGTTGGCCTCATTGACAATAGCGTGGGTGTATTCATCTCCTTGCTTTTCAAAACGATGGATGGCTTCCAGCATACTGATGCGCTCCACATCATTACCTTCTAATCCCTTGCGCATGGTAGTGGCCATCTCGCATAAGCTTTCCGCACTTTTCTCAAAAAGCGGATAAAATCTTTTGTCCTTAGGAACTAACGCTTGCAATACTGAATTGATATCCGCCATCGTAATTTTCATTGTGCGAGGATACACCCCGCGTGTTAAGTATTTATGAAGAGAACAAAAATAGGGTGAAATGAGGTAATGAGAAACAGAAATAAAAATACGTGGTGGTCATTGAAAAGGGACAAATGAACGCTGCGAAATTTTGGGACAAGGGGATATCTCCCCACCTTTCCGCTACGCGGTAGGAGGGGAGAAATATCCGCTCTCAAATTTCAATTACTTCATTGCGAATCGCATTTCACAGCGAAGCATCGCTGTCGCTACCTCAGCACCCCATCCCCTCATCACTTTATCACCTCATCACTCCATTGCTAAAAGTACGGATGACTTTAGCTGAGCGCACCTGATCCTCCGTCGCTTTCAATAGGTCTGTATTGATGATGACAAAATCTGCGGCTTTGCCCACTTCCAAACTGCCTTTTCTGTGCTCTTCTCTTTGGGCCAACGCCGCCCAAATGGTCATGCCGCGAAGGGCCTCTTCTGGTGTCAATGCCTCCTCGAGTTGAAAGGCGGTTGCATCGCCTTCGGCACTTCTCGACTTCCGAAATACCGCCGCAAAAAAGGTATTCAATGGATCTATTTCCTCTACCGGAAAGTCTGTTCCCAAGGCCAACATGCCATTTTCTTTCAATAATGTTCGATAACGATAGGCCAACCTAACGCGATTATTTCCCAAACGCTCAAATGCCCATGGTGCATCACTCGTGGCATGGGTGGGCTGCACCGATGGAATGATGCTATTCTCATGGAAATAATGAATATCTGAATCGTCCACTACTTGCGCATGCTCTATGCGCCAACGCAAATCATTGACTCCACCCAGCATACCCGCATACAAACTCAAAATCTCATGATTGGCGCTGTCTCCAATGGCATGGGTGCAAACTTGAAAACCGGCTTCTTTCAATGCCCAAAATTTCTCTGCATAATAACCTCGCGTCTTCAACATCTTTCCATACTCCTTCCGGCCCTTGGTCAACAAATCGGCGTAGGGCTTTTTCAAGCAGGCACCCCTAGAACCCAAGGCCCCATCAGCATAAAACTTAAAACCCGTAACCGTAAGCCATTGCGAACTGGTATCAATGCCCTTCTGTAAATAATAATCCAAAGTAGCAGGATCATCAGCGGCCATCACATACATTTTCATCTGCAAGGCCCCCACCTTTTGTAAACTATCAATGAGTTGAATCTCGTTCAATACCAAACCCGCATCGCCCACCGAAGTGAGTCCCAACTCCCATGCCTTTTTTTGCTCGGCCAATAAGGCCTGCACTTTCTCTTCTCGAGTATAGGCAGGCAAAACATCTTGTACTTCGGTCATGGCGTTGTCAATCAGCACCCCTGTCAATCGGTTGTTTTTCACGACCCTTTCTCCCCCCAAGATTTCCTTTCCCTCATGGATCCCCGCCAAGTCCAGCGCTCTTTGATTGGCTATTCCCGCATGCCCATCGATGCGCGTCAACCACACCGGAGTATTGGGAAATAAACTGTCCAACGCCCGTTTGTCTGGCAACTCCATGATGGGCCAATCGTTCTGGTCCCATCCCCTTCCGATGATCCAATCTCTTGGCTTCTCGTTGGCATATAATACCACTTTGTCCAACACCTCTTTCCAACTTTTAGTACCCACTAAATTTACTTGCAAACCCAATAAGCCATCATACAGAAAATGACAATGTGCATCGATAAATCCCGGATAAATGAACTGCTTTTGCGCGTCCACGATTTGATCCGAACTGTAGGCGTTCATGATCTCTCGTTCTGCACCAATGGCCACAATTTTTCCTTGATGAATGGCCATGGCCTGAGCGGTATTGAACATATCATCCACCTGATAAATGGTGGCATTGTGCACAATCATGTCCACTTGAGTGGTCGTAAAGTGGCATGCGCTGAACAGCGCGAGGGACATGATCCAAAAATAGTTTTTCATTGCTTGTGAATGATGAGTGAACTGGCTTGAGCGGCGGGCATGATTACCATATCATGAATGCTCACATGCGCGGGACGATGTATGATGAAATCTACTGCATCGGCAATATCCTGCGCATCCAAGGGAATGAATCCTTGATAGACCGCATCCGCCTTTGCTGCATCACCTTTGAAACGCACCAGACTGAACTCGGTATGGGCAGCCCCTGGACACACCTGAGACACCTTGATGCCAAAGGGCAACAAATCCACACGCATGGATTGGGTAATGGCCTCCACAGCAAACTTACTGGCGCAATACACGCTACCACCGCCGTAGGCCTCCTTTCCCGCAATGGAGCCGATATTGACAATATGCCCTTGGCCACGTTGCTTCATAGCGGCCGAAACATATTTAGACATCCACAACAATCCCTTGACATTGGTATCGATCATCTGGTTCCAATCCTCAGACGAAGCCGTGTCGATGGGATCTCTGCCCGCAGCAAGTCCTGCATTGTTGATCAATACATCGATGTGACCCTTCCATTGTAATGCCTTTTCCACTGCCTGTTTCACCTCATTCTCATTTCTGATATCATGAGGGAGAGATAATACTTGTGCCTTGTATGTGGTGGTTAATGTTTGCTGCAACACGTGTAAACGATCCTCTCTTCTTCCCGTGATGATGATAGCATGACCTTGCGCAGCGAATGTCCGCGCCATGGCCAAACCGAAGCCCGAAGTGGCACCAGTGATGAGCATTACTTTTTCCATGCCACGAAGATAAAACAGGAAGGAGGCGAACACCCCGATTCGTTGTCCTCAAAAAATTGTATCTTAGCGGCACAATAGAAATTATGGCCATCAGAACTACCAAAAAGAAAACGAAAAACATTCGATTGATTGAAGTACCTAGCGAAGTAGGCGCGGGCACCAGAGGAGCCAGTTTGGGCGTTGATGCCATTAAAATTGCCGCTTTGGACTTCCGTTCAGATTTTTTCAAGAAGTACAAGAGCATTATTATTCCCAACGATAATCAGGCATTGCATAATATTCCGAGCTCCCGTTATGCCAAGCATATTAGAAGCTTGCTCAAAATGTATGAACGCATTGGAGCTGCGGTGAGAGACACCATTCGAGATGACAAGTTTCCTTTGATTTTGAGCGGGGATCATAGCAGTGCAGGTGGCACGATTGCGGGCATTAAAATGGCCTATCCAGAATCCCGATTAGGGGTGATTTGGATCGATGCGCATGCGGACTTACACTCGCCCTACACGACTCCCTCCGGCAATATGCACGGGATGCCCTTGGCCACGGCTTTGAACGAGGACAATATTGAAGAAAAAATCAATGACCTCGATTACGAGACCATTGAGCTTTGGGAGATGCTTAAATCAGTGGGAGATATCGCGCCAAAAATTGAATACCGCGATTTGATTTACATTACCCTTCGCGATTTTGAGGAACAAGAAGCGGCGCTCATTAAGCAAAACAAAGTACGCGTGGTAACCACCAATGAGCTCCGCAAAACAGGAATCACCAAACTCTGCAGAGAGTTGATCAAATACCTCAGTCATTGCGATAAGATTTACATCAGTTTTGATGTGGACTCGATGGATCCCAGTGTTTCCAGGGGTACAGGTACTCCAGTGAAAGGCGGTATCAACGAACGAGAGGCAGCCGACTTGATATTAGAATTCTTGCAAAACGAACGGACTTGTTGTTTGGAATTTACGGAAGTCAATCCCACGCTAGACAGCGAGAATGTGATGGCTGAAACGGTATTTGAGATTTTGCAAAAGGTTACAAGACAGGTGGAGATTATTTGATGGCTTTGTATACACAAAAATCTTCAATTTGTTGAATGCGTGAATTCCCCAACAGCGGAAGACGCCTTACTCATCACTTCATCACCTCATAGCGAATTGCATTTCATGCGCTCGCTACTCCACCACCAAAAACTCTGTTCTTCTATTTTTGGCTCTGTTGATGTCTGAATCATTGGGGACTTGGGGCTGTGTCTCCCCATATCCTTTGGCCTGGACCCTGGATTCTGCTACCCCATTCTTCACCAAATAATCTTTCACCGCCTCAGCACGACGCTGCGACAAACTCAAATTGGAAGCATCATCTCCCACATCATCGGTATGACCACCGACTTCAATTTTTCTTTGAGGATTTTTATTGAGCAATTCTATCAATTGATTGAGCTCCGCAAAACTCTCTTTTTTAAGCACATCACTATTGGTGTCAAAGAAGATATTTTTGACTCCGTTCTCTGCGGTATTGGTCAAGGATATCTTGGTTCCCACCTTTATCTTCTGTAATGCGACATCCACTCGCTTAGGAGCTTTTTGCACTTCATTGCTCAATGTAAATCGCTCCGTGCTGAATAAGTAGCCCTCTTTAGAAACATTCAGCACATAGTCTTTTCCTGGAGGAAGACAAAGCAAATAACCGCCTGAAATAGGGTTGGAATGGGTATTGGCCACAATTTGCCCGCTCTCCATATCGATAAGCTCCAATTGGGCATCCAACTTTTTATAGCTCAGTTTATCGGAAATCACGCCCTCCACATAATACACTCTTTTCGGCTTGGCACTTTCTGGTAAAGCAAATTGATACAAATCCAATCCCCCCTTACCGCCTGCTCTGTCTGAAGCAAATAGTGCATATTCACCATCGGCCGTTACTTGAAAAGAATTCTCGTCTTGTGAGGTGTTGATGGGATAACCCAAATTGAGCGGTTTTCCCCAAGTTCCATCCACTTCCCTCCGGCTCAAATAAATATCCATACCTCCCATTCCGGGATGACCGTTTGAACTAAAATACAACGTGTTTCCATCCGGATGAATCATGACACTTTCTTCATCAAAATCCGTATTGACCAAGCCCCTCACCTTCTCAGGTTTGGTCCAACTGCCGTTGTCTCTTAAAACCGAAAAATAGATATCCTGGTCTTTCATTCCCCGCGCAGTGCGCGTTCCTCGAACAAAATACATGGTCTTTCCATCAGCGCCATAAGAAGGCTGCGACTCCCAGGCTCCTGAATTGATAGTATTGCCCATATTTTCAGGTTGTCCCCAATCATTGCCGGCTTTTAATGAATAAAACAAATCGCAGCTACCGACACCTGTGCGGTTCTCTCCCCATTGACCATCCAAGGTTTGACACGCCGTGAAAATCAGGGTATTGCCATCTGCACTCAAGGAGGGCGCGCCTTCGTTCATCACCGTATTGATACTCATCACAGGTTGAGCAGGAGCAAAAAGGCCTTGGGCATCCTTCCTGCTGATGTAAAAATCCTCTTGCTTGCCCACATCCGTTCGATCATCATTGACCAATCGAGTGAACAACAACGTCTTCTGATCGGCCGTGATACAAGGGTAATACTCATCCATTTCAGAATTGACCCCCTCCCCTAAATTGATGGGATCAAAAGGAACGGGGTGCTGCATAGCACGTTGTGCAAAAATACAACTGGATAAAATAAGCTGGGCACGCTTTTCCAACTTAACGTCATTCTTAGGATAAGGAATAAACTTACTGATGGCGGCTTCCGCTGATTTATAATCAGACACCGCCATTTTCTCTTCTGCCAAAATCAAGTACGCTTCTGGGAAAATCTCTGGATGCAATTTCACCCCTTCTTCCAAATGCGGAAGCGCTTTTTCTGCTTGGTTTTGATCGAGGTAGGTCTGCGCCAGTAGAAAACGTGCTTCAGCAAATTGTGGAAACTTATTGACTGTCTCTAATAATATTTTTTGCGCATTGGTTGCATCTCGCTTTTGATAATACTCAATGGCCTCTTCATACATCTTGATGGCTTTTCGTTCTGAAATCGTGTATTCCGGTTTAGGTTGTGCAAAGCTTACAGCAGAAAATAACAAGACTCCGAAAAGAAGGAGGATGGGAGAAAATAATTTCATGATTTACAATTTACAAGAACCGTGCAGTTTATTCCGATTTAATGATAAACACCTCTTCATTATCTCTTTTCATATAGAATTGCTCCCGCGCATAGCGTTCCAAGGTGGCACCGTTGTTAGAGATATCCATGAACGCGTCTTGTATCTCTTTATTCTTCACTTTCATTATATCAATCTCTTGCTGCAATCTTTCCGATTCCCATTTCGACTCAATGATGTACACCAAATTGATATTATGGATGAATAGGATGTACACCAAATTCAATAGGGTAACCAAGACATACTTGTTTCTAAGAAATTTGATGATTCGACGCTTCACTATCCAAATTTCAAAAATAAAGCGGATGAATAATGGAATAAATTGGGTTGTTTTGAACATTTTAACGTGGAAGCGAATAGTTTTGCGCCATGAAATTGGATGACGCTACCATCAAAGACCTGCAATGGGATGAAATCCTACAATTGCTGACGTCCTTGTGTCATCAACCCACCGCTCGAGAGCGCTGCGAGCAATTGATTCCCTTGACACACAAAAATCAATTGGAAAATGCTTTGCAAGAGATGCATGAGATCATGAATATCTTCCAGCATGGCGCGCATTTACCCTCCGGAGAGTTTCACGAGATTCCCAAAGTATTGCAATTACTGCAAGTACGCGATGCCGTGCTCAGCGAAGATGATTTTCAAAAATTGGTCACCAATACTCTAATCATTCATGACTGGCTTTTGCTGAAAAAGGAGGTAGGCGCACATTGGAAACAACTGGAAAAATATTTCGAGGGAATCTCGGAGCAGAAAGAAATATTGGAGGAAATTTTCAAAATTTTCACTCCTCTATGGAAAATACGAGATGATGCCTCTCCCGCTCTTATCAGTATCCGCGACAGCATGCAACAGGTGCGTCGGCAGATTACCAAGAACTTTCAAAAAGTATTGCGCGACCTACAGAGCAAAGGATACATTGCGGCCACTGAGGAGAATTTCCAGAATGACCGCAAAGTGTTAGCCGTGATCAGCAGCTATAAAAAGAAAGTAGGTGGAATCATCACGGGCAGCAGCAAAACGGGTTCGATTACGTTTATTGAGCCTTCCATCAACATTGCATTGAACAATGAAATGGAAATTTTAAAAGAAGAAGAGCTCAAGGAGATTAGAAAAATATTGCAACAACTCACACAAAAAATACGGCACCAGCTTCCCTTTTTCAGAGCCAGCGAAAGACTGTTGATCCACATGGATTTCTTACGAGCTAAATCCAGATTAGGTGGACAATACAAAGGCATCATTCCTCAACTTACCGACGCGCCCGCCTTGGACATTCAGCAAGGAGTGCATCCGTTATTGTTTATCCAACATCAGCAACAGAAAAAAGTTACCAAATCGCAAAACGTACAGCTCCATCATGAGCAAAGAATGTTGGTGATCAGCGGACCCAATGCGGGAGGAAAAAGTGTCACGATGAAAATGGTGGGATTGATCCAAATAATGTTCCAATGCGCGATCCCCGTGCCTGTGAAGCGTGGAAGCACATTGGGAATTTTTCATCACTTATTATCGGATATTGGAGATCACCAAAGCATCGAGAATCAACTTTCCACTTATAGTTATCGATTGCAACGCATGCGCCATTTTCTGAGTGTCGCCAACAGGAGAACGCTGTTGCTACTGGATGAATTTGGCACTGGGTCAGATCCTGATTTGGGTGGCGCTTTGGCCGAAGTATTTTTTGAAGAACTCTATCACAAAAAGGCGTTGGGCATCATCACCACCCACTACACCAATATCAAACATCGCGCGGAGCAATTACCGCATGCCATCAACGGGCACATGCAATTTGATACAGAATTATTGCAACCTCAATACCAACTATTGGTAGGAAAGGCGGGGCCCTCCTTTACCTATGAGGTAGCCCTGGCCATTGGAATTGAGTCCTCTTTGATAGAAAACGCCAAGAAAAAATTAAAACATCAAAAATTGGCTTGGGATGAGATTCTATTGTCCTTGGAAAAAGAAAAACAACAATTGGAAAAAACCAATGCCGCTAACGAGCAATTGAAATCCGATTTAGAGCAACAGAAAACTACCTTTTTCACCAAAGAGAAAAATATCCAACAGCAACTGGAAAGACGACAAGCTCAATATGACAAAGACCAACACTATGTGGTGTTAGGTAAAAGAATGCAACAGTTCATTCAAGGCGTAAAAGCGAGGAACAAGAATGCCGAGCTATGGGAGGAGATGAAGAAATACATCTTAATGGAACATGCCAAGCTCGAGCAAGTGAAGAAGAAGGAGAAAATCAAAAAACAAAAAGCAGAGGCCAAGGCAGTTGAACTAAAAGACAACGAACCTTTGAACATTGCAGATTTGGTGCGCATTAAACAAACCAAGCAAGTGGGGATGGTCACCAAAATCGAAGAGAAAGGAATCACCGTTATCATCGGCAATTTCAAGACCCTGATCAGCAGAGATAAGCTTCAAAAAATCTAAGAAGCGGCTTGTAATCCCAACTCAGCCGCTATCTTGTGCATGAAGGCCAAGGCTTGTTCCTCATCATTGAGAATCACTCCATCGAGAATAGCATCTTTGATGGCGTTTTTGATTTTTCCTACATGCGCGCATGGGCCAACGCCAAAAGTTTTCATGATCACTTCACCTGAAACCGGAGGTTGGAAATTTCTGATTCGATCTTTCTCCTCCACCGCTTGTAGTTTCTCCAACACATGCTCATAGTTTTTGAGATACTTTTTCACTTTGAGCTCATTCTTCGATGTGATGTCGGCCTTGCAAAGAATCATGAGTGAATCGATGTCATCGCCTGCGTCAAACAAGAGTCTGCGCAGGGCAGCGTCAGAAATTTCAGACTTGGTCAAGGCAATGGGTCGTAAATGCAATTGCACCATCTTTTGGACAAACTTCATGGAGGTATCCAAGGGCAATTTTAATCTTTCAAAAATCTTGGGCACCATCCTAGCGCCAAGATCTTCATGGCCATGAAAAGTCCAACCCACTTTTGGTTCAAAACGCTGCGTGGGAGGTTTGGCTATATCATGTAAAATCGCGGCCCAACGCAACCACAGGTCGGGTGAGCTTTCCGCCACATTGTCCAACACTTCCAAGGTGTGATAAAAGTTGTCCTTATGTGCAAAACCATCCCTCTTTTTCACTCCGTGCAATTGGACCATTTCCGGAAAAAACTGATGCAACAATTTTGTATCCAATAACAACTTGAAACCTATACTGGGCTTCTTGGATAAAATGATTTTATTCAGCTCCGTTGTGATTCGCTCCTGCGAAATAATAGCCAAGCGAGACGCATTGCGTTCAATGGCTTTGAGACAATCCTCGTCGATGGTAAAATTCAATTGAGCAGCAAATCGCACTGCCCGCATCATGCGCAAAGGATCGTCACTGAAGGTGATATCGGGATTGGTGGGTGTTTTAATGATGCCTCTTTTCAAATCCGACCATCCATTGAAGGGATCAATCAGATCGCCCCAATTGTCTTTCTGCAAGGAGATGGCCATTGCGTTAATAGTAAAATCGCGGCGCAATTGATCGTCTTCTAATGTGCCTGGCACTACATCAGGATTGCGAGACTCAGGTTTATAGGATTCCTTACGAGCTCCTACAAACTCCACATCGTTGCCACGGTAATGAAAAGAAGCAGTGCCATAGTTTTTATAAATGGCCACCTTTTTTACCTTGAGTTCTAATGCACATTTCTCCGCCAAAGCTGTTCCATCCCCTACGGTAACAAAATCTAAATCCTTGTTACTTCTTTGCAATAAAATGTCTCTCACCATTCCTCCTACTGCGTAAACATCCACCTTCATATCACGGGCTTGTTGGCCAATGACATGGAAAAGTCTTTTATCTATGTGCTGTTGGAGGTTCATTGAAATGCGGGGCGAAATTAAGGCTTATTTTGAAACGCCCCTTATTTAATTGAGGCACGTAACAAACGATCATTGATGGCTCTGCCCAATCCGATATTAGGCAGAGGCTCTGCAATGATGACCTCCCAACCCTGCCCGTCCAATTGACGCATGTATTTGAAGAGATGAGCCGCGGCCTCAGTGAGGCTTCCACGTGCGGAAAGAGGTTGATTAAAATAATCGCCTTCACTGGCCATAAAACTCAAAACCGCTATTTTTTTTCCTTCAAACAGCTTCAACCCCTCTTGAATATCGCCCCACCATAACTTGGTTTTTGGAGCGTAGTGTTGATCTAGCATTCCCGGAGCGGCCGGCTGACTAGAGCTTGTTTGTACAGCAGTCTTTTTACCAATCACCCGTTCAATATCCTCCACCGCGATGCCTCCCAAGCGCAACACTTTGAATTCTCCATTCTCCACATCGACAATGGTGGACTCCACCCCCACTTCACATTCGCCCCCCTCTAATACACCACCGATTTTATCACCCAATTGATCCATCACATGCTGCGCAGACGTTGGGCTAATATATCCAAAAGGGTTGGCACTTGGAGCCGCCAACGGAAAGGGTAAGGACTGCAACAACGCTTGAAATTCAGGGTGAGCGGGCCATCTGACTGCCACTTTGGGCAAGCCTGATGTCACTAAATCCGGAATTTCCGTTGACTTTTGAAACAACAATGTCAAAGGTCCCGGCCAAAAGTGCTGCATTAATTCGAGATACTCCTCGGGCACATGACTCACCACTTCACTGAGCATTTCATGGCTGGCCACATGGACAATCAATGGATCAAATGTGGGTCTGTTCTTGGCCTCAAAAATCTTAGCCACAGCTGTCTCAGAAAAGGCATTTCCTGCCAAACCGTAAACGGTTTCGGTGGGAACACCAATCACCTCATTTCGGGTGAGCAAGTGATGGGCTTGAAATTGTGTAATCAACATCGGATTACAAATTTACGAAAGCTTGCACGATCCTAGCTCAATCCATCACAACCTGGTCAATAAGCAAAACTGTAATGACATTCCATGACTACCTCCCCACCACCATCCTCACCACTCGTTGTTCTTGTCCATTGCTCACCCTCACTTCGTACAAGCCACTGCTCAATGCTTTCTCAAATGTCAAGGAGGGTGTGATGTGTCCTTCGGAATAGCTCGTTGTACTTTGTAACCACCTGCCCATGGCATCCATAACCTCGATTTGGATCACGCCTTTCATTCCGGTAACACTCAGCATCACCTCATCGCCCGTATTGGGGTTGGGGAATAATTGCACGTTTTGTGCTGACCATGCATTCACCTCTTCTTCATTTTCTTGTTCTGCCAACACCATCCCCGCGTTGCCTATCGTCTTCACGCAAGATGCATTGCCTGCGCAAGTGGCCGATGTATTGCTCGGACAGCCGCCTGTGGT
>Ga0209990_10003169_pt1 | contig 12196 bp, 8 predicted proteins | sample NOAtaG_6_FD_187304 | JGI IMG/M metagenome (GOLD analysis project Ga0209990, IMG submission 187304) | Freshwater lake microbial communities from Lake Erie, under a cyanobacterial bloom - NOAA_Erie_Diel5S_2200h metaG (SPAdes) (version 2) | ecosystem: Environmental > Aquatic > Freshwater > Lake ...
CCGCCTTTCTTCAGGCGGTGGACATTTCCTGTTTTTCGCTGATTGCGTTGAGCAATGCGTTTCGCGAGCAGCTGGATCCGCAGACGGGCAGTGTGGTGACGATCTCCATATCCACGACTCGCATGGCCGCTGAAAACTACGGCTACATGGCGCCTGTCAAAGCGGCTCTTGATTCGTCTTTGTGTTTTCTGGCGAAATCCTTTTCTCAGTTTTCTCGGGTTCGTTTTAATGCCGTATGTCCGGGGCTGTTGAAGACTTCGGCGTCGGCGGGGATTCCGGGATATGTGGACAGTTATTTGTTTGCCGAGAAGGCGACGCTGCGGAAGCAGGCGGTGCAGACTGAGGAGGTCGCGGCAGCGGTGGCATTTTTGCTGAGTCCGCGTTCTTCCGGCATCAATGCTCAGGGGCTGGTGATTGATGCGGGGATGGGGATCAACTACTTTGACAATCAGTTGCTGCAGGGGCCTGGTCACACCTGAAGTGCAGACAGTCAGAGGCTGAATTCCCGTTCGCTGGATTGTCTGCAGCAACCTCAGGAATACCGCGGTGTTTTTGCGGGCTCCGGCGGCTGCGGGTGTAGAATTTCGCGGATTGCATGTGCTGCCGGCGAATTGGTTGGTTGGGTGCAGAGGGGGGTAGCGAATGAAGGCGGGCTCGAAAACATTGCGGGTATTGATCCCCGGAAATGCTCGGTCGGGCATGTCTGCAGCCTCATTTGTGCTCGGTTCGGTCCTGTGGGCTTTGGTGCTCGCGCTGGTGTTCTACCTCTACGTGTTTCGTGGCAGGTCGGACGGTGCTGCGGGTGTGCCGGGGCAAACCGGGGGTGTGTCTGGCGCTGCCGGGGCCGGGCAATCGGATACGGCCACGCCACCTGACGATGCGGTTGTGGCGTCGACAAAGACGATCAGGATTGGTTTTCCGACCAGGCCTCTGCCGCCCTTTGAATTTCCGGAATGTCAGGGTGGCACAGTCAGTCTGGACAGTCTGAAGGGACGTCGCTGGCTGGCCAGCTTCGTGTTTACTCGGTGTGTCACCACCTGCCCCGTGATCACTCGCGATATTTCCGTTCTGCACAAACGTGTGGCTGAGTCCAGTCCGGACTTTGTGTTTGTAACATTTTCGGTGGATTCCAGTTTTGATACGGCTGAGGTGTTGCGGAAGTATGCCGAGACATTTCAGGCGGATCCCGCGCGGTGGAAGTTCCTGACGGGGGACGAGCAGGCGATTCACGATCTGATTCGACGTGGTTTTGTGCAGTATGTGCAGCCGAATCTGGGGGAGCAGCGGAAGCCGGGATTTGAGGTGGCGCACACGAATCGTGCGGTGCTGGTGAATGAGGCTGGCTTGCCTGTGGCAACGTATCTGATGACGGTACCGGAGGATGTGGTCAAGTTGCGGCGTGTGATTGAGGGGCGGGAGGAATTTCCGCAGCCCGGACCTCTGCTGAAGACTGAGTCGACGGGTGAGAATCCTGATGTGCAGTTGAACCTGTTGCCGGCCGCGGCGGGTGACGGCGGATCAGCCGGTGATCCGTCCGGTGGTGAGAAGTCCGGTTCAGGGGCGTCTGAGACCGGTGAAACGGGCGGGGCGGCTGCAGAGGCTGGTGGTGGGGGATTGCAGCCGGGTGCCGGGGATGGATGTATCGTTTCGGAGCCTGCCGGGGACGCGGAGTCCGGCGATTCGCCGGAGCCGCAGGAGCCGCAATTGGATGGTGGCGGCGGAGTTGAGCAGGTGCAGTCCGTGGCATCGTCGGGCGCAGAAGTTTCGGACGGCCTGAAAGAGACGCCATCTGCAGTTCCTCAGGCTGCGTCGGCAGCGGAGCAGAATCGAGCGATTGATCAGGTTCTGCCGGACTGGGTGAAGTTTCTTCCAACGCTGAATGCGGGCTTGAATTCGCTGTGTTTCTGTCTGTTGCTGTCTGGGTATTTATTGATTTTGCGTGGTCGGAAGATTGAGCATCGCAACTGCATGATTGCGGCGTTTGTGGTGTCGGTGGTGTTTTTGGGGTGTTATTTGACCTATCATGAAGCTTTGCATGCGTATACGGGGCGTCGTGGCCGGGCATTTGTGGGTTCAGAGTTGGCGCGGTGGCTGTATTTGTCGATCCTGGTGCCGCATGTGTTGCTGGCGGCAGCGGTGCCGGTGCTGGCGTTGCGAGTATTTTGGCTGGCCTGGAAACAGCGGTGGGTGCAGCATCGTCGTTTGGCTCGGGTGACGTTGCCGATCTGGGGATTTGTCTCGGTGACGGGGGTGGTGATTTATTGGATGCTGTACCACTGGCCCTGGAGCACAATGGCTCCTACGGCCATCATGCCGGGCAATGCAATCTGAGGAACTGGTCGAATTGGCTTGTGTGAGGACAGTTTTGGGGGTTTGGTGTCGGGAATTCGCCTGGATTGGGCGGATTCCGATGGATTTTCCGGTCGAATCTGCGTCGAATAACGGTTGAGTGTTGGTTGTTCGTCATGGCAGTGTCTCGCAGAACCAGGGCAGTAACAGATGAAACTGGTACGCAATCTGTTGTGTGTGGTGGCGATGGGTGTGGTGGTCGGTCTGGGGCCGATTTCGACATGTGTCCAGGCCTGTCCCGGGTGCAAGACTGCGAACGAGACTGAGTCGCGTCGTCCGCGGGCTTACATGATGAGCATCCTGTTTATGCTGGGGATGCCGGCAACGATCGTCACGGGCTTTGGAGTGGCGTTTTACCGAATGTCTCGTCAGAGCCCTGAGCAGGCGGCACTGATGCAGCAGTATCTGGACCAGCAGGCTCAGCAGCAGCGTCAGCAGGACCAGCAGTTGTGACATGTCTGGTATGACTGCCGGAATCGGTGTGATCGTTGCAATCCGTCGCGAACCGTGAAAACCTGCGGCACCGAACCTTGCAAGTTCAGCGGATGTCTGCATACTGGTGTGCTCGGCAGCCGAAACCGTTGCCGTGTCAAAGAACCGGGCGATTAACTCAGTTGGCTAGAGTGCATCCCTTACAAGGATGAAGTCGGGGGTTCGAGTCCCTCATCGCCCATTTGGTCGGAATTTGTTCCGGCGACAGTTTTCAGACCCGCGAAAAACACTGGTTTTTCGCGGGTCTTTTTTGTTGGGGGCGTGGACTGCGGGAAGCAGTGCTGCGGTTGTGGGTCTACCTGAGGGTCCGTCTGTGGGCCCATCCGGTGTTCTGCGGGGGAACGGTTCGCGAGTTTTCGGTGGTTTGCGTGGGTGGTGCCGTGGGTTGGGCAAGTGGTTCCTGAGCGCTGCGATGCACTGAGGGGTTGGGTGGCTGGTGTGTTTTTTGCAACGGGGCGGTGAGCGGGCATGGGCAGGCGAGCGAAGCGGAACGACGATGATGACGAACTGGAACTCGATCCGGAACTCGAGTTCGACGAGGACTTCGACGAAGACTTCGATGAAGACTTCGAGGATGACGGGGATGGGGAGCCGGATGACGATGCGGACCATGACTTTGATGAGTCGGTTCGTGAATCTGTTGTTCGTGGGAAGGTGCGGAAAGAGCGTCCGCTGAAGTCGTGGTCGGATCGGGCAGTGTTGCAGGCGGCGGGGGGTGTGACGGGGCCGGAGTGTCTGGTGGTGCTGACTCACGGGACTCGACTGGCATCCGAGCTGCGGCAGCTGCGCCCGGACCTGCGGTTTTCATTTTTCACCACCGAGCATTTTTTTGCCAGAACTCTGCACAGTTTTCACAGTGACGCGGGGCAGTCGGGCGGGGTGACGATTCATTGTGCCGCAGATCCGCCACCGGGGCCATTTCAGACAATTCTGTTTCCGACTTTGGCTGGTGATTCTTCCGAAGTGGCTCAGGAGATGTTTCAGGCACTGCACACGCGGCTGGTTCCTGGCGGGCGTCTGATTGTGTCGACGAATGCCGCGAAGGGCCACTGGATCGACAGTCAGTTGAAAGCGCTGTGCAGTCGTGTTGAACAGCAGAAATTTGATCGCGGTCACGTGTTTACGGCGTGGAAAAGTGCGGAGCTGAAGAAGCTGCGTGGATTTCGAGCGCGTTTTGATTTTCGTCATCTGGACCGTGTCCTGATCGTGGAGACTCGCCCCGGAGTTTTCAGTCATCGTCGTCTGGACGGAGGCGCGCGGGCGTTGATTCGGGCTTTGTCACTGGTGCGTGATGCAAATCCGCCGGGTCGGGAAGTGCTGGGAATTGTGGAGATGGGGTGCGGTGGAGGTGCGGTTTCAGCCGCGGCGGCTGTCAGTTTTCCGGCCGCACGAGTGCTGGCGATTGACAGTGACGCGCGTGCTGTCGAGTGTACGGCTCAGACGGCAAGGCTGAACGATCTGTCCCGGATTCAGGTTCAACTGGATTCCGAGGGTCAGGTTCCGGATGCGGGGCAGTGGGATCTGTTGCTGGGTAACCCTCCGTATTATTCGGATTTTCGAATTGCGGAGTTGTTTTTGCAGGCAGCGCGAAAGGCGTTGCGTCCGGGCGGTCAGGTGTTGATTGTGACCAAACCGGTGGAGTGGCAGGAGGCACGGATGAGGCAGTTGTTTCAGAATGTGCAGGCTTACAAGTTTGGGGAGTACACGGTGTTTCGTGGCGAAGCCAGGCGTTCGTGAACCTGAGCTGTTGCGCGAGGGAGGGTCTTGCCCACGAACTACAGTCTCCTCTGTCCTGTTGGGTTTGAGGGGAATGCAATCTGCATTTCAACTCTGGCAACCGAATCATGCGTCACTACCTGATTGTGGAAGAGCTGCTGTCGTCGGGCCATTTGTGGCGTGTCAGCAACGTTTCGCTGCGGGAGGAAGCGGCGGTGATGTTGCAGGCGGTCGCTGGTGATCTGGTGTCTGTAGCAGGTGTGCGGGTTTCGGTGCTGTTGTCTGCTGAGGCACTGGCGGGGTCGGTGGGGTGCAGGCTGCGGGCTGCGGGTGTGGAGTTGCTGCTGGCTGCTGACGGTGCTGAGGAGTGGCTGCGCAGCCCGTCCGTCAATCCGGCGCAGTTCACTGCGACTCTGGCGATTGCTCCTGAAACCGCCGGTCTGCTGGTGCAGCGTTTGCAGCAGCTGCAGTCGGCGGCGTGGTCCGGTGTAACCAGTCTGAATGTGCCATGGCGGCAGGCTGCGTTATTCGGTGACAAAGCGGCTACTGCGGTCTGGCTGCAGGCTCGCGGTCTGGCGACGCCTGCCACGTTGGCGCTGACTGCTGCTGCGGCTGAGCGGTTGGCAGCATTTCGAGCATCAGGCAGGCTGGACCTGCGGACGGGTTTGCTGAACAGCGATGCCTGGGGAACTGTGCAGTCGGGTGAAACTTCGCTGTATGTGCTGAAGCCCAGAGACGGTTGTGGCTGTGGCGATGTGCAGCTGGTGTGTCTGGCGAGAGACGAGGCAGCGGCACCGAGTGCTGGTGTTGTGCAGGTGGTGGATGAGGTTCCGGGTGCTGAATACTTGTGGCTGTTGCAGCCACTGCAACCGGGGCTGCATTGTTCGGCTGGGCTGATTGGTCGAGGCGAGGGATTGGCGGTGCTGTTACCGGCGGGTGAGCAGGTGGTTGAGTGTCAATCGGGGAGATTCCGCTATTTGGGTGGCAGCCTGCCTGCTGCGGGGTCGGTGCAGGAGGCAGCCGGGGAGATGCTGCGGAAACTGGCGGCAGCGATGCCGGATTTTCGTGGCTGGCTGGGTGTGGATTTTGTGTGTGAGGTGGACGGTGAGCCGCGGATTGTGGAGATCAATCCGCGGCTGTGTACCAGCTATGTGGGTTATCGGCAGTTAGCCCGATTCAGTCTGGCCGGAGTGATGAGTGGGGAGATTGCTGTCGACGACCTGGGGTTGGCGTGGCGTGCTGAGCGGGTGGATTTTCGAGTGTGAATTTTTGGGTGTTGCTGAGTGCGTGCCGGAGTTTCGGCGGGTGGTTTTTCAGCGAAGTGCGGGAACAGTTCTGTGGCTGGCGCACCGTCCCAGTAGCTGAGCACGACGATCAGTGTGTCCGGCTTTATGGTTTGGAGGTAGTAATCTCCAATCGTGACTCTATTCATGGAAATCAATACAGGTGTTTCACTGGCCAGTCGCTGCAGGATTTGTTGGTGACTGAGTGGTTTGCCATCGAGCCCGACGATTTCCGTTTCTGTTCTTTGTGTGAATTGTGGTCCCCTGAGAGTGATCTTCCTGATGCTGGGGCGGACGTCGGCCTGCACGGTGGGCATTGTGGAGAGTTTTGGGGCTTCGAGGTCTTCGACACCTGCGACGGCGGTCAGGGTCACCAGCGGACATGTGATGGTGAGTTCGACAAATTCGTCGTTTTTTTGGGCGACAGCCGTGCCAAATACCGGGGGCAGATATTTGGGAAATGCTGGCGGTTCAGCGGCGACAGCAGTACCAACGACAAGCAGGTATGCGCAGCAGAGTCTGAGAAGTTTCATGTCTGAGGTTCCTGAATGGATGGGAGTCAAGAGCACGGACTATTGGCGGGTTCGTTCGGCCATGCAGAATATTGGCAGAGAATAGTCGGTTTGTGCCTGAATTTCCGGCTGAGGCAGTACATCGGTTTTGACAGTTATTTTTTGTTCCGGCTGCGACCGAAGTCGGGGCGGACGAGTCCGGGCAGGACATCGGCATCGAGGCTGGCGGTGCGTCCGGCGGCCAGCAGTTCCCATGCGACTGCGGCCATGGCAGCGTTGTCGGTGCACAGTTCCGGTGGTGCGATGAACAGTTCGATGCGTTCTTTGCGGCACATGGTGCTGAGCGCCTGTCGGAATGGACCATTCGCAGCGACTCCCCCCCCCACGCACAGGCGGGAGTACTTCAGCAGTCGGACTGCCTGGCGGCATTTTTCGACCATGACTTCGATCGCGGCAGCCTGGAATCCGGCGGCGAGGTCGGGGACCAGTTCCGGTGGTGTGCTGGAGAGCTGATTTGGTCCGGGGACTCCGCGGGCTGCGTAGAGCACGGCGGTTTTGAGTCCGGAGAAGCTGAAGTCCAGTTTTCCGGAGTGCAGCAGCGGGCGAGGCATGCGGAATCGGTCGGGGTTTCCGGTGGCGGCAGCCTGCTGAATGGAGGGGCCACCGGGGTAGGGCAGTCCAAGAATCCGGGCGGCCTTGTCGAAGGCTTCTCCGGCGGCGTCATCGGTGGTACCGCCGATCAGTCGGCAGTCTGAGGCACTGCGGCAGTCGTAGAGATTGGTGTGACCGCCACTGACAACAAATCCGATGCCTGGGTAGATGGGTGTGTCATGTCCCATGCTGCAGGCATAGATGTGGGCTTCCACGTGATTGACGGTGATGAGTGGGATATTGAGTGTGAGAGCGATGGTTTTGGCGGCGGTGAGTCCGACCAGCAGGGAGCCGACCAGTCCGGGTTCCGTGGTGACGGCAACCGCTGTCAGTTGATCGGTGGTGCAGTCGGCCTGCTGCAGGGCTGCAGAAATGACGGGCAGGATTCTGCGCACGTGGGCGCGTGAGGCAATCTCCGGGACGACTCCGCCCCAGTCCAGGTGCAGTTCATGCTGTGAAGCGATGATGCTGGACAGCACGGTGCGATCCTCGCGGACAACGGCCGCTGCAGTTTCATCGCAGCTGGATTCGATGGCCAGCAGCAGTCGTGGGGCACTGGGATTCACAATTGCATTTTTCGTTTGGGGTGAGAATATCCGGGGGGTGAATTTTGAACCGGAGTGGTCGGTGGGTGATTGTTTCAGATTGTCTGAGCAGTGCAAAGTCTGTGGGGGCTGGAGGGCATAGTGATGTGTGGTTTGAGACGTGTGGTGTGGCTGGTGTTAGTGCATCTGGTGATTTCCGGTGGCTGGTGTCAACTGGTCCGGGGGCAGCAGCGACTGCAGCGAATTTCGTTTGGTTCGTGTGCGAAGCAGGACCAGCCGCAGCCGATCTGGGATGCGATAGTCGCAGGTGCTCCGGATCTGTTCATTCTGCTGGGTGACAATATTTACGGCGACACGAATGACATGCGGGTGTTGCGTGAAAAGTATGGGATGCTGGAGCGGCAGCCGGGGTTTGTGAAGCTGCGTGCGACGTGTCCTGTGCTGGCGACGTGGGACGATCATGATTACGGGCGTGACGACGCGGGTGCGGAGTTTGAGCAGCGGGCGGAGTCGCAGCGGGTGTTTCTGGATTTTGTGGGTGCGGCAGCCGGGGATGTGCGACGTCAGCGTGAGGGGGTGTACTGGTCTGCGGTGTATGGTCCGGTGGGTCAGCGAGTGCAGGTGATTCTGCTGGACTGTCGGTATTTTCGCAGTCCTTTGAAAAAGGGATTTGCAGCGCGGGAGCCCGGGGATGGTTATCGGGGGCGATATGTGCCGAACGAGGACTCGGATGCAACTGTGCTGGGTGAGGTGCAGTGGGCCTGGCTGCAGCAGCAACTGCAGGAACCGGCGGAGCTGCGAGTGATTGGTTCCAGCTATCAGGTGTTATCGAACCAGCATGGCTGGGAGATGTGGGGCAATTTTCCTCGCGAGCGTCAGCGATTGTTTGGATTGATTCGTGAGACGGGTGCGGAGGGCGTGCTGCTGATCAGCGGAGATCGGCATTTGGCGGAGCTGGCGGCGTTGCCGGCGGGTGGCTCGGAGGGGGTGGGATATGGGTTGTACGAGGCGACCAGCAGCAGCCTGAACGCTCCGTCGGGAAATTTCACGAAGCTGGGGGTGCGATTTGCGAACGAGATTAACCCGTATCGGGTGGGGCTGACGTGGTTCGATACGAATTACGGCAACATACTGGTGGACTGGTCGGCGGCGGATCCGGTGATTCGTGTGCAGATTTGTGATCAGTCGGGGGCGGTTGTCCTGCAGCAGCGGCTGCTGCTGAGCCAGCTGCGTCGGGGCGGGGGCTGAAGTTTAGTTGTCAGTTGTCAGTGGTGTTTTTCAGGCCCTGTTCGTTGATCGCCGTTTTTTCGGGGGTGGAGGGGCTGTGGTGTGGTTACAGCAGGTGCAGCAGCAGTTGTACCTTGTGGCTGAGCAGCTGCAGTTCAGTTTGTCCGGTGGCGGCGATGGGCTGTGTGAGTCGCTGGTTCGAGGTCATGCGGATAACGGCGAACTGCATGGAGCTGGCGAACCAAAGGATTCTTTGCAGGTGATGGTGGAGCTGGACAGCCATGTCGGGGATGTTTTGAAACGGCAGTATTTCTTCGGTGCAGCCGCAGTGGTGGACCATCATCAGCAGGGCGCGCAGGGCGACGGCTTCGTCGGGGTCAAACATGGTGTTGAAGATGCAGCGGGAGTGACGAGCCCAGTCGTGGAGTGTGCGGACGTGTGTCCGCAGGCTTTCCTTTGAGGTTGATTCAGAGGTGCTGGTGGCTGATTGACCGTCGTCATTCTGCTGATCGGCGAAGTCAGCTGAATGGGCGTCGTGGTCGTCGTCAACGAAGTGAGTGTCACTGGTGTCTGCAGCCTGAAAGTCGGTGATATCGGCAATGGACCATGCGTCCGGAGTCTCCTCATGATCCTGGTCGTCGCAGTCGCAGCAGTGTCGACTGTCATCGGGCTGCATGGTGATGAGACATTCGTCGAAGGTGGGGGTCTGCAGTTCGTTGCGGATGAGGCTGTGGAGTTTCGCCTGGAGGGGAGTATCCGGAATGTGGGGCCACTGACCGCTGGAGTCTTCAACTTCGAGATTAGGGAACCAGTAGTGCTGGAGAACTGTCAGCAGTGTGAGCAGCAGGCAGTGGCCGGCCTGACCGCTCGTTTCGGTGCAGGTGGAGCACCAGTGCGGGGTGTCCGGTGAGGCGTGGTTTTCGCAGTTTTCGGCGGTTTGCAGGCTGATCAGTTCGCCTGCGGGAGAAATCAGCATACTGACGAGAGGTTGACTGGGCAGCAGCTGCAGAGTGGCTCCGCGAATCAGCGAGGGATCGGGGCTGTCGGGCGGGTTCCAGAGCACCGACCAGCCCTGCAGCGTGGCGGCCATGCGGACAGCCTGTCGTTCAAAGTGTTCGACACAGTCGATGTCTTTGATTCGTCCGCGGTAGCGTACTTCAAGGCCCATGTCAGCTCCTGTTTGCAAGTGCTCTGACAGTGTGCAGTGCCGGTGGACACCAGCATGCTGAAGTTTTGTATGCCTAAGTTTATCTGGCAATTTTGGTGGTTGCTTTACTGAAAAATCTGAGTGTGTGTAAATGCAGTCTGCTCGTTCTGAACGAATCGAACGGTGATGAGGTGAATTGGTGCTGCCATCGGCAGGACTCGCCAAAAAACGTTTCAGGACTTCAGTATCGGAAACTCCGCAGGAATTGGCTGGACGTGCTGTTGTGGTATGCAGATCCCTGCCGGGGTACAATGCCGTGGTGGCCAGCTTTTGCGCGGTGGGATTTCGGGTTATCGGGGAGTGGGCATGAGACTTGTGTTTCAGTGGTTGTGTTTGGTTGCTGGTGCGGGAGTGTGTGTTGCGGCGGACGAGCCGGTTGTGAAGCCGCCGGTTGCGATGCAGCAGCCGCACACCGTGGACTTCCACGGAAAGATTCTGCAGGACCCGTATTTCTGGCTGAAGGACAAGACGAATCCCGAGGTGATTCGATATCTGGAGGCTGAGAATGCGTATCGCGAGTCTGTGACGAAGCATCTGGAGCCGTTCACGGAGGTGCTTTATCAGGAGATGCTGTCGCACATCAAACAGACGGATCTGGGTGTACCGGTGCGGGAGGGTGGGTATTGGTATTACAGTCGTACTGAGGCGGGGCGGCAGTATCCGCTGTACTGTCGCCGCCAGGGTTCGATGGAGGCAGCGGAGGAGTTGTTGCTGGATGTGAATGTGCTGGCGGAGGGGCAGAAGTTCATGTCGGCGGTGCCGGCGGGAGTCAGCGACGACGGTCGGTTTTACGCGTATCTGACGGACATCACGGGGTTTCGCGAGTATTACGTGTCGATCAGGGATCTGACCACCGGGAAGCTGGTGGAGGATCGGTTTGTGAAGGCAGCGGGATTTGAGTGGGCGGCCGACAATCGTTCGGTGTTTTACATTGTGGAGGACGAGGCCAAACGTGCTTACCGGCTGTTCCGTCATGAGCTGGGCCAGCCGGTCAGCAGTGATGTGCTGGTGTATGAGGAGCGGGACGAGTTGTACACGCTGGCCATCGAGCGGACTCGCGACAAAAAATACCTGATCCGGACTTCCGAAAGTTCCACGACGACCGAGCAGCATTTTCTGGACAGTGCGACTCCGACGGCCGATTTCCGGCTGATCGCAGCGCGGCGGGAGGGTGTGGAGTATGCGGTGGATCATCGGGACGGTCGATTTCATATTCGCACGAACCTTGGTGGAGCGGTGAATTTTAAGTGGATGACCTGTGATGTGTCGCAGTGCGAGTCCGTGCACTGGAGGGATTTTGAGGAGGTGCGTCCGAGTGTCTTTCTGGAGGGGCTCAGTCTGTTCCGTGATTTTGCGGTGATTGAGGAGCGTGAGGCGGGGATACCGCAGTTGCGGGTGCACGATTTTGGCAGTGGTGCTGCGTATCGCGTGTCATTCCCGGAACCCAGTTACACGGTGGGTTTGAGTGCGAATCCTGAGTTTGATGCGGACACGGTCAGATTCACCTACACCAGCCTGGTGACTCCGGCATCCATCTATGCCTTCAATCTGAAGACTCAGGAGCGTCAGCTGCTGAAGGCGACGGAGGTTCCTGGGGGATTTGAGGCCGGGAATTACGTGAGTGAGCGGATTGAAGCAACGGCTCCGGATGGGGTCAGGGTGCCGATTTCTCTGGTGTATCGGCGTGGGCTGGTGCGGGACGGCAAGGCACCGCTGTATTTGTACAGTTATGGCAGCTACGGGTTCAGCACGGAGCCGGTGTTCAGTGCTTCGCGGCTGGTGCTGCTGGATCGGGGCGTGGTGTTCGCGATGGCTCATATCCGCGGCGGTTCGGACATGGGGTATCAATGGTATCTGGACGGCAAGCTGCTGAAGAAGAAGAACACGTTTACGGACTTTATTGCGTGTGCGGATCATCTGGTGCAGCAGCGATACGGGGCTCGCGAGCGTCTGGCGATTGAAGGTGGCAGTGCGGGTGGTCTGTTGATTGGTGCGGTTCTGAATCTGCGTCCGGACGTTTGTCGGGTGGCGCATCTGGCGGTGCCATTTGTGGATGTGATCAACACGATGCTGGACGAATCGCTGCCACTGACGGTGCAGGAATTTTTGGAGTGGGGTAATCCGAAGGAACCGGAGGCTGGGCGGTATATGCTGGAGTATTCTCCGTACGACAACATTGCTCGGAAGGACTACCCGGCGATCCTGGTGACGACA
>Ga0209990_10003171_pt1 | contig 12192 bp, 5 predicted proteins | sample NOAtaG_6_FD_187304 | JGI IMG/M metagenome (GOLD analysis project Ga0209990, IMG submission 187304) | Freshwater lake microbial communities from Lake Erie, under a cyanobacterial bloom - NOAA_Erie_Diel5S_2200h metaG (SPAdes) (version 2) | ecosystem: Environmental > Aquatic > Freshwater > Lake ...
GGGTCGGCAGGCGCTCGAGCACGTCCTTCAGGTAGACGTATGGATCGAGGTCGTTCATTTTCGCCGAACCGATCAGGCTCATGATCGCCGCGGCACGCAGGCCCGCGCGTAGCGATCCGGCGGACAGCCAGTTCGCCCGCCCCAGCGCGATCGGCCGGATCCGGTTCTCGATCCAGTTGCTGCCGGCCGGCAGATTGCCGTCGCCCACGTTGCGTGTCAGTGCCGTCCAGCGAGTCAAGCTGTAATCGGTCGCCTTGGCCATAGCCGAGCACGGCGGCACTTTCTGCCGCTGTGCCGGCGCGCAGCCATGACCGCCGCCTTGCACTCAGCGCTGTGCCGGCGGCGGCGCCGGCGGCCTGCATCGGAGGTGTCCACGTGTCCACCTCAAAACTACGTGGACACGAGGCTCCTACGCCACGTCGCAACTTGCAGGCACGACTTCGCCAGCCGCTTACGCCGCTTCAGGTGCCAGCCTCAAGCCGACCTGGCCGGACGCATACCGGAGATGTAGGCGGGGAAGGCAGCGCAAGAAAGCAAAACGCCCCGATGCGTGAGCATCGGGGCGTATGGCGGTAGGTGAGCCTGACGATGTCCTACTTTCACGGGAAATACATCCCACTATCATCGGCGCTGAGGCGTTTCACGGTCCTGTTCGGGATGGGAAGGGGTGGGGCCACCTCGCTATGGTCGTCAGGCAAAGAGCGACGACCGACCTGTGGCATTCAATTGATGCCGACAAGCCGATCCAACTCGGAAGAAGCAAAGTTCAAAAAATCAAAGCGGGTTGCGACGCACAAACTCTTCAACACCGAACAATAAAGGCAGCACGGTTATGGGATCAAGCCGCACGGGCAATTAGTAACGGTTAGCTTAAACGGTTACCCGTCTTCCACACCCGTCCTATCAACGTCCTGGTCTCGAACGACCCTTTAGGGAGGTCAAGCCTCCGGGAAGACTCATCTTCAGGCAAGTTTCCCGCTTAGATGCTTTCAGCGGTTATCTCTTCCGCACATAGCTACCCGGCGATGCCACTGGCGTGACAACCGGTACACCAGAGGTGCGTCCACTCCGGTCCTCTCGTACTAGGAGCAGCCCCCGTCAATCTTCCAGCGCCCACGGCAGATAGGGACCAAACTGTCTCACGACGTTTTAAACCCAGCTCACGTACCTCTTTAAATGGCGAACAGCCATACCCTTGGGACCGGCTACAGCCCCAGGATGAGATGAGCCGACATCGAGGTGCCAAACACCGCCGTCGATATGAACTCTTGGGCGGTATCAGCCTGTTATCCCCAGAGTACCTTTTATCCGTTGAGCGATGGCCCTTCCATACAGAACCACCGGATCACTTAGTCCTACTTTCGTACCTGCTCGACTTGTCGGTCTCGCAGTCAAGCACGCTTATGCCTATGCACTATCAGCACGATTTCCGTCCGTGCCTAGCGTACCTTCGAGCTCCTCCGTTACCCTTTGGGAGGAGACCGCCCCAGTCAAACTGCCTACCATGCACTGTTCCCCGCCCGGATGACGGGCGAAGGTTAGAACCGCAAACAAATCAGGGTGGTATTTCAACGTCGGCTCCACGACACCTAGCGGCACCGCTTCAAAGCCTCCCACCTATCCTACACAGATCGGTTCACAGTCCAATGCAAAGCTACAGTAAAGGTTCATGGGGTCTTTCCGTCTAGCCGCGGGTAGATTGCATCATCACAAACATTTCAACTTCGCTGAGTCTCGGGAGGAGACAGTGTGGCCATCATTACGCCATTCGTGCAGGTCGGAACTTACCCGACAAGGAATTTCGCTACCTTAGGACCGTTATAGTTACGGCCGCCGTTTACTGGGGCTTCGATCAAGAGCTTGCACTCCATCACTTAACCTTCCAGCACCGGGCAGGCGTCACACCCTATACGTCGACTTTCGTCTTTGCAGAGTGCTGTGTTTTTAATAAACAGTTGCAGCCACCGATTCTCTGCGACCCGGTCACGCTCTGGGCGTCTCTCCCATCACGCTACAAGGGCACACCTTCTTCCGAAGTTACGGTGTCAATTTGCCGAGTTCCTTCTCCCGAGTTCTCTCAAGCGCCTGAGCATATTCAGCTCGCCCACCAGTGTCGGTTTTCGGTACGGTCGTCTCCAACTGAAGCTTAGAGGCTTTTCTTGGAACCACATCCAATCACTTCGCGGCACGAGGCCACTCGTTCCTTCACCTCGGTGATGCGCCAGCGGATTTGCCTACTGGCCACCTACGATCAGAAACCGGGACATCCAACACCCGGATGATCTTCAACAGTCCGTCCCCCCATCGCATTGGAAATCGGTGCAGGAATATTGACCTGCTTCCCATCGACTACGGCTTTCGCCCTCGTCTTAGGGGCCGACTCACCCTGCTCCGATGAACGTAGAGCAGGAAACCTTGGGCTTACGGCGAGAGGGCTTTTCACCCTCTTTAACGCTACTCATGTCAGCATTCGCACTTCTGATACCTCCAGCAGCCTTCTCAAGCCACCTTCACAGGCGTACAGAACGCTCCCCTACCACGCGCCTTGCGGCGCATCCGCAGCTTCGGTTATCAACTTAGCCCCGTTACATCTTCCGCGCAGGAAGACTCGATCAGTGAGCTATTACGCTTTCTTTAAAGGATGGCTGCTTCTAAGCCAACTTCCTGACTGTCTTAGCCTTCCCACTTCGTTTCCCACTTAGTTGATATTTGGGACCTTAGCTGGCGGTCTGGGTTGTTTCCCTTTCGTGTCCGGACGTTAGCACCCGGTGCACTGTCTCCCGCGCTGACACTTCCAGGTATTCGGAGTTTGCAATGGTTTGGTAAGGCGCCATGCCCCCCTAGCCATAACAGTGCTCTACCCCCTGGAGTGATACGCGAGGCACTACCTCAATAGTTTTCGGGGAGAACCAGCTATTTCCAGATTTGTTTGGCCTTTCACCCCTATCCACAGCTCATCCGCTACTTTTGTAACAGTAGTCGGTTCGGTCCTCCAGTGAGTGTTACCCCACCTTCAACCTGGCCATGGATAGATCATCTGGTTTCGGGTCTACACCGTGCGACTGGACGCCCTATTCGGACTCGCTTTCGCTACGCCTTCCCTACTCGGTTAAGCTCGCCACACAATGTAAGTCGCTGACCCATTATGCAAAAGGTACGCAGTCACCCCTTACGAGGCTCCTACTGTTTGTATGCATGCGGTTTCAGGATCTATTTCACTCCCCTCCCGGGGTTCTTTTCGCCTTTCCCTCACGGTACTGGTTCACTATCGGTCGATTACGAGTATTTAGCCTTGGAGGATGGTCCCCCCATCTTCAGACAGGATTTCACGTGTCCCGCCCTACTTAACGTGCGCCTAGTTCTACCTCTGATCTTTCGCGTACGGGGCTATCACCCACTATGGCCTGACTTTCCAGACAGTTCCACTAGATCAGAAGCTAAAACGCACAGGCTGGTCCGATTTCGCTCGCCACTACTTTCGGAATCTCGGTTGATTTCTGTTCCTCTGGCTACTTAGATGTTTCAGTTCGCCAGGTTCGCCGCCGCACGCCTATGTATTCAGCGTGGGCTACCCTTGCGGGTGGGTTTCCCCATTCGGACATCTCCGGATCAATGTCTGTTTGCCGACTCCCCGGAGCTTTTCGCAGGCTGCCACGTCCTTCATCGCCTGTAATCGCCAAGGCATCCACCACATGCACTTAGTCGCTTGATCCCATAACGGTGCCGCCTCTCGCGAGGCAGGTCGTTAGGAAGCGACCGCGTTGCCATTCTCAAACTTGCTGAGAGTTCTGAATGCAATCACAACCCGGCATCAGCTCCTCTCATGACGAGCTGATGCGCTTTGCTTCTTCCGAATTGTTAAAGATCGAAACAGCTTTGGCGTGAAGCCAAACGGAAGCACGCCAAGAGACGTGCTTGCGTTTACCTTCTAGGGGACTTGGTGGAGGTGAACGGGATCGAACCGATGACCTCCTGCTTGCAAAGCAGGCGCTCTCCCAACTGAGCTACACCCCCGGAGAAAATCGTTGGTGGGTCTGGTTGGATTCGAACCAACGACCCCCGCCTTATCAAGACGGTGCTCTAACCGACTGAGCTACAGACCCTTACCTGCAAATGAGCCGCAAATGAGCACTCCCAATTGCAATCAGGGTCTGGCGTCGCACAGCCGTCGGCTGCGCACACCCTGCCACTCGCTGCCGCGAGAAACGAACCGATAAGTGTGGACGCCTGAATCGGACGCACGCTCCAGAAAGGAGGTGATCCAGCCGCACCTTCCGATACGGCTACCTTGTTACGACTTCACCCCAGTCATGAATCTCACCGTGGTCGCCGCCCTCCTTACGGTTAGGCAAACGGCTTCTGGTGAAACCCACTCCCATGGTGTGACGGGCGGTGTGTACAAGACCCGGGAACGTATTCACCGCGACATGCTGATCCGCGATTACTAGCGATTCCGACTTCATGCAGTCGAGTTGCAGACTGCAATCCGGACTACGACCGGTTTTCTGGGATTGGCTCCCCCTCGCGGGTTGGCAACCCTCTGTACCGACCATTGTATGACGTGTGAAGCCCTACCCATAAGGGCCATGAGGACTTGACGTCATCCCCACCTTCCTCCGGTTTGTCACCGGCAGTCTCACTAGAGTGCCCTTTCGTAGCAACTAGTGACAAGGGTTGCGCTCGTTGCGGGACTTAACCCAACATCTCACGACACGAGCTGACGACAGCCATGCAGCACCTGTGTCCAGGCTCTCTTTCGAGCACCCTCACATCTCTGCGAGGTTCCTGGCATGTCAAGGGTAGGTAAGGTTTTTCGCGTTGCATCGAATTAATCCACATCATCCACCGCTTGTGCGGGTCCCCGTCAATTCCTTTGAGTTTTAATCTTGCGACCGTACTCCCCAGGCGGTCGACTTCACGCGTTAGCTGCGTTACCGAAGAAGTGAATCTCCGACAACTAGTCGACATCGTTTAGGGCGTGGACTACCAGGGTATCTAATCCTGTTTGCTCCCCACGCTTTCGTGCATGAGCGTCAGTCAGGTCCCAGGGGGCTGCCTTCGCCATCGGTGTTCCTCCACATCTCTACGCATTTCACTGCTACACGTGGAATTCCACCCCCCTCTGACAAACTCTAGCCATGCAGTCACAAATGCAGTTCCCAGGTTGAGCCCGGGGATTTCACACCTGTCTTGCATAGCCGCCTGCGCACGCTTTACGCCCAGTAATTCCGATTAACGCTTGCACCCTACGTATTACCGCGGCTGCTGGCACGTAGTTAGCCGGTGCTTATTCTGCAGGTACCGTCATTAGCGCCGAGTATTTGTCGGCACCGTTTCGTTCCTGCCAAAAGCGGTTTACAACCCGAAGGCCTTCTTCCCGCACGCGGCATGGCTGGATCAGGCTTTCGCCCATTGTCCAAAATTCCCCACTGCTGCCTCCCGTAGGAGTCTGGGCCGTGTCTCAGTCCCAGTGTGGCTGGTCGTCCTCTCAGACCAGCTACTGATCGTCGCCTTGGTGAGCCTTTACCCCACCAACTAGCTAATCAGACATCGGCCGCTCCAGTAGCGCGAGGTCTTGCGATCCCCCGCTTTCACCCGTAGGTCGTATGCGGTATTAGCCAATCTTTCGACTGGTTATCCCCCACTACTGGGCACGTTCCGATGCGTTACTCACCCGTTCGCCACTCGCCACCAGGGTTGCCCCCGTGCTGCCGTTCGACTTGCATGTGTAAGGCATGCCGCCAGCGTTCAATCTGAGCCAGGATCAAACTCTTCAGTTCAATCACTGTTTGACGATGCGCCCAAGGACGCATCGACGTCGCTCTCACTTGCGGAATTGATTAATTGAGTCCGAAGACTCTCAATCCGTGTGAAGCGTTTGATGGTTTGAGCTTGCCGCGGGCAGCGCGTCGTGAGACGCGATGTCGCGGTTGCGCCTTATCAAGCGCCCACACTTATCGGCTGTTTCGTTTTTAAAGAGCAGGCTGCTTTGAAATTGCCCAGGACTGAATCCTGGGCCGCGTTGGCTAGAAGCCGACTCACGTCGCTACGTTTTTTCGTCGCGCCGTGTTCGCAAGCAGCAGAGAAACGAGATTATGAGGACAAAAAATCGGACTGTCAAACCAGAGCGGAGCAGCCTCCCCCGACGACGAGCCCCCTCCAACCTCGCGCCGGGGCCCTGACCGGCGGCCGATGCACAAGAACCGCGCGGGAGCGGCGCCCATCGGCACAGGCGCGGGGCCCTCAGGGCGCCCTCGCCCGCAGCGACAGCGCGGGAGGAGCTGCGCGGGTGGGTTCGTTCCGGCCTACTCGTTGGCAAACCGCGCCGGGCGCTTCTCCAGAAATGCGTTCATCCCCTCTTTCTGGTCTGCCGTGGCGAACAGCGAATGAAACAGCCGACGCTCGAACAGCAGCCCCTCGTTCAAGGGGCTCTCCGAGGCACGGTTGACGGCCTCCTTGGCGATCATGACCGCCGGTCCCGAGAAACCGGCGATGGCCGCCGCCGCCTCGGCCGACTCCGCGAGCAACTTGTCGCCCGGAACCACCCGCGCCACCAGGCCACAGCGCTCGGCCTCGGCTGCGTCCATGAGCCGCCCCGTCAGGACGAGGTCCATGGCCTTGGCCTTGCCAACGGCGCGCGGTAGCCGTTGCGTGCCGCCCGCGCCGGGAATGATCCCGAGCTTGATCTCGGGCTGGCCGAAGCGGGCGTTATCGGCGGCGATGATGAAGTCGCACATCATCGCCAGTTCGCAGCCACCACCGAGCGCGTACCCGGAGACGGCGGCGATGATCGGCTTGCGCACCCGCTTGATGGTGTCCCAGTTGCGGGTGATGAACTCGCCCTTGAACACGTCCATGTAGGTCCAGTCCTTCATCGCGGCGATGTCAGCACCGGCAGCAAAGGCCTTCTCGGAACCGGTGATCACAATGGCGCCTATGCCTTCGTCGGCGTCGAAGGCCAGCAGGGCCCGGCCCAGTTCATCCATCAGCACGTCGTTCAGTGCATTGAGCGCCTTCGGACGGTTCAGCGTGATCCAGCCGACACGGTCGCGCTGGTCGACCAGAATGCAGGTGTATTGAATTGCTTCGCTCATCGTCTGCCTCCTTGGGAAACGATCCGATGATATTGCCGTCCTGCCCCGCCGCTGCCGGCGCTGCTCTGCTGGCCCGGGATCCCGTCATGCAGGCACTCGGCCTGCGGCTTCTCGAGAGCGAGGCCGGCCACGCCGCCGTGGAACTGCAGGTGCAGCCCGCGCACCTGAACGCGACTGGCGTGGTCCATGGCGGCGTCCTCTTCACGCTGGCCGACAGCGCCTTCGCGATTGCCGCCAACAACGAAGGCGAGGCACGCTGGGCAGCGCATGCGGCCATCGAGTTCCTGCGCCCTGCGCGCGCCGGGGCGCGTCTGCGCGCCAGCGCCTGCCGGGTCGCGCCCGGGCTGTTTGACATCGCGGTCGAAGACGAAGCGGGCCAGACCATTGCGCTGATGCGTGGGCGCGCAAGCCGAGCCCGCTGACCCGGCTGCTTGGGCGGGAACGCCGCGCTTGCGCGGATGCCCGCGCGAGACCGCCGGCGCGAGGGCGGCGCAGCCGGCCGGCGCAGGCGACGGCCAACGCCTCGGCCGTCGAGCCGGGGTCGGCGCAGCGCCGGCTGCATGCCCGAACTACCCCGACCCGCCGCCTACGGCTGCGGCCCCAAGGCTGCGCCTGCGTCCGCCTGCAGGACGACGACAGCACCCCGCGGCGGCACCCCGCGGCCGCGGCCCGATGCAGCATCGGAGCTACGAGACCTGCACTTCGCCAGCGACGCGCTCGACAATGGCCTGCGCCGGCAGCGGTCGCGCGTAGTAGTAGCCCTGCGCACACTCGCAGCCGACCGAACGCAGGTACTGGGCCTGCTCGACGTTCTCGATGCCCTCGGCGACGACCTTGAGCCGGAAGTGCCGTGCCACTGCCAGCATGGCATGCACGATGGCGCAACTGTCCGGATCCGAGGGAACCCCCTTGATGAATGACTGGTCGATCTTCAAGGCCACGATGGGCATGCGCTTCAGGTACCCGAGCATCGAGTAGCCGGTACCGAAATCGTCCAGGACGACGCCAACGCCGAGTGTGGCCAGTTCGGTCATCACGTCGTTGTTGATCTCGTTCTCGCGCACCAGCGTGCGCTCCGTGATCTCGAGAATCAGCATGCGCGCCTCGATGCCGTGCTTGGCCAGGCAGGCGCGCACCAGCGTCGGCAGCGCCGAATCTCCCATCTCGCGGCCAGCGACGTTGACAGCCACCGGGATATCGAAGGTCGGCAGCACGCTGCGCCAGCGCGCGATCTGCCCGCACACCTCATCGACGACCCAGCGAGTGATTCGTTCGGACAGGCCGCTGACCTCGGCCACGCCGATGAAGCGATCGGGTGTCAGCAGGCCAAAGGTCGGGTGCTGCCAGCGGATCAGTGCCTCCAGCCCCACGACTTTGCCGTTGCTCATCGCCACCTGCGGCTGGTACTCCACGACGAACTGCACGCTCCCGGTATGCACCGCCTTGAGCAGCTGGATGCCCAATTGCGCCTCACGCACAGCGCGTTCGTGGCGGATCGGGTTGAAGAAACTGAACCGGTTACCCCCGTCGCGCTTGGCCCGATACATCGCGGCGTCGGCGTTCTTCAGCAACGTGCTCATGTCGCGGCCGTGCTCGGGAAACAGCGCCACGCCGATCGAGGCCGAAGCCTGGGTGTCGATCTTGGGTACAAGATCGGTCCGGTGCAGCGACTCGACCATGCGTGCGGCCACCAGCGCCACCTCCTGGCGGTGCTCAAACGCATTGAGCAGCACGACGAACTCGTCGCCCCCCAGGCGCGCGACGATGCCCCCGCCGCCGACCGTCTCGTTCACGACCTGCGCGGCCGACTTGATCAGCGCGTCGCCCACCACGTGGCCCAGCGTGTCGTTGACGTCCTTGAAGCGGTCCAGGTCGATCAGCATGACTGCGATGCGCCGGCGCCGGTTGGACGACGACATGATCATGTCGCGCATGGTCTCGCGCAGCAGGTTGCGGTTGGGCAGGCCCGTGAGCGAGTCGTACCACGCAAGCTGCTCGATGCGTCCATCGGCCTCGTGACGCTGGGCGGCCTCGATGGCGAGCGCGACCATCCGCGACGCGGTCGAGGCAAAGTCGATCTCGTCGTCGTCCCAGCGCCGCGGCGTGCCGTGCAGCACCACCAACACGCCGTCGACATCGCCGCCCAGCATGACGGGCAGTTCGAGCGCCGCTCTGGCGCCGGCCCAGCGCCCGTCATCACCGAAGCGGCGTGCCAGCGCGGGCGCCGCAGTGTCTTCGGCGTACACGGGATGGCGGGCGAGCACCTGCAGCAGATCCGCCTGGTCGCCAACGGCCTGCTCCACACCGACCCAGTCGCGGCTGAAGCGGTCGCTCCCGACGTCGTACCAGGCCTCGCACTGCAGCGTCCGCGCGGACCCGGCAACGCGCCAGAAGCTGGCGCTGGCCGCCTGCAGGGCCTGCCCGACCGTCCGCAACACCCCGGCCAGCACCTGTGGGAGCGGGCCACGCGTCTGCATCGCGAGCTCCAGCAGCCGGTCGCGAAACGCGAGCCGCCGTTCGTGCGTGGCTGTTGCGGCCGCTGCGTCCTGCAGCGCCTGCGTAATGTCGCGCCCGCTGACCAGCAGGCCGCCGATGGCGGGCTCGTTGGTGTAGTTATGCACGGCCAGCCACAACCGCAGCGTGACGCCGCGGGCAGGAGCGCGCACCAGGCAGTGATGCGCGCGCGGCGAGGTGTCGGCGGCGGCGGCCTGCACGGTCGTCACCCAACGGCCATGGTCTGCAGCCAGCCACAACTCGGCCGCAGGGCGACCAAGGCTCTGCCCAGGCGCGAGGTCGAGGGTGCGGTTGATCGCCGGCGACTGGTCGCGCACGACGCCGCCGGTGTCGACCAGCATCAGCACGTCGGCGCTGCAGTCGGCAAACACCTGCGCACGCCGCTCCAGCCGGGCAAAGGGCTCCTGCGCCGGGCGCAGCGCGTTGGCATCGCATACGTGCAGAACCAGCGCACGAATCGACGGGTGCCTGCGGCGATCCAGCAAAGTAACGGCCAGCCAGCGCGCCGGCCCCTGGCGCTCGCGCGGGCGCAGGCGCCACAGATGGGTCGAACGCGGCAGTTCTCCGGCCTCGGACTGCCTGAGAGCCTCGATGAACTCGGCGGACGAAGGCTCGTCGAGCAACAAGTCAAACGGCACGCCCAGCACGTCTGCCAGGGTCAAATCCTGCGGCAGCGCCGAGAATCCATACACGGCCGTGACGCGCCGATCGGCACCGATCAGCAGCGCCAGGCCCTCGGCGGCGCCGATCACGGCCTGGAGGCGCGCCTGCTGCGCCGCCCGGGAGCGGGCGCGGTCTCGCTCGGCGGAGACGTCCCGCAGCACCAGCGCGGCAACCGACACCGAACCAACGCGCAGCAGCGTCGCATCCAGCGCGAGCACCAGCCGCCGGCCATCGGCCAACGGCACCTGCGCCATGACGTGCAGCGCAGCGCCGGAGGCAGCGCGCTGCAACCGCGTCCAGAGTCGCGCCCAGCGCCGGTCCACATGGCGCGCGGCGGCAAAGCCGAGAAAGGCCGCCAGATGCCGCCCGGGCAATTCGCCCGCGCAGAAAAGGCGGTTCGCCGCGGCGTTGGCGACCAGCACCTGGCCGCCAGCGTTGAGCCAGAGCGCGGCGACGGGCAGTTGATCGAAGGCCGCCTGCCTGAACGACGGCTCGACCGCGGGTTGCCGCAAGGAGATGACGGTCGATGTCACGGGAGCATCGTCTGCGGCACGCGTCATGCGGCCCGACTGGACCGCGACCGACGCCTGCCCTGCGAAGACATTGTGCCACCGGGGCACTACGCCCACTCGCTACACTGGAACGGCTTGTCACTGACAACAACGGGTGTTGCGTCGATGTCGCGTATCGTCGCTCAGCGCATTGCCGGCTTGCTGGGCAACCTTGGACTGCTGCCGTTCTTCGGCCTGGCCGTGGCGACTTGGCTGCCGCTTGGCGACGCGGCCGCTCGCACCGTGCTGCTTGCGCTGGTGGGCTACGCGGCCGTCATCCTGTCGTTTCTCGGCGCGGTCCACTGGGGGCTCGCGTTGCTGAGCCCGCAACTGGATAAGGCCAGCCTGTGGAATGCCCTCGGCTGGGGGGTAACGCCGTCGCTGCTCGGTTGGATGGCGCTGCTGCTGGCGGTGGGCGGGCTGGCACCGTGGCTCGTCCTGCTTTTCCTGATCGGCGACTTCATCGTCTGCCGCCTGATGGACAGCGCCTTGATGCGCCTGTTTCCCGATGCCAGCCCCGGCTATCTGGCCCTGCGCACGCGCCTGACCGCCGGGGTCGTGCTGGCGCTGGGCATCGCGCTCATCGCTCACTTGTGAGCATCTACCCGCGAGGTGAATCGATGCGAGCCATCTATCTGAGCAAGGACAACGAGCAGTTCAGCGCGCAACTGCGCGAGATTGGCGCCGACGAGCTGGCCGCCGCCACTGCGCCGGCCAACGTCACGGTGGCGGTGGACTATTCCACCGTCAACTACAAGGACGGCCTTGCGATCACCAACAAGAGCCCGGTGGTACGCAAGTGGCCGATGGTGCCGGGCATCGACGCGGCCGGAACGGTGGTCGCGAGCGGCGACCCGCGCTACCAGCCGGGCGATGCCGTGGTGCTGAACGGCTGGGGCGTGGGCGAGACGCACTGGGGCGGTCTGGCGCAGCAGGCGATCTTCAAGGGTGACTGGCTGGTGCGCTTGCCGGCCGGCATGACGGCGCGCCAGGCCATGGCCATCGGCACCGCCGGCTACACGGCCATGCTGTGCGTGATGGCGCTGCAGGACCACGGCGTCGCCCCCGGCGCCGGCGAGGTGCTGGTCACCGGCGCCACCGGCGGGGTGGGTTCGGTCTCGGTGGCCCTGCTGTCGCAGCTCGGTTACAGCGTCGTGGCCTCCACCGGCAAGGCGACGGAAGCCGATTACCTGCACACGCTGGGAGCCGTTGGCGTCATCGACCGGGCCGAGTTGTCGGCCCCTGGCAAGCCGCTGCAGAAGGAGCGCTGGGCCGGGGTGGTCGACTCGGTCGGCTCGCACACGCTGGCCAACGCCTGCGCGCAGACCCGCTACGGCGGCACGGTGGCGGCTTGCGGTCTGGCTCAGGGC
>Ga0209990_10003179_pt1 | contig 12174 bp, 10 predicted proteins | sample NOAtaG_6_FD_187304 | JGI IMG/M metagenome (GOLD analysis project Ga0209990, IMG submission 187304) | Freshwater lake microbial communities from Lake Erie, under a cyanobacterial bloom - NOAA_Erie_Diel5S_2200h metaG (SPAdes) (version 2) | ecosystem: Environmental > Aquatic > Freshwater > Lake ...
TTCGCCAGCCTGGCGGTGGTCTGGTACTCGGGCTACCCCGTGGATGCCATCCTCCTGACGATGCCCTCGCTGGTCTATGTGGCCACGACCTCGGGGGCGATCCATCTGGCCAACTACTACCGCGACCAGCTCGCCGAGACCGGCGTGCAGGAGGGGGCCGCGGGCCGCGCCGTCCACCACGCGCTGCTGCCACTGTCGCTGGCCACCGGCACGACGGCGGTGGGGCTGGCCACGCTGGCCGTCAGCGAGCTGGTGCCGATCCGAATGTTCGGCATCTTCTCCGCGGCAGGAGTCGTGGCCAGCTTCCTGATCCTCGTGACCTTCATGCCGGCCGCGCTGGAGCTGTTTCCACCGAAGCTCAAGATTGGCGCGGCCGCCGGCGGCGAGGATGCCGACCCCAACTGGCGGCCGATCGAGGAAAGCCCCTGGTGGCGGGTGGGCCAGTGGATCACCAGGCACAACGGCCTCGTGGCCACCGCCTGCCTGCTGGTCATGGCGGGAGTGGCCTACGGCATGACGCACGTGGAGAGCAGCGTGCAGTTGATGCGACTCTTCTCGCCCAAGGCCCGGATCCGCGAGGACTACAAGTGGCTGGAGAAGAACCTCGGGCCGCTGGTTCCGATGGAGATCCTGGTGCGGATCGACGGTCTGCCGGCCAGCCGGAAGACCGCGGTGGCCGCCGGCGACTGCGACCTCAATTTCCTGGAGCGGATGGAGCTCGTCGGTGAGATCCAGCGGGAGATCGGCGGGCTCGAAGAGGTGGGCAGCTCGCTTTCCACAGTGACCTTTGGCCGGAGCCTCGACGCCGGTGACTCGGGCAGCGGCATGGGGGGGGCGGCGGTGCGGGCCTTCGGCATCGGCAAGAGCACCCGCCGCGACGTGCTCAACCGCCGGCTGATGGCCCATCGCGACGAGTTTCTTGCCGGCGACTACCTCCGCGAGGCGCAGGTCGTCACGGACGGACGCGAGCGGACGCAGGAACTGTGGCGGATCAGCGCCCGCGTGAGCGCCGTCAAGGAGGTCGATTACGCCCTCTTCAAGGCCGACCTGCAGAAGAAGATCAACCCGATCCTGGAGCGGCTCGCGGCCGACGGCGTGCAGGGGGTGAGCGTCGATTACACGGGCCTCGTGCCGCTGGTCTACAAGGCCCAGCACTCGCTGCTCGACGGCCTCAAGATCGGCTTCATCTGGGACTTCGCGATCATCGTCGCGGTGATGATCGTGCTCTGCCGGGCCGCCTCGGCCGGCCTGGTGCTCCTCCTTCCGGCGGCGTTCCCGGCGCTGATGGTGTTCGGCGGGATGGGCTGGGGCAACGCGATCCTCAAGTCGCTGAACGCCGGCAACCTCCTCATCGATATCGGCACGGTGATGGCCCCGAGCGTGGCCCTGGGCGTGACCGTGGACGACGTCGTGCACTTCATGCTCTGGTTTCGCCGCGGGATCGCCGACGGCCTCGACCGCAAGCAGGCCACGATGCTCGCCTACAAGGGCTGCGCCCGGGCGATGTACCAGAGCTGGGGCGTGATCGGCATCGGCCTGTCGGTGTTCTCGCTCTCGCCGTTCGGCCCGACGCAGCGGTTCGGCTACATGATGCTCTCGATGCTGACGATCGCCCTGGTCGGCAACCTCGTGCTCATGCCGGCGTTGCTCTCCGGGCCGCTGGGGGCCGTGTTCAGCTGGAGCGTGCTGCGGATCGAGCGGAAGAAGGCCGACCGCGAGGGCCGCCGCCGGGTGAAGACCGATCCCGGCAGCGACGCTCTGCCGCCCCCCCACGTCGTGCCGGGGCAGGCGAAGCAGGTCGTGCATGCCTAAGGCCGCTCGAGGCCCAACCCGGCTCACGGGCGGCATGAGTTCGCTCGCTGGCGAAAGTCCGCCACGCTCGCGATCCTCACGCCGACCCGCTCGCCTCCTGTCAGGAAAACAGATGCCCAACCCGGCTTGCGGGCGGCATGAGTTCGCTCGCTGGCGAAGGTCCGCCACGCTCGCGATCCTCACGCCGACCCGCTCGCCTCCCTGTCCGGAAAACAGATGCCTAGCATGAACACGTCGCCCGACGCCGCCGGGCTGCCGACGGCCACGGTGCTCCTCAAGCCGAAGCGGGCCCGGCCGTTCTTCGGTCGGCATCCCTGGGTGCTCGACTCGGCCGTGCTGCGGGTGGAAGGCAGCCCTGCCGATGGCGATATCGTGGACCTCGCCACGCACGACGGCACCTTCGTGGCCCGCGGGCTGTGGAACGCGGCCAGCCGGCTGCGGGTGCGGCTCTACGCCTTCGATCCGGCGGTAAAACTCGACGACGCCCTGTGGCGGACGCGGCTCGAGGCGGCCGTCGCCCTGCGGCGGACACTGGGGCTCGACGACCGTGCCGGCGCGGCGCGGCTGGTGAACAGCGAGGGGGACGACCTCTCGGGCCTGATCGTGGACCGCTACGGCGACTATCTCGCCGTGCAGGTGACGGCCTTGGCAATGGCCTTGCGGCTTGAGACCCTGGCCGACCAGCTGATGGAACTCGTCGGGCCGCGCGGCATCCTCCTCCGTGGCGCTGAACGTGGGCTCTCCAAGCTGGAGGGCCTGCAACTGCCGGACCGGGTGATCCGCGGTGCGGCGCCGAACGGGCCGATCTTCGTCACCGAGCACGGGCTGAAGTTCGGCGTCGATCTCACGGCGGGGCAGAAGACGGGCTACTACCTCGACCAACGCGACAATCGTCACGCCGCGGCCCGCTTTGCCCGCGGCCGGCGGGTGCTCGACATGTTCTGCTACTCCGGCGGCTTCGCCGTCGCGGCGGCGGTGGCCGGCGGCGCCCGCAGCGTGCTGGCGGTGGACTCCAGCGCCAAGGCCGCGGCCCTCGCCAAGGCCAACGCCGAATTGAACGGCGCGGCGAACGTGACCGTGGAGACGGCCGACGCCTTCGAGCGGCTCGACACCCTGCGGGCGGCCGGCGAGCGGTTCGGCATGGTGGTGCTCGACCCGCCGAAGTTCGCCCGCAGCCGGGCGGCCCTCGACGACGCCCTGCGGGCCTACCACCGCATCAACCGCGTGGCCATCGACATGCTGGAGCCCGGCGGCATCCTCGTGACCTGCTCCTGCTCGGGATCGGTGTCGCGCGAGGACTTCCTGCAGATGCTCGGCGGCGTGGCCCAGCGGGCCCGCCGGTCGCTGCAGATCCTGGAGTGCCGTGGCGCGGCCCCCGACCATCCGGTCAGTGCCAGCTGCCTGGAGGGGGAGTATCTCAAGTGCGTGATCGCTCGCGTCGGCTGACGGGTGTTGTGAGACGCCCATGACTCGGGCATCGTCAGACCGATATGGGGCGGTCGCGAAACTCATCGACTGCGGTGCGCATGGGCCCGGTTCCGACGCGGAACTGTTCGTCGTCGAAGGGGATTCCGCGGCCGCCTCCGTGGCCCGGGTCCGTGATCCCGTCACCCAGGCCGTGCTCCCCATGCAGGGCAAGCCCCTCAACGCGGCCCGGGCGTCGCGCGACAAGGTTTTGGCGCACCCGTTCTTCGGTCCGCTCGTCGCAGCCCTGGACGTCGGGTGCGCGGCCGATTGCGACCCGCGCCGCATCCGGTACCAGCGGGTGCTGGTGCTCACCGATCCCGACGCCGACGGCATTCACTGCGGCTTTCTCGTGCTGCTCTTCTTTCACCGCTGGCTGCGGCCCCTGCTCGATGCGGGGCGGATCGAGATCGTGCGGCCGCCGTGGGGCGAGGTGGTGGCGGATGGCCCGCCGCAGGTGGCGTTTTCCGAGCCGGAACTCGGCCTGCTGGCGACGCGGGCCCGTGAGCGGGGCCCGGCGACCGTGCGCCGCTTTCGGGGCCTCGCCGCCCTCGACGCCACGCTGCTGCGCGATGCGTGCGTCGCCGTCGGCACGCGGCGCTCGACCGTGGTGTCGGCGGCCGACGTGGCGGCGATGATCGAGGTCATCGATCACCTGTAGCGGCGGTCTCCGCCGTCGGTGCCGGTTGTGCAGTGGGTGCGGTGCGTGCTGTCATGCGGCATGGATGACGGGACGGCGTTCATTCCCGGAGTCCCCGGGTTTCCACCCGGGGCTTCTAGGTTCAGCACGCCGGTTCCACAAAAAGCCCCCGGCGGAAGCCGGGGGACTCCGGGTCGTCTACCGTCCCGCATGCCATGCTGTGCGGTTCGCTTTGCGGGCCTCCAGCCCTGATCGCTTCGCTAGAAGACTGTGGAACAAGTCTGCCCGAGCAGGATGCGAGGAATACCGACCGTGGAAACCCGCGGCGTTTCCACCGGTCGGCCAAGTGGACAAAGGCCATGGAGGGCTTTGTCCACGGGCAGCTAGACCTTCCGCAGCCGCGTGAACTCGTCCATCGTCACCGTGGTGAGTTCACCGTCGTCGCGGGCCAGGATGAGAACGTCGCTGTACACCTTGTCGTCCGCGTTGCGGCGAAAGTGGAGGCCGTGGCGGCGCCGCTCGCGGCGCAGCACCTTGCCCACCGTCGTCGTGCTCCACTTGGCGCTCGAGCCGACGGTCACGCCGTGCATCACCTCCACCCGGTCGCCCGGCTGGAGCCGCTCATAGAGGCTGCGGGCCTCGTATTCTTCGGGCGTCATGGATCACGTCTCCTTGGCGTCGATCCACTTCATCATCTTCCGGAGCCGGCGGCCGGTTTCCGTGAGCTTGTGCTCCCGCTCGCGGCGGCGGGTGCTCTTGAACATCGCCGCCCCGCCCCGGTTCTCCAGGATCCAGTCGCGGGCGAACGCACCGGAGCGGATCTCCTCCAGGATCTTTTTCATCTCCGCCCGGGTCTCGGCCGTGATGATCCGCTTGCCGCGGGTGTAGTCGCCATACTCGGCGGTGTTCGACACGCTGTAGCGCATGTACTCCAGGCCGCCCTGGTAGAGGAGATCCACGATCAGCTTCATCTCGTGGAGGCACTCGAAGTAGGCCATTTCGGGCTGGTAGCCCGCCTCGACCAGCGTGTCGAAGCCCGCCTTGATGAGCTCCGAGACGCCGCCGCAGAGCACCGCCTGCTCGCCGAACAGGTCGGTTTCCGTTTCCTCGGCAATCGTCGTCTCGATCACGCCTCCGCGGGTGCCGCCGATTCCCTTGGCGTAGGCGAGGCCGATCTTCTTGGTCTCGGGGCTCGCGTTGGGACCCAGCGCGATCAGGCAGGGCACGCCGCCCCCCTTCACATACTCGCTGCGGACGAGGTGGCCCGGGCCCTTGGGCGCCACGAGGAGGATGTCATGGCCGGCCGGCGGCTCCACCTGGCCGAAGTGGAAGTTGAAGCCGTGGCTCGCCATCAGGATCGCGCCCTTCTTCAGGTTGGGCTTGATGGCAGTGCGGTAGACGTCCCCCTGGAGCTCATCGGGGAGAAGGATGTTGACCACGTCGGCCTGCCTGACGGCATCCTCGACCGACAGCGGCTCGAAGCCGTGGCTCTTGGCGAGATCGTAGTTTGGGCCGCCCGGACGCTGGGCCACGACGACCTTCAGACCGCTGTCGCGCAGGTTCTGGGCCTGGGCGTGGCCTTGGCTGCCATAGCCGATGATGGCGATGGTCTTGCCCTCGAGGGCCTTGAGGTCGGCGTCGGCGTCGTAGTAGATCGTCGCGGGCACGGGAAACTCCGGGAGAAAAGGATCGGGACGGGACGGGGAGCGGGAACGTTCAGGCGAGCGATTCGCGGGCGGGGGCCGAGTCGGCCGGGCGGGCACCGTCGCCCGCTTCGGTCAATTCGCGGGTCACCGGGCTGCCGCGGACCATGGCCACCCGGCCGGTGCGGACGAGTTCGAGGATGCCGCGGGGCCGCATCAATTCGATGAAGCCCTCGATCTTCTTCTCGGTGCCGGAGATCTCCACGATCACGCTGTCGGCGGCCACGTCGACGATCCGCCCGCGGAAGATCTCCGCGAGCTCTTTGACCTCGGTGCGGGCCGGGCCGGCGACCGCCGCGACCTTGATGAGCATCAGGTCGCGCTCCACGTAATTGCGGGAGCTGATGTCGTCGACGCGGACGACGGTGACGATCTTCTCCAGCTGCCGCCGCACCTGGTCGAGGACGCGATCGTCGCCCCGGAGCACGAAGGTCATCCGGGAAAATCCCGGGTCTTCGGTCTCGCCGACGGCGAGGCTGTCGATATTGTAGCCCCGGGAGGCGAGCATGCCGGAAACGTGCGCGAGCACCCCGGGGACGTTCTGGACGGTGGCCGAGATGACGTGACGCATGAGGGGGGCCTGGGCGGGAAACCGCCGTGAAAACACCGCGGAAGCGGGGAAAAAGCGGTGGGGCGGAGTCTAGTTCGCGGCTGGAGGGGGATTCAAGCCTCGCCGCCCCATGGCCGGGGCCGGCGGGCCCGTTCCCGGCCGGCAACCCCGGCCGCCGACTGTGGAACAAGTCTGCTCGAGCAGGATGCGACGGCCAGCGAACCAGGAAACCCTCGGCGTTTCCTGCGGTCGCTCAAGTGGAAAAAGGCCATGGAGGGCTTTTTCCATGGGCAGCCGGAGATGCGTTGACAGCCGCCAAAAAAAGCCGATAGTTTGCGGTGCTCTGCATGGTCCCATATTCAGCCCCCCCGAGAGAGCGTGAACGCGTGTCGAACGTCCTGGCCCAGGAACTGATTGAAGCGGGTGTCCACTTTGGCCATCGTGCCAGCCGTTGGAATCCCAAGATGCGGCCCTACATCCATGGCCGCAAGAACCTCATCCACATCATCGACGTCCGCGAGACGATCCGCGGTCTGCTCCGGGCGCGGAAATACCTCAAGCAGGTCGCCTCGACCGGCAGCCTCGTGCTGTTCGTGGGCACCAAGCGGCAGGGCGCCGAGGCCATCGCCCGCGAGGCCGGCCGCTGCGGCATGCCGTATGTCAGCGACCGCTGGCTGGGGGGCACGCTCACCAACTTCCGCACCATTCGTAATCGTCTGGCCCGCCTCGAAGAGCTGGAGGTTCTGATCCCGTCGGAGGCCTTCGGCGCCTACTCGAAGAAAATGCAGTCTTCGCTCCGACGCGAGCACCGCAAGATGCTGCGGAACCTCGGTGGCATCCGCACGCTGTCCCGGCTGCCGGAGTGCCTCGTGGTGTTCGATCCCAAAAAGGAGAAGAACGCCATCAACGAGGCCCGCAAGATGGGCATCACGACCGTCGCTCTCATCGACACCGACTGCGACCCCGACCTGGTCGACCTCCCGATCCCCGGCAACGACGACTCGATCCGCTCGATCGAACTCGTCGCCGCCCGGCTCGCCGACGCGATCCTGGAGGGCAAGGCGGAGACCGCCGTCGAGACGCAGGCTGCGGCCGAGGGCGCCGAAGGGGGCGAGGGTGCCGAGGGCAAGCCCAAGCCCAAGGCCCGGCCAATGGTCGCCAAGCGGTCCGTGCCCAAGCCGAAGGCCTGACGCGGAGCGACGACGGTCGCCCCTGCACGCCGCCCCAGCGGGGCCCGCGACGCCGCGGGATCGGTCGCTCGTGTTCATCCGGACGTCCCTTTTTCGTGAGGAGTTGAATCATGGCTGAGATTACCGCCGCGGCCGTCATGGCGCTGCGCGAGAAGACGGGCCTGCCGATGATGGAGTGCAAGAAGGCGCTCCAGGAGTGCGGCGGCAACACCGAGCAGGCGGTCGAATGGCTCCGCAAGCAGGGCGTGAAGACGCAGTCGATGCGGGCCGACCGGGAGACGTCCTGCGGCCGACTGGCCGTGTACACCGACGCCGCCAAGGGTGTCGGGGCGATCATCGAGTTCAAGTGCGAGAGCCCGCCGGTGGCCGGTAGCCCCGACTTCAAGGATCTGGCCAACGACATCGCCAAGACCTTGGCCCTCGGTTCCGGGGCGAAGACCCCCGAGGAGTTGATGGCCCAGAAGAGCCAGACTCATCCCGGCAAGACGCTCGGCGAACTCAAGGACGACCTCTTCAATCGGATGCGGGAAGTCTTCGAGCTGTCGCGGATCAAGCGGGTCGACGCGGCCTGCGGCGGCTACGCCCATCATGACGGCTCCAAGGCGGCGCTCGTCGAGATCACGGGCAACGTCGGCGCGGCGAATGCCGCCGAGGTGGCCAAGGACATCGCCATGCACGTCGTGGCCCTGGCGCCGCAGGCGATTCGCAAGGAAGACCTGGACCCGGCCGTCGTGGAGAAGGAGCGGGAGATTCTCTCGGAGGCGGCCCGCAAGGAGGGCAAGCCGGAGAACATCATCGCCAAGATGATCGAGGGCCGGCTGCGGAACTTCTTCAGCCAGTGCGTGCTCCTGGAGCAGCCGTTCGTGAAGGACGACAAGCAGACGGTGGGGCAGTTGGCCAAGGCCGCGGGCCTGGAGGTCAAGGCCGTGGAGAACTGGAAATTGGGTGGCACCGTGTGAGGATGCGGCGTCCGTGCCGCCCGTTGCAGCGGACCTGCGGCCGCTGAACGTTCCGAACCCCGGCTGGATGGCCCGGGCCCGACCCGCAGGCTGACGCCCGGTTTCGTGATGGACAAGAATCCCTATCGCCGCGTGCTCCTCAAGCTCTCCGGCGAGAGCTTCGCGCGGGCCGGGGAGCGCGGGATCTCGATGGAGGAGGTCGTCCACATCGCCCGCCAGACCGTGCAGGCGGCGGCCAAGGGCACCGAGTTGGCCATCGTCATCGGCGGTGGCAACATCCTCCGTGGCGGCTCGTTCACGGCTGGCAACACGGCGATCCAGGAGGCGACGGCCCATTCCATGGGCATGCTCGCCACGGTGATCAATGGACTGGCGTTGCAGGACGCGCTGGAGAGCCTCGGGACCCAGACGCGGCTGATGACGGCGATCCGCATGGACGGGGTGGCGGAGCCCTACATCCGTCGTCGGGCCCGCCGGCATCTGGAGAAGGGGCGGATCGTGATCCTGGCCGCCGGCACCGGCAGCCCCTACGTCACCACCGACACTGCCGCCGCCCAGCGGGCGCTCGAACTCGGGGCCGACATCCTCATGAAGGCCACACGGGTCGACGGCGTCTACTCCGACGACCCGGAGAAGAATCCTCACGCCATGCTGTACCGCGACCTCACCTACCAGCAGGTCCGCGAGCAGAATCTGCGGGTCATGGACGCGACGGCGATCTCGCAGTGCATGGAGCACGGGATGCCGATCCTCGTGTTCAACTACCGCCGCGAGGGCAACATCGAGCGGGCGGTGGCCGGCGAGCGGCTCGGCACGTTCGTGGGGCCGCGACGCGACGGCCAGCCGGCTGCCGGGCCGGCTTGAACGGCCGGATGCGGCAGGCATGTCCGCCGGCCGGTGACGATGTGGGCGACGACGGCCGGTGACCGTTCGCCCGCCCTGCTTGCCGGGGGGCCGTGGCGCGTGCCAGAATCGCGGCTCGGCGGCCGCCGTCGTGCGGCCCCGTCCCGTCCCGCCCAGGAAAACCCTCCCGATGCCAGCCGACGACATCCTGCTCGACGCCGAGGAACGCATGGAAAAGGCCGCGGACGTGTTCCGTCACGCGCTCACCGGCATCCGCACAGGCCGTGCGAACCCCGGTCTCGTCGACTCGCTCCGGGTCGAGGTTTACGGCTCCCCCACGCCCATCAAGGCGCTGGCGAGCGTGGGGGCGCCCGAGCCCAACCAGATCGTCGTCCGTCCCTTCGACCCGGGCACCATCAAGGACATCGAGAAGGCGCTGCAGGCCGCCGACCTCGGCTTCAATCCGCAGAGCGACGGCCGCGTGATCCGGATCGTGATTCCGCCGCTCTCCACCGACGTGCGCAAGAAGATGACGGCCCGCATCAAGGAACTCGCCGAGGAGGCCCGCGTCGCGATCCGCAACGTCCGGCGCGACGCCAACAAGGCCGCCGACACGGAGCAGGCCGACGGCGGCCTCACCGAGGACGACTGCGAATCATGCAAGGAGGACGTCCAGGAGCTCACCAAGAAGTACGAGGCCAAGGTGGGCGACCTGGCGAAGGTGAAGGAATCCGAGGTGATGGACCAGTGACCGAGCGGGCCGGCGGAGGAGCCGTGTCGTGATCGAAGTCGTCGAGCTCGTGAAGCACTTCCGGGCCGGCGACGGCGAGGTTGTCCGGGCGGTGGATGGCGTGTCGCTGGTCGTCCGCCCCGGCGAGATCGTGGGGCTGCTCGGGGCCAACGGCGCCGGGAAGACGACGACCATGCGGGTGCTGGCCACGCTTCTGGCCCCGACGTCCGGCACCGCGCGGATCGGCGGTCGTGACGTCGGCTCCGATCCGCTGGCCGCCCGCCGTCTGCTCGGCTACGTGTCGGCGACGACGGGCGTGCCCGACCGGCTCACGCCCGCGGAAGTGCTCCGCTCCTACGGCCGCCTCCACGGCCTCGAAGCGGAGCGGCTGGAGGCGCGGATCGGCCTCCTCGTAGACGTGCTCGACCTGCGGTCGTGCGCGGACCGGCCCTGCGGCAGGCTGTCGTCGGGGCAGCGGCAGAGGACCTCGCTGGCCCGGGCCCTGGTTCACGATCCGCCGGCGCTGGTGCTCGACGAGCCGACCAGCGCGCTGGACATCCTCGGCTCACGGGACCTGCTCGACTTCCTGGAGCAGTTGCGGCACGCGGGCCGGGCGATCCTGCTCTCCACCCATCGGCTTCACGAGATCGAGCGCCGCTGCGACCGCTTCGTGGTCATCCATGCGGGCCGAGTCGTGGCTGAAGGCAGCCGCGACACTCTCGTCGCCGGCCGGCCCGGCGGCCTGGAGGAGGCGTTTTTCGCCGCCGTCGCGGCGGGCACGACCGCTGGGGGGGCCGCATGACCGATCCGGGAAACGCCGCTGGCGTGGGCCTGCGGGCGGCGTTCGCCGTGGCCCGCCGCGACCTGCTGGAGTTCGTCCGCGACCGGCGGACGCTGTTCATCACGCTGCTGATGCCGATGGCGATGTACCCGGTGCTGGCGCTGTCGAGCATGCTCGGGGTGCGGACAGCGCTGTCGGATCTGGAGACGCGGCAGGCGCCGCGCCGGCTGACGCTGGCGGTCTCGGGGGCCGATGCCGAGTCGTTCGCCGGTCGCGTGCGCGAGGCGGTGGCGGCCGCGGCCGCCGCGCCGCCCGCGGGCTGGCCTGCCACGGTCCGGGTGGAGGTGATCCCCGCGCAGGAAGCCGCGGGCTGGCTCGATGCGGCACGGGCCGACGTCTGGCTGCATGTCGGCCCGGGGACGGTGCGGGATCTCGACGGCACGGACACGGTGAGACTCGACGCGCGGATTTCCGCCGTGCGGCCGGTCGAAGTCCGGGTGCGCGAGCACTTCCTGGCCGTGATGCGGGCCGTCGCCGATGCGGCGCGGATTCGGCGTGTGGCCGCGGCGGGGCTCGCGCCGACCACGCTGGCGCCGCTGGCCGTGGACTTCCTCGACGGTGGCCCGGCCGTGCACGCAGCGACCCGGGGCGTCGTGCCGACTGCGGTCGGCGCCGTGCTCGTGCTGCTGGCGCTGCTCACCGCGACCGGCGCCTTCTATCCGGCCATCGACGCCATCGCCGGCGAAAAGGAGCGGGGCACGATCGAGACGCTCCTCATCGCGCCCTGCCGTCCGGGTGACATCGTGTTCGGCAAGTTTCTCGCGGTCTTCGCGGTGACGCTGGCGACGCTGGTGATGAACGCGGTCTCGATCGCGCTGACTGCGAGCGTGCTGCTGCGCTGGCTTCCGGAGGGCGGCCGGCTCGGCGTCGGGCCGACGGTCGTCGCCGCCTGTGCGGCGGTGGCCTGCATCGGCTACGTGGGCCTGGCGGCCGTCGCGGCGGCGCTGTGCCTGGCGGTGACGGCCGCCTCGAAGAGCGTGAAGGAGGCGCAAAACACGCTCACTCCCGTGATCCTCCTGGTCAGTGCGCTCGCGGGTTCCGCGCTCGTGCCGGGGCTGTCCTCGACCGCGCTGGCGGCGGTGCCGTTCGCGGGCCAGGTGGCGGTCGCCAAGGCCGTGCTCGAAGACGGGCTGCCCGCGGTCTCGCCGGCTGAGCGGACGTGGCAGGTCGGGGTGGGGTTGGCGATCTCATTGGCGGCGAGTGGGCTGGTCTCCTGGCTGCTGCTGCGGGCGACCACCGCGGCGGTCCGCGACGAGGAGATGCTGTTTCGCGGTCCCGAACTGGCCACGACCCGCCGCTGGCGGCCCGCCAGGCGCCTCCTGCCCACGCCCGCGCAGGGCATGGCGGCGGCGGCGTTCGGACTCGCCGGCCTGTGGTACGCCCAGGGGCTGGCGCCCGCCGATCTGGCGCGGGCGCTGCCGATCCAACAGGGAGCGGCGACC
>Ga0209990_10003182_pt1 | contig 12169 bp, 15 predicted proteins | sample NOAtaG_6_FD_187304 | JGI IMG/M metagenome (GOLD analysis project Ga0209990, IMG submission 187304) | Freshwater lake microbial communities from Lake Erie, under a cyanobacterial bloom - NOAA_Erie_Diel5S_2200h metaG (SPAdes) (version 2) | ecosystem: Environmental > Aquatic > Freshwater > Lake ...
CGTGCGCGAAATTTCTCCGACCGGCGCTGTCGGCCCAGAGGTGCCACTGGCAGCTCCTCCAGCCCCTAGCGTCATGCCTGCTGGTATTCAACCAAGTGGTGCTGTGACATTTCCAGTTCCGCCAAGACCTGCTGCAGCCGCACCGATGACCACCACCGAGCTGGCGCAGACCGCCAGGACGGCCACAGGCGGCGGCATGGGCGCTGGCCGAGCCACCGAAGTGCTGGCCACCCAGGCTGCACCCGATCCCAAGGTCTTGGAGGCCGCGCGTCGGCTCAAGATCGAGGGCTACCTGCAGCCGGATCACCTGACCTCGAACCAGGCCTACCGCGAGCTGGCGCAGGCCGTGAAGTCGATCCCTGGCAGCCAGGCGCGTGCAGCCGAGCTGACTGGCCTGGAAGCCGTGGGCAAGCAGGCAGACGACCTGATCACCCAGATCGGCGGCATGACCGACCTCAGCCGCATGAACCAGGCCGTGCGCACCAACCTGTCGCAGACGGTGGCCAACCTGGAGCGCAGAGCCAACACAGCCTACGACGACCTGCGCCAGAACATCCCGGCCCAGACTCGTGGCCCAGCCGACAACGTGCTGGCCTTCGTCGAGCAGCGTGCGCTGGACTTGGACGGTCCGAAAAACCTCTCTCCGCTGGAGAAGGCGGTGCGCAGCAAGCTGTCTCCGAAGGAGATCAAAGACGATGCAGGCAATGTGATCGGCATGCGCCAGCCTACCTATGCGCTGATCGATGACGTGCGGCGCGACATCGGTGCTGCAGCACGCCAGCAAGGCGCATTCAAGGACGCCGACACCGGCCTGGCGAAGCGCTTGTATGCGCTGATCGACGACGACCAGTTCGCGCTGGCTGAGGCCGCTGGCCGAGGCGAGCAGTACCGCCTGGCCAAAAGCCTGGTGTCCATGCGCAAGGGCATCGAGGACGACATGATCTCGCTGTTCGGGCGCGAGCTGGACCAGAGTCTGGTCACCAAGCTGTCCACGGCCACCACGGCGCTGTCTAAGGGCGACGCCGACAAGTTGATCAAGGTGCTGCAAGCCATCCCAGAGGACATGCGCCAGATGGTGGCAGCCTCGGCCCTGAACACGGCCTTCGGCAAGGCCACGCAGAACGGCGCGCTGAATTTCAACACCTACGCCAACTGGTACGAAGGTCTGCTGCAGAACAAGCAGGCCTATGCGGCCTTGATGAACAACCTGCCGCAGCCGGCCAGGAAGGCACTGTCGGACCTGTATCGGGTCTCGAACAACGTGCGCAAGGCCACCCGCGAGCGCATCACCACAGGCCGGATTCAGGCCGTCCAGCAGGAGCTGCAAGGCGCTGACACGCTGCTGTCGAACATCTTCAACGTGGCCAAGCGTGCAGCAGTCGGTATCCCGGCTGAGGCCGCCACGACGGCTGTGGGCTTGCCTGGTGCAGGCATCGCATCTGGCCTGACGGCAGCATTGACCAAGGGCGTCAAGCCCGAGGTGCTCAAGGCTGCCGACGAGCTGATCTCGTCACCCGAGTTTCAACGTCTGGCCGTGGAAGGCGCGACCAAGACGACCCCAAGCCAGTCCACGATCCGCAGCGTGGCACTTTCTGCCGCCTTCCGGCGCTTTGCTGACGCAGCCAAGATGCCGCGAGAGCTGAGCTGGCGCGAGCGCTGGCTTGTGCAATCCATGCAAGCTGCAGGACAATTCGATCAGGAGAACCAACGATGAGCGCACTTTCCATTCAACCCACCTACCCGATCTTCACAGAGACGGACGGGTTGCCGTTGGAGAACGGCTACATCTGGATCGGCACGGCCAATCTTGATCCACAGACCAACCCAATCAACGTCTATTGGGATGCTGCGCTAACCATTGCAGCACCACAGCCAATCCGCACATTGAACGGTTATCCGTCTCGCAATGGAACTCCTGCACGTCTGTACGTCAATAGCGACTACAGCATTCAGGTGCAGAACAAAAACGGCAGCGTGGTATACAGCGCACCGGCTGCGACTGAGCGATTCAGTGATGTTGTTTTCACAGGAACGATTGACGCAGATCAGGTCGTTTACCAGCCTCCAGGCTTTGGTGCTGTTGCAACTACTGTTCAAGACCAACTCGAACTAGAGCACTTCATCAGCGACTTTGCTACGCTGGCAGACGCCATTACAGCGGCCACCGGCTCATTCAAGTTGCTGGTCAATGACAACCTGACCGTGCGCATTCCGACCGATGCTGCAAACTTGCAGACGGCTGTGGACTGCTTGGCACCGAACAATCCGCAGATCACCATCACGCTCAACATCGAGTCTGGCCATTCGCCGCAAAGCGGATGCACCGTGGCGAATGGTGATTACTCACAATTCCGCATCACCTCGACCGATGCAGAGGTCGTGCTGTCTCCGTCTTTCGGAACGTCTGCAAATTTCATCTACGGTTTAAACGCCAAACTTCCGCGCTTGGCTTGCCTTGTGGATGCCAACTCCAAAGCAAATTATGGCTACGCTGCGTGGGGTGCATCTGTCGGTTATGTTGAGGCAAATTGTGGCGTTAAAAATACTTGGGGTGATGGTTGCCGCGCATACGGTGGCAGCACCATCTACGCCTTTGACACTATTTGGACGGGGTGTGCTAAAAATAATACAACTGGATCAGGCATTGTTTCATGGGGAAGCACTGTATTTGCATCAGGCGCAGATGTCAGCAACTCAATGTATTACGGCGCTCAAGCAGCCCACGGCGGCATTCTGGTAATTGACAACGGTACTGCAAACAACTGTTTCCGATACAACCTTCGCGCAACCGATGCTGGTTGGATGAGCGCCGATGGCGTAACATCAAACTATGCTGGGTGCGCCCCTGGTACAAACTTGCCTTACCCTGACGCAGCGGCTGCTGGATATGGCATTTATGCGTTTAATGGTTCATGGATTGCGGCCCGTGATGCGTTGGCCACAAACGCCAAGCATTCGGGTGTTTTGGCAAGTAACGGATGCACTATTCATGCGCGAGGTGCAACGCTTACCGACTGCGGCGAAAACGGCGTTTACGCAAGCCCATGTTCTACGGTTGATGCTACCGAAACCGATGTAAGTGGCGCTGGCACTTACGGATATTTTGCATCTGGTGGTTCAACAATTAGCGCAGCATCTAGCACAGCCAATAATTGCGGCACAGGAACAAATGACGCAGCGGCATTTGCAGACGCGGCATCGCGCATCAACGTTGAAAGTTTGACCGCAACCGGATGTTCCGGCATCGTTATTCGTTGCGAATCAGGATCAACAATCAATTGCACTGGCAGCACAATTACTGGGGCTGGCAATAGGTCTGTTTATGCTGCGGGCGCATCAATTATAAACGCATCATCTTGCACCGGAACTGGCGCAACCAACGAGGGTGTGTTTGCTGCCAGTGGTTCAACAATCAACGCGCAAAGCAGCAATTTTCAGCGCGGTGGTACAACGTCAGTCACCGATATTGTGGTTGAGAATGGGTCGTTTATCAACGCTGCTGGCGCGACTGGCGGTGTCAGTCAGACCATCAACACTTTAACAAGCGAAGGGGTGATTTTCCGATGAGCAATCAACCTATGCCAATGCGCTGGCCTGCTGATTTCCCAAATAAGCACGATGAGCAGGAAGGCTGGGTGAAACCCAAATGATTACGCCTTCTTACTCACTGACTGCAACAGAACGAGTCCTGCCCAAGCTGGCGCTGGACTTCACCACGGCTGCGCTTGATCCGCGAGTGACGTTCACTCGATCTGGCAACACGGCTACGGTCATCAACTCGTCTGGCGTCATCACGGCGATCAATGCTGACCTGCCACGCTTCGACTACAACCCGACAACGCTGGTCTGCGAAGGTCTGCTGATCGAAGAGCAACGCACAAACTTGCTGCTCAACAGCCTGATTGATGGCACAAGTCTGGCAACGCAGTCGGTCACAGTCACCGCAGTGGCGCACACACTGTCGTTCTATGGCACGGGAACTGTCACGCTGTCTGGCGCTCACTCTGCAACGGTGAACGGTACTGGCGCATACCCAACCCGTACGACATTGACTTTCACGCCAGCGGCAGGCTCCTTGACGTTGACTGTCAGCGGCACGGTGCAGTTTGCCAACCTTGAGGCCGGAGCGTTTGCCACCTCATTCATCCCGACCGACGCCACGACAAAGACGCGCAACATCGACGTTGCCAAGCTGACTGGCTCCAACTTCACAAGCTGGTTCAACGCAACGCAGGGCACGCTCTACGCTGAAGGCGCGGTGGTCAACAGCATCACAGGCACCAATGCACGCATATTTGCATCTTTGTGCAATGCTGGTGGCACTGAGCTTTTCAATCTTGAGGCACGAAGTTCGACCAGCACCCGCGCCCGTTCGCTGACTGGTGGTGCGACCGTCCTTGCATCCGATTCATTCAATGCCTTGGGTGTTGAGAGCGAGTTGGCTGGCTCTTACATCGCTGGCGAAATTGCCATGAGCGTTGAATCCAGAACGCCGATCACTGCGGTGTCTAATGTTCCGTCACCAGATCAGATGGTCATCGGCACAGGCTTCAACACTGTGTCAGCAAATTTTGCTAATGGTCGCATCAAGCGCGTCATGTATTGGCCTCAGAAACTCACGCTGGCAGAATTGCAAGCATCGACGAAATAAGGAGAAATCATGCTGAAAACCATCCAAGTCTTAGATTCGTTTGATGCGTTCAAACTGAATCCTGCTGGCATCATCACAGAATCTGGCACGAGCAGAACTTTATCTGCCGCTGACAATGGCAAGGTCATTTATTGCACTAGCGGCTCTGCTGTGACCATCACTTGCGCAACAGGTCTCGGCGCTGGTTTTTCCTGCACCATCATCCAGGGTGGCGCAGGGAAAGTCACGATTGCGGCAGGCGCTGCAACGCTGAACTCATATTCTGGCCTGTTGAGCACAATGGGACAATATGCTGTCATCTCGCTCTTCAGCCCAGTTGCAAATTCGTTCATCGCAGCCGGTAACCTCGGCGTCTAAGGAGAAATCATGGCCACCAACTCGCAAATCGCATTTGCCCCACTTGGCAACACCGTTGTCATCCCCGCTGCTGCTGTTGCCTCCACAGGCGTTCAGGCGCTTGTTGATGCACGCTTTGATGCGCAGAGCACAGGCCAGTACCGCATCATCAACAGCAGCCAGAATACGGTGTTTTTGGGTGTTGGCCCAACTGCTGCAATTGCCACGGCCAACGCAGTGGCCCCAGTCGCTGGCACGCCATCTGCAGCCATTGTGCTGGTGCCTGGTGCCGTCGAGGTGTTGCGCTTTGGGCGCGAGGTGTTCTTCAGTGGCTTGGCCTCTGCTGCCTCCACCGTCTACATCGTCCAGGGCGAGGGCATGTAATGAATCAGGTCGATGCAACCGATGCACGACTTCAGACGCACGAAGAAATTTGTGCGTTGAGGTACGAGGCCATTCAAAAGTCGTTTAAGTCGGGCAGCAAGCGCATGAGCCGCATTGAGTACATCCTCTATGCGCTGATTGCGGTCACGCTGCTCGGCCCAGGCTTTGCTGCGGAGATGTTGAAAAAGATGCTGGGGGTTTAAATAGCTGAAGAATCTGCAAAGCACGCGCTCATTGAAAAGGTGGCTTTTGCCATTCTGCCAATCCTGTTCACCTGCGTGGTGTACTTGATGAATTCTCTTTCCCATCTGTCCCACGAAGTCACGGTGCTGAACAACAAAATCAGCCTGGTGGTCACCAGTGATAACAAACAGGCCACCAACACTAGCGCAGAGCTGGCAAGAGAAAAGCTGCGCCAAGACCTGGAAAAAGAAATTCAGAAAAACCGTGATGACATCATGCACAACAGGCAAGACATTGCGGTCATCTACGAAAAATGAAAGGCAAGTGATGGATTGGCTCAAACAAATTGCACCCACCATCGCCACCGCAATGGGTGGCCCACTGGCTGGCATGGCCGTGTCAGCCATCTCCAAGGCCATCGGCGTGGACGAGGCGAAGGTGGGCGACCTGATCGCCAACAACAAGCTGACCGCCGACCAAATTGCCCAGGTCAAGCTGGCCGAGATTGAGCTGCAAAAGCAGGCTCAGGAGCTGGGCCTGAATTTCGAGAAGCTGGAAGTTGAAGACCGCAAGAGCGCCAGAGATATGCAGGCAGCTACTCGCTCGATGATGCCCCCCATCCTGGCTGGCGCGGTCACTGTCGGCTTCTTCGGCATCATGGTGATGATGTTCTTCAATCAAATTGACAGCAGCAACCCAGCCATTCTGATGATGCTGGGCAGCTTGGGCACGGCGTGGACGGGCATCATTGCCTACTACTTCGGCAGCTCTGCTGGCTCCCAGGCCAAAACTGATTTGCTTTCCAAGGCTGCTAAATGAACCTGACCCCACACTTCACACTGGAAGAGCTGACGGCCTCAGAGACCGCTGAGCGCAACGGCTGGGACAACAGCCCCAACGATCAGGAGCTGGCCAACCTGACCCGCCTGGCTGACTTCTTGGAGCAGGTCAAGGTGGTGATGGGCGGCAAGCCAATCATGATCAGCTCAGGCCTGCGCACAAAGCTGGTCAATGATGCGGTGGGCAGCAAAGACACCAGTCAGCATCGGCTGGGCTGCGCTGCCGATTTTAAGGTGCCAGGCATGACCCCTGACGAGGTAGTGCGCAAGATCGTGGCCAGTGGTATTGGCTACGACCAGATCATCCGCGAGTTTGATCGCTGGACTCACATCAGCGTGCCAAACAGCGAGGACACCAGCCCACGCAAGCAGGCGCTGATCATCGACAAGGCAGGCACCAGGCCGTTTGCTTAAGAAGGCTGGCGCTCGACAGTCTCGAAGGCTTCCCGGCCATCCATCGAGTGGTGCAGCCACACGCCATCGTCCAGTGTTGGCTTGCAAAAGCAACTGCCGTTGGCCTCATGATCGCGCAAATCGTTCAGCGGCACCACATGCCAGCCTGCGCAGTTGCAGTCCCGGCCCTGACGGCAATTCTGGTTGCAGGTCATCTGCACATCCCCTCATCGTTGTAGGCTGGCCAGCCTGACTGGCCTTTGGTCTGCTTCCACAGCTTGACCATCTCGCAGTACTCGGCCTGCTGGCGCTCGGCCTCCTCAAAGTCGGACTGGCCGACGATGCCCATTGCAATGACGATGCTTTGCCCACGCTTTATGGATCAACTGCTTGCGTGTCTTGATGCCAGCTTTGTGCGTTGTGTACCGTGCATCAGGCGTTTGTCGCGTGATGCCTATGTACTTTTTGCCATTGATGAATTCAAGCATGTACAGGTAACCCAGCCTTTCATCTGCATCGTTGAAGCCCGGGTCGGCGGGCCAGGAGGGTGCTTTCGGCGGCTTCGACATGTCTTCCTTTTGGCGGGATAAAATCTCCGGGCGACGCCCCTTGCCGTCCGCTCGGGCTCCGCCACCTCGATTTCAAGCCCGGCGGCGTGCGCCTGAGCCGCTCTCTCCAGAGTTGGAGGGATGATACTCTCGTTCTGGAGAGCCGGTGCTGCCTTCCGTCGATTGGCCATCGCCATCCTCCTTAGCCGATCCAGCCGTCCGGCATCTCGTCGCCGCCGGCCGCCCAGTTGACCTGCGGCTTGATCGCGGTGACCTCGGCGCCGGGGAAGATCTCCTTGACCGCCGCCAGCCCAGGCCTGTCGGCCAGGGCGAGCCGCACGAGCTCGTCCAGCGTCCACACCTCCGCCTTCCTGTCCTCGCGCGCCACGACCCCGGCCTCGGCCGACGTGCGGCACACGACGATGACCCGGTCGCCGTGTCGGCACTCCCACACCTCCGGCCCCAGCGGTTGCTGCCCGGCGGCCTTGGCCTCGGCCTCAAGCGCCGCCACCGCCCGCCGCACCGCGGCGCCCTGCTTCTGGATCGCGACGACGTCGTCGCCCTCGGTCGCGCGACACCATGCCAGCCACTGCCGGTCCCACCGCGCTCGGAGGTCGTCGGAGACGAGGAGTCGGAGGCGGCCGACGCCCCAGGTTCTCTCCGCCGTGGCGATCGCGTGATCGACGCCGTCGAGGATCGCTTTGGCGAGGCTGTAGTCGGTCTGGTTCATTTCCGCACCTCGGGGTGCGGAGGTGCGGAGGCTATTTGAGCCACCGCACAGGATGAAACCCCATCCGCACCGCACCCCGCACCCCTAGAGGGGTGCGGTGCGGAAGTGCGGAAAGGGGTTTCCGCACCTCGTGTTTTGAGGTGCGGAAAAGTGCGGAAAGGTGCGGAACTTGCCATCACTCAGTCCTCGGCGGAAGGGTGCCTGCGACGTAGACCGGGACCGCCCTGCCCTCTGTCTTGTCCTGCTGTTTTTCAACCTTGAGGACGCCCGTGTGAACCCACTTCGACAGGAGCGTCTTGGCCTTCGCGCGGCCTCCGGCGTCGTCGTCAAAGCCACATATGCGGATGACATCGAAGCCCAGCCACCCGGCCGCCTGCGGGCTCTGCCGCTTACCGCCATCTCGGTGAACGAGATTATGCACCGCGCGCATGTGATCCTCGGTCACCCCGTCCCAGACCGACGGCGGCTCCCACAGCGTCGCCACCCCGACCTTGTCGCCCTCCGGCGCGATGCCCGAGCCGTTGCCCAGGTCGACCGACACCAGCTCGATCCACTGCGCCTTGTCTGCCGGCGGCGCGAGGTTGTTCTTCGCGTCGTCGATCCTGACATACCGGCGACGCTGCGCCTCATCGATCCCGAGCTTGACGGCCTCGGTGTCCGACATGGTGTTCATGACGCGGGCGGTACGGACCGCCCCGATAATCGCCGTTCCGCCGCGCACGCTGTCGATCGACCCCTCTTCGCCGTTGAGCTTTCGGAAGTGGTGGACGAGCACGATACAGCACCCCGTCAGGTCGGCGATGAGCCGCCAGAGCGCAAGCACGGCGTTGATGGCCTGATTGTCGTTCTCCGGCACCGAATGGCTTGCCACGAACGGATCCACGATAAGAACGCCGATCTTGTGCCGCCTGATCTTCTCAACGATCGCATCCACGATCGGCCGGTGAATGGTGATCCCGTCGCGCGTCTGGTACGCGATCGTGAGGGGTTTCTCGCGCCCCGCATCCACGAACAGTCGCCCCTCGATATCGCGCTGCGCGATACCGTAGTGCTTCGCGGCGGCACCGATCCGGCGCTCCATCTCGTCGGCCGGATCCTCAAGGTTCATGATCCAGACGCCGACACGCTCCGTCGGCGTAACCCCGAGAAGCGCCTTTCCGGTGGCGATCGACAGCGACTCGACCACGTAGAGCGTTGTCTTGCCCGCGCCGCCCGGCGCGGCCAGAACGCTCACGAAAGACCGGATGTAGCTGTTCCCGTAGAGCCAGCGACGGCGAGGGATATCGGACGGCGAGCGCAGCACAAACGGCCGCGCGAGATCGTCCTCGTCGCCGCTCGCCGCTCCTTCGAAATGTAAAGCATCGCTTGACGGTTCCTCCTGCCGATTTCCCGGCCCCTGACGCGGGTCTGGCTTCCGGCGGCCCTGATACCCCGCCACGACATCCTCCAGCGCCCCAAAGCCGCCCGTTTCCGCCTTCCTGGCCCACGAGATGCACTTGGCCCGCATCTCGTCCTCGGCGTTGTCTGCGCTGATCCGCCCGGGCCTCGACAGGTCGACCCGACGGCGGAACTGCGGCCACGCGACCTCGGCGATCTCGTCGGCGGTCGGCCATGCGCCGTTCTCGCCAGTGAGTTGAATGCCCACCGCATGCACCGTGTCGCGCATGTAGGCCTCGCGCCCGTCGTCGACCGGCGGCTCCAGGCCGCCCGTGGACCCGGCGCCCGCCGGACGCTGGAGCGGCTCGACCGGCGCCCGCTCGCGCGGCGCGGCGCCCGGTGTCGGCGCATCCGCGCGCACGAGCTCGAGCAGCCACGCCGGAGCGTCGGCGATGCCCTCGGCGAGCGTGTTCGTCCACGACCAGACATAGGGTTGCCCGCTCGCATGCACCGACGGCGGCCCCACGACAAAGCCGCCCTCGCCCCGAATGTCGAGGCCCGGCCCGAGCTTTCCGGCCGAGTTGCGGACCACGGCGACGCCAGCTGGCGCGCGGAAATAGAGATGCCTGCCGCCAGAACCCGTCCGCACCTCGGCGGTCTCGGGCAGATCGTCGTGCGCCATCTGGAGCGCGCGCAGGCTGTCGTCGCCGTCCTTGCCGGGGCCGACATCGACGTCGAGGACGAAGATGTTGCCGCTGATCGCGCCCGTCAGGATGCCCACGCCGAGCCGCGCCCGGTCACCCGCCCACCATTCGGAGATCTCGTCGCGTGACGGCCGGCGCCGCTGGAACTCCGCCCAGGCCATCGTCGGATGCTTTCCTGGCGACCCGCACCGCTCGCGCGCGGCGCAGGAGCAGACCGCCTTTCCATCGCGCACCGCGATCACGCGTTGCGTCGGAACGACCATCAGCCCTCGGTCGTAGTAGTCGAGCGCGTGGCGCAGCGACGTGTCGAGATCTGTCATCTTGCCTCTCCCTCGCGGCCTGGACAGGCCGATGCCGGGGATGCCGCCCCGGCGCGCCAACCACTTCTGTCCGGTCGCAGGTTGCGCGACCTCCGGCGGGCAGGGGAGGAAACCCGCCGGAAAGCCCAGGCTATCAGAACTCCGTGTCGTCGCCCAGCGCGGGCGGCGGCGGTGCCGGCGGCGCGGCCTTCGGCCCGGGCGGCGGCGCGATGGTCGAGCCGGTGGCCGGAGGCGCTGCCGGAGCCACAGCAACCGGCGCCGAAGTCAGCGGCAAGTCAGCCGGCCGCGCCACCCACGACACGATCTGGAGGACCGGCTTGTAATTCGTGGATTTGCCCGCGCCGGTCGAGATCGTCACCGCCTCGGTCGTCGGGCACGCCACGACCGGAAGCTTGCCATCCTTGGCCTCCGGCGCTGCCATGTAGGCGTCGTGAAGCTGATCGATCGCGCTCATCACGATGCCCGCTTGGGTCATCAGCTCGCGCATGTCGCCGCCGATCGACTTGGCGAGCTTGACATACAAGCGCACGGCCCGCTTGTGGTCGCCGGTCGGCTGTGCCGGCATCGGCGCGGGGACGCGCGCCATGACGACATCCGGCGCCATGCCGGCGGCGAACTTTGCCCAGCCGATCTCGATCTGCGCGAGATCGAACACGGCAGCGAAGCCGCTGCTCACATCCACGATCTGATCCTTTCCGTCGACCCTGAACCAGCGACCGGCGCGCGCATCGTATTTAACGATCGGCGTGCGATTGCCGCCTGTGGGAATACCGAGAGCCATTTTGCTTTATCCTTCAGCAGGTTGCATACCGGGAAAGCGCCCGGCGCGCGTCATCGGCTCAGAAGCCGAATGTCTTGAGCCCATTGGCCCGCGCCTCGGGCGCGGACCAGTAAAACGAATCGTAGTCCGGGCACACGATCGCCGCGAGTTCCGCCGGATCGGCGGACACGGCCAGAAAGCGGTCCAAACGCCGCGCGATATTCGCCAGCGCCGCGAGGTGTTCGTGAGCGTTTTCAAGGACATAGACCGCGCTCTTCTTCGGCGTGGCGTAGCAGAAGCGCATCGCGTAGTTGGAAAATGCGCGCGCGTAGACCGCGCCCTGTCTCGCGTGCGACACCTTGATCGCACTGGGCAGCGTCGAGGACGTCTTGAGGTCGACGATGATGCCGTGGTCGTGGAACACGAAATCCGTGTAGCCGATGCACGGGACCGGCACGCCGTCGAGCGCGATCTCGACGCGATGCTGGCGGCCGTCCTCCGGCACGTCGGGGCGACCGTAGGGCTCAAGCTGCTTGATCGCCTGCTCCAGCATGCCCGCGATCTTCAGCTTCGCGTCCGCGTCCTGCGCCAGTTCGTCATACCGCTCCAGCGCGCGCGGCAGCGCGTCATAACGCTCCGCGTGATTGAGGAGCGCCCACTCGACGCCCGCCTCCACGGCGGTGCCGACATGCGCCGCCGGGCCGACCGGCGAGCGCAATTTCAGCAGCCGCTCCATCACCCACAAGGCCGGCTCGGCGGCGAAGAGGTTGAGGCTTGACGCCGATACGTGCTCGATCTTGTGCTGTTTCAGTCCACTCATTGTGCATTCCTCCGATTAGAGAAGTGGCGGCCACCGCGCTTGTCTCGACATAGCACCCGACCCGGGCGAGACGCGCAGCGCGGCTTGGTATGCTGGGTCTGCCGCCGTAACCCCTGGATTGCCC
>Ga0209990_10003191_pt1 | contig 12146 bp, 7 predicted proteins | sample NOAtaG_6_FD_187304 | JGI IMG/M metagenome (GOLD analysis project Ga0209990, IMG submission 187304) | Freshwater lake microbial communities from Lake Erie, under a cyanobacterial bloom - NOAA_Erie_Diel5S_2200h metaG (SPAdes) (version 2) | ecosystem: Environmental > Aquatic > Freshwater > Lake ...
TACATTGGGAACCTAAAATTGGTCAAAACCTTGCTATCGAGGGGTGCTGATGCCCTGGAAACAGACTCGGACGGATGGTCTGCCTTGCATTGGTGCATGATGCGTCAAGATGCACTCCCAAGACATCCCGAAAAGCTTGCCATCGCACAACTGCTCCTGAATCCAAGCTCGCCTCCAAACACATCCATCAAAGCCAAAAAAGTTCCATCCACAACGGGCTCAGGATTCATCAGGATTCCCGCCCATGCCAGCGCTTTGGACGTACTTTTCTACAACGAGCCTCGGGAGCAAGACATGGTTGATTTTGCAATCAATAATGGCCTAAAGGCCATTTTGGGCCTGGATGACAGATTGGAAAACGCATCCTACTGCTTGAAATTCGGAGACGCCAAACAAGCCTTGAACGAGTTGGCCCGTGCAAGGGAAATCTCACCCGAACATGCCCAAACCTGGTTCTTCATGGGGGAAGCCCATCACCTCCTGGAGGATTACAAGACAGCCGAGCAGTGCTTTTCTAAGGCAATCAAGCTGGCTGGCAACCAGCCCCAAATTCATTTGGCGAGGGCCAAATGCAGGTTGGATTCAGGGCATTATTCTGGGGCCTTTTCCGACATCGAGGAGGTTATGAAAACCGAAACCTGGAAATCGGAGGCATTGTATTGGAGGGGTCACTTGCACTTGAAAATGAATCAAAAAGCAAAGGCTTGCCATGACTTTGAAGCTTCGAAAAACCAAGGATATACCCTTGCAAATGAAGCCATTGAAACCTCTTGCCTGTAAATCTGGGATTGCCCATGATGTGAGATTTGTCAGCATTTGGCATTAAATTGGAAACATAATTAAATTTGACAGTCTACCTTTTCTTTACCAATTGACGCCCAGGCGTCACACCAAAATGAACAGCCTTAAAATCTATCTCCGGTCCCAAACGACTAGAGTCTACCGGTGGGGACAAGTATTGGCTTCTGCCTTCCTGATCTTTGACGGGTTCGTCGCATTCCAATGGGTACATGCACCCTTGCTCAATCCCATATTGTCCTTTCTCTCCGGTGGCCTGCTACTTCTATCGGCATTCAAGGGCAAACGCATTGGTCGGAGCTTCCGTTATTTACCAGGCGCCATGATTGCCATCTCAGGAATCGTCATGGTCCTTTCCACTTATTTCAGTTCACCAATTCTATCTGAAACTTGGCCTGTTGCGTCGATTTCCTTGGGCGTAGCATTGATGGGGTTTGGGCTTTCACAATTCGTGTTGGATGGCAAGAGGTTCCTCTCGATTTCCAAACGGGGGGTCAAATTCAAACATGGAATTGCGCCAGAACAACGTTTTGATTGGACTCAGGTGGTGGAGCTTTTTGTAGAAGACAAAGACATCGTTCTCTCCATCTACCGGGGTAAGACCCTGAAATTCAAACCTGAGCCATGTGATTTGCAACACCTGCGCTCTAGGGTGGACGGGCTAGTCAGAGAGGCCCATCAATCATCCAGCAAGCCTTTGTCACCCAAGTCCATCGTACCCGTAAAAGAAGCGGTCGGAAAATAAAAGGCCCGCACAAATAGCAACAGTAAGGTAAATCAAACCCTACTGAAGAAAAGGTATGGGACCGCCTGGATACCTCGAAAATCCGCTGTCCTGATGCCGCGAGGCAATCACAGGAGTCCGCCAAAGGCGGCTGCGGCCAGCTCTAAGTCCGTTGAGTCAGTCACCAATAGTTTAACGTCAGGGATGATAAAGCTCAGTCAACTATTCGTGCGGGTTATCGTCACGCATGGCAAATGCCATTTAGTGTTTTCAAGGATCGAGCTTTAAAATTACGCCAGCAGGGCTTTCCGCACAACCTTATTGAACCGAAGTAGGGGAATTCATTGGAAACTATACCCGATTCCCACAGAAAAACTCCTGCCCAAACGGTAGCTGCTGAAGACAAATTCTTGGCCTTTGTAGGGATGTACTTTCCGAATTTCTGGATCCAGAAGGTTACGAGCACGCAAAGTCAGGGTCCAGCGTTTGGCAAAAGTCTTGGTCAATGACGCATCCAAGGTGGGTCTGGGCATTTCCAACACATTGGGTGTTCCGCCACGACTCACGGCACTGATTCTAGGTCCAAATACATTGAAATTTGCCCCAACGGAAAATCCTAGGCTGTCGTTCACGTAGGCAAGTTCACCGTTGGCCGAATAGGGACTTTGACCGAACATGGCCCTTGTGTCTTCGGCGGCAGGATTCAGTGCGCGAATTTGTGCAAGCTCATCTTCCGCAATGGTTTGACGAGAATAAATGACCGTGAGGTTACCGCTTGCCCTCAAATCCTCCAAGGCTGGCGACAGGAAGCCCAAGTGTTTTCTGAACTCGAACTCTGCCCCTACCAATTGTGCTTGGTCCACGTTGCGAAAATTCCCTTCAAAATTGGCTGCCATGGGATTCACCACCAATTCAATCGGATTGTGGAAGTTTTTGTAGAACGCACTGACCGAAACAATTTCATTGACCGAAGGGAACCACTCCCAACGGAGGTCATAATTGTCGATCAGGGTGCGTTCTAGTTGGGGATTTCCAACCAAAACCATGTCGCCTACAAAATCAAAAGAGGCGAAGGGTGCCAACTCCCTGAATACAGGCCTGGCCAATGTCCTCGAGAAACTTCCGCGCAAGTTGCTGCCTTGCTTTTCGGGCTGCTTGCCTACGGCGTAAATCAAATTCATGGAAGGGAGCAGATCGAGGTTGTTCAAGGTTGCAACCTCCAGTGTGCGGTCCAAACTTTGCAAGCCAATGAGGGTATGCTCAACCCTTGCACCACCCACCATCCTGAGTCGTTTGTTCAAAGGTAGTTCGGTCATCGCATAACCTGCCGTAACCATCTGGGTGCCATCGTAGCTATTCCTGAGCTCGGAAACGTCCGAAACAATGATGCCATATTGGTAGAGCCCATTGTGGTCCTGACCCAAAACGCCCAGGTTTTCTTCCGCCCAATAATCCCCGGGGTTACCGTTGTATTGGATTCCGGAGGGGTTGTTGTTCACGAATTCAAATCTCTTTTCTGCGAAAGAACGGGCCTTGTAAGTTTCAGCCAACCCAAATTTGAGTACCGATTGCATCCCGCTCCATTGTTTGAAATTCAAAGCCAGGTTGAGTCTCAAGTCTAAATTGAGTTCGTCCATGTTGCGAAAATAGCGGGACGGAGCGGTGTAAAGATTTCGTTGGATGTCATAGACCGAATCTTCACGGGTGTAGTCGTTGGTAAAAAACCTCAAATCTGGCTCATCTTGGCTTGACCGGGTAACGGCAGAAATCCAATCCAATTGCAATTTTTCTGACTTATGGTCCCCCTTCAGCTGAAAAGCATCCATTGACCTTTGGGTGTAACCCAGGGTTCTGGTTTCGATGACTACATTGGCGTCGTCTTTAGGGATGCCGCCGGTCAAATAGGAGGCCGTTTGATTTCCGCTTTGGTTGTGCAGGTAATTGAAACTGATTTGATGGTTGGGATGAATTTGGTATGACAATCCTGCCAATGCCCCCCACAATACTTCCGAAGTTGACTGAGACCCAGCCAAGTTTACTTGAGGATTGAGGTTGTCGGTGCTGTCCACCATGTCCACGAGCATCCATCGGCCTTGCTTGTAATCCGCGAACTGGATTTGGTTGTTGCTGTAACTCAAACTTGCCACTAAACCTAAAGGCTTTCCCAGCAGCGTTTTTTGGTCACCGATGCTGAAGGCGTGGCTCTGATTCAAGCCCGACCTACCTTGGGTGGGAAAAATAGGAGAATCGAATGATTTCGTGGCGGCATCGATGGCCATGGCATCCTCAGCATTGGAGAATGACAAATCGGGAACTACAAACCCTGGCCTGGAAATCGGGTCGGGGAGTGCCCTGGTTCCGTCGTCGAATCCCAGCCAGTCCCATTTGCCCCGGTCGCCGGTCATGAAGCCATCTTGGAGACTGGAGACCGTATTGTACCCGACGGAACTGCTGGCCGACAAAGTCAAGGATTGAGGGAAGTCCTTAGTGTTGATCTTAACCAATCCGCCACTGAAAGAACCTGGCATATCCGGGGAAAAGGTCTTGTATACCACCAGATTGTCGATGAGGGTGCTCGGAAACATGTCCATTTGGACAGAATTGCGGTTGGGGTCCAAGCCTGGGATTTCGGCACCGTTCAGCAATGTTTTGGAATATCGATCCCCCAAACCCCGCACATAGATGTATTTTCCACCTTCGACAGTGATGCCTGTGACCCTTTTGATGGCTGAGGCGGCGTCGTTGTCACCGCTTCTTTTCACTTGTTCCATCGAAATGGCATCCATCACGCTCGTTGAGCGCCTTTGCATGGTCAGGAGGGCCGTCTCATTGTTGCGAATGACCTTACCCGTGATCAAAACCGTATTTTTTTCACCGGTGTCATCTTGATTGACGCCCAAAACGGCATTTTGTGTGAAGTTTTGGCCAGGAAGAAGCTTCAGTCCGTCGACGGTGAATTCCTCGTAGGAGACATAGGATACCACCAACCGGTAGGTTCCTGCACTGACCTTGATTTGATAGGACCCATCAACGTCCACCAAGGTACCCGCAACGATTGTCGAGTCGGCAAAAAGCCTCACGGTGGCTCCCTCCAATCCTTCTCCTGTTTCGAAGTCAGTTACCTTTCCGACCACCATGGCTTGTTGGCTCCACACCAAGCCAATGGAGCCCATGAATGCCACCAAAATTCCGAGTATTTGTTTTTTGACCATCGATCACTCCCAGTTTGGGTGCGAAATTGGGCCAGCGAGTTTACCCGGTATTAACCCTCTCTTTAAGATTGGGTTGCAGAATCATGGTTTCGCGCAACCTTGCGTTAACATTGCATTCAAATGAAGTTAGTTCGGGCCCCAACCCGTCGGGATTACCAACCCAACACCCAAGCGAAAATCAGGGGAGCGACGATGGTGGCATCGCTTTCCACCACGAACTTTGGTGTGTCGATTCCAAGTTTGCCCCAAGTGATTTTTTCGTTGGGCACGGCCCCGGAGTATGAACCATAGCTGGTGGTACTGTCACTGATTTGACAGAAATAACCCCAAAAGGGAACGTCATGCCACTCCAAGTCCTGATACATCATGGGGACCACGCAGATGGGGAAGTCCCCGGCAATGCCTCCGCCGATTTGGAAAAATCCGACCCCTTTGCCACCCGAATTTTCACGGTACCATTGGCTGAGCCAAACCATGTATTCGATGCCACTTTTCATGGTGGTGGCCTTCATTTCACCCTTGATTACATAGCTGGCGAAGATATTGCCCATGGTACTGTCTTCCCATCCTCCGACTACGATTGGAAGGTTTCTTTCGGCCGCGGCAATCATCCAACTGTCCTTGGGATCGATTTCGTAGTACTGTTTGAGGACCCCACTCAAAATCATTTGATACATGAATTCATGTGGGAAAAACCTCTCACCGCTGTCATCTGCCTTCTTCCATAGGGCATGGATGTGCTTCTGAAGGCGACGAAAAGCCTCCTCTTCCGGGATACAGGTATCGGTCACACGGTTCAAGCCTTGCTCCAGCAAATCCCATTCTTCTTGTGGGGTAAGGTCACGGTAATTGGGTAACCTTTTGTAATGGGAGTGTGCAACGAGGTTCATGAGGTCTTCCTCTAAGTTCGCACCCGTGCAACTGATGATGTCGACCTTTCCTTGACGAATCATTTCTGCCAAGGAAACACCCAATTCAGCAGTACTCATGGCGCCAGCCAGGGTCACCATCATTTTGCCACCCGCAGTGAGGTGGGCTTCATATCCCTTTGCGGCATCCTTGAGGGCTGCGGCATTGAAGTGGCGGTAGTGGTGCTCGATGAATTGAGAAATGGGTCCTTTCACGGTATTGTCTTTGTTTTATTCGCTCCAAAAGTGCTGTTTTTTTTCTAATGCTGTCCTCGCAAGGCTCATATTTCGCACTCATTTTATGTAAAAAATTGGACTTCAGAAGATAACACTTTACTGAATGTGAAATTGGGAATGCTTCAAAAGTGATTCACGATTCAAAAAAGCAACATCTACAAACCACATTTATTTACCTTAATATTCCCCGACAAACCTCGATTTGTTTTGTTTTCCATATTGACCCTTCCCGTTTGAATTACGTAGGGGTTTCAACTTGCTTGGGCTTTAGACAAGAAATAAATCCAAACTACGTAATCAATTGGCCGAAATTATAAATTACATGCGGGTTGGTTCATTTAAATTTATGCAAAGCACAACCTATGAGAAACCTGTTCAGTGGAATCTGCTACCTGCTTTTTCCCATTTTCGCCTTCACTCAACAAGAAGGCATGGCTTACCAATACCTGGACATCAACCAAGTCAAAGCCCGCATCAACAACAGCTCGGACCACTTTTGGGACTTCCAACGCTACCCGATGTATGAGGTTCCTAAGGGCTCGGGCAAGCACCTGACCTTCACGGGATCCTTGTGGGTTGGGGGGCTTGACGGGAGTGGCAACCTTCAGGTCGCAGCACAAACCTACCGGCAATATGGCTTGGATTTCTATTCTGGTCCATACCGCACCACACACAATTACGATGCGGGAAGAGGTTTCGATGTGAATTCCACTCCAGAAATGGATGGCGTGCTGAGAGTAGACAACGGAAAGCAGATGGTGTTGTATGACAATGGTTTTGTTGTTTACGATCCAATTTCAACGACTGCGATTCAACGAACGCTTTTCCCGTCGAGGTCATGGCTCAAAGGTGTCCATTTGCCCAATGGCAAGACCCTGATTTTCGGCGACAATGTCTACCCGGTGATTCAGGACGCCTATTTGGTGGATCCGAGCACAGGCTACAATCCCCATTCCCCCTTGCCTCTTCACTATTTCCACCGACACAGCGCAGCCGTGGCTTTGAACAACGGATTGGTATTGATTGCGGGGTTGGCCGGAACAGAACTGTACAACCCAGCCACGCATACCTCAACGCCCATTCAAGCCATGCCGACTCCGGTTATGGCCGCCGGTGCGGTTTTATTGCAAGATGGGCGAGTCTTCATTGCAGGTGGTTGCTCATCATACTTCTCCTACAACAGCAACCGCTCCGATTCGCAACTTTTCGACCCCACAACGAATACTTGGACTCCGGGACCCAACCTACCCGGTGGACGCTTGAGCCCCCTCACCCTACTCCAACCAAACGGGAAGGTATTGATCATTGGTGGCTCCCTCACGCAGACAAATATTTGCGAATACGACCCCGCCACAAACTCAATCAGCACGATTGGGAACACTCTCCAACCTTTTCAATTTGTACGCGGCGGCCTGCTTCCTTCAGGAGAAGTGGTTTTTGTGGGCTCCATCAATATTTCCAATTTGGGCGGGAAAGGATTCTCATTCAACCCCGCCACAGGAGTCTCGGAAGAATTGGGCATCGAGCTTACGGGCGGACAAGCATATACCACCTCCAGTGGCGGTGTAGTGTTCGAGGCGACTCCCAAAAAGTTCAGGGAATTCGACCCCATCGACCGACAGCTTGTGAACATGACCTATCAAAAAATTTGGAGGTTGACATCCACTCAAATCGACCAATTCCGCCAAGACTTTCAGAGCAATACGGTCAATTTTGCTCAGTATCCCGACATCGCAAGTTGGCCCGGAAACGGCATCACCAGCAAAGGTGAAGATGCTCAGCTCGCACCTTATGAGGACGTGAACAATGATGGACTTTACCGACCCGGCATAGACGGAGACTACCCCTGCATCATGGGTGACCAAGCCCTTTGGTGGGTGTACCATGACGATGGACCCCACGTTGAATCTGGAGGCACACCGATCGGGATACAGGTAGAGGGAATGGCTTACGCATTCGATTGCAACCTGACCCCATGCCCTGACTCCAACATCGCCTATTCCACTTTTTACCATTACGAACTCACACACAAGGCACCGACGACGCTTCAGGATGTCTATCTGGGGTTTTGGAATGACGTGGACCTTGGAAACTGGACAGATGACTATATTGGCTGTGACTCTACTCGCAACCTGGGCTTCGTTTACAACGGGGACATTGATGATGAAGGTCCTTTGGGATATGGGACCAATCCCCCGGCTTTCGGTGTCCGATTCATCGGGAACTCAACTATGGATAAATTCACAACTTATGACAATGATTCCATAGAAACGGGCTACCCACGCGAGGCTATCCACTTTTACAACTACCTCAGGGGTCGTTGGCTGGATTCGACTGCATTTATCAACAATGGAAACAGCGGGCATTATTTGACCGGTCCGGGAACGCCCACCGATTATTTATATTCCGGCGACCCCGGAGCCTGCACCGGAATACCTAGCGGATGGACCGAAGGCAGTGCAAATACGACTCCGTTCGATAGACGCATAATTCAAAGCACAGGCCCCTTCAATTTGACTCAAAATGCAACAATCGTCTTGGACATGGCCTACATCTATGCAAGGGGCTATTACAACGACCAATTGGGCAGCCTTTGCGAACTTTTGAATTCTTCGGATTCCATCTCCAGCTGGTGGGATGGCTTGGATAAAAGTTGTTTTAACCTCGTAATGAGCAACCAACCAAAGCCCAGAACTTCCTATTTTGAATGCTACCCAAATCCAACCGCTTCAAATCTGTATTTGAAACTCCCTGAGGGATTTTCAAGCTATTCGGTCCAATTGTTTGAACCATCTGGAAAAATGGTCCGGGAATTTGTTCTTGAATCCGGCCAACCAACTTCGAACATTCAGGTTGCTGAATTGCCCGACGGCGTGTATGTCGTTCAATGCTTAGCAGATGGCCAAAGATTCACCCGCAAAGTTGTGATTCAGCATTGAATCACCCCCATAAGGAATGTCCCAAGGCACCCGTGTTTAACACTTAGCGCCTTGGGACATTTACTCATTGGATGACAATGCGCCCAGTGGAATAAATGGTACCTGCGCCCTCGAACCTGAAGACGTACAAACCGGCCGGTATTCCTTCCCGCGTAAAAATTTGGGCTTCACCCATTCTTCCTGGGACGGAAAACACCAAGCGACCACTTAAATCAACCAAGGAAAACACAAAGTCAGAGGTAAAATCATCCGCTTGCAACAGAAATCTTGATTCGTTGGTGACGGGATTCGGAGAAATGGAAACATTGAATCCAGGCATCGTACTCCAAATCCCCACAGAGGTGATGGTCAATGTGTCGCAAAAGACGGTTGAGTCACCACACAAGTTGAAGGCTGTGAGGCAGACGAGGTAGGTACCGTCGCCATTGTAGGCATGTACAGGTGAGGCCGAAGTATCTATGCCGCCATCCCCGAAATCCCATGAATAATTAGAGGCACCGGAGCTGCCATTGAAAAAACGAACCGTCAAAAGTGTATCGGAAGCGGAAAATGCGGCAACAGGGGGAGATAGGCAAACATTCAAGGTTCGGCATAGGGTGTCTACACCACAAGGGTTTTGCAGGAACAAACAGACAGTGTAGGTTCCTGATTGTGTATAAACGTGAACTGGATTGGCCACAGAATCCGACCCGCCGTCTCCAAAATCCCAACTGTACGAGGTCGCATACAAACTGCTGTCAGTGAACGCAACGCTGTCGCGGGTAATGGAATTCACCCCGAAGGATGCAGCAGGCGGGGCACAAACCAATACTTGTTGACACAAGGTGTCGGAGTCGCAAAGGCTCGTCACAATCTGGCACACCCAATACGTATCCGGTACGGCATAGGAATGATTTGCAACCAAGCCAACACCTGAAGTACCATCCCCGAAATCCCAAAAAACAGAGTCTGCAAACTGTGAGCTGTCACTCACGGTGAGGTCCAAGCCTGAAACGGAATAGGAAAATGCAGGAACAATCTCATTGCAAACATTCACCAAGGTACAAACCGTGTCGGTGCCGCAGGATGTCGTGACATACAAGCAAGCATTGAAACTGCCATTGCTGCTGTAGGTGTGCTGCGGGTTGAAAGTGGTATCCAATGGACTGCCATCACCGAAATCCCAAAGTGCCGAAAAGCTCGTGTCGGCATTGGTGTTGAAGGAAAAAGTTGACCCTCCGACCAAGGTATTGGAAGCCGTGAACGTGATGAGCGAATCATAGTAAAGATTCACACGGCTGAGGTTGGTGCTGGTGGGTTCTTGCCACAAATCCTGAGGTGCAGTATTTCCAAGCGGGAACTGCATACCGAGGCGGGCCAGAGCGACCGGGATGCCTTCGATTGTGGTTCCTATGGTTGGATTACCATATGAGTTTACGTTGGAGCGCTGCCCCAAAACTCCAATGACGTCCCCCTGCTCTACTTGGATGTTGACAGGAATGATGCCTGATGTCGGACCGTTTTGGGTGAGATGCAGCAATGTGAACACATTGGTGGTGACTGAAAAAACGGGCGGAGCGGCCGGAAAACGTACAATTGCGATGTTTTGAGGCCCGGTGGATGCGTCAGTGGGCACCTCAACCCCTGTGATGGTGAAACAAGAAGGGGCCGTGAACCAATAACCACGCACATTCCCAGCAAAGGTGGATGACTGAGGCGGCATGGGGGCCAAAATCTGGGTTTGAGCCATCAAAATGGGCATGAAAACCCAAGATAAAACAACAAGTAGTAGTGACTTTTTCATTTTGAGCGCAATTTAAGACCCCCACAAGATATAAATTCCGCCCGCGTTTTCCTTGAAAACCAACCGCCTAAATTTTTAGGACAATCTGGATTCGAAATGGCTGTACTGGGCATCTTGAATTTCAACAACGCCCTTAACTTTACGTCGAAGCACAATACACCACCTTCAATCCTGATTACTTGAAACAGTTTCTACTCAGCTCCGCATCAGACAACCTTCCGACCACGGTTTACCTTGATGATACAAATTTACAGTGGACCCAAGGCAAGGCTGGACAGGAAATGCAATTCAACAGCATCCCATTGAAGGATTTGGTCATGGTTAGGTTGAACCCACCCGTTACCATCTACAGAACCGACGGGCATTACCTATGCAGCCTCTACTCAACAGCAGGAAAAGTGGTCGCTTTCCGTTCCAACATCGACGACGAATCAATGATTGAGGCCTATGGTGGATTTTTGAAAGAACTCCACGGGGGCTTACAGGGTCAAACCCACCCAATGAAATTCCAGTCCGGGCTGATGTCCCCCCTATTGTTTTGGATAATCTCGACCGCAATGGTGTTCATGTGGGGAATCATGGCTGTGGTGGTATATTTTGGGATGGAGCGTAAACAAGAATATTTGTTTCCTATTCTCGTCTTTTCGGGCGTTACGGCCTTTATTTTTGCTTTCATCAGGTTTGCGCAAAAAATCCTGGTTCCAAGACCCTACAACCCCACGGAGATCCCCAAAAATCTATCACCGATGAGCTGATGGTTCAACTGCAACGGATTTTAAATCAGGGCAGTTGGAAGTGATAAACGTCGGTTTGGTTTCGGACTACATCAGGCAGGAAAAAACCTCCTGGGCTGGGAATTTCCTCCACAATGTCGAATCGTGTTGCATTCTTACCCAAGCGTTCGAACACCATGCAATAGCTCAGGTGCTGACCGGCAGCCACGTGGGTCCAATTGGGAAAAGGCAATAGCCCTTCAAGGTGCAGGAGCTTGGCCCGCTCATCGGTAGTTTTGGACCTCAATTCGATACAGGGCCAAATGCGTTCACTGCAGCCGAACGACTGGATACCGCGGTTGATGAAAACCGTGATTTGGCTTTCCGTTTCCGTGATTTCCAGCGTCGACTTCAATTCATCGGGCACGGGTACAGTTTTCTTTTTTTCAGGAACAGCGACTGACATCATCCATCTGCTTTGAGGTGTGGGTTTTCCCATGGTTCAACTCCCGAATTTCGGATATTGTTTGTCAAAAATAATGTCTGCCAACGAGTCATGATCAAACCAAACAGTATCTGATGGGGTCATTGTGGCGTCCGGATTTCCCGCATGAAGGACATCAAAGGCTCCGTTGCATCCCATTCCTTCTCCCAATTCTCGCCCTTGTAAAGGTTGGTTGTCCATTCATCCTTTCCCACTCCATCGATGTTCAACATCATGTTCTTCTGTGATGTGATGTAGTTGACCATTAGAGGTGGTAGGCTGACCATTTGACTGTGGTGTAGTATTCATAGAAGCCACAATACGATCGCACTCTTTCTTTACAGCACA
>Ga0209990_10003197_pt1 | contig 12136 bp, 11 predicted proteins | sample NOAtaG_6_FD_187304 | JGI IMG/M metagenome (GOLD analysis project Ga0209990, IMG submission 187304) | Freshwater lake microbial communities from Lake Erie, under a cyanobacterial bloom - NOAA_Erie_Diel5S_2200h metaG (SPAdes) (version 2) | ecosystem: Environmental > Aquatic > Freshwater > Lake ...
ATGGTGAGGGATTCCTTCGAAGGGACTCTGGCTGGTACGGATCGGGAAGTGCGCCACCCACATTGGTGCCGTGTTCCCATCCGCAACGCGCAGGTCGACCCCGGCCACCGTCATCGTTTCGCGCTGATTCACGATCCTTGCGCAGAGCCTGAACAATCGGCGGCGGCGCCGCCGCGTGCCGGTCAAGCAATGGTTCAGGAACCGTTTCGCCTGACGAAGCGCAAATGAAACGCGCCGCACGGAACTCCGTGCGGCGCGCTTGTGATCAGGCGAGGTTGTTCGACTCAGCGGCTGCGGCGGCGGCCGACGAGGCCGGCGAGGCCGAGGAGCGCCACGGCGCCCGGAGTCGGAAGGCTGAAGGTGGTCTCGGCGAAGAGGACGGTCGTCGAGACGCCGTCGGTGTAGCCAAGCTTCAGGTTCCAGGTGCCGCCGTTCGCGTCGCGGTCGACCACGAACTGGCCGAGGCGAACGGAGTCGGCGGCGGTGGTCACGGTGTTCGTGCCGTTCGTGAAGCTCGCGCCGACGCGGCCCTGCAGGTTCGGCGGATTCGAGTTGAACCAACCGGCGTTCACGCCGTTCGGGACATCGGGGCGGTTCCACGAGCCACCCGCAGCCGGCCACGACGGATCGGCGTTGGTCGAATTGCCGGAGCCGGTCGAACCACCGATCGTGAGCCACGAGTCGAAGGGACGGTTCGCGGTCACGGAGCCAGTCTGGCCCGGATTCCAGGTACCCGCCGCCTTGGTCAGCGGATACGGAGCGGTGTCGCTGGTCGAAAGGTCCTTGTGATAGAACAGGTTCGTCGCGGTGCCATCGACGCGGTTGAAGTTGAACGCGTTCACGACCGTGTCCGTCGAACCGCTGAAGCGGGCGAAGAGGACATAGACATCGAGGTCGGTGCCCGAGTTCGAGGTCTGGGTCTTGACGGTGTAGTACTCGACGAAGGCTGCCGAGGAGACGCTGGTGACGGCCGCTGCGAGGGCGAATGCTGCGATCTTCATAGGGAGAGATCCTTGAAAAACCCGGAATATGGGGAGTTGAGACCGCCCACCGCGGACCTACCGAACTCTCCGAGGCCGTAGGCGCAAGACGACCGTCCACTCTGTCAGAGAATTCCGAGATTCCCTTGGGTTTCTCTGGGGAATCGCCCGTAACCCGGCCTCCCTGCATGGATTCCGGCGCCGCCAACCGGTCTCTCATATGTCCGCAAGCACCTGTCGATCCTGAAGATAGAGATGGCAATAGACGGCGCGCTCGAGGTTGCTGCACGGGTAGGTCGCGAGGAACATCACGAACATCGGGTAGGAGTCGGACTCGAGGCCGTTCGGCAGGGACGCCAGATAGGTCGGCAGCACGACCTCCTCATAGGCCTTGATCTGACCCTTGGTCGCGGGCGAGGGGATCCCGACGCCGAACGCGGGAGGCGGCGGCGAGCCCGTGTCGGCGACGACGGAAACGCCGGCGAGCAGCGAGAGGACCGCGACGCCGATCAGGAGGGGCGATTGCTTGATGGCTGATTTCATGGGCGCGAACCCTCCCGCGTGGCGTAGAGGGTGAAGTAGTCGTCGGCGCGCGCGCGAGAGGCAGGGACATGTCCGAGCACTCCCGCGACGAGCTTGGCTTCCGTCGCGTCGAGTGTGCGCGATCCGTGCGCGAGCGTGCCGAGCCGACGACGGCGCTCGCTGTCGAGCTCGAGGTGCTGGTGCGCGAAGTACCAGTTCGAGGTCGCGGCGGCGTGTGCGCGCAGCGCGGCGGAGGCGAGCTCGAGCATGCCCCACAGCTGCATGTCGTCGCTCACGAAGCGCTTCGCGGTGTTGGCGAGCGCGATCGCGGCCCACGCCTTGCGTTCGCTGACGCCGGGCGAGACAGCGCCGCCCTCGCGCACCACCTCGAGCAGGCTCGTCAGGATCGCGCCGCTTTGTTCGTGATCCCGAAGCGCTCGGAGCTCGAGCATGGACACATCGATCGATGTCGTGAAGGTCAGGTTTCGATCGCCGTACCCGTGCTCCGACGCGCGCAGTTCCTCCGCGATGTCGCCGCAGGTTCGGAAGTCCTGCTCGGCCGAGGCAGCCATCGGCTTCCAGGCGTCGAAGTTCGCCACGGGGATCGACGATCGCAGCGCGTGGGCACGCGCCCAGAGCGCGAGCGACTGCGCGAGGAGCGCGACATGGCCCGCATCGGTCCGTGCCGCGTACTCAAGGACCGTCGAGGCGATGCCGATCGCCTGGGTGCGGTTCCCCTGCATGAAGAGGATGTTCGCGATCTTCGCGTCGATGAGGAGCCGCCAGCAGAGTTCGACGCCGTCGAGCTGCGCCACGCTGCGCAGGCAGCGGAGCGCTTCGAGATACGAACCCGACGCTTCGTGCGCATCGGACTCGATGACGCTCGCCGCCGCGCGGCGCGTCGGGGTGTCGGCGACGCTTCCTGCACGCACCGCAAGACGAATCGCCTCGAAGTAGTCGCGTCCGAGCCGCTTCTCGAGACTCGCGTTGTAGAGCGAGGCGAAGTCCGTCCGTCCGTCTCCGTGCATCGGCGGACGCGCGGCCGCATCGGGCTTCACCAGATGCTCGACGACCGCCTCGATGGGCCAATCGAGCGCACGCGCAAGCGAGACCACGAGGTCGATCTTCGGCATGCCGCTCTCGGGCACGAGGCGGCCCGGCTGACGGCCAAGCGCGTTCGCAAGTTCCTTGACGGACCAGTTGCGGTAGGTCCGCGCCAGCGCCTGCAGTTCCTCGAGCCGAACGCGCGCGAGCGCCTCGCGCGCCGTGTCCGCCGTGATTGCGTCATCCATCATCGTGCGACTCCTTCCCGGCATGCCGTCGGCGCGACGAAGCGCTGGCACACCGTGCGATTGATTCCAACAAGTCGATGCTGCCGTTCAAAGACCTTTCTTGTCACTTCTCGCCTCGATCAGTTACCAACTCATGCGGTGCGTGCCCTTGGGAAGCGGACAAACATCGCTTTGACCTCCCGATCGTCCACCTCGTCGAACAATGCGGACGACAGCTCTCCCCTGCGCGCGCGGTCGCACCACTCGTGCAGCGCGAGCCGAAGCCGGCGGCGGAGCAACGGCATCGGTGCGTTTGCGCCGAAGTCTGCGATGCGCTCGTCGATCGCGAACTGCGCGCTCACGAAGAGCGACATCGCGGCGCGCTCGTCTCGATCGGAAAGCGCGGCGCACTCGCGAAGCCGGAGCGCTGCGATGCCTGCGATCGACGCCGTCCACGCCACTGCGTCCGGACACTCGCGCTCGGAGGACTCGGAGAGCACCCGCCGGAGTGCGGCGATGTGTTCGCTGCACCTGCCTTCGCTGCGGATCGATTCCCGCAGCATCGCGACTGCGAGCGCCCCTGCAATCGCGCGCGCGCTCACGGCATCGACCGATGCATCGATGCGGAGGCGCTGCCGACGGAGCGACGAGACCGCCGCGCCCGCCGCGATGCGGGATCGGTCGACCGGCATCCACGCGTCGCCAAGCACCGCATCGACCTCGATCGCGCCGATCAACTCCTCGGCGACCGGTCTCCAGGCCGGCGAGATCCCGATGTCGAGCGCCGACTGGGCGCGCTGATGGGCCGCGCGCACCTCTCCCGAGGCGGATTCGGCGCGTGCGCTGCACAGAATCGACAGCGCGAGATCCGAAGGGTCGTGCGCATCGGTGCCCAGCCGCTCGGCCAAGATGCAGAGCGCGGTCGCGTCGTCGTCGAGATCCGCGCGGACGACCCGCTCCGGGAGGACTTCGTCGTCGCGGCTGCAGCGCGCCGTGCAGTCCGCTCCAAGACCGATGACGGCCGCCGCGCTTCCCGCGTCGATCCCGAGTGCCTCTGCGATGCGCGCGATGTAGTGCAGCGTCGGCAGTTCGCGCATCTCGGAGAGCGATCGGATGTCGATGCGCATCGCGCGGGCGACGCGCCTCGGGTCGAGGCCCGACGCGGCGACCGCGAGATCGAAGAACCGTTGCGTCCGCCAACGCTGGCGGCCCCGCGGCTCGGCCGCATGCAACTGGTTGGTTTCCGCGCAGCGGCGCGGCTCGAGATCGGACATGCCCGCAGATTGCCGTGCGCGGACAAGCGATCAAGCGACTCCCTGCCGGTTTGCGGCTCTTTCAGTCGATCGGCGCGGCGTCGCGAAACGGACGGATCGACGGTCGTGCTCCCGTTTGGGCGTGCAGGCGTCGCTTTCGCAGCACCTCTTCGGAAATGCACGGACATACAGCGCTCGACTGTCGCCTGAGCGGAGGGACGACCTCACGAAACATCATCGAACATCGACGACGACGAAACGCGATCGACCAAGTCGGTGAACCCGAGATGAAGCGCCGACTTCGGCCTCAGTACGCGAGGCAGTCCTCGATCGCCCGCACGACGCGCGTGGCGTCGGGCAGGTAGTCGAGCTCGAGCTTGTAGTACGGCATCGTGGTGTCGAAGCCGGCCACACGCTGCACGGGCGCCTCGAGCTGGAGGAAGCAGCGCTCCATGATGCGCGCCGAGATCTCGGCGCCGAAGCCGCAGGTGAGCGGCGCCTCGTGGACGACCACGCAGCGGCCGGTCTTCTTCACGCTCGCCTCGATCGCGTCGATGTCGAACGGGTAGATCGTGCGGAGGTCGATCAGCTCGATCGACTTGCCCGACTTTTCGATCGCCTGCATGCACTGGATGACGCTCGCGCCCCAGCTGACGATGGTGAGGTCGGTGCCTTCGCACACCGTGCGCGCCTTGCCGATCGGCAGGGTGTACTCGTCCTCGGGCACTTCCTCGCGGAACGCGCGGTAGATGCGCTTCGGCTCGAAGTAGAGGACGGGGTCCGGATCACGCAGCGCGGACACCAGGAGGCCCTTCGCGTCGTAGGGCGAGCTCGGCATCACGACCTTGAGGCCGGGGGTGTGCGCGTAGATCGCCTCGGGCGAATCGCTGTGGAGCTCGGGCGCGTGGATGCCGCCGCCGACCGGGATGCGGATCGTCATCGGCACGGTGAACGCGCCGCGGGTGCGGCTGCGCATGCGCGCGGCGTGCGAGCAGATCTGGTCGTACGCCGGGCCGAGGAAGCCTTCGAACTGGATCTCGGGCACGGGGTGCAGGCCGCCCATCGCGAGGCCGATCGAGAGGCCGATGATGCCCGACTCCGCGAGCGGCGTGTCGAACACGCGCTTCTCGCCGAAGCGCTTCTGCAGGCCTTCGGTGACGCGGAACACGCCGCCGTTGACGCCGATGTCCTCGCCGAGAAGCACGATGTTCTCGTTCTTCTCCATCTCCTGGATGAGCGCGAGGTTGATGGCCTGGACAAGATTGAGATTCGCCATGGAAGTGTCCGGATCTGTCGGGTGCGTTCGGTCGTCTGTCGCTCGAGAGAACTCGCGGGTCAGTGATGCGCGGCCTGCGCCTCGGCGCTCATCTGCCGCGCGCGCTCCTGCGCCTCGGGCGGAAGCTGCGACGGGTCCTGTCCGAGCGAGTGGGTGTGCATGGTGTCGCGCTGCGCGGCGAGGTCGGTGGGAATGTCGGCGTACATCGAGTCGAAGAAGTCGGCGCGGTGCGGCGCCGCGATGCCCTCGGCGCGCGCGACGGCGTCGGCGTTCTCCTTCTCGATCTTCTCGGCGAGCGCGGCTTCCTTCGAGTCATCCCACAGCTTGCGGGCGACCATGTAGTTGCGCAGGCGGATGATCGGATCGCGCGCCTTCCATGCGTCGACCTCGGCCTTGTCGCGGTAGCGCGTCGCGTCGTCGGCGGTCGTGTGGTCGCCGAGGCGGTAGGTCACCATCTCGACGAAGCACGGGAGGCCCGTCTGACGGGTGTACTCGACCGACTTCTTCATGGTGTAGACCGTGGCGAAGAGGTCGTTGCCGTCGCACTGCATGCAGGGCATGCCGTAGGCGATGCCGCGCTGCGCGAAGGTGGGCGCGGCGCTGTTGATCTTGGACGGGGTCGAGATCGCCCAGAAGTTGTTCTGGCAGACGAAGACGACCGGGATCTTGAGGTTCGAGGCGAAGTTGCAGGCCTCGTGGAAGTCGCCTTCGCTGGACGCGCCGTCGCCGAAGAAGGTGCAGGCGATGCGGTCCTCACCCCCTCCAGCCTTGCCCTGGTAGCGCGCGGCCATCGTGAGGCCGGCGGCGTGAAGCATCTGCGTTCCGAGCGGCACATAGATCGGCGTCACCCAGTGCGGCTTCGGCATCGCGTTGCCGCGCTCGTCGCCCATCCAGTGGAGGAGGATCGCTTCCTTCGGGACGCCGCGCCAGAAGAGGCCGCAGTTCTCGCGGTAGCAGGTGACCATCCAGTCGTCCTTGCGCAGGACATAGGCGGCGCCGAGGCTGGTCGCCTCCTGGCCCATGTTCTGCGGGTAGGTGCCCATGCGGCCCGAGCGCTGCAGACGGAACGCGACCTGGTCGAGCTGGCGGCACGACGACATCGCCTCGTACAGCTTGACGAGGTCGGCGTCGGGGATCAGGCCCTTCCCGAGCTTCTCGTCGAAGTTGCCCTTCTCGTCGAGAATCGAGATGCGTTCGATCTTGGTTTCGTAGGCGGTGGTGATGGGCATGGTGGACTCGAGAAAGGACTGCCGTAGCCAGTTGATGCCGACGACGCGTGACGCCTGGCGGCCGTCGGGCTTCGACGGGCGAAACGCCCCCGAAACACCGCCGTCCGACGGAATCCCGTCGCGGTCGATGAGTGTAGCAGCGCCCCCCCTCCGCTTGCCCCGCGCGGATCGCGTACCGGAGCCGCCGTTTGCCCCCGCCGACACGAACCGTGACGCCGCCGGCCGCCCATGCGTCCCAATAGTGAAGCGACGTGGTGAAGCGCCGTGGTGAAGCGCCGTGGTGAAGCGCCGTGGTCAAGCGCCCTGGTGAAGCGTCCGAGTAGTGCTCGCCAGCCCTCCCCTACTCGACCAACACCACCCACGGAGGCTCACGGAGCGCGCGGGCCAGTCCCGCGTCCGCGGTGATCAGCGGAACTCCCTCCTCGACGGCGATCGCTGCATAGATCGCGTCGTAGGCCCCGACCCGTTGGCCCAGCAACTCGAGGTACCGATCGATGGGTGTACGCGCCCACGGAACACGGTCCATCGGCAGACGAGCGATCGTCGTAGCACAGGACCCGAGGAGAGCGGCTCCTCGACACTGCTTGGTGACCGCCGACATCACCTCGGCAAAGAACACCTCCGGCACAATGAACGGTGCTGGCGCGAGCGGCTCTCCATCCGCGCGACGGACCAAGTCGAGAAGCATCTCCGTCGTTTCCGTCGCTTGCTCTGGAATGAACCAGCGAGCTGTAACGGACGCATCGAGCACGCTCCGTGTCGGAGCACGAGCTCCAGTCCTTTCCCCAACTGCGATCATCCTCTACCTCCTGATTGATCATCGTGTTCTGACCGATCTTCCGACTGCCTTCCGCTCGAAGCGTCGAGGATCTGCTGGGTCCGCTCGTCACGGAGCTTGTTGATGAACTCCGCCGCTGTGAGATCCGCGTCGGGAGGACGACCCTCTTCCCTCCACTGCTTCGCGATCGCCTCACGCACGCGCCGAATGTCTGCGATCAGCTGTGCGCCACGCTCCGCCCGCTCGTGTTCCTCAAATCGCCCTGTCATCCGATACCTCCTGAACTCCTCGAACGGAATCACCGCCGCCACCGGCTTTCCGCGCCGAAGGATGAGCGTGTAGCCGCCGTGCCGCCGCACGCGGTCGACCTCGGTGCCAAGCGCCGCGCGCAGCGCCGCCAGCGGAAACGCCCGCGCGCCGTCGGGGATGTCCGCCTTCGACGGGCGCTCGCGCTTCGCACCCGACTTCGGCTGCTGCTTCTGCTTCGGTCGCGCCGCGGACTTCAACTTCGCCCCGTCACGCCTCGATTTTGTTCGCGACTTCGTTCGCGACTCCGTTCGCGACTCCGTTCGCGACTCCGTTCGCGACTCCGTTCGCGACTCCGCCCGCGTTTTCTGCTGTTTCGCCCGCTTCTTTGCCGCCATAGGTTCGACTCCTGAACTGTACAACTCGAAGTGTACACTTCAGTTTCCGCGCGATCGCGGGCCACGACACATTTCCACGCAGATTCTTCACATCGCTTCCAGAAAGGGTCTCTCACGGAGGCACGGAGCTCACGGAGACCAAGTCTTTCAATCGGAGCGTCCCGCGCGAAGGCGAGGAAGAGGATTGGATGCGCCGTCTCAAACCCCTCCCACCGGTCTCGGCGCTCTCCCATCACTCTTCTGCCCGTTCCTCTTCATCCCCTTCCCTCCAAGCAGCCGGCGCCCGGCTTCCCCTGCCCTCCGCGCCTCCGTGTCTCCGTGAGAAAAATCCGTCACCGCGCGTCCGCCGCACAACGCACGCGCCGAAAGCGACCGCCCGCGACGGCGCCTCTGCAGGAAGTCAAACCCGCGCCGCAGCCTCGAGCGCCTGCGCCAGATCCGCGATCAGGTCGCGCGGATCCTCGAGACCGATGCTCAGCCGCAGAAGCGTGCCGTCGTTCGACGCGGCATCGGCAAACGCCGGCGCGATGCGCCAACCGCGGATGTCGCTCGCGACGACAAGGCTCTCGAACCCGCCCCACGAGAAGCCCATGCCGAAGTAGCGCAGGCCTTCGAGGAACGCCTTCGTGTGCGCGCGGCCCGCGGGATGCGCGCGCAGCACGCAGCCGAGCAGCCCGGTCGAACCCGTGAAATCGCGCTTCCACAGCGCGTGATCGGCGTGCGACGGAAGCGCCGGATGCAGCACGCGCACGATCTCCGGCCGCGACTCGAGCCACCGCGCGACCTCGAGCGCGCTCGCCTCGTGACGCTTCACGCGCACCTCGAGCGATCGCATGCCGCGCAGGCATGTCATGCAGTCGTCGGGGTGCGCGTAGTGCCCGTGCGCCTCGGCCGCGGTCTTCACGCGCTTCCACCACGCATCGTCGGCGCAGGTGACGGCGCCGAGCAGGATGTCGCTGTTCCCCGACTGGTACTTCGTGAGCGCGTGGATCACGAGGTCGACGCCGTGCTCAATCGGACGGAAGAAGAGCGGCGTGGCCCAGGTGCTGTCGATGATGGTCGCGATACCGCGCGCGCGGCAGATGCGCGTGATCGCCGGCACATCCTGAACCTCGAAGGTGAGCGACCCAGGCGACTCCATGAACACGACGCGCGTGTTCGGGCGGATGAGCGACTCGATCGCCGCACCCGCGCGCGGGTCGTAGAAGGTGGTCTCGACGCCGAGCTTCGCGAGGACCTGCGTGCACAGGTACCGCGTCGGGCCGTAGCACGAGTCGGTCATCAGCAGGTGATCGCCCGCGACGAGCGACGAGAAGAGCGCGACCGACACCGCCGCGAGCCCGCTCTCGACGACGACCGCGCCCGCCGCGCCATCGAGCGACGCGAGCATGCGCTCGAGCTCGCGCGAATTCGGGTTTCCGATCAGCCCGTAGGTGTACGGCCCCGTGCGCGTGTTCGCCGTCATCGCCGCTTCAAGTTCGTCAAGCGTCTTGAAGAGGACGGTCGAGCCGCGGTGGATCGGCGTGTTGACGAACCCGCGGTTCGCGGCCGGATCACGCGCGGTGTGCGCGAGGCGCGTGCCGATGCCGCGGGGGTCGGGGTTGCCTTGCGGAATGCCGTTTGGATTGTCGTTGCTCACGCGGAGAGCGTAGCGGGTGCCCACGAGCTCGAGCGTCCCGCGCGGATCGTGGCCGACCTCAGCTCCGACCTTCGGTCGGGATGGGCGCCGGTCCATCTGCAGCTTCGAGCGCTGACTCGGATGTAGGCGTGTAGAGATGCGCCGGGATCGACGGCTCAAGCCGGAAGTGAAGGCTGCGGAACTCCGGATCCACCGACACTGGGAGTCGGAAGAAGTATGTCTCTCCGAGATAGAGGCTCCACGCAAGATCGTCGGACTTGCTGTCGACTGTCATCGCCAGCGACAGAAATCCTGTCCCGTCGCTCGAAGCCTCAAGCGAGTTGAACGGCGAACTACGATCGAGCACAAGCGAGATGGTCTGGCCTTTCATCCGCACGACGAGGTCGACCGCTTGAGGAAACGCTCGGAGCGAGCCATCGCCCGTCTGAACGGGTGCGAGACGGATGGTGCCATTGATCGAGCCCGTGGCCTCGGATCGGAAGCGAACTCGCAGTTGCGTGTCGGAGGGGAATCGGAAGCCGTAGACCACCTGATCGGCGGTTCCGCCTGCGATCGTCGAATCCGACGATTCGCCGCCCGCCGCATCGCGCGGACGCACTGGCGCCGAAAGCAGCGTGCAGCCGAGCGAGACCCAGTCGCGACGACCGAAGAGCGGCATCGAGTTCAGGACTCGTCCGTCCACCATGGCGATCGCGTTGATGCCCGACGCGGGCGGGGTGGGCCGCTCAGCCGAACGCGAACCGACTCCAGCGACACTGCTCCTCTCGGCCGGAGCATGCGCGACGCACCCGACGAGCATGGCCGCGGTTGCCAGCAGCGGGAAGGCGAGGGATCGGTAGCCCATCATCGTTGATGCTTCTGGCGCTGCGGGGCGCCTTGGCGACGACCGCTCAGTCCTTGATCGGCCGCAGCGCGATGTTCCTGAACTCGATGTACGCACCCTCGCTCTGCAGGGCGATGCGGCCCTTGTTCACTTCGACGCCGGTCGCGATGTTCTGCAGGAGGCCGTTCACCCAGAGCTCGATCGTGCCGCCGTTCACGACGATGCGGTACTTGTTCCACTCGCCGAGCGGCTTCTCGTTGGTGTCGTGGCGCTTCTTGGTGTGGCGCCCGTTGGTACGCGACGAATCGACCGTCGCGATGTACTCGCCGATGTTCCAGAAATCGCCTGCGTTCTTCGAGTGAAGCTGCGCTTCCATCGACTTCGGCCACACCGTGTCTTCGCCGATCGTGCGCAGGAGGACACCCGAGTTGCCCGGGCCCTTCGCAGGGTCGAAGCGCCACTCGAGCTCGAGCACATAGTTGTCGTAGAGCGCCTCGGTCTGGATGTAGCCGATCGGCCGGCCCGCGCACTGGAGCACGCCGTCCTTCACGCTCCACACCGACATCGGGTCCTTCTTGTCATTCGTCAGATCGGGCACGAACGCCTTCCAGCCGGTCGTGTCCTTGCCGTTGAAGAGCTCGACCTTCTCGCCGAGCTGGAGCGGCTTGCCATCGTGCGTGAAGTTGCTGCTCGCGGAGATCGGGGGCACGGCCGGCTTCGGCGGCGCATCCTTCTTCGTCTCGTTCAACGGCGCATTCTGAAGAGTCGCGAGGAGCGGCAGGCCTGCGAGAACGACGAGGACGAGTGACTTCACGATCATGGGGGGCTCCGTTTCGGACCGGCAGTGTAACGCTTACGCCACCACCGCCTGCGCGTCTCCTCGGCAGTCGCTCGCCGCGATGTAGCCGTCCGCGACGCGCCGAATGCACTGGGCGCGGCCGAAAGCGATCGACTTCTCGCCCGCGACCTTCACCTCGTGGCCGCGGCGGCGCAGCTCGGCAAGCGTCTCGGCGGGGAAACCGGGCTCGACATCGAGCTTGAGCCCCTCGCTCACCTGCCACCGTGGCGCGTCGAGCGCGGCCTGCGGGTTCGCGCGGTGATCCTCAAGTCTCGACGCGATCTGCAGTTGCCCCTGCGGCTGCATGTAGCCGCCCATGCAGCCGAACGCGACATGCGGCCGCGCCTTGCCCGACGCCGCGTCGCGCGCGACGAGCAGGCCCGGGATGATCGTGTGGTACGGCAGCTTCGCGGGCGCGTACTCGTTCACATGGCCCTTCTCGAGCGTGAAGCACGCGCCGCGGTTGTGCATCGCGATGCCGGTGCCCGGAATCACGATTCCCGAGCCGAATCCCTGGTAGTTCGACTGGATGAGCGACACCATGTTGCCGTCCGCATCGGCCGTGCAGAGGAGGATCGTGCCGCCGGTCTTCGGCGGTCCGTGGTTGAAGTCCTGCGCGCGCGTCGGATCGATCTCGGCCGCAAGCTTCGCAAGCGCCGCGCGGTCGAGGAGCGATGCGGTGGTGACGCGCATCGCGGCCGGGTCGCCGACCTCGCGGTGCACGGTGCGGAACGCGAGCTTCATCGCCTCGGCCGCGAGATGCACGGCGTCGGCGCAATCGGGCGAGAGATCGGCGAAACGCGGATTGGCCGTCGAAACCTCGAGGATTCCGCGCGCGATCTGCGCGGCGATCCCCTGCCCGTTCGGCGGAATCGCGCACATC
>Ga0209990_10003204_pt1 | contig 12112 bp, 5 predicted proteins | sample NOAtaG_6_FD_187304 | JGI IMG/M metagenome (GOLD analysis project Ga0209990, IMG submission 187304) | Freshwater lake microbial communities from Lake Erie, under a cyanobacterial bloom - NOAA_Erie_Diel5S_2200h metaG (SPAdes) (version 2) | ecosystem: Environmental > Aquatic > Freshwater > Lake ...
TTGCGCCAGCAAACGCTCGCCAGCGAACCAGTCAACGATATGCCGGCTGTCGAAATCCGTGGACTGGAACCAGCAGCCGGCTGTCTCCTTGCCAGTCAGCTGCTGCACAGTTTCCAGCTGCACCTCGACCCCACCCAGGCCTCTGCTGTCGTCGAACGCATCACACAGCGGACTGACGGCGTGCCCTTTTACATGGCCGCAGTTGCACAACGTCTGGCCCAAGACCCCGACCCCGTCACGCCTCACACCGTCGACAGCGTTGTCAGACAGCTGCTCACCGCAGACTCCGACCCCTGGGAAATGGAACACTTTCGCAGCCGTTTGCCCGTCTATTACCGCAGCGCTGTCAGCGATGCCAATGGACGGCATCTGATCCAGCTGCTCAGGTCCCTCGCTCTTGATCACTACCTCGTCAGCAGTGTTGACAAAACCTATTCGTTCCGCTTCCCGCTCATCCGCAGCTGGTGGCAAATTGCCCAGGGACTTGAATCATGAACAATGACTTCCTCATTCTGCCGCATCATCCCGAATGCATGTCGCCCGAAGTGCTGACAAAACTGCTTGTGCAGCACCCAAAACTGCACCAGCAGATCGTCAGTGGCTTCGTGAACGGTTTGCGCAGCGGTGATCGGCTGCACGTGCTGCTCGTGGGGGCCTCAGGAATCGGAAAAACACACATCGTCAGCCTCATTTGCCACCGGCTTTCCCGGCAGCCCGACCTGCAGCACATCAAAAACGCACTGCCACCTGCTGATGCCGCCACGGCCATTCTGCACCGCATCGTGCAGCAGCTGCAGCACCGCAGCCTGCTGCTGGTCCACGAAAATCTCCACCTGCTCTTTCACTCACTCACCGATGCCGAACAGAAACACTGGCGCGCGTTCCTCCAGGAAACTCGCCGCTTCTCCACACTTGCCACCGCCCCCGCACTCTTCCCGCAAATCTCAGATCGCAATCGCCCATGCTTTGGCTTCTTTGATATCCACCACCTGCAGTCACTGAAGCTGGCCGCGTCCAGGCAGCTGGTGCTGCGTATCTGTCGACTGCGAAAACGCAAAAATGCCCTGCAAATCCTGAACTCTCCCGCCGGCCTCGCTCGCCTGCAGGCTGCTGATCTGCTGCTGGCGGGAAACCCGCGCGCCTGGGTTCTGTTCGCACAGGCACTCACCACCCGCACACTCAGAGAATTCACATCGCTGCTGGAACAGACTCTCGATACACTCACCCCCGCAGTCCCCGGCAGTCTGCACAACCTGTCCCCCCAGCAACAACAGCTGCTGCTTGGGCTGTGCGATCAGTCCGGTGCCAAAACCGTGCAGCAACTCGCCGTGGCAACCGGCGTCGACGAACGCTGCTGCTCTCGACAGCTCGGGTACCTCCGCGACCTCGCATTCGTTCACGCCAGCAAATTCGGAAAAGAATCCTGCTACGATGTCTCTGATCCACTGCTCAGACTCTGCCTGCAGCCACGGCACTCCGTCCATCACCCGCTGCGCCAGACCGCCGCTTTTCTGAAAGACTGGTTCGCTGCAGATCTGCTCAACGCCGTCGATGATCCGTGGATCCCCGCAACCCCGCAGAAAAATTCAACCCCCGCAGTCCCCGGCAGTCCGTCGCTCCAGTGGCCCCTGCTCCTGGCCGAAACCTCCGCTGCCGCCGAATACCACGCCGAACCGGACGCACACGCACTCATCAGCTCGGCCTCCACCCTCCTCGATCAGCAGCAGCTCAGCGCCGCCCACTCTCAGTTGCAGGCCGTACTGCAGATCAGGTCCGCATCCCCCGCACAGCGTACCTTCGCACTGTTTGCTGCCCTCGAACCAACACTCGAACTCGCCGCACCCGCTGACTTCCTCCAGGCACTCAATTACGCCTTCAAACACGGTGCACCCGAAAGTCATGCCTTCTCCGGCAACCCCACTCGCCTGCTGTCACGCATCCTGCGACGCAGTCCGCATGACTGGCACACCTTTATCAGCCACATCACGCCACTCTTCCTCCGGCATCAGCATGGCGGACCCCTGGCCATCGCTGTCGTCCGCAGCATCGCAACCCTCGAACAGTCCGGTCTCTCGGCCACACAACTTCAACTGTGGAACTCGCTCTGGCAGCAGGCCGGCCTCAACTGCCCCCCGCTGCAGATTGCACTGCGCTGCCTCGCGGCTGCTGTCAGCGTCCTCACCAGTACCCGCGCCACCGAACGACCGCTGTTCCAGTTGCCTCCGGAAATTCGGCAGCTGGTGCGACCACTGCTCTCCCACTCACTGGGCCCACTGCCGACCTCGGAACTGCCGCACACATTTCTCTGATATGTCAAAACAAAAACCGGCCAGTGCCAGGACACCAGCCGGTTCAGGAATTCCAGATTTCACAACCAGCCGCTACTTCTGCTCACGCACATACACACGCAGCCGTTTTGAAGTCCAGCCGCCCGCGTTGCCCGTAAATGTCCAGTCCTTCGTGTTGCCGGGACTGTTGCCAATCCCAATGTCCGCCCGGTCCCCGGCTCGCCAGTTGTTCACCGCAAACACGGTCTGACCGGCCTCCAGATTGTGCAGCTGCATGCTGCCATAACCGTCCTCAGGTGGCACCATTCCGTCACCCGCGTCATACACATCGCCGGTCGCACCGGCCACACCAGCCGCATTCTCAGCGGCATAATTGTGAGGCCAGAATTCCAGTTGACCCTTTTGAATGCCGCGCCCGGCCTGCAGACCAGGCACATCCGTAAAAATCTCCAGACCCGTGGCCGCCTGCTGAAACACCGCACCGCTGGCATGAGTCGGAATGCCCAGCTTACTCGCATCCTTCGTAAAGGCGTCCAGCGAAACGAACACATTCTGAGACTTCCCGGAACCCTCGGTCAGCTCCAGCAGATACGCCACACGATCAAATGCCCCGACGTCCCCGCTGTGATCGACGGCGGGGGTCGGCTGAGCACCCAGCTGAGCCAGATTGTAGTCGTACACCAGCCGATACTCGCCCTGCACCGGCAGGCCGCTCAGGAATGATGGCACTTCGCCCAGACGAAACGCACCTGTCGGCAGGCCCGTACCACCACTCAGGTTTGGTTCCGCCAGCAGGTGCCACGCAAAACGCATGGCTGTCGGCTGAGCCACCTTGTCAGACCGCAGCACCACGGTACTGGCACCTTCAATCACCGCCTCGGCCGCATGAAAACCGCCCGAACCCGGGCCAATCACTTCAAAATGCGACAGCGGCTTGCCGTCGCGCGATTTCAGGCCGCCGGCCGCATTGCGAAAATGCACCTTCAGCACGCCGCCAGCAACCTCCAGCCGCTCCGCTTCCGGACCTGCCGCCACCAGCTGCTCCCGACCATAATCATGCTTCAGGGCCCACAGTGCCAGTCGCTGCCCCACATCCTGCTTGTTCGGCGGATGAATGTCGTTCAGCGTCGCAATGTCATTGATCACCACCATGCCGGACTTCGGTATCGCCTGCTGAGCTGCAGCCTGAGCCTCCCAGAACTGTGCCAGCACCGTCGGATCCTGACTGCCATAGTTGAACGGAGCAATCTGCACGTAATAAAACGGAAACTCGCGACCCCACAACGCTCGCCACCCACCCACCAGCGCCTTCATCTTCTCCAGATACAGCATCCCCTCACTGTGATTGCTCTCGCCCTGATACCAGATCGCGCCACGAATCGGAAATCCCGCCAGCATGTGGATCATCCCGTTGTACAGCACTGTCGGAGCCGCATTGCCCTCAAACGGAGCCAGCTCCGCCGGAAATGCCGGACTGGGACTCACCTGCGCCCCCGCCTGCAGGCCCTCACGAGCCCCCTTCAGCCAGGTTTCCGTTGCTTCGAGGTACGCCCTCAGCCGCGTTTCATACTGAGGGGTTCCCGGAGTCCTGCCGATGACCGACTGCGAAATGTCCGCCAGCGCGGGAACCTGCTGAAAACCCACCGGCGGAGTCCACGGCTCAATCCGAGTCCCACCCCAGGACGAATTCACCAGGCCAATCGGCACATTCAGTTCCTGATGCAGCCGCCGCGCCATGTAGTAGCCGCAGGCTGTGAACCCAGCCACTGTCTGCGGTGAACAGACCTGCCACTGACTGTCAAAACTGTCCCGCACCGTCGGACTGGCCACCAGCGGCACCTTGATGTGCCGAATGCCCGGATATTTCGCCGCAGCAATCTCCGCTTCCGCATTCGCACTGATCGCCACAGTCCATTCCATATTCGACTGCCCCGAACACAGCCACACCTCGCCCACCAGCACGTCGTTCAGCTCAATCTGATTCGTGCCCTGCACCAGAAATTTCACCGGAGTCGCTGCAGCTTTGAGTGCCGGCAGCTGCACCGACCAGCGTCCATCCGCACCCGCCTCAGCAGCCGCCGTTCCACCCGCCACAGTCACCTGCACCCGCTCGCCCGGGGATGCCCAGCCCCACACCTTCAGCGGCTGCTCTCGCTGCAGTACCATGTGGTCGCCAAACACACTCGCCAGCCGCACTTCGGCTGACAACTGCTCTGCACCCAACCCCGCAACTGCCAGCAGCAGTGCCGCCACCCACCCAACATTCACTGTTCCGTTCATGGTTAACATCCGCTCCAGTCAAACAAAAAACGCCGGCAAATCCATAACAGGCTGTGCCGGCGCCTCATCGTGGTTTCCAGGGCCGCAGTCAAGCCCGCCGAACTCCTATTTTCGAACAGGCTTCCTGCTCTCCGCGTCACTGTCCGCACTTTTGGACCCCGCAAACGTCGCCGCCTGCAGCTCGTCCAGACCGTCACGCTCCTCATAAGGACGTGACTGGAAATACCAATCAGACCACAGCTTGTACGACTTCGTTCGCCAGTCATTCGCATTCTTCAGTCGCTGCTCAGCAGGATCAGTCGCCGTCAATCCACCCAGCGGATCCAAAGACATACCAAACCCGGTGGGACGACGAGCAATAAATCGCAGAGCCATCTCGGCTTCGATATTCACATCCACGTTCCCGTCCTTCAAACCCTCCAGCATCTGCGGCACCAGCGCAAAACTGCCGGTACGACCCAGTGCCCAGTACACAGAACGACGCACCTGAGCATTCGGGTGGCGAATCAGCTTCTTCAGACGATCCACCTCACCCACCAGCTTTGCAGGATCATCAATCGACTGCACCGACAGCACCACGTCGTCCGCAATCGAACTGTCCGTCTCGTCCAGCTTCGAAAAATCAATGTTCTCCATCGAAGCCAGCAGCAAGTCCAGCTCCGTCGGCTCCTTCTGCTTTTTCTTGTCACCAAACGGATTGCCCTTGTCCGCTCGCTGCTGACCCTTGCCGTACAGCGTCTTCAGAATCTGGTCCGTTGATCGCATGTAATACAGCAGCGCCAGGCTGGTGCCCGTGATCGGACCCGAGTGCGTCGGAAAACTGCCGTCCTGCTGCTGCAATGTCAGCAAACCGTCACCGTACACCAGATACCAGTCCTGACCATTGATTTTTCCCAGCTCGCCCACCGCCGCAGCACGCTCGATGCAGTAATAAAAATACATATTGTGCTCAACACGACTGACGGGCTGGAAATTGTTCATGTTCCAGGCAAAGGCACGGTCCACCCGAGCATCCATCTGGCCAAAGCCAATCGACGACGAATACCCCGCAAAGGCCGCCGCAATCTGACCTGGCTCGACTTCCTCCTCCACCTTCTCCAGAGCACCAAACGCCAGCTCCTTCTTCGCTTCCGTCGCCGCACCCTTCGGTCGGGATCCATGCAGCATAATGCGGCACACGCCCAGACTTCCCGAACCAGCCATCGTCATGTTGTGCGTCGAATTGCCCATGCCCGGACCTTCATTCGTCCCAGGACGATAGGCCCAGCCACCATCACCGTTGCCGCTGCGCATCAGAAAGTCGGCCGCTCGCTCCACACACTCCGGAGAAATCACACATCCCGCCCGCTGACACGCCCACAACGCCAGCACCGCGTACTGCGACATGCTGATGTCGCCGGCCGTTGTCGGAGTATCACTCCAGGAGCCGTTCGATCGCTGCACCGACTGCACGTAATTCGCAATCACCTGCAGATTCTGCACATACTTCTCTTTATCAATGTCCGCCATCAGCATGGCGTCCACACCCGCACCATAGATGTGGTCATAGCTGCCCACCGGCTGGTACCGCGGACCAGCAGAACGACCAGCCGCCTCCGCCAATGCCTTCTGGATCAGCCCGTCAGTTTTTGCAACCCCGCACTTGTACATCGCATAAGCCGCCAGCACCTGCTCGCCACCATGCGTCCCCGCCGTCCGCTCCTGACGCAGGTACGCCAGTCCCTTCTCCACTGCCGCATCAAACCGCGGCACCGTCGTACTGCGACGCTCCCCCTCCGCAGCCTGCACACCCCACCCGCCACCAGCAGGCCACAGGCTGACGACAAACGCCAGCAGCAGGGCCCGAAAAACTGAGGCTTTCAGAGATCGCTGAGTGTTTACGGTGGACATTGGATTACCCTTGATGCTGGCCCCGGCAAATGTGCTGAGTGACCCGGCCCATGATGCTAGCCCGCACGGCAGACTGTGTCAATTTGCAAGTCCGCAGGACCGCTGCAGACCCGCTGAAAATCTTTTCAGTTTTCGGCAGGAATGCAGGAAAACTGTGCCTGAGCTGTGTACTGCAGGAGCTGTACAGAGTGGACACCCATCCTCAGTTCAATCTGGCCTGCAGGGCCACTATAGTCAGGGACCCACAGAGCTTCGCTCGGCCCCGATCCGTCGAATCCTCCCCGTTTCCCAGCAGAATCCTTACGCCATGAACAAAATGTCTCAGGAAGTTACCCGCAGTAGTCCCGTTGAAAGCGGCCGTACTGAAGGACTGCAGGTTGACCGGTTCACACTGCTGCGTCGCCTCGGAGCTGGTGGCTATGGGGAAGCGTGGCAGGCTGTTGATCCCGACCGCCGGGATCAGCACCGCGATGGTCACGTCGTCCTGAAATTCCTGCACCAGCACCTGCTTACGGTCGGTGATCGCGAGCAGATCGAGAGCGATTTTCGGCTGTCCTACCGCCGCGTTCAAAAGTTGATTCATGAATCCATCTGCCCGCTGACGGAGCTGGGTGAACATCCTCGCTTTGGCCCGTTTCAGATCATGCCGTACCTGTCCGGCGTCACTTTGCGGGAATATCTGCGTACACAGGATCCACACCGAACAGGTGTTGACCTGCCGCTGGCCGTGCGCTGGCTCAGCCCCATTGCCAAAGCCCTCGACTACGCCCACCGCCATGCCATCGTCCATCGCGATGTCAAGCCCTGCAACATCATCCTGAGCCCCGCCACCGGTGAACTGTGGCTATTGGACTTCGGACTGGCGGCCGACATTCGCTACGCCGTATCACTGCACAGCGATGTGCCCACCACCGCCCGCGGCACTCCGCTGTATATGGCTCCGGAACAGTGGCAGGCTCGCCCCAGCGATCAGCGTGGCCAGACCGATCAGTACGCCGTGGCCATCATCGCATGGCAAATGCTCACCGGGGCAGTGCCTTACAGTGCGGATTCAGAACTGCTCAGAATGGCTGTGCTGCAGGATCCCGTTCCTGAATTGCCCGAGCACCTGTCGCAGCTGCAGCCGGTCTTCGAAAAAGCACTCGCAAAACGCTGGAAAGATCGTTACCCCACGGTCGGCGATTTTGTGTCGGCTTTGACGGCAGCCGGTGGTCTGGAAATGCCCTCCGGTCAGTCTGAAATCCTTTCGGCGGATGGGCCCGCCGACGAACGCTCCCACACAGCTTCCGGCTCTCTCGCGACCGCAGCTGCATCTGCGACGGCACAGCCTGCGGCTGCCACCGAGCCCGCAAACAGGGACACCGATGCGGAAGCTGACGAAGCTGTCAGCGGCTTCCAGTCCATCGGTCGAGCCCATGCAGCAGCCCGACAGCTTCATGCCCGCGGATTGCACCAGCAGGCCCTCGATGTCCTCAACGGCCTGCCCGAACATCTGCAACCGCATCTCGACCGTCAGCTGCATCAGCAGTGCAGTGTCGCCCGGGATCAGCTGGCACCGCTGATCCAGCAGGCTGCCGAAGCTGAACGCAGCGTGGCACTGTGCCGTCTGAAACGGTGTCTCGAACAGTTGCGGCTGCTGCAGCCCGAACAGGACATCTGGAAACGCAAACTGACCAACATTCTGAACCTGCCACGCTCCGCGACGCCCCCGCTGCTGCTGGCACCCTTCGATCAGCAGCACGCCTCGGCCGCACAGCAGATGTGGGGCTGGCACATCGATCAGACAGAAATCCAATCCAACAGCCTCGGCATGCAGCTCACACTGATTCCGCCGGGTACGTTCCTGATGGGATCCCCTGAAGGGATCGGCGACGAACGGGAACGACCGCAGCATCAGGTCACCATCACAAAACCGTTCTGGATGAGCACCTTTGCTGTCACACAGGCGCAGTGGCGCAAGCTGATGCAGACGGAACCGTGGGCCGGAAAAAGCAATGTGCTGGACCACGACGACGCTCCGGCGACATACGTCTCCTGGAAAGACGCAGTCGAATTCTGTCGGCGGCTCAGCACGTCAGAGAATCGCAAATACACCTTGCCGACCGAGGCGCAGTGGGAATACGCCTGTCGGGCCGGGACCACAACCTTGTGGAGCTGCGGGGACGACGAAAAACAACTGCCGGAATACGCCTGGTTTGACAGGAACGCCGGCAATGCAAATGAAAAATACGCCCACCGCGTCGGGCTGAAACGCCCGAACCCATTCGGATTGTACGACATGCACGGCAATACCTGGGAATGGTGCGCGGATGCGTTCGACGAGAAGTTCTATCGTTGCTCACCGGCGGTGGATCCCGTCAACCCAGCTGCCGGGGGTTCGGTTGTTTGCCGTTCTGGATCCTGGGGCCTCGATGCAACCTTCGCTCGGTCTGCTTGCCGGAGCTTCTTCAATCCGGACAGCACCGTCAGCGGTATTGGGTTTCGTATTGTTGCCGAGTGAGTGGCTTCCCAGTCATTCCTCATGCGACTCGGACTCTGTTCCTCTGCCGCTCTGTACTCTGAAACTCTGTCCTCTGCCCCCTCTCTGCGATTTTGTCCTCACCGTGGATCGCGCAGCGATCCACGAATTTTCAGGGCTGAACATCACCCTGCCGCGATCGCGACAAAGCCTCCAGATTCTGCATGTGATCACGATACTGCTGGTCCAGCTGAGTCCACCCGACGCCGGCAATTCGCGAAAATGACGGCTCCGTCAGCAACTGATCCGCGTCCGGCCGGTACACCTGCGCCAGCAGCTCAATCAGATCGTCCCGGTACAGGCCGTCTTCATAATTCATCAGAAAATGAGCATACCCGGCTGCCTGAGTATACAGGGGGCTGATCTGCGGATGTGACTGAAACTCATCCTTCCCCAGCCCAAAAAACTGCTGTGCCGGCAGATAGAACTGATACGCCGGATCCAGCAGTCGCTGCCACGCGGTCTCAAACCGCACATACTGCGGATCCCCCAGCGACACATTGCCCGCCTCATCCGCCTCAAACGATTCAAAATAACACGCCAAACCCTCGATCAGCCAGAAATTGGCGTTCTGACACAGAATCCACTCCTCCGCCTGCCGCTGCCGCATCTTCACCGCCCGCGCTCGCGCGGCTGCCCGCCGGGCGTCCGCTGTCGCCACGTCCAGAATCTGATGAGTCGCCTCGTGAAACAGCGTCGACAGATCCAGCTTCACCGGGTTGCGGTAAAAATAACAGGTCCGATCCGGCTGCCAGTACAGTCCGTTTGTCTCAATATTCGCAGGCACCTTGCCGGCTACCCGCTTCTGGTATTCGTCCCGCGTCGCATAGTAGTGGATCTCCAGGGGGCGAGCCTTCCTGGCGGACGCCGGACGCCCCGCCTTCTCAAACCGCTCCTGCAGCGATTTCGGAGTATCAAAGAAGGCGGCGAAGTTTTGCTGCAGCCACGCATGGAATATCTCCAGCTTCGTCGATAACTGCACGCCCTCCTCCAGACTCACATTCGTCCGCACCAGAAAATGCTCGCTCGGAATCTCCCACGCATTGCGGAAGTCACGCCGCAGCTCAGCTTCCTTCTCACTGCTGATCCAGTCACCCTTCCATGGTCGCTGCCCATTTTCGTAACGACTGACACTGGCCGCCGGAATCCAGCCAAACTCGGGATGCCGAATCTGCGGCTTCGAACCGCTCCGCATCTGCTTTTCAAACGGCGACACCCACTCGCCCGCATACTGCGGATCCTCACGCCGGGTCGGATCATTGAACTGTTCCTGACCCAGGACCGACCTCGCAAACCTGTGATCCGGGTCCAGCCGCACCACATCTGCAATCATCGAAAATGCCAGCGACGGAAAGCCGGCCCGCAGCGATGACCGCGCCAGAGTGTAAATCTCGCCGGCACGTTCTTCCCGCAGCTTCTGCAGCCGCTGCCGCCAGACATGCTCGTCGGATGTCAAAGCCTCGCTGACCGGAGGCACGACCAGACGCGGCAGTTCCGGGTTCTCAGTTTCCACCAGCAGTGACTGCATCAAGCCCTGCAGTTCACCCACCGCATCGTCCAGTCCGCGCTCCTGACACCAGCCCTGCAGAGACCTCAGGTCACGGTCTGCACTTTGCAAAATCGCCGCACGCCGCTCCAGCAGCTGTCGATGCCGTCGATCGCGAGTCTCATCCTGCGCCTGCAGAATGACTGGAACCGCCAGTACCAGCAACAACGCCCCCGCCAGCCGCAGCAGACAAGGCCATACTCGCCGCGTTCCGCCGCCAGAGAACTCCGCTGCCGATTCCACAACCGGTCTTCTTTGATTCCGTCCGCCGCCCGCCGGCAGGCAGCAGTTCGCTGTTTGCATCGGGATTTCCTGTCGTTTCTTCAGACACGCCTCGCCGTCCAGGCCCCACTATACCAAACGCCCCCGCTGATCCCCAAATCCAATTTTCCTGCTCCGCTTTCCGATCGACGGGAATTCCGCCGGCACCGCATTCGAACTGCCCCGCCACTCCTGCAGAATGCCTTACACAGTCGCTTTGGTTTTTTGCGACCGCAGGAGCCTTGCAGATGAGTTCACAGCATCCCGTCATCATTGTCGGAGCCGGACTGGCCGGCCTCTGCTGCGCCCGCGAACTGCACCGCCGCAACATCCCCTGCCTGCTGCTGGATGCCCACGACCAGCCCGGGGGCCGGGTCCGCACGGAAGTCGTCGATGGCTTCCGCCTCGATCTCGGCTTCCAGGTGCTGCAAACGGCCTACCCCGAAGCTCAGCAGCAGCTCAACTACAAAGCCCTGCAGCTGCGCAGCTTCTTTCCCGGAGCCCTGATCCGCACCGGTGGCCGGTTCGTCGAGATGGCCGATCCCTGGCGCCGTCCGTCCCGCCTGTTCGCCACCCTGTTCAACGGTATCGGCTCATTCGCCGATCGCCTGCGACTGGCCCGCCTGCGGTGGACCGTGTGCACCCGCGAAGATGACAGCCTGGCCGATTCCACCACCGCCGATTTTCTCCGTCACACCTGCGGCTTTACGCCCGACATCATCCAGCGGTTCTTCCGACCGTGGTTTTCCGGCGTCTTCCTGGAACCCGCACTGGCCACGTCCAGTCGTTACTTTCGTTTTCTGTTTCGCACGTTCGCCCTCGGCGATGCCTCGCTCCCCGCAGCCGGCATGGGCGCCATCCCGCTGCAGCTGGCCAGCACGCTGCCCGCCGGCACACTGCGGCTGTCCACTCCCGTGGCCTCCGTCACACGCGACGCCGTCCATTTGACCGATGGTCAGGTGCTGACCGGCCGAGCCGTTGTGCTGGCCGTGGACGGCCCGTCGGCCGAACGATTGTCTCAGGGCATACTGAAATCTCCCGCCGCCTGTTCCACCGTCTGTCTGTACTTCGACGCCCCCAAACCGCCACTGACCGATCCCATCCTCGTGCTGAACGGGGACGGTCAGGGCCCGGTCAATAACCTGTGCGTCGTCAGCAACGTGGTGCCCGAATACGCCCCGCCAGGCCGATCACTGATCAGCGTATCGGTCGTGGGACTTCCGGCGGCGACCGACGGTCTCGAGCAGTCCGTGCGGAGCCAGCTGACGGAATGGTTCGGTGCACAGGTCAGCCACTGGCGTCTGCTGCGGACTCACCGTATCCCGTGGG
>Ga0209990_10003206_pt1 | contig 12109 bp, 9 predicted proteins | sample NOAtaG_6_FD_187304 | JGI IMG/M metagenome (GOLD analysis project Ga0209990, IMG submission 187304) | Freshwater lake microbial communities from Lake Erie, under a cyanobacterial bloom - NOAA_Erie_Diel5S_2200h metaG (SPAdes) (version 2) | ecosystem: Environmental > Aquatic > Freshwater > Lake ...
CAAAGCCCGGCTCACACAGCAAAAGAAAACCTAAGACGCTGTCAATCTACCCTTAACGAACTTTAACCCTTCCTTCTATATCCTCATGACTATTGCTGTAACCATCACCCTTTGCGCCCTCTTGTTGCTGGCTTATGTATTCGACCTTAGCGCGGCCCGTACACGCATTCCAACTGTGATACTCTTGCTCGCTTTGGGCTGGCTGGTGCGGCAGGCCACCACATTTTTCCAAATACCAATACCCAATCTCGACCCCATTTTGCCTGCATTGGGAACGGTCGGACTTATCCTGATCGTGCTCGAAGGTTCGCTGGAACTGGAATTGAATCGCGCGCGTTTCAGACTGGTAGCTAAAGCATCGTTGATGGCATTGTTGCCCATGTTGCTGTTATGCGCAGGAATAGCGGCACTCTTCATCTTACAATCCGGCGCAGGCTGGCAACCGGCACTCGCCAATGCCATTCCATTGGCCGTTATTTCGAGCGCCATAGCAATACCGACTGCGCGTTATCTCCGCCGCGACCAGCGCGAATTCATCACCTACGAAAGCAGCCTTTCTGATATTTACGGCGTAATCCTCTTCAACTTCATTACGCTCAATCATTATTTCGGAGCGGAAACTTTTGGCGTATTCCTCCTGGAAATGCTCCTGATGCTTGTGATTTCATTCCTTGCTACTGCCGGTCTTTCGTTCCTGATGTCGCGCAGCAACCACAAGGTGAAATTCATTCCGATCATGATCATCCTGATCCTGATCTATAGCTTGTCGAAAATCTGGCATTTGCCGGCACTGGTGTTCATCCTGCTTTTCGGATTGTTCCTGGGAAATCTGGATCAGATGGTCGGATGGAAATTCATCCAACGCCTCCGACCCGAAAGGCTGGAGCACGAGGTTCACCGCTTCGCGGAAATCACAGCAGAAGTCACCTTCCTTATCCGCTCACTTTTCTTCCTGCTCTTTGGTTTTCTGATCGAAACCCATGAACTCCTGAACCCGGACAGCCTGGTAGCTGCCATAACCGTTACGGCAGGCATTTTCCTTACGCGCTATCTTTCATTGCTCGTTTTGCGCGTTCCGTCCTGGCCAGTGCTGTTCATTGCGCCGCGCGGACTGATCACCATCCTGCTATTTCTTTCTGTACCCGTATCCTTGCAACTCGAAGTGGCCAATCGATCGCTCATCATCCAGGTAATCGTACTCTGTGCCCTGGTGATGATGTTCGGCATGATGGCTGCAAGGCCTGAAAGACCAGGCGACCAGCTTCCGAGGCCGGAAGATCAATCACCCCTGAGCGTGCGTCAGCCTTCCAACTGAGACAATCCAGCGCGGAGGTTCTTCAGTTTCTCTTCTGCATCTGCTTTCTTCTGCTTCTCTTTTTCCACCACATCGGGTTTCGCGTTGGCAACGAAACGTTCGTTGCTGAGCTTCACTTCCACACTTTTCAGAAATCCTTCCAGGTAAACGATCTCTTTCCGCATTGCCTCCTTCTCCTCTTCCAGGTTCAAACCAGCAGGCAAGCCAACATACAATTCATCGGTATCTACCAATGCAACTGCTGCAGGATCCGGTTTTACGCCGTTTATCTCCAACCTGCAATTGGCGAGTTTGGCCATGATGCCTTCGAATCCGGCATAGGCTTCAGGCGCCTGGCTGATGAGGGTAACATCGAGTGTTTCTTTGGGAGAAAGGCCTTTGCTGTTGCGCACCTGCCGCACTTCGCTGATGAGCTTCAAAGGCCGCTCGGCAGCAACCGTTTCTGAAGCAGCCGGTTGAGGGAAAGCACTCAGAATGCAAGGCTGTTCAGGGTTTCCGTCGTAAACAGCGTGGTACAATTCTTCCGTAATGAAGGGCATGAAAGGATGCAAGAGGCGCATCAGGTCGGCAAAATGCGCCCTGGCCGACTCCATGGCGCTCCGGTGGATGGGCGAACCGTAAACCGGTTTCACCATTTCCAGGTACCAGGCACAAAAATCGTCCCACGCGAGTTTGTATGCGCCCATCAAGGCATCGCTCAGCCGGTATTCAGAAAAGTCGCGGTGAATTTGTCCCAGTGCAGCATTCCAGCGTGCTGAAAACCAAGCAGATGCTGTTTCGGCATCGCGGCATATGTTGGCGCTCACGGCCTCATCTTCCACCACTTCCCAACCCTGAATCAGGCGCCAGGCATTCCACAGCTTGTTGCAGAAATTCCTGCCTTGCTCCACCTGGCTCTCGTCGAAGAGGATATCGTTGCCGGCAGGCGAACTGAGCAGCATGCCCATGCGCACACCATCTGCGCCGAATTTTGCGATCAGATCGAGCGGGTCGGGACTGTTGCCGAGGCTTTTGCTCATCTTGCGGCGCAGCTTGTCGCGCACGATGCCGGTAAAGTATACGTTTTTAAACGGCAATTCCCCTTTGTATTCATAGCCTGCCATGATCATGCGCGCCACCCAGAAAAAGATGATTTCAGGGGCAGTTACGAGATCATTCGTCGGATAGTAATACTTCAGTTCTTCATTTTCAGGGTCTTTGTAACCATCGAAAACCGAAATCGGCCAAAGCCAGCTGCTGAACCAGGTATCCAGCACATCTTCATCCTGCCTGAGCTCAGCGGCATGGGTTTGAATGCCCCTTGATTGGAAACGAGACGCCGCTTCTTCGGCACTCACAGCCACTTCAAATTCACCTTCCGGCGTATACCAGGCCGGTATGCGATGGCCCCACCACAACTGGCGCGAGATATTCCAGTCTTTGATGTTTTCTATCCAATGGCGGTAAGTGTTCTTGATGCGGTTAGGAAAGAAACGAATGGTATCGTCCATCACCGCGGTCAGCACTTCGGGATTGCGCTGCATGAATTCCTGCATATCCATGAACCACTGGGTTGAAATGCGGGGTTCAATCACCGCATCGGTGCGCTCGGAGCGCCCCACATTGTTCTGAACCTGTTCGGTTTTGAGGATATGGCCTTTCTCTTCGAGTTCTTTAGCAATCTGCTTTCGGGCGATGAAACGGTCGGTTCCTACGTAAATCTGCGCCGCTTCCGACAGGGTTCCGTCTGCATTGAGGGTATCGATCAGCGGCAGGTTATGGCGTTGCCCGATGCGGTAATCGACGATGTCGTGGCAAGGGGTCACCTTCAGGCAACCGGTGCCGAAGGAAGCATCTACTTCCTCATCGGCAATTACCGGGATTTCTCGGCCGATGAGCGGAACGCAAACGGTTTTTCCCAGCCATTGCGCATAGCGTTCATCACCGGCAGCGGTAGCAATGGCCACGTCTCCCATGATGGTTTCAGGGCGCGTAGTGGCGACGGTGATAAAATCACTTCCGTCTGGCGTGTAATACTTGATGTAGTAAAGGTTGCTGTTCTCCTGCTTGTAAATCACTTCCTCATCGCTGAGGGTGGTGAGCCCCACCGGGTCCCAGTTCACCATGCGGGTTCCGCGGTAAATGAGGCCCTTGCGGTAAAGGTCGATGAACACATCAATCACGGCATCGTAGAGCGATGGTTCCATGGTGAAGCGCGTGCGGTCCCAATCGCAACTGGCACCGAGCTTCTTGAGCTGTTCGAGGATGATGCCGCCGTATTTATGCGTCCATTCCCAGGCATATTCAAGGAATTGCTCGCGGGTGAGGTCGCTCTTGCGGATACCTTTCTCGGCCAGCATGCGCACCACTTTGGCTTCTGTGGCGATACTTGCATGGTCGGTTCCGGGAACCCAGCAGGCATTTTTGCCTTCCATGCGCGCCTTGCGAATCAGCACATCCTGGATGGTATTGTTGAGCATGTGGCCCATGTGCAGAACGCCGGTGACATTGGGCGGCGGTATGACGATGGTATAGGGTTCGCGCTCATCGGGAACAGAGCGGAACAAACCCTTGTCCATCCAGTATTGATACCATTTGTCTTCTACCCTGCCGGGATTGTATGTTTTGTCGGCTTCCATGCGAATTTGCAAAAATAGCGCCCCGGGGGTATTGCCTTTTCCACGCTTTTGGTTATTTTTCCCATTTGGAGGTCGCATGGAACTGACAGACATCTCACAACGTGCTTACGATATCTACCGGAAAGAACGCCGTTTTGAAGCGGTGCAAGACTTTCTGGAATCGGCCGGTCTCAATACGGAAACCGCGCAGACTATCCTGAGCGAGTTAAAACGCACCCATTATGCACGGCAGCGGCGCCTGGGGATGGGCTTTCTCACAACAGGCGCGATTCTGTGTATGACCAGCATGGGCATTACCATGGCTGTTGGGCACGAAGGCACGTATGTTATTTACACGTTGTATGGCATGACGATAACAGGCGCGTTGATTGCCTTCCTCGGGCTGGGTTACTTTCTGGGATTCTGATTGAAACCGACAGCAAGCGGTTTATTCCGCGCCGTCGGTGAGCGCGCGCTGCACGGCCTTGTTACCGAGCATATTGCCCATATCCATACCTACATCTATGTCACTCCGGTAGTGTATGGCCCCGTATAATCTCGATAGACTGGCTTCAGATGCCATATCCTTGTACGTACCAGCGCGTGAAGGCACTACATGCGCCAGGAATGTTGCTGCTGCTCCGCTGAAAGTGCTGTGGCCGCTGGTAAAGGCGGGGAAATTGGGCACACCGGTATGCGTCTTGATGGCGGGATCAACCTGGCTGGGGCGCGGATTGAAATAGGCGTATTTGGCATCCCAGCAACAAATGGCCGCATCGAACATCGCGATATTGAGCAGTGCGAGGTTGCGGGCCCAACGAACCTCGCTGAACCTTTCTTTAACGAAGTCGCTGCAGGCGATGGCGTTCCAATGGCCGGGTGGTGCGTAGGTACCGGCACCGTCAGCCCAGAAATGCACGATGGCTAAACGTTCGCGGGTAGGATTCCGGCTGTATTGCAGCACCTCAGCCAATTCTTTCCTGAACTGATCGCTGTGAACTGAAGGCGGTGCCGGGGGGCGGTTGTTCACCACTTCGAGCGAATCGAGTAAAAAGCCCTTCACCTTGCCGAATGCCGGGAGCATCGGAGGCCGTGGCGGTGTTTCCAGGCTCTTCCATGGCATTTCGCCGGTTTGGATCGCCTTCTGTTCAAGCTGTTGCCACAAAGCAGGGGTTCCGGCTGATGCTCCTGCACGGTCGGTTCTGGCCCTTGCAATGAATACCGCAGCTACACCGCGACCCAATGCCTCACCCGCAGCTGCATCGCTGCGCGAGCAGGTGCCTGACAACAGGATGGCATCGCGGCATTCGTTGAGCCTGCGCTGCAGATAATCCTGTTCACCCGGAAACATGAGAGAAAGTATTGCAACGGAAGCACCCGCAGCCGTCAGATCATCGGAAGGATAAGTCCAATCACCCGCAACCGGTATGAGATGCTTGATTTTGGGATTGGTTCTGGAAGGTAGCGGCCTGCGGTAGATACTGCGGTAATGGGCCGCTGCTACCAATGCGTCATAAACGGCTGCGCTGGCGTAGGCGTAAGCGCGCGCAGCGTAAGGCGGATTGGCGAAGGGGAAATACGGATAGGCCAGCGGGTTGTTGGCATCCGGAAAGGGATAGCTGCCGTCCGGGTTCTGGTAAGGAGGTAAATTGTATTTGGCAACCAGCTCACGCATGATTTCGTTCCAGCGCAATACGGTACCGGCTGCCCAGTATTTCAGGTTGTTTTCGTCTGCTTCCTCCATCCGCTCCTGGCGGCTCACGATCTCCTGCAGTTCAAGCCTGTAATCCGGGCTCGTAACAGCAACGGGTGCAGCAACCGGAATCTGGTCCGGACGGCTGATCAGTATGGTTTTCCATGTGCCTGCTCCCGTATCTGAACGCAACGGCTCAAGGGCCGGAAACTGCATATTCTCCTGCTCGAGTTCCTTCTTACAGGCAGTCGGGAGCAGGATCAGGGCAGCAAAGGCCGCCGTGAGAATGGTGTTGCGCATATGGAAGAGCTTGCGTTTGGAACGCAGGTTGTTTTGGGTTAGAGCCTTCAGGGCTGATTGAGTAGATGGAAAGTTGTGCATTGGTTTCATCGCATTCAATAAAAAATCAATTGATAGTCTTCGTTTTCCTGGGTACTGCAAACTGCCATACCAATCCGGCCATGGCAGCGCTGGCCTGGCCCATGTTGCGACCCGCAACCACGCGGGAAACATTCCCCATGAAAGATAGTCCTTGTTTGCCTAGCGCCCATTTAGCCCCGAGACCGATACGCGTTTGTTCCATGTTATTGCTCGGGAATGGCATATCGTTGCGCCGCATATCAAAGCCCCCGAGCGTATTCATCCGGTCGGCAAAAAACTCCACGATATGATCCGGGTCCTTGCGATAACCCGTCCTGACCATCCAGGTAAACACATCGGGCATGATGACCTGGTTGCTGTAGACCATTTCGGTGGTGTAATAGGCAGTGCGGTCGATCTCAATGGAAGCACGGCGCACATAGGCTGCCGAAGCGGTCGCGAAAAAATTACCCCGCTGCAAATCGCCCAGGATACGCAGGCTCAGGGTGCGGCTGCGGACGCCAATGGCCAACGGAAGGAAATCAGCCACATAATTGCTCAAAGGTGTGGAAACGCCGCCAACGGCTGTCAGACCAACGGTGCTTCCTTTCAAATTGCGCCCGCCGAGGTATTGTTTCACCGAAAGGTTGAGGTCTTGCAAGCCTTGCTGCGGAGCGAGTGTACCCGCACTGGCTTTATTGCTGATATAAGGAAGGGAAAAGATGATATTGGTATTCTCACCGACTCCATAATTGCCCATGGCCATCAGGAAACTGCTACTCAGGGTGCCGATGTTCTGGTTGTTGCGGTGCAAAGTGCCTTCCCAGTAATGGGTCCATGAAGAAGCCCCTGCTATCAGCCCGCCGCAGAAATTGCGCTTGGGCATCCAGAGCCCGTCGGTTTCGGTTTGTCCATGCAGCGGATTCCAGATGGATATCCACATGGATGCGCTTATAAGTACGAACTTGAAATAGGGTTTCATGATTGGTCAGAGCACTTGAGCAAATAAAATGAAAACCCTGCAATCTGTGTGTCTTTTAATGCAGTTGCGCAGAATTACCTTCGCAGACATGAGCACCGGCAGTTTACAGGAGGCCGTATTGGAGATTTTAAAGGAAGCCGGCGGCAAACCCCTCAACCACAAGCAGATTACACGTCGCTTGCCACTCGAGCTGGCCGATGATGCCATAAATATCCAGCAGTTATTGGAAGATTTGCACCGCGCGGGAACCATAAAACAACTTGAACGCGGGCGGTATTACATCCAGGCCGAGCGGCAGATACTGAGCGGGAAGCTTGAAATCACACGCAGCGGCGATGGCTGGGTGGTGCTTGAAGAAGGCGACGACGTTTACATACCCGCCGAGCGCCTGGGCAGGGCACTGCACCGCGACCTTGTGCGGGTAAAGGTGCGCGGCAAACGTGGAAACAGTTCTCCGACAGGCGAAGTTATCGAGGTATTGGAAAGGCATCGCGGGCCTTATGCAGGAATCATCCGCATCCAGGGGCAACGCATGCTGCTTGAATCGCGCGACAAACACCTGCACTATGCCATCGGCCTGAGCGACAAGCCGGATAAGCGCTTGCGCGGTCTGAAGGCGGTGGTGGAAATAACAGGATGGGAACCGGGAGACAAGTTCCCCCAAGGCCGCCTGATGCATATCCTCGGCGAGCCCGGTGAAAACGAAACCGAAATGCACGCCATTGTGGCTGAATTCGGCTTCCCCCTCTCCTTCCTGCCGGCCACCGAAGCGCATTCCGAAAAGATTTCCGAAAGCATACCGGCAGGTGAAGCAGCACGCCGCCGCGATTTCCGAGATATCCTGACCTTTACCATCGACCCGGTGGATGCCAAAGACTTCGACGATGCCATCAGCTTCAGGCGCATCGACGCCGACCGCGTGGAAATCGGTGTACATATCGCCGATGTGGCCCATTATATCGAAGACGGCGACCCGATCGACCTCGAGGCGGCCCAGCGTGCAACTTCCGTCTATCTGGTAGACCGCACCATTCCGATGTTGCCCGAGAAACTCAGCAACAACCTGTGTTCGCTGCGTCCCAACGAAGACCGGCTGGCGTTTGCTGCTGTCTTTGAACTCGACAATGAAGCAAAAATCGTATCGCGTTGGTTTGGCCGGAGCATCATCCACTCCCGCCGGAGGTTTACGTATGAAGAAGCACAGGAAGTGCTGGAAACCGGGCAAGGCGACCATGCCGAAGCCCTGCTGCACGTCAATACCCTGGCGAAAATTCTCAACAAGCGCCGCATGGAGGAAGGTTCGGTCAATTTCGAATCGACCGAAGTGCGCTTCAAGCTCGATGCCGATGGCAAACCCCTCGGCATGGTGGTGAAAGAACGGAAAGATGCGCACAAACTGATCGAAGAATTCATGCTCCTGGCCAACCGGGAAGTAGCGGCGCTCATCCACCGCAAAAACATAGAAAGCGGGCGGCATCCATTCGTGTATCGCGTGCATGATGAGCCGCAGGGCGAGAAGCTAATGGACCTCATGCTGATGTGCAAGAAGTTCGGTCACAGCCTGCAGGCCGACAACGAAAAAGTACTCAAGCGCAGCCTGAACACCCTGATGGACCGCATCAAAGGAAAGCCTGAAGAACCCCTGCTCCAGAACATGGCCATTCGCAGCATGGCCAAGGCCGTGTATACCGGTCAGAAAACATCGCATTTCGGTCTCGGGTTCAGCCATTATACCCATTTCACCTCTCCCATACGCCGCTATCCGGATCTCCTGGTGCACCGTTTGTTGGGGTATTACCTCAACGACCGCGAGAAAGAAGCCGGTTATTCATCTGCCCGCATTGAGCAATTGGCCAAGCACAGCAGCAATATGGAACAGCAGGCAGCCGAAGCTGAACGCGCTTCTGTTCGCTATAAGATGGCCGAATACCTGGAAGGACAAGTTGGCCAGGTGTTCGACGGCATCATTTCCGGCCTCACGGATTGGGGCATTTACGTGGAATTGACCGATAACAAATGCGAAGGCATGGTGCGGCTGCAATCGCTCCGCAACGACCGCTACAGCTTCAGCGAGAAAGACTATGCCATTGTCGGTGCGCGAACCAAGCAGCGCTATGTGTACGGACAGCCTGTAAAAGTGCGTGTTAAAGGCGCAGACAAGGAAAAACGACAAATTGATTTTTACCTGATTGAAGCATGAGTCAACTCGAAAAACATACCCTGCTATTTACTGAATACCTCGCTGCAAATCCATTCCACGGCAAGCCTGAGACCCTTTACGAACCCATGAATTACATCATGGAGCTAGGCGGCAAGCGCATACGCCCCGCCCTCGTCCTCCTGGCTGCCGAAAGCGCCGGTGGCAATGCAGAGGCAGTATTGCCCCTGGCCTTGGGCATCGAAACCTTTCATAACTTTTCGCTGCTCCACGACGACATTATGGATGCAGCTCCGTTGCGCCGTGGCAAGCCTACCGTGCACAAGAAGTGGAACGAAGCCGCAGCCATTCTCGCTGGCGACAATATGCTGGTTGAGGCAACCCGGCTCATGGCCGTGCATGGCGACCGGGAAGGCCATATTCTCGAATTCTTTCTCCAGACCGCTCGGGAGGTATGCGAAGGCCAACAATTGGACATGGATTTCCAGCAGCGCGACGACGTAAGTGAAGCAGAATACCTGGAAATGATTCGTCTGAAAACAGCTGTTTTGCTGGGCTGCGCCATGTATGCAGGTGCCGTTGCTGTTGGGGCGGCAGAGGCCAACGCAGCCAAAATGTACGATTTCGCCATCGATGCCGGAATGGGTTTCCAGCTTCAAGACGATCTACTCGACACTTTCGGCGACCCGGCCTTCACCGGAAAACAAGCCGGCGGAGATATCCTGGCGGGAAAGAAAACCCTGCTTTGGATTGAAATGTGGGCCAACGCCAATCAGGAGGAACGAACAGCGATTGAGCAACTGATGGCCGATAACGATGAAGCGCGCAAAGTAACTGGCATCCGTGAGCTTATGACCCTAACAGGCGCCGAAGCCCGTGTGCGCGAACTGAGCGAATCTTATTTCCAAGAGGCGGCATCACTTTTGCAGGAACTGGACAGCGAAGGCCTCAATATGGCCGGACCTTCTGAATTGCTCGCCTTCCTGCGCGGGCGCCAACATTAAAAAACGACCATGAAAAAACTGCTGTTTTCAATTCTGCTCTTCAGCTTTTCTATGAGCGTCCGTGCCGATACAATCGACTATTGGCATATCCATTACAACGGGCACGAAGCGGCGGTTTTTCACCAATACAAACACCCTGAACTTAACCTCGCCCGGATGGACGTTGCAGCCAACGACAGCATCAGCCTGCGCTACTTCAGGGATACGCCATGCGAAGACTGCGAAACCAGGCTGGTATTGCAAGTCGGCGACAGCAGTATGATTTTGGGTCGCGGCCGCGGAACCTTTCAGCCTGTGCATTTCAAGGTGAACCAACTGTTGCAGACAGGGCAAGAGGTGTTGCATATATGGTATGAAGAAGGTGCGGTACCCGACCCGCGAAGGCGCCTGGTCATGGTGATCAATTTGCGTTGACCGCGATAGCAGCCAATATTCCGATTGGGTTTTCAATTTAAAGAGACCCAACTTTGCTGCATGCAAGCCAATTATGTCAGTGCCGATGAGGCGGTAAGCCACATCCAATCCGGTCAAAGAGTTTTTGTGCAGGGAAGCGCAGCCACGCCTTTGCATTTGTTGCATGCACTGGCCCGTCGTGCGCCTGAGCTGCACAAGGTTGAAATTGTCTCCATTACCACACTTGGAGACATGGGCATTCCCCATCCCGGTTATCCTGAGAGTTTTTACTTCAATTCATTGTTTGTTTCTGCCAATGTACGGGAAGCTGTCAATGATGAGCGCGGTGATTATGTACCTGTTTTCCTCAGCGAGATCCCCCGCCTATTCGATCAGCAGATCTTGCCGTTGGATGTTGCCCTGGTGCATGTTTCCCTACCCGACAAACATGGGTATTGCTCCTTGGGTGTTTCAGTCGACATCGCCCGCAGCGCCGTAAAAAACGCGCGCTATGTCATTGCCCAGGTAAACGAGCATATGCCGCGCACCCACGGCGACGGCATCATTCACCTGCGCGAAATCCATGCCCTCGTAGAGGCACATGACTCCCTGCCTGAGATAGACTACGGCGCCAAGCTGGGATCGGCAGAACGCGCCATCGGCCGCCATGTGGCTTCCCTGATAGAAGACGGTTCGACCCTGCAGATGGGAATCGGCGCCGTGCCGGATGCGGTTTTACAGGAATTGCAAAACCACCGCGATCTGGGAGTGCATACCGAAATGTTCTCCGAAGGACTGATCGACCTGATGGAAAAGGGCATCATCAACAACCGCTTCAAGAAGAAACACCGCCGGAAAGTGGTTAGTTCGTTCGCCGTTGGCGGTAAACGATTGTATGCATATATCGACGACAATCCGGAATTTGCTTTTCTGGAAATCGATTATGTAAACAATCCCTACGTTATTGCCAAAAACCCACGGGTAGTGGGCATCAACAGTGCCATTGAAATTGATATCACCGGCCAGGTTTGCGCCGATTCAATAGGCACTTATCAGTATTCTGGCGTTGGCGGACAATTGGATTTTATGCGTGGTGCTTCCTTGTCTGAAGGTGGGAAACCCATCATCGCTATGCCTGCTTCAACCGGGAAAGGACTTTCCCGCATTGTACCTGTCGTGAAACCCGGAGCAGGCATTGTGACTACCCGCGCGCATGTGCATTATGTGGTAACAGAACACGGCATTGCCTATTTGTTCGGAAAAAATCTCAGGCAACGTGCTTATGCTTTGCTGGACATTGCAGATCCGCAACACCGGGAATCACTCGAAAAGGAAATTTACACGCGATTCGGCAAACGTTAAGCGCTAATGCTGCGTTTAACCCGAATCGTGCACTAGAAAATGTCAGGAGGGTCGAAAGTCCACTCCTATAGCTATCAGGACGGAAATTGGAGAGAGAGTATATTGGCTCCGAGGTTGGAAATAGCTGATGAGACACCGAATCCGAAAGGAATGGTGCTTGGGTGGAACGAGGTGAGATGGGTTGGGATGGACTTTGGGCGGGAATAGGCAGGGGATTTCTCCGTTGGGTATACGGCAATTTTTAG
>Ga0209990_10003209_pt1 | contig 12108 bp, 26 predicted proteins | sample NOAtaG_6_FD_187304 | JGI IMG/M metagenome (GOLD analysis project Ga0209990, IMG submission 187304) | Freshwater lake microbial communities from Lake Erie, under a cyanobacterial bloom - NOAA_Erie_Diel5S_2200h metaG (SPAdes) (version 2) | ecosystem: Environmental > Aquatic > Freshwater > Lake ...
CTAATTTTAAAAGGTCACACAATTGAGAGAATTACCGCAATTACAACCGGCCTTGGCCTTGGTGTTGCCAAGGATTATGATAAGACCGGCATTTAATGAATGCAAAAGGCAAAAAACTATATTATTACACTGGCCATCGTTGGCCTTTTACTAATTAGTAGGAAAGTGAGTGCAACAAAAATTATTGCTCAATTTGAAGGATTACGATTAAGGGCATACCAGGACACTGGTAATATTTGGACAATTGGTTATGGCACCACTATTAATCCGGAAACCGGATTACCTATTAAGAAAGGTGATGTTATTACAAAAGAAAAGGCCCTTTCCTGGTTGCGGATTAATACGGCGGCCCTGGAAACACAAATAAAAAAATTAGTAAAAGCGCCTATTAATGCCAATCAATTAACGGCATTAACTTCACTGGCTTACAATATTGGCATTGGTGCATTTACCAGGTCAACACTACTTCGCATGCTTAATAGTGCAAGCGATAAAAATTTAGTTGCCGCACAATTCATTCGTTGGAATAAAGTAAAAGGCAAAGAGGTTCCAGGATTAACAAACCGCCGCAAATTAGAAGCGGAATTATTTCTTTCATAAATTATTGATTTATACTACTTTTTAAATAATGCCCAGTCACGGCATTATTTTTTTTTGTTTATATGTAAAAAAGTAATATAAATTCGTATTGACAAACGATTATTAACCCAAATTTGGAACCATGCAAAAAGACCTACTTAACCAGGTTGGCCCTTACTTGGCCGAACTGAATGGCAAAATTCACACTTTACAATTCCTTGGAAAAAATTTATCTGACACACAGGTACATTTTGAAGTTACCTTTCCGGATGGTGACCGTGTTATTATTGACCAACGGTTAATTCCATACAATTTACAAATGGAATTACGAACCTTAATTTATGATAGCATTGATGAATACCAAAGAATTATTAAACATTTAACCGAGGTACACCATGCGCAAAAAGGTTGAATTTATTAGTGAATTGTTATTCTTTTTATTTGTAGCAACACCACTTTGCTTTTCAGTTTTATTGCTGATTGAAATTTTTTATTTACCACAAACAATTAAAAATCTTTTACAATGCACAAAACTTATGATGTTCCGGCCTTTCCGCCGCAAATAGTTCAAGACAATCTTGGCCGTGTACTGGCACCAATTCCAGGACTTACAAAACGCGAATATTTTGCCATTACTCTTTTACCGCATTTTCTTGAAAGCAAAAAAGTATATGCCAAAAACGGAAAACAACTTAATCCATACCAGGCATGTGTAATGGCGGCGGAATTATTAATTGATGAATTAACCAAAACAAACGAAAATGAAAACAATATTCAAATTGTTGAATAATCAAAAATTTTGGCTTTTTGTAATTGTATTTTTTATGCTTTGGCTTTCCAGTTACTGGAATTATTAAATAAATGACAAACGAACAAGAATTAACCGAAATACTGAAAGTTCGGCGGTATAACCCTTTGCATAAACCGAAGGCCGAACAAGTTGTATTGACAATTGCCGGTAAGGTAGTTGGATGCTTGGAAAATTATTGTGTCATAAGCGGATTACCAAAGGCATCAAAGTCAACTTATGCCGCATCCATGATTGCAAGCGCATTAATTCCGCCGTTTCAGTCAATATTTGGTATAAAAATGCAAACACCAAAAGACCGCAACCGCATTGCCTATTTTGACACCGAAAGTTCGCAATATGATTTTTACCGGCAAATGGAACGAATAAAAAACTTTGCTGACAAAAGTAATATTCCGGATTTCCTGGATGCTTTCTCTTTTCGTGAGGATATGCCCAAGCGCATCCGGGCCATGATTGAACTTTATTTGTCAACCAATCCGGATTGTTCGGTTATTATTGTGGATGGTTTATTGGATTTATGCCTTAATTACAACGATGAAACGGAAACCAGGTTACTGACAAACTGGTTCAAAAGAATTACAAAACAATACAATATTTTGATGATTGGTGTGTTACACCTTGGCAAAGGTCATGGCGAAACATTGGGCCATTTAGGTTCCAATACTGACCGTTGGGCGCAAAGTACCATGATTGTGGAACGGAACCGGGAAACCAAGCAATTTATATTGAAACCAAAATATTTAAGAAGTAGTGATGACTTTGAACCAATTGCCATTATGAATTTTGATGGCCAGTGGAACCAGGTACCATTAATTGAAACGGACACAATTACAATACCCAAAAAAGTAAAAAAATGAAAGACAAAATAAAATCTATTCATTATGTAGATGGCAAAAAAATTATTGTTTTACATGAAAGGGAACAAAAATTTAAACCAAAAAAGAAGATAAAAGCAAGAAACTATTTTACAAAAGTAAAAAAATCTTAAACCGGGAACGGGGGAAACCGAACAACAATTATCATGGATAACAAAAAAAATGGCGGTGCAATTTTTCGCCAAAAAAAGGAAAAACCAACTTCACCCGATTACACCGGTGACATTGAATTGGATGGCATTAAATGGCGGCTTTCATGTTGGGTTAATAAAAGCAAAGCCGGTTACAATTATTTAAGAATTTTGGCAAATAAGTACACTGATGGCGGCAGTGTTCAAGCAATGCACCAAGGCATGGCAAATTATTTGGATGATATTAACCAGGTAAAAGATGCCGCAATAAATAATAAGCCGGAAACGGATGATTTGCCATTTTAAAAAAAAGTGGGCCAGGAGTAAACTCAACTGGCCCGGACAAACGACTTCGGAACCAACCGCAAGTCACTTGCATTCACTGTAAAAATATAGCAAATGCCCAAAATAATCAAAACCGCAATAGTTTTTTTTGGCCCAAAAGGGCCACGGCCCAGGAAATACCGGAATATTACTAACCTGGTCAAATTTGGCCAATTTTGCGCTGATTTAGGCGCATGGTACATAAACTGGTACGATGCAAAAAGCGGCGAATTTGACCGCCGCACATGGCTTAAAAGCGATTTTGAGAAAAAGTAGTATATTTGGTTTCTCATAAGCAATCATAAGTTGGTTTCATTGAATTTTCGGCCTGGTGTTCCCACCGGGCCTTTTTTATGCCCGGCCGGAATATATGCACTAATCTATTTTATTAAATGAAGGTGAATGCAAGTGAATGTTAATAAAAAACCTGGTAAAAACTTGATTTATTCACAAATTTTTTGTAACTTTGTTTCCGTTGTGCAAGCCCCACAAAGGCATGCACACGGAAACAAAAAATGTGAATGTGAATAATTGTGAGAAAGTGAATTTTGTTATTCGCGAATGTTTTTTGTAATTTAGAACCGACAAACGACATAAGAATAAAAAGCCGCATTCAACTTACGAATGCGAAATATACTGTGGTTAGTAGGTGGTGCCGCCGCCTTATATTTTTTATCACGATTTTCATTTGGCCAAAAGGCAAATTTTGTACTTCGCGGATTGCGACCAGGCGGCACCCTTTTTGCACCGGTCATCAATGTAGATTTTGCCGTACAAAACCCAACCAATCAACAAGTAACTGTTAAAAGTGTAACTGGTAGTGTTTCTGTGAATGGTGAATATTTGGCGAATGTTAGTGCATTTGGTGACCAGGTTATTCAGCCAAATAGTGAAAGCATGTTGCGGTTAAGTGCAAGGCCATCCGCAATTGGTGTCTTCAATTCAATTCGTGAATTATTAACAAGTCCGGCCGGCCAGGTAAATGCATCTTTTACCGGTTCGGCAAATGTGGATGGATTGGTTATTCCAATTGCTGAAACAAAAGTTATTTGATAATGGATGCAACAACAATAATGGGCCGGTTGGAACCATTTAAAAACAAGCAACAAATGATTGTTGCCGACCAGTCAACCGGTGATATTATTGAGGCAATAACCGAGGCGCACAAAATACATGCGCCGGAATATAGCCAAATTAGTTCTTTTTTTAAGGCACCTACCAAAAGAGAAACGGCAAAGCGCATTTTCAATTTTTTGAAAAAGAATGTGAAATATGTGATTGAACCAGGCAACCGACAAACCGTAAAAAGTCCGGCGGCCATCCTTGCAACCGGACACGGTGATTGCAAGCATTATTCACTTTTTGCCGGTGGTGTTTTGCAAAACTTGGGAATTCCATTTGCTTACCGTTTTTCCAGTTACCGGATTTTTGATAAGCAACCACAACATGTTTTTGTTGTTGTTAATCCTGGTACCAATAACGAAATTTGGATTGACCCAGTATTAAAAGAATTTGACTATAAAAAACCATACAATTACTCAATAGATAAAAAAAATATGGCCCTTTATTCAATATCCGGAGTTGGCGCAACCAAGGAACAAAAAGCACGACTGAAACAAGCCAAGGCAACCAAAAAAGCGGCACCGACAAAGGTGGCAAAAAAAGCCGCAAAACAAGAAGTTAAAGCGGCACGCGAGGCGGCCGGCCGAACAGTCAAGCAAACATTGAAAAAAGGTGCAAAGGTTGTTTTGAAAGTAGCCGCCGCACCAGTACGCAATGCATTTTTGGCCCTGGTTGCGCTGAATTTTGGCGGCCTGGCAAATAAACTTCAAAAAGGTTGGCAAAAGGCACCAACGAAAATTGAACATTTTTGGGAAGGTGCCGGCGGAAAAATGCAAGCATTAAAAAATGCATTTGATAAAGGAAGTAAGAAAAAAAGAATTTTCGGAAACGAAACAATTGGTGCCGCACCGGCCGCCGCAACCGCCGCCGCCGCCGCACCATTACTTGTAAAAGTGGCCGATATTTTAAAAAGTATTGGAATTGAACCGGCGGAACTGGTACAACTTGGCAAAGATGCTTTAAACCAAAAGGCCCAGGAATTGGCAAAAAAGGCATTGGAACCCAAGGCCGCAAAAGAGGCCGAAAATATTGATATTTCCGACCAGGTATTTGAAGAAACAACACCGGCAACAACAACAACAACCGGAAAACCAAATTTTTTACCCTTAATACTTGGCGGTGCCGCCGTTTTGTATTTTGTAACAAAAAAGTAACATGACTGCAAAACAAAGACAAGCCAGGGCAAAATTCAAAGCCGTTGTAAAAGAGGCCGCAAAACTTCGCAATAAAAATCCGAAGTTAACCCAGGCCCAGGCCGTAAAACAAGCATTTGCCATTTCCTATTCAAAAGAAAGAAAAGGTGAAAAACTTGGTGCCGTGAAAAAGAAAAGTGCAACAAAGGTTAAAGCAACTAAAAGAAAAGGAACTGAAATGCACACGGACACAAAAAGCCACAATGTGAATATTCGTGTTGTTAGTGGTATTATTCCAAATCAAAAAGAAGAATTGGAAAAATACATTCGTGTATATGGTAGATTAATGGCCGAAAAATTAGCGGCAAAAACAATGCAAGAAAAAAAGGTTATTAATAGAGCATTAAAAATTACAAAATCAATTATTTTATCATTAAAAAAATAATGTATAAAATATTGCCATACACCAAAAGAAAAGCCAGGCAATTGAATGTAATTGTTAGGCCCAGTACCAGGAAAGGCAAAAAAATTGATGTGTTTGATAAAAATGGATATTATTTGACAAGTGTTGGTGCCAGTGGTTATTTAGATTATCCGAATTATTTAAAATTATTCGGTTCCCAAATAGCTAACAAACGGCGAAGGTTGTATAAGATAAGACATGCGAAAGATAGGATTGTAAAAAATTCGCCTGGATGGTTCGCCAATAACTTGTTGTGGTAAATGGATGTATTAACTTGAAATAAAAAAAAACAGATGGCAAGAAAAAGAAAGAGTGCGCGCCGCCGTAGAAGTGGCCGCCGAATGGGTGCGGTAGGAAAAGCAAATATTACCGCGGCCCTTGGAATTATCGCCGGTGCCGTAATTGGCAAGAAAGTGGCGGCAATGCTACCAATTGGTGATGACCGTATTAAAAATGCGGCAGTAACTGCAATTGGATTTGTATTCCCCACAATCGTGAAAGGTGACATTGGAAAATCATTGGGAAATGGAATGATTGCCGCCGGTGGTGCCGGATTAATTGGCAACCTGGTTCCCGCACTTGGTGCAATGGACACAATGGAATTCCCGGTTACCGTTGGTGAAATTCCCGATGGCATTTCAGTTATTTCCGGTGATAACGATGTTATGGCCGGTGATGATTTGAGTGTATTGGCCGGAATGGATGAAGATGATGAATAATTGCATAACACTTGCATTCACCTTTATTTTAAAAAAAAGCCGGGGACAGGGCAACGAACTGAACAACAAAAAACATGGCATCAACAGTAGGTAGCCGCCTCGCCTTTGAAAAGGCAAAAGAGGGCATTCAGCGCGCCGGCTTTTCATTAGGTCAAGCCGTACTTTCACAAAGTTATTTGCGCCTTGAAGTATCCCTTTCAACAAGCATCACGAATTATCAATTTCCAGTATTGGTTAACGATGTTAGCGCAAGCGCAACCGCCGCAACCAACCTTGAACAAAGATTGAATTTGCAAGATGCATTTTATGTTTCTCAAATTGGACTTTTCTTCGGTGTTCCAAGTTCAAGCACCGCAACAAATTTCCAGTTGTGTACTTATCCAAACACAACCGTATTCAGTGCCTCAAACACCGCGACCAGTTTATTCAACTGGTATAACAGTTCACTTTCTTTGACTGTTAACAACCGACAAATTGTGCCTGCTTACGATTTGTATCGTCATTATTCAGTACCGCAACAACAAACAACCGCGGATGCTGATTATACAAGTTCCGGTATTGATTACCGCGACCAACAAGATGGTGGAACAAGTGGATTTTATCCAATTGAGCCAGGTTGGGTGTTAGTAGGTTCCAAACAAAATACATTGCAAGTTCAACTTGCAAGTGCAATGGCCGCCGTTGAGTCAAACAGCCGTGCCATTCTAATTTTGCGTGGACACTTGGCCCAAAACGTTACACCAGTTCGTTAATACTGGTAAAAAAACAAAGGGCCGGTCACGGCCGGCCCTTATTTTTAAAAAAAGTAAATTTTATTAAAATGGCATTTAAAGCCGCTAAATACGAACTGGTTGAATTACTGGTTCCAGGAGTAGCCGTAACCGGTCAAACAAACACACAATGGAGTTTTCCGGACTTACCAAAACTTCGTTACACTTCATTACTTGCAATGGAAACATTTGGTGTTGATTTGATGACAGTAAGCCCAAATAATGTTGCCGCACCAACCGCCGCAATATTGCAAAAAAGTTATTTGGTACTATATGCCAATGAAAGGCAAGATTTGTACCGTATTCCTTTGATTAGTTTAGTTCGTACACAAGCAACAACCGGTGCAAGTACACCTTTTGTGCGCGCATTGTATGAATTCCAAGGTCAAAAAGTAACATGGGATAAGTCATTTGTATCAATAGCAAGCGCACCGGCAAACACAACAAATTTTTCATTCATTTTTGGTGTTTACTATATTTAATTAATCAACATGGCCGCCGTACCTACTTTGAGAAGTATTAATCAAGTCATGAACTGGTATAATGACCAGGAACAAGCCGCATGGGAACTTTGCCGATTTCAACCGGCATTAAAGTACCGGCAAGGCATGTACCATGGAAAAAGTAAGGAAGAAGGTGCCGAAAGATTGGCCGTTGCGCTCAATTTTATTCCGCAAGATGATTTTGAAAATTATCATTTAACGGTTGGTAACATAAAAGGTACCAAAGAAAAAAAGTTGGAAGATACCGTTGGAATGTATTTTGTTGCAAACGAAAAGCCGGCGCACATGATGGGCATGATGCCGAGCCAATATGTTGGAAGAAATGACCGTGACACCGAAATATTGAATGAATTAAGGGCCATCCGTGCCGAAAGGTTAGCCGAATTGGAAGATGAAGAAGAAGAAGAAAAGGCAACACCATCAAGCATTTTGGCCGGTATGTTACAACAACCACAAGTGCAACAAATGTTAATTGGAATTTTGGGAAATTTAGCCGGAAACTTTATGAAACCAAGAGTGCAACACATAAGCGGAACACATACCGCCGAAGATTTGCAAAGAATTATTGAAACATTATTTGCAAAAGGGGTTACACCGGATGACTTGGCAAAACTTGCTGAAATGCCCGAAAGTCAAATTACATTTTTGTTGTCAATGCTTCGTAAATAATGGCAAAAGGAATAAAAATATCAACAACCGATGTTTTATTAATCGGTGGCGGCTTACTGGCATTCACGGCCATTAAGCGGTTATTGATTGCCGGTGGTATTGCCGCCGGGCCTGGCACAAAAAGTGCAAGCCAAGAAATTACGAACCCAATTAGTTATTGGAAACCGGCTTATTACAAAAGATATGGCGGAACATTAATTACCAGGGCAACGGCTGAAAATTATGCCCGGCGCATTCACAATGCATTTGGAATATTCCAGGATGATTTTAACGCGATTGTGGGAGTTTTTTCACAACTGAAAGCAAAAACACAAGTAAGTTTTTTATCCGATGTATTTACACAAATATACGGTGAAGATTTGCTTACATTTTTGACAAATGGCGGTGGCATTTTGCCGTGGGATGGATTAAGTGATAAGCAATTGGAAACATTGCTTTCATTTACAAACAAATTAAAAAACAAGTGATGAAAAAGAATTTATTACCAATTTTATTAATTGGCGGTGCCGCACTGGCATTTATGTATTTCCGCCGCCGGCCTCGTGTAACCGTAACGGCTGATGTGCCGATAAAACAAACCGCCGAGGAATTTGAAGGTGAATTTGCTGAAACAGTCAAGCCAGGGCCGACATTATTGGATAAGGCAACCGATGTTGTAAAAAACATTTTTGGCAAGGATGCAAGACAAAAAGCGGCCAAGCAAGCGCAAAAAACGGCCGTAAAAAGGGCCGCGCAAAAAGGAATAAGCAAAAAGAAAGCCAAGACCGTAACCAAACAATTATCAACATTTTCATTCCCCAGGATTGGCGGTGATGAAGTAATGTTTTAAAAATATAATATGAAAAGAAATTGGATTTACATTGCCGCCGGTGTGTATCTTGTTTGGTATTTAATGCGCAAGAAAAAGACCGGCCCGAATGCACCAAGTGTGCAAAATGCATCCAGTACGGCCAGGCAAATGGTTGCTGATGTAGTTGACCAAACCACATTTTTACCCGATACAACAACCGATGCGGACAGATACGCAAAGGATAAAAGTAAATGTTTATGAATTGTCAAAAATACATTACTGAAACAAAGATTTTTTCCAGTAGTTCACAAACTGATACAAATTGTAACAGTGTGATTTTCGTGAATACCGGTACCAGTAATGTTACCATTGATGGTTTCACTCTTACACCAAACCAATCATGGAATATTACCGGTAATAAAGATGAAATATTGGTAAAGGTCTATTCATTTAACTTTTCGGGTACCGGAGTTAATCAATTGACCGCATTATTCAAAAGATATATCGGATAATAAATGTTTGTAGATTTTAACATACTTAATCAACTTGGTTCCCCCAGTATTAACAGTAATACATTTGCTAACCGGCCCAGTGCCGGACAAGTGGGCCGACTCTTTGTTAGTACCGATACTTTTGAAATTTATCGTGACACGGGAACCGGTTGGGATTTAATTGGCGGCCCTGGTTCCAGTACCGTTACCGGTAGTGGTGCCGCCGGCCAGGTTACTTATTGGACTGGTTCCAATAGTGTAAGTGGCGAAAATAACTTATGGTGGGATGCCGCGGCAAATCATTTAGGAATTAATACAATAACACCAGGTGCCGCACTTGACATACATAGCGGCGCCGATGTTGGTATGCAATTAAATGGTACCGGTGCAACACCAAATATTTATATTGATTTTTTACAAACCGGAACCAGTCAATACCGGTTAGGTTACACCGATGGAGCAATTGATGATAGAAGATTCTCAATTTATGATGTTACCGGTGCAAAAGAGGTACTTACAATTGACAAGCAAAGCCGATTTGTTGGAATAAATTATCAATATAGTTCACTTGCCGACCAACCGGCATACACACTTGATGTAAGTGGTTCAGGTAGGTTTACGGATAGTGCTTTTTTTGCAACTAATAATGTTGCAAGTGTTGGAATAAATACAACAACTTCAAGTGGTAAATTACACATAGTAAGTGAAACTGATGGCGTACAAAATATGACTTTAACAAGATATGGGGGTGTTGGTTATGGCCCACATATGGTTGCAAATGCTTATAGAGGTACATTACTTTCGCCAACAGCACTTCAAACAAATGACCAACCGTTTAAAATAACCGCCAATGGATATAATGGAACAACAAATTTGACTGGTGGTTTACTTAAATTTGTTGCGGCTGAAAATTATACTGTTAGTGCATGTGGAACAAATTTGGAAATACTATTAGCAAGTATTGGCGCAACGGCTGAAACAACAAAATTAGTATTAACTGCAAATGGTATTTTATCAATAAACAATGGTAGTCCTTCTTCTTGGAACAATACAAGTAGTGCAATACAAGTAGGTGCATTAAGTTCTCTTGCAAATTTAGGTGGCATTGATACAAGTTTATTGAATAATGCTTATTACAATGGTACAAATTACATTTATATTCAATCACAAGAGGCATCACATTATTTAATCAATAGGAATACACATAAATGGTATAATGCGCCAGCAGGAACCGCAGGTAGTGCAATAACATTCACACAAAGAGCAAGTATTGAAGCAAGCGGAAATTTATTAGTTGGTACTTCAACTGAAACCGCAAATGCCGGAGTTATACAAATAAGCAATGGATTAACATTTCCGGCAACACAAGTAGATGTTAGTAATTCTAATACATTAGATGATTATGAACAAGGAACTTTTACACCAGTAATTACCGGTACAACTACTGCCGGAACGGCTACTTATACAGATCAAAATGGTAGATACACAAAAATTGGCAATGTAGTATATTTTAGAATTGACTGTATATGGAGTGGACATACTGGAACTGGAAATTTAACTATAACGGGTTTTCCTTTTAATGTTGCGCAACAATATATGTGTGTTGGTGTTGTTAGATTTGACCAGGCAATAACTGCATTATATTATTTAGGTGGACACTATATTTTTAGTGCAACATTTTATTTGCAACAAATGCCAGTTGGCGGCGGCGGCCCATTAGATGTGCCAATAACGGCAAGTGGTGATATTAGAATTAGTGGATTTTACATTGTATAAAAAAAAATATATGGCTTTAACTGAAATTATTTTTGTTAGTCAATTTAATGTATTACCGGATAAAAGTATTGCGGTACAAAAAACAACACAAGTATTAAAAGATAATGAGGTTTTATCTGAAAGTTATTGGCGATGTGTGTTAAGCCCACATGATGAACAAACGCAAAATGTTTTGGGTGATTATCCCTATTACTATAATTTAGCACAAGACGCTTGGAAAGATATACCAGTACAATAAATAAAAATTTATCAAAATACAAATCATGGACAAATTAACGGAACTCAAAGCGCAAGCCTATGACCTTTTAGCAAACATTGAATGGTTGCAAACAAAACTTCGCGAATGCAACCAGGCAATTGCCGAAGAAACAAAAAAGAAAAGTGATGGACAACCAGTTATTGACAATAATAATTAGTGCCATTTTTAGTGCCGGTACCACTTGGGGTGTACTTAATAACCGTGTAAAGGCATTGGAAAAGCAAATGGAAAAGCATGATGAACATGGTGACCGGCTTACCAGGTTGGAAACCAAATTGGATATTATTGTTGCTCATTTAATGGATAAACAGTGAAAACACAATTTGTAAGAATTGCTGATGTTGTTTTTTTTGGCCCTTTTATGCTATATGCGGCATCCAGGCCAAAAATTAACAAAACACAAAAAGTAATACTTGCAACAATTGGTATTGGAACAATTATTTACAATGCAATAAATTATTTAAAATATGAAAATCAAAAAACCGCGTAACTGGAAAACAACTTTTTTTGGATTTACCACAATTTTAAGTGGACTGGCACTAATTTTAAAAGGTCACACAATTGAGGGAATTACCGCAATTACAACCGGCCTTGGCCTTGGTGTTGCCAAGGATTATGATAAGACCGGCATTTAATGAATGCAAAAGGCAAAAAACTATATTATTACACTGGCCATCGTTGGCCTTTTACTAA
>Ga0209990_10003210_pt1 | contig 12107 bp, 10 predicted proteins | sample NOAtaG_6_FD_187304 | JGI IMG/M metagenome (GOLD analysis project Ga0209990, IMG submission 187304) | Freshwater lake microbial communities from Lake Erie, under a cyanobacterial bloom - NOAA_Erie_Diel5S_2200h metaG (SPAdes) (version 2) | ecosystem: Environmental > Aquatic > Freshwater > Lake ...
GGACATGGGGCCGCATCGAAATACTGTGCATATACACAGTACCTCGGTGCGACTGTTTCCGACGGGGAGGTTGACCGAAGAGATGCCGGGAAGCTGCCCGTCGTCACCGTCAGCTCCTGGCCGACTGCCGCCATTGAACAGCGGCGGACAAACGCCCGCAACCGCTGCAATGCCACCATTCAGCCGAGCGCCGCAACGGGTTGAAGCCGTCACAACAACGCGGCTGCTTGCGCGTAGCTCGAATGGTTTCTTCACTATGAGGCATACCAGAGGCGTGCCGTCGCTCCCCCTGCCCCGAGCCTTAGCCGATCAAATGACACGCCGCCCACCTCCCCCCCGCAACCTCCCGCAGCACAGCACCGGCACCTCCACCGAACACCTCGCCATCGCGTGCGGGCAGCGCGGGTGGAAGTGGCAGCCGGAGGGCGGGTTCAGCGGAGACGGGATCTCGCCGCGGATCGGCACGTAGGTGCGCCGCTTGCGGTCCAGCCGCGGCACCTCGGCCAGCAGCGCCTGCGCGTACGGGTGGGCGGGTGCGGCAAACAGCTCGCGCGTGGGCGCCGTCTCCACCACGCGGCCCAGGTACATGACCACCACGCGGTGCGACAGGTGGCGCACCACGCCGAGGTCGTGGCTGATGAACAGATACGTCAGACCGAGCTGCTCGCGCAGGTCCATGAACAGGTTGAGCACCTGCGCCTGGATCGACACGTCGAGTGCTGCCACCGCCTCGTCGCAGATCAGGAACTCGGGCTTGACCGCCAGCGCGCGGGCGATGCCGATGCGGGCGCGCTGCCCGCCCGAGAACTGGTGCGGATAGCGGCGCGCGTAGCTCGGGTCCAGTCCCACGCGCTGCAGCAGGTCGGCCACGTAGGCGTCCACGCCGGCGGCATCGATCAGGCCGTGCACCTGCGGCGCCTCGCCGACGATGTCGCGGATGCGCATGCGCGGGTTCAGCGAGGCGAACGGGTCCTGGAAGATCATCTGCACCGCCGGCCGGCCGGCCCGCTGCAAGGCCTGGCCGCGATAGCGCACCACGCCGTCGGTGGGCTCGTACAGCCCGCAGCCGATGCGGCCGAGCGTGGACTTGCCGCAGCCCGACTCGCCCACCAGCCCGACCACCTCGCCCTCGCGCACGGCCAGGCTCACGCGGTCGACCGCATGCACCGTGGACTCGCGCACGTCCGCACCGAGCCGCGCGGCCAGCCGCTCGACGAAATCGAGCCGGCGCGTGAAGCGCTTGCTCACGCCGTCGAACTCGAGCAGCACGGCCGCGTCCGGCGCGCTGGCGTCGCGCGGCCGGCTTGCGGACTCAGCCGTCGAACCGCCGGCGACGCTCATGCAATCTGCTCCGCCAGGGGATGCACGCAGCGCACGGAGCGGCCGCCGGCGGCGCGCAGGTCGGGCATCTGCGCGCAGGCGGCGTCGGCACGGTCGCAGCGCTCGCGGAACGCGCAGCCGGGCGCGAGCTTGAGCAAGGACGGCGTCATGCCCGGGATCTGCCGCAGCCGCCGCGCCTGCGTGCCGTCGGCCGCCACGTTGTTGGCGGGCACCGAGTCGAGCAGGCCGCGCGTGTAGGGGTGGCGCGGCGCATCCAGCACCGCCGCCACCGGGCCCTCTTCCACGATGCGGCCGGCGTACATCACCGCCACGCGGTCGGCCAGGCCGGCGATCACCGCCAGGTCGTGCGTGATCCAGATCAGCGCGCTGCCGGCCTCGCGCACCAGCTTCTGCATCTCGTACAGGATCTGCCCCTGCACCGTGACGTCGAGTGCCGTGGTCGGCTCGTCGGCGATGACCAGATCGGGCCGGTTGAGCAGCGCAATCGCGATCGCCACCCGCTGGCGCATGCCGCCGGAGAACTGGTGCGGGTACTGCGGCAGGCGCGCCGCCGGCTCGGCAATGCCGACCCGGCCGAGCGACTCGATGGCCCGCTCGCGCGCCACGACGCGGCCGACGCGCTCGTGCGCCAGCACCGTCTCGACCATCTGCGTCTCGATCGACAGGACCGGGTTGAGCGTCATCATCGGGTCCTGGAAGATCATGGCGATGCGCTTGCCGCGCAGGCGGCGCAGCGTGTTCTCCGGCTGGCCGACCAGCTCCTGCCCGTCGAACTTCACGCTGCCGCCGCTGATGCGGCCAGGCGGGTCGATCAGGCCGAGGATGGAAAAACCCGTCACGCTCTTGCCCGAGCCCGACTCGCCCACCAGCCCGAGCACCTGGCCGCGCGCCAGGGCGAACGACACGCCCTGCACCGCGCGCAGCACGCCGTCGCGCGTGGCGAACTCGGTCTGCAGGTCATCGACCACCAGCAGCGTCATCTGGCCAGCCGCGGATTGAGGACGTCGCGCAACTGGTCGCCGACGAGGTTGATCGACAGGATGGTGAGGAGTAGCGCCACGCCCGGATACACGCTGATCCAGTACTTGCCGCTGAGCAGGTACTCGTAGCCGTTGGCGATCAGCAGGCCCAGCGAGGGCTCGGTGGTGGGCAGGCCGAGGCCGAGGAAGCTCAGCGTGGCCTCCAGCGCGATGGCATGCGCCACCTGCACCGTCCCCACCACGATCAGCGGCGGCAGCGCGTTGGGCAGCAAATGGCGCAGCACGATGCGCACCGGCGACAGCTTCAGCCCCCGCGCCGCCTCGATGTACTCCTTGTTGCGCTCCACCAGCGCGGCGCTGCGCGCGGTGCGGGCGTAGTAGGCCCACTGCACCGCCACCAGCGCGATGATGATCTTGTCCACGCCCTTGCCGAGCACCGCCAGCAGGATCAGCGCCACCAGGATCGCCGGAAAGCCGAGCTGGATGTCGACGATGCGCATCAGCACCGCCTCGAAGCGCCCGCCGACGTAGGCCGCCAGCACGCCCAGCACGGCACCCAGCGTGAGCGCAATCACGCCGCTGGCCACGCCCACGTAAAGCGACACCCGCAGGCCGTAGAAGATGGCCGACAGCATGTCGCGCCCCTGGCCGTCGGTGCCCAGCAGGTAGGTCATGCCGCCGCCGGCGGCCGGCTCGCCCGGCGGCAGGCGCGCGTCCATCAGGTCGAGCTTGCCAAGGTCGTAGGGGTTCTGCGGCGAGATCACCGGCGCCAGCAGCGCCACCAGCACCACCGCCACCAGCATGGCCAGACCGACGAGCGCCAGCCGGCTCTCGGCAAACTGCGCGCAGAAGCGGCGCAGCGGCGACTCGACCGGAACGGCAGCTCCGCTCACCGATGCTCCGCCAGCCGCACCCGCGGGTCGAGCGCCGAGTAGGCCAGATCGACCACCAGGTTGATGAGGATGAACATGAACACGATCATCATCAGGTAGGCGACCACCACCGGCCGGTCGAGCTGGAAGATCGAATCGATGACCAGCTTGCCCATGCCGGGCCAGGCGAAGATCGTCTCCGTCACCACCGCGAAGGCGATCACCGAGCCCAGCTCCAGGCCGATCACCGTGATGAGCGGGATCAGGATGTTCTTCAGCAGGTGCACGCCGATCACCCGGTGCCGCGGCAGGCCCTTGGCGCGCGCGAACTTGATGTAGTCGAGCAGGCTCTGCTCGCGCACCTGCGCACGCGTCAGGCGGATGATGAGGCTGAGCTTGAACAGCGCCAGGTTCAGCGCCGGCAGCAGCGCGTACTTCAGGCCCTCCCAGTGCAGGATCGAGATCTGCAGCCCGAGCACCTCCTGGGTCGGCCCGCGGCCGGTGGACGGCAGCCAGCCGAGCTGTACCGCAAACACCAGGATCAGCAGAAGGCCGACCCAGAACGTGGGCAGCGAGAAGCCGACGATCGAGGCGGCCATGATGGTCTTGGCAGGCCAGGAATTCGGCCGCAGCCCCGCGTACAGGCCCAGCGGCACGCCGAGGGCCACCGCCATGACCATCGCCAGGAAGGCCAGCTCCAGGGTGGCCGGCATGCGCTCGAGGATCACCTCCATCGCCGGCCGGCCGAACACGAAGCTCGTGCCCAGCTCGCCGGTGACCGCACCCTTCAAGAAGACCCAATACTGCTCGATGATGGGTTTGTCGAGCCCGAGCGCGGCGCGGGCGCGCGCCTTCTCCACCTCGTCGGCCACCGGGTTGACCAGGATCTCGACCGGGTCGCCGATGACGTACAGCCCGAAGAAGACGAGCAGCGAGGTCGCCGCCAGCACCAGCAGGGTCTGCATCAGGCGGCGGAGGATGAAGACGGTCATCGGCGGTTTGCTGCGGGCGGACGCAGGCCATCAGCCCGCCCCGTCACCGGCGGCGCTGGCTGGGCGTGGCGGCTACTTCCCGGGCCTGACTTCGAACGCGTAGGTGTACTGGTCCGCGCGGCCCGTGTAGGCCAGCCCGCGGCGCAAGCCCCAGCTCGACACCTCGTAGTGCACCGGGATGATGGCCTGCAGCTCGCCGATCGCCTTGTCGCTCGCGGCGGCCAGCATGAGGTTGCGCTTGCCGTCGTCGATGTGCGTCATGGCGGTCAGGATGATGGCGTCCAGACCCGGATCGGAGAAGCGGCCGCGGTTGGCCTGGCCCATGCCGGTCTGCGCGTTGAAGCTGCCGATCAGCGCGCGCAGCGGCGAGCTGGTCTCGCCGGTCTCCGCGCCCCAGCCGGCCAGGAAGAAGCTGAACTCCAGCTTGCCGGCGCGCGAGAAGAACACCGTGCTCGGCATCGCCTCCAGCCGGGTCTCGATGCCGGCGCGGTTGAGCATGCCGGTGATGGCCTGCGCGGTCTTCTCGTCGTTGATGTAGCGGTTGTTGGGCGCGTGCAGCGTGACGGCGAAACCGTTGGGGTAGCCCGCCTCGGCGAGCAGCTTGCGCGCGGCCTCCAGGTCCTGCCGGGGCGGCGTCAGCCGCTTGCTGGTGCCCGGGAAGAACTCGGGCAGCAACTGGCCGGCCGGCTGCGCCTGCTTTTCCATGATGCGATCGGCAATGGCAAAGCGGTCGATCGCCAGCGACACGGCCTTTCTCACGCGCACGTCGCGGAACGGGTTGCGGTCGAGCGGCTTGCCGTCCTTGCCGGTGACGAAGGGCGAGACGTTGCGGTCCGAGTCCATGTGCAGGTAGATGAGGCGGTTGCTGACCGCGCTCGCGACCGCCACCTTCGGGTCCTTTTCCAGCCGCGCAATGTCGGCGGTGGGCACCGCCTCGATCATCTGCACGTCGCCGGCCAGCAGGGCCGCCACCCGCGCCGGACCGTTGGGGATCATGCGCAGCCGCACGGTCTTCCAGTGCGGCTTGGCCCCCCAGTAGGCGTCGTTGCGCTCCAGCACCACGCGGTCGCCGGCGACATACTCCTTGAACTTGTACGGGCCGGTGCCCACCATCAGCTTGCCGCTGTTGAACTCCTCCGTCTTGGCCCCGGCGGCCAGCCTGGCCGGAACGATGCGCACCGCCACCAGGTCATTGGGCAGCAGCGGATGCGGCCGCACGGTCTTGATGCGCAGCGTCAGCGGGTTGGGCGCGGTCACGCTCTCGATCGGCCGCGTGTAGGTGGCAAAGCTCGCCGGCGAGTTGGGCACGGTCGGAATGCGCTTGATCGACTCGATCACGTCGGCCGCGGTGAAGTCCGAGCCGTCGTGCCACTTGACGCCCTTGCGCAACCTGAACTCCCAGGTCAGCTCGTCCAGCGCCTTCCACGATTCGGCCAGCCCGGGCCGGAGCTGCTCCTTGGCGTCCTTGGTGACCAGCTTCTCGAACACGTGATCGGCCACGTTGTTGTTGGGCGTGAGGTTGTGAAAGTGCGGGTCGAGCGAAGTGACCGGGGTGGACAGGCCGACCACCAGCTCCTGCGCGGCCGCGGGCGCCGCCGGTGACAGGGCCAGCGTGAGCGCCAGCGCAGCGGCCGTCAGCCAGCCCGGCAGGACGTTGCTAGGTTTCATGTGGGTTCTCCTCCTCCGACAATTGAGCGCGGCAAGAATAAACGCGTGATTTCGCGGGGCCGTCCGGCCGCCTTCAGTGCAGCCGCCGCCGGCCCCACCGGCGCGCCGTCCGCGATTGTGCGGGGTGGCCGCGTCCCAGGCGTTGCGAATTTCACAAGACCCGTTGCGTCGGGCGCAGCGCGCCCGACAGCGCAGCGCAGCATTCCCGCGGGAAAGCGCCGCCGCTCACCCTCTCAGACCGACGCGGCGCGCAGCGCACGCCAGACGGCCTCGACCTGCGGGTTCGCGTTGCTGCGGCGCCGGTACAGGCGGATCTCGAAGTGCGCCTCGCAGCGGGCCGCCAGCGCCGGCGGCGCCGCCAGGACCAGCCGGCCGTCGGCAAGCGGCGGTTCGCACAGGCGGCGCGGCAGCCACGCAACGCCCAGGCCGCGCAGCGCCAGTTCGGCCAGCGCCTCCGAGAAGTCGGCCTCGAACACCGGCTGCAGGTGCAGCCCCTGCGCATCGATCAACTGCCCGACCACCCGGCCCTGGCGCGTGTTCTCCGCCACGCGCAGCCAGTGCACGGGCGCGCTGGCAAGCCCCGGCAGCGCATGGCGCGGCGCGCCACCGGCCAGCGGCACCGACACCGGCAGCAGGCACTCGCGGCCCACGCTCAGGTACTCGAACTCGCCCCCGTCGAGCAGCAGCGGGATCCCCTCGTTCCAGTACGACAGCAAGAAGTCGACACCGCCCTCGACCAGCATCAGCGTGCCGTCGGGCATCGCCGTCGTGAGCACGCGCGCCCGCAGGTCCGGCACCCGCGACTTGAGCCGCTCGAACCACGGCGGCAGGAAGTTCAGCGCCAGCGACCGCCCGGTGACCAGCGTGACGCCGAGCGAGGCGGCAGCCTGACCGCGCAGCAGCTCGCGCACGTCGGTCAGCGCGCGCAGTGCCGCCTCGGCCGCATCGCGAAACAGCACGCCCTGCGCGGTCAGCGCCACCGGGAACTCGCTGCGGTCGATCAGCGGCACGCCGACCCACGCCTCGATGGCCTTGATGCGGCGGCCAAAGGCCGCCTGCGACACATGCCGCGCAGCGGCGGCGCGCGCAAAACTGCGCGAGGCCGCCAGCAGCAGGAAGTCCTCGAGCCAGCGCACGTCCATGAGGCCACCTTAGCAGCCGGCGCCGGCCGGCCCCGCTACCAGACCAGCGACAACACGCCCAGCACGATGAACAGGCCGGCGGCGATCCAGCGCATGACCTTCATGTTGACCTTCTGCGCCAGCCGCTCGCCGAGCCAGACCGCCGGCGCATTGGCCACCAGCATGCCGAGCGTGGTGCCCACCACCACCGCCGCCAGCGGCTCGTAGCGCGCCGCCAGCGCCACGGTGGCAAGCTGGGTCTTGTCGCCCATTTCCACCAGAAAGAACACCACCACCGTGGTCACGAACACGCTGCGCGCGGTGTAGGTGCGCGTTTCCTCCAGCTTGTCGGGCACCAGCGCCCACACGCCGAAGACGAAGAACGCCCCGGCCACGATCCAGCGCAGCGTCTGCTCGCTCACCAGCGAGGCCAGCCAGGCGCCCACGCTGCCGGCGAGGAAGTGGTTGGCCAGCGTGGCGACGAAGATGCCGGCGATGATCGGCCAGGGCTTCTTGAAGCGGCCCGCCAGCACGAAGGACAGGAGCTGGGTCTTGTCGCCCATTTCGGCGAGCGCGACCAGCACCGTGGACAGGATCAGGGCTTCCATGGCGGACGGTGCCGCGCCGATGCGGGGCGCAGGCGGCGGTTGAATCGGCGCGCAGCATAGCCGCGCGTCGGCGCGCGGCGCCCTGCGGCGTCCGCGCGAGGGACGCTGAGGCCATGCGGGGGCCACACTGAGGCCATGCGCGGGCCGTGCGTGGGCCATGCGGGGCCATGCTTGGGCTATGCGTGGGCCATGCGTGGGCCATGCGTGGGCCATGCGCGCGCCATTCGCAGGCCGGGGCAGGCCCAGCGGGCGCGGCAGGTGCGCAGGCGCCGCCGGCAAGGCACACTGGCGGCATCCGGGCCCGGCCGCAACCCGGCCGCCCGCGCCGGACAGAAAGGGCAAGACGCGCCGTGCAATTGCACCACCCACCCCGCGCGCTGGTGTTTGGCGCCAGCGGCTACATCGGCACCCACCTGGTCCCGCACCTGCAGGCGGCCGGCTGGCAGGTGCGCGCCGCCGCGCGCAGCCTCAAGGTGCTGCAGGCGCGCCACTGGAGCGACGTGGAGCTGGCGCAGGCCGACGCGCTGCAGCCGCGCACGCTGGCCGCCGCGCTGGCCGGCATCGACGTGGCCTTCTACCTCGTGCACTCGATGGCGGCGGGCGAGCGCTTTGGCGCGCTCGACATCAAGGCCGCGCAGCACTTTGCCGAGGCGGCAGCCGCCGCCCAGGTCAAGCGCATCGTCTACCTCGGCGGGCTGATGCCGGCCAACGCCGACTCCGAGCACCTGCGGTCGCGCGCGCAAACCGGCGACACGCTGCGCGCCGGCCCGGTGCCGGTCACCGAGGTGCGCGCCGGCATCATCGTCGGGCCGGGCTCGGCCGCCTACGAGGTGATCCGCGACCTCGTCAACCACCTGCCCATGATGCTCACGCCCAAGTGGGTCTACTCGAAGTCGAGCCCGATCGCGCTGGCCAACGTGCTGGTGTACCTGGAGCAGGCGGCGCGGCTGGACGCGGCGGCCGGCCGCATCTACGACGCCGCCGGCCCCGAGACCCTCAGCTACGCCGACCTCATGAAGCAGTACGGTGAAGTGGTGGGCAAGAAACCGCTGATCATCCCGGTGCCGGTGCTCACGCCCAAGCTGTCGAGCTACTGGCTGGCGCTGGTCACCTCGGTGCCCGCGTCGATCGGCGCCGCGCTGATCGGCGGGCTCAAGCACGACATCCCGGCCGACGGCCGCGCGCTGCAGGCGCTGGTGCCGCAACCGCTGCTGACCTTCAAGCAGTCGGTCGAGCTGGCGCTGCAGTCCGAGCGCCAGCACACCGTGGCGGCGCGCTGGACCGAGGGCGCCTTCGGCATCCGCGGCCGCCACGAGCACGCCTTTTACGCCAAGAAGGCCAGCGGCAGCACGCTCGCCAGGGCCACGCCGGCGCAGATCTGGCCGATCGTCTGCTCGCTGGGCGGCGACACCGGCTACTTCTACGGCGCACCGCTTTGGCAGTTGCGCGCCTGGATGGACTGGGCGGTCGGCGGCCCCGGCCTGTCCAAGGGCCGGCGCCACCCGACCGAGCTGCGCATCGGCGACCGCATCGACTACTGGACCGTGCTCGGGCTGGAGGAGGAGCGGCGCCTGACGCTGAACTTCGGCATGAAGGCGCCGGGCGCCGGCGTGCTGGAGATCGAACTGGAGCCGGTGGACGCGCAGCACACGCGTATCACCATCACCGCCTACTGGCACCCGGCGGGGGTGTGGGGCCTGTCGTACTGGTACGCGCTGGTGCCGGCGCACCTGTTCATCTTCGACGGCATGTGCAAGGAAATCGCCAAGCGGGCGACGCAAAGGGCGCGCGCCGAGGCCGCGCCCGGCGGCGGCGTGGCGGCGTGATCGCCGGCCGTGCGTCGGCAGACGCAGGCGCCCACGGTATCGGCCAGTGGCCCGGCAACCGGGCCGCAAGCGGCCCTGGTTGGCCGCCCGGGAATGCAATGGAAGAACCGGTCTTCCGTCGTACCGTTGCCACCGGGCCGCGGCGCAGCGCCGCAGCGCCGCAGCGCCGTGGCCGGCTGCGGTCGGGCCGGCTGCGGTCGGGCCGCGTGCCGGCGTGCGTGGTCAGCGCGCCGTTGCCGCGGCGATGGCGCCGGCGGCGGTTGTTGGTCGCGCGGCAGGAAACCGTGCGGCGAGACTGGCGCGCAGGGCATCGCCGAGCGGCGTTATGGGAACCTCGCCAATGCGCTCGAACAGGGTCCGTTCGTCCAGGTCGTGCGGCACGCGCCACAGGTGCGACAACTGCGCCCGCGCGCGCCACCCCGGATGCACCAGGCCGCCTGCGCGCAGCAGGGTCCACGACATGCGCTGGCGCCGCAGCGGCGGTCCGGACCACAGGCCCAGCTCGAGTGCGGCGGTGTCGAGCGCGGTCAGCCATTGCGCACCGGTCAGCGACAGGCCGCGGAACATGAACCGCTCGCAAGCCGCGTGGCTGGGCGCCGCGGCGAGCGCCACCAGCGTGGCCGCCAGATCGGGCAAGTAGGCCCAGGCGTGCGGCACGTCCAGCGGGCCCGGGTAGGTCCATCGGCCCTCGGGCAGCGCCGCGGCGATCACCCGGTCGAGCCAGCCGCCGCAGCCGGCGCCGAAGTACTGCCCCGAGGTCAGGATGGTCGCGCTGACGTCCCCGCGCGAGCAGCGCCGCGCGACGGCCTGCTCCATCGCGAGTCGCACCTCCCCCAGGGGCGTCGACGGCCGGCACGGGGTCGATGGCGACAGCCGCTCCGGCATGGCCGCACCGTAGGCCTGCACGTCGCCCGGCAGCAGCAGCCGCGCTTGCAGCCGCTGCGCCACCGCCAGGCCCGCCAGCAGCAGCGGCACCGCTTCGTCGCGCCAGCGCTGCAGACGGGGGTTCAGCGCGTGCAGCACCACGCGCGCCCCGTGCGCCTGCGCGGCCAGCAGCGTGGTGTCGGTCACGGCGGTCTTCAGCACCACGGCGCGTGCCGGCAGATCCGGGCTCGGGTCCCGCCTGACCTGCGCCAGGACGCACCAGCCGGCCGCGTCGAAGGCCCGGGCCGCGGCCCTCCCCAGACGCCCGTTGGCGCCCAGGATCAGGACGACCGGTGCGCTCGGGCGCCCGGTTGAACGGGTGAGGGTGGTCATGCAAGCGCTCCTTGACGCGGGGCCATCGACAGGCAACCGGCGCAGTCTGGCGCTGTGCTGCCCCGTCGAGAAGTGGCGATCGGAGCAACGCAGCCATACACTTGTGCATGGCTTCCCGTACCTCTTCCGCTTCGGCTGCCGGCACGGCTTCCGGTCCCGCTTCCGGTCCCGCTTCCGGTCCCGCTTCCGGTCCCGCTTCTGGTCCCGCTTCTGGTCCCGCTTCCCGTACCGCCCCCCCTGCCGCTGTCCCGACCCCGATCGACCCCGCCGGGTTCAACTGGGCGCTGGTACGCAGCTTTCTTGCGGTGCTCGATGCGGGCTCGGTGATGCGCGCGGCGCGCCAGATCGGCGCGCAGCAGCCGACGCTGTCGCGCCACATCGCCGAGCTGGAAGCCCAGCTTGGCGTTCCGCTGTTCGAGCGCACCGGGCGCGGTGTGGCGCCCACCGCCATCGCGCAGTCGATCGCCGAGGCGGCGCGCCAGATGCAGGCGGGCGCCGAAGCGGTGAGCCGCGCCCTCACAGGGGCGCGGCACGTCACCAGCGGCACGGTGCGGATCACCGCCAGCACCACCGCGGCAGCGTTTCTGCTGCCGCAACTGATCCTGCGATTCCACGAGGAAGAGCCCAGCATCCAGATCGAGCTGGTGGCCTCCAACGAGGTGAGCAACCTGCTGCGGCGCGAGGCCGACATCGCGGTGCGCATGGTCCAGCCCGCGCAAGACGCGCTGGTGGCGCGCAAGCTCGGCGAGGTCGTCCTGGTGGCCTGCGCCCACGAGCGCTACCTGTTGCGCGCCGGCACGCCGCGCCGGCCCCAGGACCTGCAGCAGCACCGCGTGCTGGCCGGCGACCGGAACGAGTCGATCATGCAGGGCATGCAGACGCTGGGCATGCCGGCGCAGCGCAGCACGTTCCCGGTGCGTACGGACGACTTCGTGGCCTACGCCAAGCTGGTCGAGGCGGGCGCCGGCATCGGCTTCGTGCCCCGGTACGTCGTTGCGCGCCTGCCCGGCGTGGTGCCGGTGTTGCCGGAACTGAAGATCCCGACGTTTCCCTGCTGGCTGGCGGTTCACCGGGAGATTCGGGCCAGTCCGGTGATCCGGCGCACCTTCGACTTCCTGGCGGCCCAGATCCCGCGCGAGCTCGGCTGAACCGCAGCAGATTGCGGGCGGCCGCGCGCCGGGCGTTGCGGGGGTTCGAGACCTTCGGGATCTCCGGGGCCTTCGGGACCTTCGGGACCTTCGGGACCTTCGGGAACGCCGGGACCTTCGAGACCTTCGGGATTTTCAGGGATTGCGCGGGCGCCGCAGCGGCCGGGCCGCTTTGCTCGCCGGCGGGGCACCGCGCCAGGATTCGCAGCATTGCGCCCACGTGCCGAGCAGTCGCCTTTCCCTCTGCCCTCATGCCCGCCAGCAAGCGTCCGGTCAGTGAAGCGCCCAGTTATG
>Ga0209990_10003215_pt1 | contig 12092 bp, 13 predicted proteins | sample NOAtaG_6_FD_187304 | JGI IMG/M metagenome (GOLD analysis project Ga0209990, IMG submission 187304) | Freshwater lake microbial communities from Lake Erie, under a cyanobacterial bloom - NOAA_Erie_Diel5S_2200h metaG (SPAdes) (version 2) | ecosystem: Environmental > Aquatic > Freshwater > Lake ...
TTATCAGTGATAGAAGTTCTATCACTTATAAGAGTAACTTCTATCTGCATGATTAATCGCGTCATCTTCTATTTGAGAATCGTGTTATATGTGAATGAGAAGGAACGCTGTAACGTATATATCGTAAGGGTTTTAGAGTTTCTATTTTTAACATTCTATTTAACAATCTTTCCTTATACTTCCATATCATGCAGACAGTTTTTGTCTATCACTGATAAATATTTTTAGTTCTATCTATCAGTGATAAAAGATTTTTATCAGTGATAGAGGTTTTAAATTGTGAAAATAGATTAGTTTTCCTTACTTCCCATTTCTAAAACCCAAAAAACTAAACTAAATTGAACGCCCCCAGCGCTGACCCCGTGGTTTAAATCTTCCCCAGTGCGATCGCTACAAATCTGGGGAAGCTAACCCCGTGGTTTAAGTTTTTGGTTTTGGTTTATGCGATTGCTACAAATCTGGGGAAGTTGACCCCGTGTTTATGATCGCGCTGGGTATCTTCCAGATTTTTATTAGTTCGCTGGGGAAGCTGACCCCGTGGTTATGGTCAGACCCTCAGATTTATGATCGCGCTGACCTTATCCCCAGCTTCCCCAGTTTGACCCCGTGACCCGTGGTTTAAATCTGACCCGTGACCCCGTTGTTAATCGCTGGTTATTATCTGACCTAAAAAGTTCTAACGGGTCTGTAAGCGTAAAATCTGACCCCGTGGTTTTGAGTTTTGGTTTTGTCTTCAGTGCGATCGCGACAAATCTGGGGAAGCGGTCTAACAGGTCTGGTAGCACTGGGGGTTATGTTGACCCGTTACCCCGTGGTTTATCGCGCTGGGGGCGTTTATCTGACCCCGTGGTCAATGGTCAGACCTGACCCGTAACTCTACCCCGTGGTTTATCGCGCTGACTTGACCCTCAAACCTGACCCGTAACTTTATGCGATCGCGCTGACTCTACCCCGTGGTCAATGGTCAGACTTGACCCCGTGGTTTTATCGCTGGGGAAGCTGGGGGCGTTTAGCGATGGTCTGACCCGTGGTTTTGAGGGTTTAACGCTGGGGGTATCGGTACGTTTAGCAAAAACCTATAACCCCTTATATATACGGTAAAGCGTTTAACTTTTTTGAAAGTGTTGATATATAAGGGTTTTGAATGTTGGCAATGTTGGCAAACTAAAAAATAACCCCTAGTTAAAAAATAGTTTGCCAACAAAATCAGACCCTCTAACCTCAGTTTGCCAACATGGTCAGACCATCTAATTTAGGTTTGCCAACATAGCGATCGCGCTGACTTCCCCAGCTAAAATTAAACCCCCAGCGCTGGGGTCAGCACTGGGGGTCTAGGGGTTAGATATACCAATTTTTATTTGTTGGTAATGGTTTTATGGTTTTAATCTCTTTACTTGGTTTTAAAAAACTGGGGTCTATTTCTTCTAAGAGCTTTAAAGTATCTTCAGTATTTTCAGACAATTCTTTTAAATTATCATCATAATCTGTCTCTATTGACTCTAACAAAAGCTTTAAAGTATCTTCAGTATTTTCAGACAATTCTTTTAAATTATCATCATAATCTGTCTCTATTGACTCTAACAATTCCTTTAAATTATCATCACTTGTTAAAACGGGGTCTAAATTTACTTTCGACAATTTCCTTAATCTTTTTGACATATATTTAAACTCTCTATAGTTCTATTGGCTATAGGAATAATGGTAGGTTCTATTAGTTTAGCATGTTCTAAAACGTCTTCTATAGGTATCGCTTTACCTAGAATATCGTCAAAAGCATGACCATAATCATGTTTATTCTCTTTTAAATCCATAGGGGTTGTAACGTTGTAACCCTTAGATATTAATCTTTTCACGCTATGTTCAATATCTTCATTAACAATCATTTTAACTGTTTGAAGAGTTTCTTTTAAGTTTTTAGTCTTACCTGTAAGGTATCTAATTTTTGCTAAGTTTAGACGGTCTAGAAAGAAAGTGTCTTCATTTAAGTCTATATTTTTATCAGTTTCATTATCTTCATTTTTATAAATGGTATATCCCCAGTTACTAACTCTTTTTACACAATTATCCATAGAGTTCAATAATTGTATTTTAGTAAACTCTAAAATTTCAGACATATCGCTACATTGACCCGTAACGTAGCGATAGTTTACTAACTTATTTATTTGACTAAAGTCTAAGTCTTCCATAATTATTCCCCAGTCAATTTTTTATACTCTTCCCTAGCAGACTGGTAATTTCTACCACTTGCAGACGGTAAACCCCAGACCTTGCAAATTATTACAGATATTCTATCTTCCCCAGATAATTTAAGCGCTTTAATCGCTGTTAGTTTATTACTGGAAAACTGGGAAGCATTGATTTTACTATCTTCCCCAGCTTCCAAGATTTTAGAATCTTCCACACTGGGAAGCGATCGATCTTCCACACTGGGAAGACTAGCAAACTGATTTTCACGGGGTAACTGTGCTGTAAACGGGGGTAAGCTGGGGGCTTTAATCAGTGCAAAATATTTCTGTTCAATCGCTTCTCTAGCTGCTATTTGCATCATATAAAACTCTTTATCGCGTTTTGTATAACAAATCTCATCTACCCCAGCTAACCCGTTTGACCCCAGAAAGAAGTTAGTCGAATTGTTAAAGTCATTACGTCTAAGTTTTAGGTCACTAGATAACGGTGATTGTCCAACATAGGCTAACTTAACCCCTAGCGCTCTACCTACCTTAAGACCCGTTTTTAAATGTTTAGCAGCTTCTTTTTGATATTCACTAACGATCATATCAATCTCATCTATAACCCATAGCTGGGGTCTAAATATTGGTAAAGGTCTTTTACAGTCTGCACATTCTCTAGCAAGTGCTAAACGCTCTATAACGGTCTTACTCATAGCTTCTAGACCTTCTAAACTCTCTTCTAGACCTTTATAGCTAGGGGTATAACTTCCCCAGTCACTAAACGGATATTTAGGGTCAATGATGATAATTTCTACATTTTGGTTTTTAGCTTCAAAACTTTTAACCAGTATGGTCAAGAGATTAAGCATAAAGGTACTTTTACCGCTTCCAGTCTGACCATTAACTCGAAAATGGTTAGACATTAAACAGACCTTTATTAACCAGTCAGACGGGGGATCTATTATTTCTGGAAGCTGTTGACGATTTTGGGGTAAAGCTTTAACTGGGGAAGCTTCCACAAACTGACCCTCTAAGACTGGTAACGGGTCTATTAAACTGGTTAGACGGGTCAATTTTTCAGCAAATAACAGGTCTAAATTAGCTGACTGGGTATCTTTAGCGATTGAACGCGCTACAACGCCCCCAGCGCTGACAGTAGACCCCAGCGATAGAAGCAAATATTTTACCCAGCGAACTTGATTAAATCCTAAAAGTGTTAAAAACAAAATCGCTAGACCGCTTACAGTAGCTAGGCTAGCGATGATATTGCATTTTAATTTAGTTGCGTAATATGACATTTAGTAACTACCGATCGCTATACCAAAAGCTAAAAAGAATAATCGCAGTAATAGAAGTTTTTGTTTATCTGGGTATTGCTTCCACAAAAAAGCAAAAATCAGACAACAAAGAAAAGTGATTAAACCCCCAGCTAAACTAACTTCTAGGGGTTTATAAGTAGTCAGCGCTGTATCAATACCCCAGCGAAATAAACCCCCAGCTAACCCAGCGCTAAAAATCCATAATTGAACGTTTAGCGCCATATCTAGGGGGTTACTTGGTAAGTCTATAAAGCTGGGTTTTGAGTTTTGGTAATTTGCTAGATAGTTTGTCAGCGCTGGGTTTTGTCGATTTTGGGTTTGCATGATTTATTTTGTATGCACAATCGTTACAGTAATCAAATAGATCGTCATCAGCACCATTGCAATAAGGAATATCTTCTTTACAACCTATGCAGACATAGAAAGAAGCGCTGTTATCACATTGGTTACAGACACAGTGTTTAATCATGGTTTAAGCTGCTTTGCTATCAATATTGACTGTTTGAGCTTCTATTTCGTTAAGCGCTATTGTGCTGTCACTGGAAGCGGTCAAAAAGTCAAAAAATCGATTTTTGACCTTAGACAAAAGAGAGTTAAAAACCTTGTTAGACAAGTCTTTAAGGTCAATATCGTTTAACAAATCATCAGTTAAACGGTCAGCTAAAATCGCTGTTAAATCTGGGGTTACGGGGTCAGCTACTAAAGAAACTGGGGAAGCGCTGGGGTCACGGGGTTTTGAAAGATTTGTTTTTGGCATAGGGTTATAAAATCGTTTGATTGTTATTGTATACTGTAAGCTTACACCATACAATAATAAAACAGTTAAAACTTAGATGGTATAAGCGATATGAACAATTTAATGAAAGTTTATAAAGAAGTTTCGATAGACGTTTTAGAACTGGGGAAGCGTATAAAAGAAGCTAGGGAAGCTGACTCTAGACCATTGACAACTATTTGCGATCTGATAGATATGAGTCGTAAAAATTGGTATGACATAGAAAGTGAGTCACAATCGTTACCCCTAGAGACTTTACGAAAAATTGAAAATGTTCTAGGGGTAGATTTTGGGGTTAGTTTAGATTAATTTACTTTTATCACTGATAAAACTATTGACACTATTTAAAATCTATGGTTTACTGTTATCAGTGATAAATGATTTAGAGGGTTTAAAGAAATGGCAGTCAACAGAATCAATGAGTTTTTAGAAGCGGTAAAGACTTCTACAGACCTTAAAACCCTTGTAAATACTGAGTTAGAGTATCTTGATAATGAACTGACCCTATCATCTAAAAAACGCGCTATAACTCGTTATCGTAATGCTATCAAAATAGCGCTGGGGGTAGAGTCTGAGGTTTTGAAAATTTTTAAACTTAATCTGGAAGAGATTAAAGAGTTTAATCACAACAAATTGGTACAAAAAGACAATGACCATAGCAATCTAAAACCACTTGACCCCGTGACAGTGGTAGAAACAGCGCTAGAAGTGCTACAGACTAGGGGAAGTTATTCTAAAGTAGCTGTAGCTATTTGTTTACTGACTGGTAGACGGTCTGTAGAAGTTTTGAAGACTGCTAAGTTTACCTATGTCAGCGATGATCGTGTTTTATTTGAAGGTCAAGTTAAAAAGGGGTCTTTAGAGTCACTTCCCTATGAAATACCAGTTTTAGGCGATTCTACCCAGATTATAGAAGCGCTGGGTTATGTAAGGTCTGTCGCTCTATTTGCTGACCTCAGTAACGATGCTATTCACAGTAGAACTAATAAAACTATGAATGAGACAGCTAAAAAGTGTTTTAGCAGTGCGATCGCTGGGGTATCGGTTAAAGCTTTAAGGTCTGCTTATGCTGAAATTGCGAGTTATTGGTTAAAACCAGACCATCAAAGTAAAGCGAAATTTATGGCTAGTATTTTAGGTCATAGCGAACTAGACCTTGCTACAGCACAGTCGTATGAAGACTTTTATATAGTTGACTAAAATAATTGACTTATCACTGATAAAAGTATTGACAGTATTTAAAAACTGTGTTTTACTGTTATCAGTGATAAAACATTTAGAGGTTAAAGCAATGGCAGACATTAAAGGCGACAGCGTACAAATCAAAGGTAATAAATCTGAAACCTTTGAAGCAATTGTAAAATTTAAAGAAATTGCTAGGGATACTAAACAAGATTTTGGGACTTTATTCATTGCGATGTTAAACGCTTACCAGTCAGCACAAAATCAAAACGGTTTTGATCTGACTGTAGATGAAGAGTTAGAAGTTATGGAAGCTGTAGCTACTGGGGTTACAAGGTCTGAACTTTTGAAGACTGGGTTACTAGCACAATCTCGCAAAGTCAAGTCACAAGCTGGGAAGCTAGAAGCGCTTAAAGCTTCCATCGCTGGGGGTCAAGACAATGTATCTACCACAATCAAAGGTAGCGCTGACCTCAGAATAGATCGCGCTGTAAGGTCTGTATTTGCACATAATGACTGTCAGTCTGATATCGGTAATCAGTGGTTTATCACAGCTACAGCTATCCAAAAAATGACTAACTGCAATATGCCTGCTATCAAGGCTTACATGAGTTCTAACCAGTCACAAATTGACTCACATCACAATAAACACGGTCTGACCCCAGATACAAATAGAGGTAGAAAAGGTAGAAGCATTATGGAAGAAGTGGTAGTTTAAACCCCAAAAACCCCCAGTGTGTAAGCGCTGGGGGTTATCTTACAATCATCTATTTAGGATTAATCAAAATGTCTAGACCATGTAAAATCTGTAGCTGGGAAGGGTTAGCAGACTTTAACGAATATATGACCCGTCAAAATCCTACATTTCAAGAGGGGGTCAAATACTTAGCTGTAAAGGGTTTAGAGATATCCCAGCCCACAGTTATGAATCATTGCTACAAACATATAGAGGGATATCAAAAAAGAAAGACTCACAAAATAGATAATGTTGACAATTACGGGGGTCAAGTAACAGAAAACGCTACGATACCTCACAGTTTTGACCCTCAGATACTTAGAAATAAGCTGGGGGTAGAATCTACCACAAACGATAGTGATACGGTTAAAGAGGTCATTTCTAGGGGTTTGAATAAATCGATTGAACTTTCTACCCTATCACTGGTAAACGCTCTAGAAGACCATAGCAAGGGATTACGACAATATCCGATCGATATGGTACGGGGTCTTAAAGACTTAATCGCTATATCTAGTTCTATAACCACTGGGAAGACTGGAAGCGCTAGGTATGAGACGATTTTAGATGTAGCTGGGTTAACTAAAAAACCTGTTCAAAAAGACTTTGATATGGTCAGTGCTATGTTAGAAGCTGATAGCAAAATAACAGTATGGGAATAAAGCAAAACCCCCAGTTAGAGCGCTCTAACTGGGGGTTTTGGGTAGCTGGGGTTAAGCTACTAGTGATAAACTTCTTTTAGTGGTCAGACGTGCTTTAAACGCTTTCATATCAATGGTTTCACACTTACCAGATTTAACAGCTTCTACTACTTCATTAATTTGAGTTTTGAGACTGGGGATAAGAATTAAATCTAGATGTGTGATTTGTCCAACATTTTGACCCGTAATTTGCATCAAATAGCGATCGTCACCTTGTAAGAACACTTCACACTTATCGTTAGAAGTCAGCGCTACAAGGGGTTTATTAGCAATATTAGGGTCTTCAAAATTCTCAGAAATAAAATTTTTGACAGCCCTGATAGTTTTAGTCTGTACATTGTCGCGTAAAGCCATAACAGCTTTAACTTCTACCAACTGGGGGAAACTGTAGAAGTATGTGTTACGTTTACCGCTTCCAATAGGGATTTTAAGCGGTTCTATAATTTTTTGATCTTTCCAATAGGTTAACGCGCCATAACTGACCCCAGTTAGCGCCATAACCTCTTGATTAGAAAATCCTAATACTAAATTTGTCATGGTGATTGTACCTGCTTCTAACATCTAAAACCTTTTATGTAAAAGGGTTTTAGACTTTCCCTTGTTTACTTGTTACTTTTAAAATATCAAACAGACTTGACTTTTACAAGTTTTAACACAGTAAATTATAATTTACTGTAATGTATGCTATACTAGCACACATGGCAAGCATAGACCCGTTTAAGTACGAAATGTTAAGCGATGACGATAAAACCGCTTACATTTCGCCATGTTTAAACTCTCAAGGTTTGCCAAAACTTAAAAACAAGAAAAATAGAAAATATGAAAACCGTAGAACAGATCGATCTCTTGAACTCTTCCCCAGCTTCCCCAGCGACTAAACCCCCCAGCGCTGACCCCGTGGTTAAAACGCCCCCAGCTTCCCCAGTAATTGACCTTTTAGAAGTTGCAAACCAATTAGCTTCTAGTGCTAAAGGTCTACAAAAAACAGCGCTAGAAACTAAAAAACCCGTTTTTGTCAGCGTTCAATCGATTTTAAAGAAGCTTCCAGAATTATCAGTTTTACCCCCAGACTTGGCAATTTTCAGACTTAGAGCGACTAGCGATACTACTTTTGATGTAAACACTTTAAAAGTCTATGAACTAAACGGGATAACGGTTATATCTTCCCCAGATTTAGAGATTCTAGACGGTTTTGATTTTGTCAACTTTAAAACTGGTTTTGATGGTTTTTGTGTAGTTTCTTTCAATGGTCTATCACTCAAAATTAATATGAGTGTCAGTGATAGTTATTCAGATATTTTGAGTGAAACTGGGGTTAAAGGTGTAATAGACGGTACGGGTAAACCAGATCCTTGCTACCTTGGAAAACTTCCCCAGCCTGAAACCCCTTTATATTCTGATGATTTACCCCAAAACGTAGCGCTGACCATCGTTGCAACTGGAAAGACTACCCAGCGTTTTGACACTCCTTTAGTTGATCTAAGTGACCTTAAAGGTAAGGTCTATAAAAATGTGATTTGTAACAGCGATCTATCTTCCATCGCAACAAAACACGGTATAGGCGCAAAATTCAAAATTATCGGTAAACGCGCTAGGGTCAATAAAGAAGGTCAACCCATTGACAACACTGGTAAGGTTAATCTCAAAAAACCCAGCTACATCGTTCAATTGCAAGACTTACAAGGTTTAGATTTTAGTGATCTTAAACCCTAGAAAATTGAAAAACCCCTAGTTTGCGCTAGGGGTTTAAATGTTTTATAACTGATAAGAGTATACCATGACTGCACTGTTTTTTACTGACAGCGATCGCTACATTTACAACTTAGATAAAGCTTTATCAGTGGAAGAGTTAAGCGAACTATCTAACACGTCTAAAAAACGCTACACAGTACATTTACCAGTCATTGTAGATACTGAATATCAAACATGGTCAGATAAACATAAAGAATTATTGATTAGTAAAAATCTAGGGTCATTGACACTAACTACCCAGATTAAAAGTATTACCCAGTCTGAGGGTCAGATTTTTTGTCACTGGAATATGAATAAAAATCCCCAGCTTCCAAAACACTTCCCCAGTCAGTCCAAAAATACAAAACACGTAATAGAAGACTATTTAAAATCTTTTGGTATCAATTGCGAACTAAAACGCGCTAGTGATAAGACTTCCCTAGAATATTTAAAAAAACTTAGACGTAAAAGAAACTTCAGAATAGTCATGTTTGCACATTTTGCTGTAGCTGACTTTCTGAGGGTAACTAACGGGTCTTTACAGTCTGATTTAGAAGCAATGATGATTAAACCCGTTAAGGGGTCAAAAATAACCCAGTCAAGACGTTTAAGAACTGAGTACATACCCTATAAACAAAAAGTTTCAAAAGACTGGGTTAGATGTGATTGGTACATAACTTTAGACGGTCTTGATTACCCCCTAGAAATTTCAGTGCAAGATACGGGGGCGCTACATGGTGCGATCGGTTTAGCTGGGTTAGCTGCTAACACGGGTACAGTCATGGATTTTAAGGAAATTTACACGTCTGAAGAAAAATCGGATATGTTGACAATGTACCTAAAAGACCCTAAAAGCTTTAAACAATATGCGTTAGGTGACTTAGAGGTTTATAGAATTTTGGAAAACAACAGCGAAAAATTTAAACTAATTTGGGAGACGCTGGGGATAGACCATTATTTTAAAAACCCAGCGCTGACTATTGGTTCTACTGTCAGTTCAATTTTTGAAGCAAAAATAGCAAAATTATTTGAGTCTGTTTATCAAGAAAAGTTAGATGATAAAAAGATTTTAGAAGTTTTGAATACTTACACTAGAAGCGCTTCCAGTGAATTTTTAATATCTAAAGAAGATCACACAAGCGGGCTATTAGCTAAAGTTTTAGGGGGGCGTTGTTTCAACAATAGACCCCTAGATACGGTACATAAAGGGGTTTTAGTCGATATTGACATATCAGGTTGTTATGGTGAAGGTCTAAGAGGTCAGCTTTATCCGCTGGGAAGACCCGTAATAATTGATTACCCTAAACTATCCCCAAATAACGGTTATCTAACCCTTAGAGAGTTTTTAAAGAAGTATCGTAAAGAGTTAGTAGCTGGGTTATGGCAACTATGGTTTAGTGTCACTGATGATCGCTCTAACGCGCTTAACCCAAAACCCTTAGAGTTAGTGTCTTCACAAGATTTTTTTACAAGTTATAGCCCCCCTAAAAAATGGTCTGAAAACTTAGCTGATACTGAAAAAGAAGAGATAGCAGACCCTAAATCATGGTTAGAACTTCCAGACTCTACCAAGATTTTTAGTAACCAAATTACTAACGCTGTGTTAACTCATGATGGTTTGCAATGGTTAGAGAATATCTGTAGCAGACCACTAAAAAACCAAATTTTAGATAATTCAATTGTGATATGTGCTGAATTTTACCCAGCTTCCCAGCGTTGCGACAGTTTAGAAGAGTTAGCAAAATTTACTGAAGATCATAACGCGCTTAACACAAGTGAAATGATAGACGATAGCGCTGGGGAAGTAGTCAGCACAGATCGTGAATGTAAAAAATGGTTTGCTGTATCACTGGGGGCGTTTATGGTAGATACGCTTCTATTAGAGCGTAAAAAACACCCTAAGAAGACACCGTTAAACACTCTATTTAAGCTATGCACAAACACTCTATACGGGGTCATGGTTAGCAAATATTTTAAGGTTTCTAATAGTTGCGTAGGTCAAAACGTGACAGCTAGAGCGCGTTTAATGGCATGGTGTTTAGAGAAAGGGTTACATGGTCAACAATCAATTACAGACGGTGCTGTTTTTGACCTTAATCGTGTTTGCTACGGTAGAAGAGATAGAAAAATAAATGACTCTAACGCAACTTCTACAAATAGATTTAGTGATAGAGAATTAACACTTAAAGATCTACAATTCAAACCACTTAACGGTTTTGTAGCTATAAATTGGTGTGATGGCTCTGATGAACATTTAGAGGTTTGGGATAGTTTTGAGAGAAAAATTTTTAAAGTATCTGAGTTAAAAAAATTAGTTGATAGTTTAGCGTTACAACATTTAAAAAATGAGTTCGCTGGGTTAGACATATTACACGCTAAAACTACCGATATATATGGGTTAGAACGTGACAGCGTTTTTGTTTTTGAGACTAAAGGCATTGTAAAAGCTGGGGTATTTCACGGGTCAGCTAACTATTTTTTAGCTGGGGGTCAGCACGATAGTTACGGGTCAAAAAATGAAATGATCGCTTTTAGAAGTTATGAAAAAAGGTTGTCAGCTTCCCCAGTCAATTTTTGTAAGCAGTTGTTAGAAGACCCCAGCGCGATAACTAGACAAAACCCGTTTACTAAACAGACCATAGTTAAAGTAGCTGACTTTTCACAACGATATAACAGCTTCTATAAAGACCATGTTTTTAAAGCTGGGGATAGTGTCTACAGCGCTGCGATACTTAGAGAATGTTCTATAAGTCAGTTTCTATTTTTAAATGCTTCCCAGCGCGATAGCTGGGAAAAAGAAAGCACATATCTAAAAGAAAACTTTGGACAGTCCTATGAAGTCTGGTTTACAGACCGTGAGACTGGGAAGCTTAACTATCAGTTAATGGTAGAGACATTAGATAAAGCAATTTCTGAGGGTTATAAGTCTTTTAAAAGCTATATCGACAAGTCAAAAAACAACCCTTTTAAAGCGCTGGGGTCACATCCTAGTTTTGAAGATTACACAATGTTAAAAGACAGATACCAGTTAGAGGGTCTAACTAATACCGATCTTGATTATTCTGAAGACTGGTTAGACTCACAAGACTATGAAGACTATGAAAATTATGAAAGTGAGGGAATATTAGTAACTGAAGATATCGATTGGTAAAAAATATGGTTAACGTGTGGTCAGCTTTAATAATTTTTCTAACCTATGGAAGCTGGGGTTTATACCTACTTAGGTTTGATTTAGACATTATCGATATTTCATTGATACCAGTCGCTTTATTGACTTGGTTAGCAATTTACATAAGTGGTATGTAACCCCCCAGCGAAAAATAAGATCCCTAGACCCCCAGCGCTGACCCCAGCACTGGGGGTTTAATTTTAGCTGGGGAAGTCAGCGCGATCGCTATGTTGGCAAACCTAAATTAGATGGTCTGACCATGTTGGCAAACTGAGGTTAGAGGGTCTGATTTTGTTGGCAAACTATTTTTT
>Ga0209990_10003232_pt1 | contig 12035 bp, 7 predicted proteins | sample NOAtaG_6_FD_187304 | JGI IMG/M metagenome (GOLD analysis project Ga0209990, IMG submission 187304) | Freshwater lake microbial communities from Lake Erie, under a cyanobacterial bloom - NOAA_Erie_Diel5S_2200h metaG (SPAdes) (version 2) | ecosystem: Environmental > Aquatic > Freshwater > Lake ...
ATACAAAAAGGGAAAAAAAGCTGTGTTCATCATTTAATTCCAATAATTAAGGAACAAACAAAAAGTATAAAAAAGACATTATTCTGGACCTCATCTGCCTGAGTATTTACTGCGTCAAATGAAAACTGCAAAAATCTAAGCAAAATAATAAAAAACAAAGAAATATATGTAGCTGTGTTAAGCATTTAATTCCAAAAATTAAGGAACAAACAAAAAGTAAAAACAAGGCATAATTCTGGAAAATTTGCAGTATCGCTGAAATTTTTCCAATACTTACTTTATTATAATTTCCATATCCAAACAATTTCTGCTAAAACCAAGTACCATGACGGTCCAACAAGACCTGAACAAAAACATGGCCATATTTTGCCATTTTACATGATAGTAAGTATGAGGCAAAGTAAAATTGACATCAAGGAACACCAAGCTTACCTTACTTTCATGATAAATGGCAAAAATGGCCATGTTTAATGATTCCGGTTCTACACAATTCAATATATGCCTGAATAACTCCCATATAGCATGAAATGAAAACTGCAAAAAAAAAGCAAAATAATAAAAATATGAAAAAATAGCTAATTTCAGCATTTAATTCCAAAAAAAAGCAAAATAATAAATAAATGAAAAAATAGCTAAGGTCAGCATTTAATTCCAAATATTAAGGAACAAACAAAAAGTAAAAAAAAGACATATTTCTGGAAAAGTTGCAGTATTGCTGATATTTTTCCAATACTCACTCTATTATAATTTCTGTATCCAAACAATTTCTGCTAAAACCAAGCACAATGATGGTTCAACAAGAATTGAACAAACATGGCCATTTTTTGACATTCAAAATAAAAGTAAGTATTAGGCAAAGTAAAATCAACAATGAGGAACACAATGCTTACCTTACTATCATGTTAATTGGCAAAAAAAGGTCATTTTTAATGCTTCCGGGTCTACACAATTCAGTACCTGCCTGAATAATTACCATATAGCATCAATTGAAAACTGCAAAAAAAAGGAAAATAATACAAAAACATGAAAAAAAAATTGAATGATTAAAAGGGGAAACAAAAAAGTGAATAAGTAATAATTCTGGAAATTGTTCAGTATTGCTGAAATTTTCCCAAAACTCACTCTGTATGTGAGTGAGTGAGAGCAATATCGTGATGGAGGAGGGACACGAGAAATCAGCAGTATGTGTGAGTGAGTGAGTGAGTAAGTGCCAAGGGAGAGGTGAGAGAGAGAGAGAGTGAAGCACGTCAGCAGTACGAACAGGACTATTGCCCAGAACTATTGCCGAGGACTATTGCCCAGAACTATTGCCCAGGACTATTGCCCAGGACTATTGCCCAGTACTATTGACTTTCTAATACTAAGTACTTAGAGAGAATACTCTAATGGAGAGAGAGAGATAAAGAATGCATAGAGAGAGAAAGAAAGAAATAAAGAGAAAGGACTTTTACGTACCCCTGCCTGCTAACTCTACTACTGTTCCAAATCTAATCTGAGGACCATTGTTAGAATTTTTTATAGTTGTACTACTACTAAGTTTTTTTTCTGGAACGTGGTGCAATTCACCCGTACCCAAAAAAATGAGGGGTGAAGGTTAGAAATTGGACGACCGAGCATCGATCGTCCCCGCCAGTGGGCGACGATAGAGAGGAGAGTAGTCAGTACTACCAGAGAGAGAGAGAGAGACCCTCTCTCTCCTTGCTGTTCAGAGAGTGCACCACGTACTCTCTCTCTACTAGAGAGAGAGTAGAGTAGTCAGTACCATAGAGGGATCGAGAGAGAGAGAGAGCAACGCGGTTGCTGATGATGCCGCGAACTCTGCTCTCTCTCCTTGCTGTACCTCTCTCTCTCTCTCTCTCTCTCTCTAGAAATAGAGTGGTCAGCACCAGAGAGAGAAGAGAGAGAGAGAGAGAGCGACGGCCGGTTGATGACGACGTGAACTCTGCTCTCTCTCCTCTTTGTACTCCTCTCTACAAAGGGAGAGTAGTCACAGTACAAGAGAGAGAGAGAGAAAGAGCTGTAGCGGAGTCGAAGTAAACGGAGGCTGTAGGCGTACAGCCCCTCGAACAGTCTAAGTGCCAGCTAGAGTTCATTATCTGAGGACCCCTCGACACCGGAGGCGAATCCTACAATAATCGAACAAGCTTATCAACAAATTTTAATTTATTAACAACCATGGCCAACTTGCCTCCTCTACCGATACAGGCAGGCCCCCTCCATATAATGCCCCGTGGACCGAATGGTCCAGCAGTCGGCGCTGATGTGGGACCGGCGATAGCGGGAGACCCAGCGATTCCAAGAGCTCCCGCCGCAGGAGGACCCCAAGAAATTAAACACGCCACATTCACACAGCTCTTCAGCGATGCCACCAAGGACCCATGTCATGGCAATTACGCTAGGGTCATGGCGCGTTTTGAAGCGCACGTCCCAGGCGCCATCGCTGGTAATGTTCTATTCCAACAAGTTACGGGCATCGGGGCGGGGCAACTGCAAGCGTACCTGCGTTGCAGCAGCGGGGTAGGTCAAGCCGGCCCACGCATTCATTGTGTGCATTTGCCTACAAAACTCCATGCATCCTTGGAAGGGCAGCCTTCGACCTGGGATGACCGATGCTTTGCCTTCTTAGGCGACGTAGTACAAGGCCACGTTACCAACGTTTTATTCGAAGAAACCTCCTTCGATATTGTTACTACTCCCGCCCGCTCTCAAGCCTATATGTCGCAGAATTTGGAGGCATTGACGGACGAATCTCCTCTTTTCCCGCCGGTAGGCGCAAACAACGCCGAATTGGAAGAAATTACCACACGAAACGTTACTTATCTTCCAGCCGCTTATGTGCCTCTTTTTCTCAGTGCTGGGGGGTACACGCCTAAACAAGTCTGGGAACGATTGCACCCGGCGATAATTCAAAGACAAGAGTTGGAGACTTGTGCGCCATTACTGAGATGGCTACAGGTCGCCTCAACGGGAAGAGCCTTAGAAGATCCATTAGCCATGGGAGACCCCATTATCGCGCACGCCTTATATGCTCCTCCGGCCGACGAAGCCTTGTTGTCCCATCGAGCTCAAGTTCTTCACCTCTCGCTACCTGGGTTATTAGCAACCCCAGCTACCCTAGAAACAGCCCTGACACAAATGGCAGCGGCCCTCATCACCCAAACAAACGATACGCGGCTCTTGCGCGAGCAAAAGTTGGCAGCAGAGATGGAACCTAAACTACCCTCTTCCAAGTTCACAGTAACACTGCCTGTGCTCCTAGAATACCTTCAATTAACGGACGAACGCCAATTGCCTGACCTTTGGCACAAGTGGGCGAATTGTTCGAAGCGGCAGGAGTTCCAAGTCCTCAGAGAAGCTTTAGAAGCTTTCTCCCGTACCCCTCACGCGTTCAGTTCAACGGTACCCATAATCACGGCAAAATTAGTCCAAGACCTCCTAAACTTCAATTTTGTAGGAGACTCTGCCGATGATATCAAGATGGGGTTACACCCATTTATAATTACCGACGGCAATGCGGAACAACGCCATGCTAATATGGAGGTAGCGCGCCTATATGGCTACCTTAATGCAGGCGAAACCACAGTCTCCCTTGCCGATCTTGAAGCCCTCCAAGCAAAGGAAGTCAGATCTGTTCCCCTCACTTATTGGGAACTTGAAAAGAATTTAGCAATGTTTGGAAACCTACTGGGAGTCGTCCTAGGTCTACCCCATCCTTTGACAGCAGCCTATTCTGACATGTGGCAATTATTGCGCAGCAGTATGAGAGAAGAACTCCACGTAGCCATAGAATATCGAGGCTATGTGAAGCCCACGCATGTGCTACGCAGCATCCAATTGACCTGCTTCCACTGGTTCTCGCACCGGCGTGCCCGCCTTAACCCACCCACCCCGGATTTCAAGATCATACTCAATCAGATCTTGCTGCAAGTGTACATCCTTCCACGGTTGCCGTCCACCCTTTATCAATTAACATACCCTAAGAAACAACCTCCAACAGACCTGTCCTTGCCAGGTCTCATTTCAACCGGGTCGGCATCAGGTAGTTCCTCCGACGCCTCTACGATCTCAAGCCTCTCCCAAGCCCTCACCCACCTCACCCAACGGCATGGAACAGCTATACAGCCGGACGCCAGTCTTACTGGGAGAGGAGCCTTCATTGCCAACCATACACCAATACCAACCATAGTCGCTATGGATAAACCGAACGTAAAAATCCGCGATATTATTGGCAACGCGGCGCCACCGCAAATGGATAATAACACAGACATGTGTCTGTCATTTCTACTGCGTGGCGGCTGCTGGTCCAATTGCAAGCGAGCCTCAAATCACGGACACACCTTATCACCCTCAGAAACACAACGGCTACAACAATACCTGACCCGGAGATTTGCCACCCTAACGAATCCGCAAGGGGCCGGCTCCCCTCCCGGCGCTACTCCGGCCGCGACTTCCGGCTGACTTTTTGGCACGGATGTACTAGCTGGGGAGTCTAGTCATCCTCAGCCTACAGTGCCACAGATGCTTAATGAAGCTAGGTTAACTTATTCTAATACAGAAGTTAACTTAGTTTCTTTAAGGTCTCATACTCCCTCGTTCCACATACCACCCTCCAAAAAACATAAGCCACCGCTACCACCCATGTTCTCACCAAACGAATTAGGTAAGTTAGCACGGGCTAGTGCAAGGGAGCTCGCGCGTCATGGATGGCCCAGGTTCTTCAAACTGCAACAACGCTACACCTCCACCTCCTCTTCCCTTCGGTCTCTCCCACACCCCTTCGCACCTATGTTGCATCGTTATGCCACACAGGGCGTCCCAGCCCCATCCACCGCCCCTCCTTGGTCACTAAAACAAAAGGACAGGGCCGTCCTACGGGGCCCGCACCCATCTGCAGCCTACGTCTACGATACCTTTCTAAAGCAAGAAATGGTGGACATGGCCCGCATGGGCTACTGGGTAGTGCTCCCGTATTCCTCCCTTCGACGCCTCCCTCAATTGAGAATAGCCCCTTGCGGGGTGGTCCCTCAACGCGACCGCAGGCCAAGAACGATCATTGATTATACCTACAACGGAGTAAACCAAACCAGCCTGGACGTCGCCCCCATACACGCCATGCAATTCGGCAGTACCCTACAGCGGGTCCTGCAAAGGCTCGCATATTGCAACCCGGCCTTTGGGCCCCCTCTAATGGCCAAAATAGATTTAGCGGATGGATATTATCGCATCCCGCTCAGCGCACAAGCCTCGCTCACACTTGCCGTCGTACTACCAAACGATGGTCTCGGAGAACCCATCCTCGGTCTCCCATTAAGCTTGCCCATGGGATGGTCCAACAGTCCTCCATATTTCTGCAGCTTCACCGAGACTTGTGCGGACCTGGCCAATACGCACAAACATGATATTTTCAATCACCCATTCAATTATGCCATAACTGGACCAGCCGCTTCCCAACCGACATTTAGTGCCACTGCCATATTTCCTATGAACTTATCACCCCCGCCTGAGCCCTTGTCTCACACCGACGTATACATCGATGACTTTCTGGTGTTGGCCCAACAGCCTACCCAGGATTCTACCTTACGCAACGTCCTCCAACATTTACACGGCATGTTCGAGGATGACGCCCACTCTCCGCGCCGCCCTATTGTCTCGGTCTCCAAGGTCGAAAAGGGCGACACAGCCTTCAGCACTCGCAAACGGCTCCTGGGATGGGACGTGGACAGCGCGGCACTCACAATCCAATTGCCAGCGCACCGCCAAGAGCGTTTGTCTTCCCTCCTTCAACAGTTCATATGCAAGCGCCACACCACGCGGCGCCAATGGCAGAAACTCCTCGGTGAATTACGTAGCATGACGTTGGCCATGCATAGCTCTCAGCACTTGTTCAGTGCTCTGCAGCACCAGCTCCATAGCAAAGGCCATCGATTCCGTATTTCTCAACTTTCCAAACTAGCCTTAGCTGATTGGCAAATAATGGCACAACAGCTGAGGACACATCCGGTGGCAATCACGTCGCTCGTGCCACACGCTCCACACTACGTGGGTGCCACCGACGCGTCAGTCCAGGGCATGGGCGGCTTCTGGCTACCCACAATAAGAACCCACGACACCCAACCTTGTGCTTGGCGTTCACCTTTCCCGGAAACGATACAAAGCCTCCTGGTGAGCCACAAAAATAAAATAGGGAAGGTCAATAATAGCGACCTGGAATTAGCGGCGGCGATCACGGGTCACGCCACCCAGCACCTTCACACAAACGCGCCCGCCTACACTAACACTTACCTCGCGACGGACAACTCAGCTGCACAAGCCTGGATCACGAAGGGTTCTGTCAGCACAGACAAACCACCGGCCTCCCTCTTGCGACTCCTTGCACAACACTGCCGCCTATGGAATGCCCGATTATCTTCGGTCTTTGTCAACGGTGAAACTAACAATATTGCTGACCTCTTGTCCCGTTCTTTTCACCTTTCGGACGTTCAATTGCTTCGCAAACTGCAATCACTTTTTCCCACTAAGCAACCTTGGCGGCTTGTGATCCCACCAACACCCTTGGTCTCGCAGGTGAACTGTGCCATATTAAACAAGCAGCCCGGTTCGGCGTATCGCCTTCTAGAGTCACCGGCAACGACACCGCCTGGACATCCTGGACACAGTTCTGCCATTCCATCCACCAAGACCCTTGGCTCATGTCCATTGACGACCCGATGCCCCTTCTACAAATCTATGCTGCCCGATATAGAGTGGGAGCGATTGCTCCCTCCAGATCTCCGGTCAAAGCTCGCACAGTGGAAGCAGCCCTTCGTGCCGTGGGGCAGACGTTCTCCGCACTGGGCTATAGGGACCCCAGGTTGCAAGACTCTGGGAAGATTGACTTCCGGCTACACCGGCAGTTACAGGCCTATAACAAAGCTGACCCTCCCCCACACCGAGTCAAACCAGTCCCTCTCCAAGTCATCCAACAAGCGGTTCGCTTCTGCAACATATCCAATGTCCCACACTTCCACGCTATCGGACACATGTTGATCTTAGGCTTCTTTTTCCTCCTGCGGCCAGGAGAATATGCCAAAACAGAAAACGAGGAAGCCACCCCCTTTCGCCTTTGTGACGTGCATCTACTGCGTGGCACCGTCCGCCTCAACGTCATGTTATGCCCAGAAGCTGACCTTCACTCCGCAACCTTTGTCGCCTTGGAATTCACAAATCAAAAAAACGGGGTGCGTGGAGAACTAGTCGGCCTCGGCCGATCCGGTCACCCTATCTTGTGCCCGGTCCTAGCCATGATACAAAGAATCCGGCACTTCAGGCTACACCGTGCCCCGCAGCGTTTACCCCTCTATTCCTACCATAACGGCGCACAATGGCACCATATCACAACCGCCACACTTACACAACATCTACGATGGGCGACATCGGCATTAGCAGCTACCACGGGTATATCACCAGAAGACATCTCCATCCGATCACTACGTTCCAGCGGTGCCATGGCACTTCTCTGCGCCAATGTTGACCCAGACAAAATCAGACTCCTAGGACGCTGGCGAAGCGATGAAATGCTTCGATACCTCCATGTTCAGGCCATCCCCCTAGTCACCCCCATGGCCTCCCTCATGGTCCGCCATGGACACTTCCATTTCATTCCAAACCACAGAGTGGGGGAAAGGGGAGCAGCAGGGGCACTAGAGATGCCCCGTGCTTAGCAGGAGCAAAGGTGCTAATCACTAATACTGTTTTAGCCCCCATCCCGCCTTTTTCCTTTCTCTAAGCCGTAGTGCAACGTAGACTAAGCGAAGCGGCGTAAGCCGCTGTAGCGGAGTCGAAGTAAACGGAGGCTGTAGGCGTACAGCCCCTCGAACAGTCTAAGTGCCAGCTAGAGTTCATTATCTGAGGACCCCTCGACACCGGAGGCGAATCCTACAATAATCGACCCACCCGCCACTCCCAAGGAGCAGCAGGGGCACTAGAGATGCCCCGTGCTTAGCAGGAGCAAAGGTGCTAATCACTAATACTGTTTTAGCCCCCATCCCGCCTTTTTCCTTTCTCTAAGCCGTAGTGCAACGTAGACTAAGCGAAGCGGCGTAAGCCGCGATCGACGGTTGATGTGACGACGCAAACTCTACTCTCTCTCCTCTCTGCACTACAGTGAGTGGAGAGAAAGGGAGAGAGAGAGTGACGGTTGATGACGACGAACTCTGCTCTCTCTCCTCGCTGTACAGTGAGTGCACCAACGCACTCTCTCTCAGGCGCGGTCTAAACCAAGTTTTTACCTGAGTTTCCTACATGAGTTTTAAGGTACATATTTTTCGGTAAAGACGAAACTCACCAGTAAAACTCTGTCATATCCCTGTAGTGTCTAAACCACACTGGAACGGTTGTGACATAGTTTTACTGGTGAGATAGCGAGAGTATGTCTTCACATGAATACGAGCCAGCCAGTGAAAAAGAGAGGGAAGAGAAATGAAAACTCAGAAAACTCGAGTTTCTAACAGCCCCCGGAAACTCAGGCTGTTAGAAACTTGCGGGCCCGAGTTTCACAAAAAAAGGAAAAATACGTATAATAATTTCTCCGTAACCCTAAAACTCACCTTCGAAACTCACTGAAAAACTCGGTTTAGACCGCGCCTCAGAGAGAGAGAGAGTAGTCAGTACCAGAGAGAGAGAATGGTAAGTAACAAAACTATTAGGAACGAACAATTGCGTAGCAAACCAGTACTCGAGCCCCCCACCTCGGTTTCGGCCTACAGGATTTTGGCGCTGAACAGGAGCTGCACTGAGCTCTACGTGCTACGTACAGAGGTTCTATTGCACCCTACGTTTGGGTGTACCAGAATACGTACTCTAGCTAGAGACTACCGCGCATTTGATCATTTTGCGGTGATCTGACATCAACTTCCATTATGCCAATTCCTCGTGCTACTAGATCACGTCCCATTCTTCACATTATAAAACACGGAGATGGCATTCCTGTTTTCATCAATAATATCAACAGTCCAGGACCGTTCCACGTGTCAACATTCACGCTACAGCAAGAGTCCTTCCGAGCAAATGCTGTGACATGTGCCATGTCTTATCCGGAGAAGTTTTTGAAGAACTATTTGAACTCTTGCTGTGATATCGTTTCGACTGTTGTTTCATTTTGGAGTGATGGTGGCGATTGTAAACCCCTACTAACTGTTGAAGTATATATGCCGTCGCACTGGAGTCCAAGATATTTTTTATATGAGCTTCAAGAGTCAATTTTTGATTGTTCCATTATTTCATTGATGAACACGTACACTGTAAATGGTGTTTTATTTCCATTTATTACAATAAATTCACTGCATGATAAATATTTGACAGGCTAAAATGCGAATTATGCATAGATTAAATGAAATAGAGTTGATGTATTTAAAATAGAGATTTATTTAGTTAGGCATTGCTGTTTGCTTCAGCACGCTTGGCCCTACCTTCATCCAAATTATGCCGTCTTCCATTTTTATAAGTTTGATTCTCAGTCTCAACTTTATTAATTGTAGTGATGCGCTTGATATTTCTCTCTTCTTTTTGGCGCTCTTTTGCAGTCACAACTGGTTGTTTCCGCTTTCTAGAGGATTTTTCTGCCACTGCTGCCTGAATAGTTGTAACAGAAGGAAGTGATCGCTTATGCTCATTGCGGCAATGAATTAGTGCAATACGGTCTCTATCTTTCATTGTGAAAGTTCGGGCTTCTTCACGTATCCCAACTTGATGTGCTTGCTCCACGAAGTCCTCACTATAGTCTGCAAGACCTTTGAAGGTCGATAACTGCATATATAAATGGTCCTCCAAAATATGTAGTTTGGGTGACACGTTTAGCTCTAAATCCCGCCACATTTTCAAACCCAGTGCAATGGCTTTTCTTGTTTCTTCTCCCTTGGATTCACTCAATTTTCCGACAGCAGAACGCGAATTAGAAAACACGCTGTCAAACACAGTAAAGACATCCACATAAATTGAAATCTGACGGATTATTTCATCGTTTGAACACCGCGCATTTTCTGGGACTTCGGTGAGAAGGAAGTCCTGGACTGCAGTGAGAACTTTTTGTGCGTCACTAAGCAATTTGATAGTAGCTTTACCATTATACTTTCCACCATGGTAGTATGGGCGGTCGATTCCTAGCGTAACAAAGCAGCCTTCTTCGATTCGCTCCCAAATAGGCCGATCTACTTTCCCAAGTGTTTTTTCTACGCCTCGTTTAGCATCATTCATTTCCCGCAATATTTTTTTCAATCCCTCACATCTTCCAAGTTTCTCCTTCTTGGTAACCTGCAATTCTTTAACGGCTCTGTTCAGCTCTGCCTTTCTAGCATTCAACTGTTTTTTTTGGTCTTGGCCTTGTATGACTAATGACCCATCATCATTTCTCGCCTTCAGCTGTGCAATTATATTGCTCTTTTCTAACATGTAACCACTTAAAGAAATCCCATCATTTTGCATCCAGTCATCATAATCAGCTTGGGCGTCATCCAAATTTATTTGGGCGGTGTTAATATTATTCCTAGCAACAATCAGCTGTTCCGGAAGCTTCTCAATGCGCTCATCAACAAATTCATATAGAGTATTGACTAATGCGTTGCCGACGCCAATCAAGATATGAAGAACTGGGACAATATAATTTTGAATGGGCACCGAGTCAAACAGAGGTAATTGTGTGCAACCTCTTATATGCTGTGGTTCCTCTGGTATTTCATTCCGATCCACTTGTTCCCGTATCGCAGCTATCTTGTCTAGTGTCCACAATTCACCTCGATCATGATCTTTCACACTCCACTGAGTTTTACTTAGCATGCACCAAGGACACCAAGCAGTAGACATATTCTCCTTGCCAAGGAGAGTAGATAGGAAAGCAAGATCACCAGTAATAAACACGTTGATAGGCAGGGCAATAAGATTCTCATCGAAAGAAGCATCAGCAATAGGTGAGTCGTCACCATAAGAAATAGAAGAAGTACGTCGATGTATGATGAGAACTTTACCAAAAATCTTTCTTATTCCCTCATTGATTGGATGCCCAATGGTAGCTTTTAGTACTTCTCTGGTGTCTTTAGAACAATCAATGTGCCCCACTTTGACTGTGTGTATTACTGCAGGGACATCAGGATTAGATTTAGAACGATAAATTACTCGCATAACCATCCTAAACTTCCTCTGACCGTGATCACCACCTACTACTACATCCAAGGAATCAAATCGAGTAAAATAGCCATATGAATATGCAACACCATCCAAATTCAAGCGATGTGAAACAGCTTCTTTAATGTCTTTGTACCAATAGTGTATTTTTTTTCCATTCACATTCACTGAACTAGTCGTGGGCATCAATGCACCTTCCTCCAACTCTCGAATTTTACTAAGTGGCACCGTCAACCTCCGACCAAAGTAGCATGCAAGGTGTCGCAGAATTGTGCGTTGCTGCCGAGTGTTGATATTTGCCTCTTCCCACATGGCTGCAGCAGACTCTGCATCCATTACTTTACCATTCAACAACAACCCAGCTGCTTCGGCTGCACTAATGAATTCTTCACTGTACAATTTGGAAAGAGATCTCAGAAGCCAACTTAAACTGGTATCTTGCGAGCTTGACATAGCCCGAAGCAAGTCTTTAAACCATGTATGATCCTTCATATTTCGTTCAAAACGATAACTTGATACAGAGATCGGGACAAGAACTAAGGTCACTTCACAGTCATTGTAAAGAGTAAAATTAAACAAATTCCCTGTAACAACACCTTTTGACAACTTTACTAGGTCACGAAGCAAGCCATTGATCCAAAACCTTTCCAATGGTACACAAAAGTGACTCAAGACCGGAAAATCTCGGGATGTCATCCCTTCCTTTAAATCCAACTCTTCCTTCTCCACCCTGTCACAATTAATATGGGAAGATCTCAGTTTGACTCGGTTCGCTTTTCCCTTATCGCAAAAGTATTTCTGAAGCGCCTCAATGATGCTAGACATTGCATCTACTAATTTCGTTGTGTCAATAGCTTCCCACAACATATTGAAATCAGATT
>Ga0209990_10003234_pt1 | contig 12032 bp, 8 predicted proteins | sample NOAtaG_6_FD_187304 | JGI IMG/M metagenome (GOLD analysis project Ga0209990, IMG submission 187304) | Freshwater lake microbial communities from Lake Erie, under a cyanobacterial bloom - NOAA_Erie_Diel5S_2200h metaG (SPAdes) (version 2) | ecosystem: Environmental > Aquatic > Freshwater > Lake ...
GGCCAAGCGCGACACGCTGCCGGCCTACTGCCGCGGCTGCGCGCAGCTCGCGCTGTGCTGGGGCGAGTGCCCGAAGAACCGGCTGCTCGCCACGCCCGACGGCGAGCCCGGCCTCAACTACCTGTGCGAAGGTCTCAAGCGCTTCTACGCCCAGGTGCAGTACGACATGCCCCTCATACGACAACGGCTGGGACGATGAATCCCGGCCTCGCCCTTGCAGTGACCCGATCACCCACCGGAGAAGTCCGATGACCCCGATCCGCCCCCGTGTGCGCCCTTTGGCGCTGTCCACCGCGGTTGCCGCCGCGCTGGCCGGCCTCGCGGCCGCCTCCGCGCCCGCGCAGGCACAGCCCGCGCAGCGCCCCAACATCCTCGTCATCATGGCCGACGACATCGGCTACGCCAATGTCGGCATCTACAGCCACGGCATGATGGTGCCCACGCCCAACATCGACCGCATCGGTCGGGAAGGCATCCTGTTCACCGACCACTACGGCCACCCCAGCTCCACCGCCGGCCGCGCCGCCTTCATCACCGGCCAGTTGCCGATCCGCACCGGCATGACCACGGTCGGCCTGCCCGGCTCGCCGGTGGGCATCGACCAGCGCGATCCCACGCTCGGCAGGGTCCTCAAGGAACTCGGCTATCGCACCGGGCAGTTCGGCAAGAACCATCTGGGCGACCGCAACGAGCACCTGCCCACGGTCAACGGTTTCGATGAGTTCTACGGCAACCTGTACCACCTGAACGCCGAGGAAGAGCCCGAACTGCGCATGTGGCGCAAGGACCCGGGCTTCAACGCCCGCTACCGGCCGCGCGGCGTGCTCGACTCCGTGGCCACCCAGGAAGACGACGCCACCGTCGATCCACGCTTTGGCAAGGTCGGCAAGCAGAAGGTGCGTGACACCGGCCCGCTGACCACCCAGCGCATGGAAACCGTCGACGAGGAATTCCTCGACCGTACCAAGAAGTTCATCACCGGTGCGGCGCAGGCCAAGCAGCCGTTCCTCGCCTGGTTCAACCCGAGCCGGATGCACCTGTACACGCACCTGAAGCCGGCGTCGAAGCACCTCGCCAGCGACATCTCCAGCGAGTTCGACGTCTACGGCAGCGGCCTGATGGAGCACGACGGCCATGTGGGCCAGCTGCTCAAGCTGCTCGATGACCTGAAGATTGCCGACAACACCATCGTCGTCTACACCACCGACAACGGCGCCATGGTGTCGTGGTGGCCGGATGCCGGCTCCACGCCGTTCCGCGGCGAGAAGGCCAGCACCTGGGAGGGCGGCGTGCGCGTGCCCATGCTCGTGCGCTGGCCCGCCAAGATCCCCAAGGGAAAGATCTCCAACGGCATCCAGACCCACGAGGACATGTTCACCACGCTGGCCGCCGCCGCTGGCTACGGCGACGTGCGCGCCAAGCTCAAGGCACGCGACAAGGTCTGCATCGACGGCGTCGACAACCTCGCCCACTGGACCGGCAACGCGCCCTCGGCGCGCAACGTCGTCTACTACTACGACGAGACCAAGTTCACCGCGGTACGCATCGGGCCCTGGAAGTCGCACTTCATGACCCGCGAGGGCTTCTTCGACTACCACAAGCCCAGCTCGCTGATCTTCAACCTGCGCATGGACCCCTACGAGCGTCACGGCGGCCAGAAGAGCAACGACCTGGCCAACAGGATGGGCGTGGCCTTCGGCGGCCAGATCCAGGACGCGGTCAACGAGCACATGGCCACGTTCCAGGAATGCAAGCCGCGCCAGCCCGGTGGCAGCCTGCGGATGGGCGGGCAGTGAGCGCGGCAGCGCTGGCGTCCTTCGCGGCGCTGCGTAACCGGATGGGCGAGGCCGTGATCGGCCAGCCCGCCGTGATCGAGGCGCTGCTGATCGCGTTGCTGGCCGACGGCCACGTGCTGCTCGAAGGCCTGCCCGGCCTGGCCAAGACGCGCGCCATCAAGGCGCTCGGCCGCGCGCTGCGCGCGCGGCTGGCGCGCGTGCAGTTCACGCCCGACCTGCTGCCGTCGGACCTGATCGGCGCCGAGGTCTACCGCCAGGGCGGCGCCGAGGAGGCGCGCTTCGTGTTCCAGCCCGGGCCGATCTTCGCGCCGCTGGTGCTGGCCGACGAGATCAACCGCGCGCCCGCCAAGGTGCAGTCGGCGCTGCTCGAAGCGATGGAGGAGCGTCAGGTCACGGTGGCCGGCCAGACCCACGCGCTGCCGCAGCCGTTCCTTGTGATGGCCACGCAGAACCCGATCGAGCAGGAAGGCACCTACCCGCTGCCCGAGGCGCAGACCGATCGCTTCCTGATGAAGGTCGTGATCGGCTATGCCGGCCGCGCCGCCGAACTCGACATCGTGCGTCTGGTGCGTCACGAGGAAGGGCAGAAGCTCGGCGCTGCAGCCCAAGCGCCCGCGCCCGCACCGTCGCCTGCCCCCGCAGCCGCGCCCGCGCCGGCCGAGCGCGCGAGCGATGCCGACCCGGCCGACGCTCTCACGCGCCTGACCGAAGCCCGCCGTGCGGTCCACGCGCTGCACGTCGCGCCTGCGGTCGAGCGCTACATCGTCGATCTGGTGCAGGCCACGCGCGAGCCAGCCAGCGTGGGCGAAGACGTCGCGCGCTGGATCGAGGTCGGCGCCAGCCCGCGCGGCAGCATCGCGCTGGACCGCTGCGCGCGCGCGCACGCGTGGCTGCAGGGGCGCGACTTCGTCGGCCCCGACGACGTGCAGGCGGTGCTGCACGCCTGCCTGCGTCACCGGCTGCTGCTCAGCCACGAGGCGCTGGCAGCCGGCGTTGCCGCCGACCAGGTCGTCGACCGCATCGCCGCGGCGGTTGCCGCCCCCTGACCCACCGGGCCCGCAACAGCGCTGAACGCCGTCGCGCCGTGAACAGCGCCACGCTCCCCGCCACCGGTCGCCGCTGGGCCTGGCCCTGGCAGCGCCGCGCCGCCGCATCGGCTGCCGCCAATGCGCCCGGCGTCTACGTGCAATGGGAGCACCTGCTCGCGCTCGAATACGGCGCGCGACGCGTGCGCTGGCCGCCGCAGACCGCTTCCGCGCGCAGCCAGCTCGCCGGCCGGCACCGCTCGCGCGTGCGCGGCCGCGGGCTCGACTTCATCGAACTGCGCCACTACCTGTCCGGCGACGACGCACGCGCCATCGACTGGCGCGCCAGCCTGCGCGCCGGCCGCATGCAGGTACGCGTCTACGCCGAGGAGCGCGACCGGCCCACCTGGCTGCTGGTCGACCAGCGGCTGTCGATGTTCTTCGCGCGCCGCGGGTCGCTCGGCTCGGTGGTGGCTGCCGAGGCCGCGGCCGTCTGGGGATGGCGCGCGCTGTCGGGTGGCGATCGCGTTGGCGGCCTGGTGTTCGGCGACGACGCGCTCGACGAAGTGCCGCCGCGCCGCGGCCGCCGTTCGATGCTGCACTTCCTCGCGCGGCTGGCCGCGCGCAATCGCGCGCTGCGCGCCGCCAGCACGCTGCCGCCTGCGCCGGCGCAGCTCGATGGCGCGCTCGCCGTGCTGGCGCGGCACGCGCCGCGCGAGGCGGTGATCGCGCTGTTTTCCGACTTCGACGGTCTGGGTGAAGTCACGCGTGAGCGGCTGTTCGCGCTGGCGCGCCACAACGACCTCGTGCTGCTGCCGGTGTGGGACGACCCGCGCACCACCACGCCCGGCGCGCGGCTGGTGGTCAGCGATGGCCGCCTGCAACTGCCGATCGACCATGCCGACCGCGGCGTGGCCGAACGGCTGGCCACCATCGCGCACGAGCGCATGACGCGGCTGCTCGCGCTGCGCGCCGAGCTCGGCTGCGCGGTGATGCCGCTGCTCACCGGCGAGCCGGCGCTGCTGCAATTGGCGCGCGGCATGGACAGCGCACCCGCCGGCGCGCGCCGCCGCTGACCCGCGCAGACCAGGCGATGGCAACGGCACAGGCAGCGGTCGCCAGCGCTCCGGACGCCGCGGCGCGCGCGGTGCTCGACCAGTTGCACCCGCTGCTGCTGCCGGCGCCGCCGTCGTGGCTGCCGCAGACGCCTGCCTGGGGCGTACTGGCGGCGCTGCTCGCGCTCGCGCTGGCCGCGCTGCTCTGGCGCGGGCTGCGGCGCTGGCATGCCAATCGCCATCGCCGGCGCGCGCTCGCCGAACTGCGTCGCCTGCGCGCCCAACTGCAGGCTGTCGCGCCGCCCGCCCGTCGCCTGCAGGCTGCGCGGCAACTGCCCGAGCTTGTGCGCCGGCTCGCGCTCGCGCATGCGCCACGCAACGAGGTGGCGCCCTTGCAGGGCGAGGCCTGGAGCGCCTGGCTCGACCGCAGCCTGGGCGATGCCGAGCAGCCGTTCACGCGCGGCCCCGGGCGGCACCTGACCGGCTGGGCCTACCGGACCGAAGCGGCGTTGCCGTGGGACGAACTGGACGCGCTGCTGGCGTTGCTGGAGCGCTGGATCCGCCATCACCGCACCGCGCAGGGACCGGCGTGAGCGCGCTGTCCGCATCCGGCTGGGGCGAGGCCATGGCGCTGCTGGCGCAGGTCGAATGGGCGCAGCCCTGGGCCGCCCTGCTGATACCGCTGGCGCTGCTGATGCCGTTGCTGCCGCCGTACCGCAGCCGCCGCACGGCGCTGCGGGTACCGTTCTTCGCGCTGGCGGTGCAGGGCAGCGGCGCGCGGCCGCGCGCCGGCGCCGTGGTGCTGCCGCATGGCGTGGTGCACTGGCTGCTGCTCGGGCTGGCCTGGACCGCCGCCGTGCTCGCCGCGATGCAGCCGCAGTGGGTCGAGCCGCCCATCACGCGCACACAGCCCACGCGCGACTGGCTGCTGGCGGTGGACCTGTCGCCGTCGATGCAGACCGCCGACTTCCGCGATGCCGCCGGCCAGCCGGTCGACCGGCTCACCGTCGTGCGCGAGGTGCTCGACGAGTTCCTTGCGCGCCGCGCCGACGACCGCATCGGCCTGCTGGTGTTCGGCCAGCAGCCCTTCGTGCAGGTGCCGTTCACGCTCGACCACGGCGCCGTGCGCGCGCTGCTGGCCGAGGCGCGCATCGGCATGGCCGGCACCCGCACGATGATCGGCGATGCGATCGGGCTGGCGGTGCGCGTGTTCGACGCCTCCGATGCGCCGCAGCGCACGCTGGTGCTGCTGACCGACGGCCGCGACACCGGCAGCCGCGTGCCGCCGGCCAAGGCCGCCGAGATCGCCGCGCAGCGCGGCGTGCGCATGCACACGGTGGCCATCGGCACGGCCGCCGCGCGCGCCGGCGAGGAGGCCGATCTGGCCGGGCTGCGCGCCTGGGCCGAGGCCACCGGCGGCCGCGCGTTCCGCGCCACCGACCGCGCCGGCCTGCAGCAGATCTACCGTGAACTCGACGCCATCGAACTGCGCACCGTCGAGACCCAGTCGGCGCGGCCGCGCCGGCCGCTGTTCCAGTGGCCGCTCGGGCTCGCGCTGGCGCTGCTCGGCCTGCACCTGGTGCTGACCGGTGCTGCCGCGGCGGCCGCCAGTCGGCCGCTGCGTGCCGCGCCGCCGGAGGCCGCCGATGCCTGAGTCGCTCGCGGCGCTCGAGGCGCTCGAGGCACTCAAGGCACTCGTGGCGCTGCTGCCGCTGCACTGGCTGCGGCCGTGGGCGCTGCTGGGCCTGCTGCCGGCGCTGGCGTTGCCGCTGTGGCGCCGCCGGCCCGGTGACGGCGCGGTGCCCCCCGGTGTGATCGACGCGCGCCTGCTGCCACATCTGCTGGTGCGCGGCGGGCCGCCGGCGCGGCTGCGGCCGGCCGACACGCTGGCGGTCGCACTGGCCTGCTTCAGTGTCGCGCTGGCCGGCCCGGCGTGGCAGCGCGAAGCCTCGCCGCTGGCGCTGGAGGCCGCACCGCTGATGCTCGTGCTCGACCTGTCCGAGTCGATGGACGCGGCCGATCTGCCGCCCAGCCGGCTCGACCATGCGCGCGCCAAGCTGCAGCGCCTGCTCGAGCAGCGCGCCGCTGCGCCCACCGGACTGATCGTCTACGCCGGCAGCGCGCACCTGGTGTTGCCGCCGACCCAAGACCGCGAAGTGCTGGCCACCTACCTCGATGCGCTCGGCACCGCGCTGATGCCGCAGCCCGGCAACGCCCCGGCCGAGGCGCTCGCGCTCGCGCTGCAATGGCTCGGCCGCGCGCCGGTGGCCGGCACCGTGCTGTTCCTCACCGCCGAGTGGCCGGCTGCCGATCTCGAGCGCGCCGAAAGCCTGCTGCGCGGCACGCGCCAGCGGCTGGCGGTGTGGGCCATCGGCACGCGCGAGGGCGGGCCGCTGCGCGATGCCGACGGCCGCCTGCGCACCGATGCGCAGGGCCGCTCGCGCAGCGCCCGGCTCGACGTCGCCGGCCTCGATGCGCTGCGCGCACGCACCGGCGCCGCGCTGGTCGCGGTCACGCCCGACGACGGCGACCTGGCGCGCGTGCAGGCGCTGATCGCGCGCCACCGGACCGAAGCCGCCGAGCAGGACCCGACGCTGCGCTGGCATGACCGCGGCCCGCTGTTCATCTGGCCCGGCCTGCTCGCGCTGCTGCTGTCGCTGCGACGCGGCTGGGTGCTGCGCTGGCAGGCCGCCGGCGTCCTGCTGGCGCTCGCCGGATTGCTGTCGCTGGGCGCGGCACCGGCACCGGCCATGGCGCGGGAGGCAGCCGTCGCCCCGGCACCGGTTGCCTCGACCGGTGCGGCCCGCAGCGCGGACAGCGGCGCCACCGCCGCCGCCAGCGCGACCGCGAATGCGGGCCCGACCGGCACCGTGAACGCCAAGACCACGGCCTCTGCAACGGCTGTCTCCGCGCCTGCGGTCGCCTCGCTGGGCGAGCGTTTCTTTGCGCTGTGGCTCACGCCCGACCAGCGCGGCCGCTGGTGGCTCGAACGCGGCGACCCGCAACGCGCCGCGCGGCACTTTGCCGATCCGTTCTGGCGCGGCATCGCGCACGCCCGCGCCGGCCAGTGGCAGGCGGCGGCCGACGCCTTCGCGCGGGTCGACTCCCCTGCAGCGTGGTTCAACCAGGCGCAGATGCTGGCGCGCCTCGGCCGCTACAGCGATGCGGTGGCTTCCTACGATCAGGCGCTGCTGCGGCTGCCCGGCTGGCCGCAGGCGCAGGCCGACCGCGAGCGCGTGCGCGCGCTGATCCCGCCCACGCCGCCGGGCGACCCCGAGGACGGCGAGCTGCAGCCCGGCGAAGGCGACCGCAGCGAGCCGGGCGCACGCCGACCGCGCCGCGGCGGCCCGCCGCGCCCGCTGACCGAGGCCGAGCTGGCCGAGCTGTGGCTGCAACGCCTCGACACCAGTCCGGCCGGCTTCCTGCAGCGCAAGTTTGCGCAGCAGGCGCAGCGCAGCGGCGAAGCCGCGCCTGCCCGCCCGCTGGAGGTGCGATGAGCCCGCCGGGCCGCCCCAAGGGCGAATTCCCGAGCGAGCAGCGCGAGGGTTGTCCGATGCTTCCGCCGGGCCGCCCCAAGGGCGAATTCCCGAGCGAGCAGCGCGAGGGTTGTCCGATGCTCCCGCCGGGCCGCGCCGAGGGCGAATTCCCGAGCGAGCAGCGCGAGGGTTGTCCGATGCTCCCGCCGGGCCGCCCCAAGGGCGAATTCCCGAGCGAGCAGCGCGAGGGCTGTCCGATGCTCCCGCCGGGCCGCGCCGAGGGCGCGTCCGCGAGCGCGCAGCACGTCAATGGCCCAGCAAGCCGCGCCGGCACCCGCCTCGCCCACGCACCGCCGCGCCGCGGCGTCGAAGGATCGCCGCGTCGCCGTGCGCTGCAGCGGGCCGCCGCGCTGGTCCTGGCGGGCGCGCTTGCGCCGCTGCGCGCGCAGCCGGCGGCCGCGCCGCTGGCGCGGCTGCGGCTGGCGCTCGACGGTGCCGCCGCGCGCCGGCTCGAGATCGGCGAGGCCCTCGTCGTGCGGCTCGAAGTCTGGGTCAGCACCTGGTTCCAGGCGCCGGTGGACTTCCCGGCGACGCTCGAGGCCGGCGGCGCGCTGGTCGAAGCGGTGGGCGGCTCGCCCGAGTCGCGCTTCGAGGAGTTCGACGGCCGACGCTGGACCGGCCTGGTGCGCCGCTACCGGCTGTTGCCGGCGCAGCCGGGCGAGCTGCGCGTTGCGCTGTCTGCGCCGCTGCCGGTGCAGCCCGGCGGCGGCCCGCTGCAGCGGCTGGCGCCGCCGGCGCCGCTGCGGCTGACCGTGAGCGTGCCGGCCGGGGCGGAAGACATCCAGCCGTTCGTTGCCGCGCGCCGGCTCGAGTTGCGCCAGCGCTGGTGGCCCGAGGGGCTCTCGGCCGCTGCGACGGCTCACGTCGGCGACCTGATCCGCCGCGAGATCGTGCTCGTCACCGACAGCGCCGCGCCGCTGCTGCCCGCGCCCGACTTCGGCGCGCCCGCCGGCGCCGGCGTGCGCGTGCAGGCCGCGCAGACCAGCGAGCAGCGCGCCGATGCCGCCACCATCGCCACGCTGACGCGCAGCCAGCAGGCCGTCTACACGCTGCAGGCGGCCGGGTCGGTGACGCTGCCGGCGGTGGAGTTCGTGTGGTGGGACCTGACGCAGCGCCGGCGCCGCGTCAGCCGGCTCGATGGCCTGACGCTCGAGGTGCAGCCCGCCGCCGCGCGCGCCGATCCGTTCGCGCCGGCGGCCGCCGCCGCGCCCGCGAGCGCTGCGCCGGCCGGCGCCTCCGCCACCGGTGCCGCTGCGCTCACCGCGCTGCTGGCCGGCGGCGCGCTGGCGGCCGGCGTTGCGCTGTGGCGGCGCCGCGCCCGCGGCGCGGTTCCGGCTGGCGCTGCGGCACCGGGGCCGATTCAGTCGCAGGCGTGGCGCCGGCTGCGCCGCGCTTGCCGGCGCGGGGACGCCACCGCCGCCGACCGGGCGCTGCGCGACCTGCTGGCCGCACTCGACGCCCCGACCCGCCAGCGCTGGCTGCAGGACGCTGCGCTCGCCCAAGCCCGCGTCGTCCTTGGCCGTCATCGCTTTGGGGCAGGCGGCACCGGCGTGCCGGGCCCCTATGCTGCGCCGGTGGCGCGGCTGCCAGCGGGCTGGGACGGTGCGGGGCTGCTGCAGGCGGTGCAGTCACTGCGGCGGGCGGCCGCGGCACCGCCGCCGTCCGACGCCTTGCCCACCCTTCATCCGTGAGGCGCCTTCGCATGCACACCGGCATCGACCCTGGAGCACGGACCATGAGGCAGGCGTTCGTCGTGTTCGGCATCTGGCCTTTCCGCAGCGAGGCGCACGCGGCGGCGCGGCGGCTCGGCGGGCTCGGCGGGCTCGGCGGGCTCGGCGGGCTCGGCGGGCTCGGCGGACTCGGCGGACTCGGCGGGCTCGGCGGGCTCGGCGGGCTCGGCGGACTCGGCGGGCTGCCCGGATCGGGCCGGTTGGGTAGATGGGGCGGATTGGGCAGATCGGGCGGATTGGGCGGGCTCGTTGTCCTGTGCGTCCTCGCCAGCGCGCTGCTGTTCGGGCCGGCGGCGCAGGCGCAATCGGCGCCGGCTGCTGCCGCACCGGCGCCGGAGCCGGCCACGCTGCGCCTTCTCAACCGCGACATCGTCACGTTCCGCGGCACCGTGGCCGGCGCCGTGCCGGCGCGCCGCGTCGAGCAGGCGCTCGAGCGCATCCGCGTGCTGCCCGAGACCGCGATGGACCTGCCGCTGCGCGTGGTGCCGTTCGCATTCGAGCAGGTTCAGGGCGTGCAGTTCATGCTCGGCGACATCAACCTGTTCGCGGTGCTCCAGACCGATGTCGAGGCCGACGGCGTGCAGACGCTGGATGCCCTGGCCAAGCGCACGGCCGACCGGCTGGAGGACGCGCGGCGCGCCTGGCATGCCACGCGCGACGGGCCGCTGCTGCTGCGCGGCCTGGCGCTGGCCGCTGCCGCCACTGCGCTGCTCGTGCTGCTGGTGTCGGGCACGCGGGCCGCCATGCGCCGGATCCTCGGCCGGCTCGAAACACTGCGCGACGGTCTGGCCGCACGCGGCACCGGGGTCGACTGGCGCGAACTGCTGGCGCGCCTGCTGGCCGGCACGCTGGTGCTGGTGCAGTGGCTGGTGCTGCTGCTGCTCGGCTATGCGTGGGTGCGCGCGGTCCTGGCCAGCTTCGTGGCCACGCGCCCGCTGGCCGAGGCGATGGACGGCTGGTTCTTCGGCAAGCTGGCCTGGGTGGCCGGCGGCGCGGTCGGCGCCATCCCGGGCCTGGCCACGGTGGTCATCGTGCTGCTGCTCACGCGCGCGCTGGCCGATGTGCTGGCCTACTTTTTCAACGCCGTTCAACAGGGGCGGCTGACGCTGCCGTTTCTGCATCGCGACACCACCACCGCCACGCGGCGCATCGTCACCGTGCTGGTGTGGGGGTTGGGCGTCGCCATCGCCTACCCGTACCTGCCCGGCTCCGGCAGCGAGGCGTTCAAGGGCCTGTCGGTGCTGGCCGGCGTGATGCTGACGCTCGGCTCCTCGGGCCTGGTGATGCAGGCGATGAGCGGGCTGGTGATCATCTACTCGCGCGCGCTGCGCAAGGGCGACTTCATCGACATCGGCGGCACTCAGGGCGTGGTGACCGAGGTCGGCTCGCTGGCGATCAAGATGATCAACATCCGCAACGAGGAGATCACCATTCCCAACTCGGTGCTGGTGTCCGCGCCCATTCACAACTACTCCAAGCTGTCCGACACCCGCGGCACGCTGCTGACCGCCAAGGTCACGATCGGCTACGACGCGCCCTGGCGCCAGGTGCACGCGATGCTCGAGGAGGCCGCACGCCGCACGCCGCGCGTGCGCGCCGAGCCGCCGCCCTACGTGTACCAGCGGGCGCTGTCGGACTTCTACGTCGAGTACGAGCTGTTCGTCAGCATCGAGAAGGCGATCGAGCGGGTGCCGATCCAGTCGGCGCTGCATGCCGCGATCCAGGACGTGTTCAACGAGCACGGCGTGCAGATCATGTCGCCGCATTTTCTCGGCCAGCCGGCGCAGGCAGTGGTGGTGCCCAAGGCCGACTGGTACAAGGCGCCGGCGCGGCCGCCGGCGTAGTGGTGCCGCGGCCGCCGGGTCGTCGGGCCCCGGTGGCGTTGTCGCGGAAGCGGTGATGCGCCCGATGCAACGACAACAAGACGGTGGAGAAGTCGATGGACATGTTGCTGATCGTGATCCAGGGCCTGATGGTGATCGGGCTGATTGCCGTGGGCGTGCACTACAAGGGCATGGCCATCGGCCTGTTCGGCGCGGTCGGCGTGCTGGCCTTCGTGCTGATCTTCGGCATCGCCCCGGGCAGCGTGCCGATCAGCGCGATGCTCATCATCATGACCGTGGTCACCGCCGCCGGCGCGATGCAGCTGGCCGGCGGCATCGACTACCTGGTGAGCCTCGCGCAGAAGGTGATCCGCCGCTTCCCGCGCCAGATCACCTACGTGGCGCCGCTGACCACCTACGGCTTCTGCGCCGGCGCCGGCACCGGCAACATCTACTACTCGCTGATGCCGGTTATCTACGAGGTCGCCTACGCCAACAAGGTGCGCCCCGAGCGGCCGCTGGCGCTGTCGGCCACCGCCGGCCAGCTTGCCATCACCTCCAGCCCGGTGTCGGCGGCCACCGCCGCCATGGTCGGCCTGCTGGCGCCGCTGGGCTTCAAGATCACCGACATCCTGATGATCACGGTGCCGGCCTCGATCGCCGCGATCGTGGTTGGCGCATTCATCATGAACCGGCGCGGCAAGGAACTCGAAGACGATCCCGAGTTTCAGCGTCGCCTGGCCGCCGGCGAACTGGCCGCGCCCGACCCCAACCCCGAAGCCAAGACCGTCACCGCCGCCGGCAAGCGCTCGGCGCTGATCTTCCTCGCCGGGGTGGCCTTCATCGTGTGCGCCGGCATCTTCGAGGAGCTGCGCCCGCATGTGATGTCCAAGGGCAAGTCGGTCGAGATCGACCTGTCGCAGCTCATTCAGATCACCATGTTCACGGTCGCCGCGGCGATCACCGCGCTGTGCAAGATCAAGGCCGGCGACATCGTCAAGAGCCCGCTGTTCGACTCCGGCATGGTGGCGGTGGTCGCGCTGTTCGGCGTGGCGTGGATGGCCAAC
>Ga0209990_10003252_pt1 | contig 11975 bp, 11 predicted proteins | sample NOAtaG_6_FD_187304 | JGI IMG/M metagenome (GOLD analysis project Ga0209990, IMG submission 187304) | Freshwater lake microbial communities from Lake Erie, under a cyanobacterial bloom - NOAA_Erie_Diel5S_2200h metaG (SPAdes) (version 2) | ecosystem: Environmental > Aquatic > Freshwater > Lake ...
CTTGCAGATTCTGGCTCTTGCAGATTTTGGCTCTTGAAGATTCAGACTCTTGCCGATACAGGCCCAGGCCGACTCAGGCTGGGAGGGACCGGTCGACCCCGCGTTCCGGATCCGACCGATCACATCTTCCCCATTTTCTGCCACGGAAACTTTTTTTCGACAGGGCGATTTTTGTGCTTGCGTTCACTGAGAGGTTTCGGTATATTTTCGGCGTGGGGGCAGGGAGGCCGAAAATGTTAAGACCTCTTCCCCCGTCAATTCTGCGCTCCTGGCTCGGAAGAAAAATAAGAAGGGTGAGCCAGAACCCGGGAGTGATAACCCGGGAGTGATAACCCGGGAGTGATAACCCGGAAGTGATAACCCGGATGTAAGAAGACGCGAGTGAGGACCTAAAAGTGAGAAGACAGGCCGATCGGGAGACACCGGCCACCAGAGTGGACGCAGCGATTGACAATCGAGTAGTTAAAGTAGGTCAAAAAGGCCGAGTTGGTCAAAAAGACTGCGTAGATCCAACAGATCCAAAAGATCAAAGTAGTCGAGAAACTTAAGTCGAGAAACTTAAGTCGAGAAGTTTAGGTCGAGAAGTTTAAGTAGAAAAACTTAAATAGATCAAACAGACTTGGGACTACTGAAATTGTGCTACGGCATTGAAAAGGCAACGCCCTGGACTGAGCAGTCGGTCTCGCCAGTTGTCCATTTTATGAGTGCCACAATTGTGAATGCCATATTTTTAAATGCCATTTTGAAGGACAAGCCATGGCTCTGACACCAAAACAGATGAACCTGCATGACTTCTTGTCGCGGTTTCATCAGAAACACGGATATGCCCCGACGATCGCGGAGATTCAGGAGCACTTTAATCTCAGCTCCCCGGCGACTGTGCACGAGCAGCTCGCGGCACTCGAACGCGAGGGACTGATTCGCCGCCAGAAATATGTCCAGCGCGGCATCGAGCTGATCCAGTCTTCCGTGACCGCCGGCGAGTACGAGATTCCGCTTCTCGGGGTCGTCGCGGCCGGACTGCCCATCGAAGCAGTTCTGACTCGCGAGACCATCACTGTCTCCCCGGATCTCTTTGCCAGCCGTCGTTTCGCACTGCGCGTCCGTGGCGATTCAATGCGCGATGAACAGATTGCCGACGGTGACCTGATCATTGTCGAACCGGTGGAGAATGCCCGTAATGGCCAGACGGTCGTCGCGCTGGTCGACGACAACGAGGCGACGGTCAAGAAGATCTATCACGAACGACATCAGATCCGGCTCCAACCGGCAAACGAAAATTTCACACCAATCATCGTCAAGCCCCCCCAACGTGTTCGCGTCCAGGGGCTGGTCGTTGGTCTGATCCGTCGTTACAAATAGACAATCGTCTTTCGAGCGAAGAGTGAACGCTCCGATCACCGCAGATCTCTGGATCGACACTCTCCATAAAAGTTTTGACCATCAACCGGATGCGCTTTGACGCATCTCTCCACCAGGCTGCGATATATCAGATTATGGCCTGGTTGGCGTCCAACCTCCTTTGCTCAAAGTGTTGCACGTGTGAAACGTCTTCACCCTGTTTGTAACAAAGGAATGGTCGCCGGAGGTGGTATCGATCTCTCCTTTCCACCTGCACCACTTGAACCAATCACTCAGCCTGAGGCGTCCGTCCATTTGGCAGCCCGCGCCAAATGGATGGGCCCACGCCTCCCGTTGAGAAGGTTCAGTCGATCAATGCGGAGCCTGTTTGCTCAAAGTTGATCGATCGTCGCTGGTCAGCGTGTGCCGGAAGCCAATGATGGTGCGGTAGGACGTGCGAAAGGGGACAGCGTCGAATCGGACCGGTCATCAGGATACGGGGTGGCGAAAGTCACCAACATTTCAATCTTCAACATTCATCGTCCTGCAACACAAAGTGGCAGGTTGAGCAGTCGCAGAGGGCACGTAATTGGTGTGAAAGGGGGAGGTATGTCAAACAGAGCAGGTGAAAGCAGTCAAACAGAAGAGAGAGCGGCCGGGAGCGAGCGAACGATCGATCAGGCACGCGGACTCGTGACGCAGATTGCATTATTGAAAGAGAGAGTCCGCAGCGAGAAGCGGTATCGAACACCGGTCTGGTCAGGAGCGGTACGGCCGGGAAGGCGCGAGGACCAGTTGGGAAGCTTGGATCACGCAGGTCTGCGCGGAGGAGCCATCGGTGAGGCTGGTTTGAAATGCTGGGCGCTCGACTGGGATCTGATCGAGCGGCGCAGTCGTGAAAGCTGAGTTGGCAGATGAAGACGAAAACGGATCTGCTGACATAAATCAAGAGACCGGGTCATCAAGTATTCGGACCATCCAGCCGGGAGGGAGTGCGGTTCCACGCGGCGGAGGTTGATAAGGGAGAGACAATGAGCACAGTAAATCAGGCATTCAAATACAATCAGCATCGCAAGAATGTAATTCTGGGCGGATCGGTCATTCTGGTCTGTATCACCCTCCTGAGTTGCGTTTCCTCCTTCATGATCTACCGTGAGGGTTTCGTCGACCTTCCCGGCGCCTTCCAGCTCACCCTTTCTCTATTTGCGGTAATTGTTGTTGAAGGGGCATTCATCTGGCTGGTTTATGGATTTACGCGTGCCTTCTCCTCGACGCTCGAGAGGCTGATCTCGATTGCTGGAATGGCCTTTCTGGTCGTAGTGATGCTGATCAACATCGTCACCCATTTCATGATGGTCAAGAACCTGCCGCTGCATACGTTCCAGCAGACCTGGCTGAGTTGGGGCGCGGTCTCGGTCTTCATTGCCGTCTTGTTGATCGTTCTGGCGATTACCCTCTCTGACCCGGTAATCAGATTAATCAGGCTTGAGCTGCGTTACCAGGGGCGCCAGCAAGAGATCATTCTCGAAGCAAAGAGCGATGGTTTGCAGAGTGAGAAGTTGCAGGCGGCGATGGTCGATCGGGCTGAATGGGAGGCTGGTCAGCTGGCCGCCCGGGTGCTTGGTGGAGCCGTTAACGCACCGGCGCTGCCAGGACATCAGGTGACCGGGTTCTCGCGCGCTACCTTGCCTGGCGGACAGGGAAACTTCCAGGTCCAGGGCAATTTTCAGGGCCAGAGCAACCTGCAGGGAATAATGGATTCATCCGACCCAAAAGCGTGAGGCCGTCCGGGCGGGAAGGGGAGACTGGTCCGGTGGTGACGCTAGCCGTCCCACCCCACCCGACGGCACAAGCAGCGATCCAGGAGGGGGCGACTCTTCGCCTCCCCACCGTCCCGATTCCCGCTGGGGTGGAGGCGCGTCGACAGGAGTCCCCTGGCCTGACTCGCAAACCTCAACTGAAAATAGTTGGAAGGTCTCTGCCACCTGCTCTGGAGAGGCGCGGAGCGGCGAGTTCGCTTCAGTCCGATGGCGGATCAGGTAAATCGAACGGGTTGAAAAAATCGAGGGGTAAGGGACCGGCGGCTGGTCCACCGACTCCGTGGGGATGTGAGTGGCGAAGAGACGACCAGGGATGGAATCTCTGGCGCTGCTGGACGGAGAGGGATGAGGCCACCGGAAAGAGAGTTCCCCGAAGTCGATATGCCGGATATCTCAGTCACGAGGCCTGGGAGGTCCTGAAAGGATACGATTATGAAGCGTTCCTCTCGATTATCGGTCAGCGGTTTCGCCGACACGGCAAGCGGTAATCCGTTTGCCGTCTTCGAGATTATTGCTGAGATCAGGCGGATCAGGGAGCGTCTGGAAGATCAGGAGCTGCTCGAGCGGTCCCGCGCGATTGAACTCCATGCCGATGGGATGATCAAGACCATTCTCGGCACCGCCGATCTGTCGACACTCGAGGTTCCGGTCACCGTGATCGAGCAGATTGTGACGTTGCTGCGCGCGAACCGACCCAGCACAAGTGCCGACCCAGCGTAAGTGCCGATCCGGCACAAGTGGTTAAATCCGCACGATCTAACTGTTGAGCTGGCTATCGATGAGCCTGGCCAGTGACTCGGCCTGCCCCCTGATAGTCGTCTCATCAGATCCTTCAATCATGATCCGGACCAGATTTTCAGTGCCAGAATAGCGGAGCAGAATTCTTCCGTTACCGGCCATCTCATTTTCGAGTCGACTCAACTCTGCGGTAACCGCTGGCATCTCTTCAAATGGAACCTTATGACTGACCGGAAGGTTGATCAGGACTTGGGGCATCCGTTCCATCCCTGCGGCAAGATCGGCCACCGGGCGGCCAGATTCAGTGACGACGCGCAGGATTTCGAGTGCCGAGAGCATTCCATCACCAGCCAGACTGATCTCCGGCAGGATGATATGGCCCGACTGTTCACCACCAATTGCTCCGCCCCCACGCAGAAGTTCATCAAGTACATACTTGTCACCCACCGCCGTGCGAACCAGGTCAATGCCCCGCTTGCGAAGCGCAATTTCAAGACCCAGATTGCTCATGACGGTTGCCACGACGCGGTTACCCGTCAGCTGCTGATGTCGAGACAGGTAGTCGGTCATCAGATAGAGGATGTGGTCCCCATCGAGCAGCCTTCCCTGACCGTCGACAAGCATCAGTCGATCGGCGTCGCCATCAAAGGCGAAACCCAGATCGGCCCCGGAGGCAATGACCAGCTCCTGCAGTCTGTCGGGATGGAGGGCTCCACAGTCCTGGTTGATGTTTTGCCCATCAGGGGCTGCGTTGATAACCGTCACCTCTGCTCCAAGGCTGGCAAAGAGTTGCGGGGCAATCTGTGAGGCCGCGCCATTGGCGCAGTCGAGGGCGATCTTCAAGCTGATTGGCACGAGGGGCGCGGAGATTCGCGCGCGCAGGAAATCCTGGTAGCGTTGAGCAAGCGCCGGATTGACCTCCGCCGGGGGATCAACCGCGCGCTCGAGGGCCGGCAGCAGGGCTGGCCCAATCCCGGTGACATCCTCAGAGATGGCCATCTCCATCTCGTCACTCAACTTCTGACCACTGGGTGAAAAGATCTTCAGACCATTGTCGTGATATGGGTTGTGCGAAGCAGATATGACCAGCCCGGCGCTGGCTTGAAGCTCTTTTGTCAGCAGCGCGACCCCCGGGGTGGGAATCACCCCAGCGGCAATCGTTCTCCCACCACCCAGCGCGATGCCTCTGCTGATCGCCTCTTCAATCCAGGGACCGGATTCCCGTGTGTCCCGGCCAATGACAATGGTCGAACCACTCCCAAGACGGCGCGCCAGAAAATAGCCGATCAATTTAATTGTCGGTGGATCAAGGGGGAACTGTCCCGCCTTTCCGCGGATACCGTCTGTTCCAAAGAGTTTCTGTGTCAGCATATGGTTGGTTGGATGATTCTTCCCGTCGTGGCGTCAAAAGACGCGGATGGATGTGGGGTGAACCGCAGTGACCGAAATCTTGTTTCGAAAGCGATCAGAGAGAGTAATTGACGGGGCGATGAGAGTCTCACCGCGCGGCAGACCGATGACACTGATTTCAGCCTGAATATCGGTCGTCTCGATCTGGCGCAGTAACGATTCCGGGCCAAAGAGATCGACGTCGACCCGGCGCGGACTGGGGCGGTGCTGCTCGGCCTGATTGCCCCGCAGAATGACGGGCACAGAGACGGTGCGCTTCTGCCTCTTCTCGCCAATCGTGATGCTCAGACGCACCTGCTCACGCCCCTTTATTCGCAGCGGGGTGGGGACTTCGACGTCGACTTGGGCATTGAAAGAGCTGCTCAGTCGATCGAGGTTGATGGTCTCGGTCGAAAATTGGGTTACCTTTTCGATATCTCTTTGTGGACCTTCGACGAGGATCGTTTCCGGATTGATCGAGGTGTCGTAGATCTCCAGACCCGGCGGCAAGGTTCCCTCAGTCATGGGGATCACTTTAACTGCCCGACTCTCCGTCTTCTCCAGCCGGAGGCGAATGGTCGTTGGTGAGATGTTGAGGACCTCGATCCTCTCCGGCAGCTTGACGTGATGCGTCTGAAGATGGGCGATTCGTTCACCCTGTTCCTTGTTGGAGAGGTTGGCCGTCACGGAGATCTGGTTGCTCGTCAGGCCGGTAACCATATTCTGTGGTCCCTTGACCTGAACACTGACAACCGGGCTGTCGATGTTCACAATCTCCATGCCAGCCGGGATGCCCTGAAATTCAACCGGTACACCGGAAATCTTCACAAAAGAGTCGGGCTGGTTTGAGAAACGAAAGAGCAGGATGGCGAGGACCAATGAGAGGATCTTCAGCCATTTGTTCTCGAAGATGCGGCTTGCGATCTCACGCAGCAGGCCACCGACCGTTTGAAGTCTCATGGCGCACCTCCATCGAGATCACTCGACCGGTTCTCACGAGCCACCCCCGCTTCGCTCGGACGGTTGATGGTCAGTTTCTCCAGTTCACGCTCGCGCTGACGTTCCTCTTTCTCCAGTTCGAGAGATTCAACCTCGGATCGCCACGGCTCCATCGCCTGTTGGATCATTCGTCGCAGACTTGGTCCATCGAGGTTGCGGCGCAGATGGCCATCGATCGAGAAGGAGATAACCCCGGTCTCCTCAGAAACGATGACTGCAAAAGCATCACAATCTTCGGTCAGGCCGATTGCCGCGCGGTGACGCGTCCCCAGCTCCCGCGATATCCGGGGGTTCTGGGTGAGTGGGAGGAAGCAACAGGCGGCGGCAATTCGGGCATTGCTGATGATCAATGCCCCATCGTGGAGTGGGGTGTAGGTGTTGAAGATCGTGACCAACAGATCGTAGTTGACTCGCGCATCGAGTCGAATGCCGCTCTCGATATAGGTCTTCAGGCCAACGTCACGTTCGAAGACCATCAGAGCGCCGGTCTTTTCTGAGGAGAGGGTTGTCGCGGCAAGAACTACCTCATCGTACCACTCTTCACCAAATGGATTCTTGTTGCGTTGCTTTTTGAGCAAGAGGTTGTTGCCGATCTGCGTCAGGGCGGCCCGAATCTCGTGCTGAAAGAGAACGAAGAGGCCAAACCCGAGGTAGACAGCGATATTGCGCATCAAAAATTCGACGGTCGTCAGTTTGAGGACGATCGAGAATTGATAGACCAGACCAAATGCAAGCAGCCCACCAGCCATCTGCGCGGCTCTCGTCCCACGCATGAGGCGCAATACTTCATAGATGAGGAATGAGACAATGAGAATGTCCAGGACATGGCGCGGAGCCAGAGCACCTATCATTGAGGTAAGTTGTGAGAGGAGCTCTTGCATCTGCGTTCAGACTACAGCCAAATCGAGTAGGGTGAAAAGTTTATGGTTTCGTCGGGATCGATTGGAGGTGTGCCTGAATGCGGCGGTCCCAGCCGCGAACCCGATCATCTGTCGTGCGAAGTTCAACCTGCCACGTGACCGGAGCCTCACCGGGCGGTGGCGCACAGTCCCCCGAAAGAAGACCGCAATAGATCCACTAAAAACGCACAGCGACAAGGATATCACATCCCTTGACCCTTGAAACTATTCAATTTAAGTCCCGGTGCCCCTAAATCGAGCCGGCTGGTTGATCGGACAGTATGTTGGTGCTGACGACTCGTGCCGGATTGGGGCCGCGGGGATGACATTCCCAGTTGCACCGAGGTTGTCGCGAAAGAATAGATTTGTTAGACTCTGGGAATGATTTGACAGCACCCCACGCAACTGTGTTTCAACGAATTGCTTCCTGGAACGATTCGTTAGGCTTGTCTCTTGAATAACCGTGATGGTCGGCCGGCCAGGTTGACCAAGTGAAAGTCGCGCAAGTGGAGAAGATTCCAACGCGGCGGCCTTCTCTGCGCCCTCCGGATGGAGCTGATGACTGACTGAACTGAAGGGGCGACTGAACTGAAGGGGCGACTGAACTGAAGGGGCGACTGAACTGAAGGGGGATGGATAGCGTGGGTGAATGGGTGATTTATCGGGCTTGCTCCGTGACCGACCTTGGTCCGCACCAAGGCAAAATTTCGAGGTGGAAGAGAGACAGTAAGCGATTCTGCCCGTAGTGGTCACCTCCAAGGATGAAAAAATATGAATAGAACCCGGAAACTGTTCAGAGCCGTGCTGGTCGTTGCTCTGCTGGCCAGCGGATTCGATTGGAGCGCCACAGCTGCGGCTGGGGCGACGCCTCCATCTGCCACCGAAGCGCAGAAGAAGGGCCAGCGGGTCGCGAAGCGATCTGCCGCCCCGAAGCGAAAGGGCCGGTCGAGCCGGCGCTCAGCGACGACTGCCAGAAGAGGCGCAAAGTCGTCTCTCGTCAGCAGTAAAAAGCGGGGGAGGCAATCCGCGCGAAGTCTGGCCCGGGCCCGTGCGCGGGCGCGGGCGCTCGCCCGGTTACGCGTGCTGAGGTCGCGCGAACTTGCGCTGCGCAATGCCGCCGTTACAAATATCAACAGTGACGAGACAAAAGGTGAGGATCTCGAGATTCGGCGGGCGGCGATCGAGGCTCTCGATGGACGGGCGGGAACCGTCGTGGTCATGGATCCCAATAACGGGCGGATCTTCACAATCGTCAATCAGCGCATGGGGATCGGTTCACCAGTCAAGCCCTGCTCGACCATCAAGATGGTTGTCGGACTGGCGGCCCTTCACGAAGGCGTCTTCGATCCGACCCAGGAAGTCCAGTTTTCGCGCCGTGGCAGCATGAATCTGACCGACGCCATGGCCAGATCGAACAACCCGGTCTTCCAGGTTCTCGGTCGGCTGCTTGGATATGACCGGGTCATCTACTATGCCGATAATTATGGCTTTGGTCAGAAGACCGGCGTCAATTATCCCGGGGAGAGCAACGGCTTTCTGCCTGAACCAGAGGGGCAGGAGACGGGGTTGATGTCCAGTCATGGTGAGAATTTTGGCGTCACCGCCATCCAGCTCGCGTCGTTTACGGCCGCTATCGCCAATGGTGGACAGCTCTATGTCCCGCGCACTCCGCGGACTCCCGAGGAGAGTACGAACTTCAAGCCGCTTCTCAATCGGCGGATTGTCATGGCGCCAGAGGATCGCATGCGACTGATGGCCGGGATGATCGGGGCCGTCAATTATGGTACGGGTCGCCTGGCCTACAATCCACTCGGCCAGGTTGCCGGGAAGACCGGTACCTGCACTGATCGCGATAAACTTGGTCTCTTCACCTCTTTTTCGAGTGTCGACAACCCACGGGTCGTGGTGACAGTGATCACCTCTGGTTACCAGGAGGCCGGGCGCCGCGCCGCGGAGGTAGCTGGTCGACTCTATAACGCTATCTCCCCCCGCTTCTTCCAGGGCAACGGAGATCTGCCAGCCAGCTCCGGACTGGAATTGCAAAATTAGGTTCACGAATGTGGCGCCGGGGTGAAGGGGCAAGGAGTGCCCTTGCGTGCGCTGAACATTCTCACTCAGAGAGAAGTTTTAGCTGAAACCTGAAAAAAAGAGGTCCTGCCGTCGCAGGACCTCTTTTTTTCAGCGCCGTGCCTCACCGAAACGGTGATTTACAAGAGCCATTAAATCATTGAAAGCGCAGACCAGTCAGTTCGAGAGCATGGTCCTTGACCAGTTCTTCGCCAATGCTGCCCGGGCGGTCGATCTTGATGCTGAAATTGAGTGACTGCCCGGGTGGAAGTGGTTGCTGGCTCGCCCGCGGAATCGGATAGGCTGTCGATTGGGCCACGGTGCCATCGTCCAGACCGAGCATCCGGCCATTGATCTCGATTGCCGTCAGCGACCGCGCGCCATTGTTGACCACGCGGGCGCGAACCTCGTGCTGGGCCATCCCGATCAGGTTGGGATGGACGATTGTCTCGATCATCTCAAGTTGGACTTTCTCCCGGTAGCTGTCGTAATCAGCATTGCCAGTTCGCACAACCCCCTCGATGTCAGACTTTTTACCCTCCTGCGTTCCCGCAAAGAGAGCAATCAAAATAGCCAGGACTATGGCGGAAAGGCCACCGACCATCAGCAGGAGTCGTCTGCGCTCGCGGCGATTACTTACTTCAGCGGCGGACTGTTCTTCAAGATCGAACATAGAATCCTCACCTCATCAATTACCACTGACCATCATGCGGTCAACCTTGATCGTTGGGGCCGCGATGCGACCCCGAAAATGGAGGTCGTTCCCGACCACTTCGACACCCCGCAGCATCTCACTCAGGTTGCCGGCGATCGTTACCTCTTCTACGGGGAAGGCCAGTTGCCCCTCACTGATCCACCATCCGGAGGCGCCACGAGAGTAGTCACCGGTGACCGGATTGAAGCCAAAGCCGATCATCTCTGTGACGTAGAAGCCATTCCTGACCGAGCGAATGATCTCTGCCGGTGGAGTAGTCCCGGGTTGCAGGTAGAAATTGCCAGTGCCCACCGCAGGGGCGCCGGTCAGTCCGCGGACGGCATTGCCCGTGGACGCAAGTCGAAGCTTGCGGGCTGTGTAGGTGTTGAGCAGGTAGCTGCAAAGACGCCCCTCCTCGATGACCGTTGTTCTGCGGGTCGGAAGGCCTTCCGCGTCGAAGGGTCTGGTGCCGAGCGCACCCGGCAGTCGTCCGTCGTCAATGATGGTCAGGAGCGGCGAGGCGACCATCTCGCCGAGTCGTCCGACAAGAAAAGAGGCGCGCCGGAAGATCGCGCTTCCGCTGACTACTTCAAAGATGCTCTCAAGCAGATCCTCCGTCGCACTCGCTTCAAAAACGATAGGCACGGACTGGGTACTGACCTGGCGCGCGCCAAGTTTACGGAGAGCGCGCCGGGCCGCTTCATTTCCAATCGCGACCGGGGTGTCGAGATCGCTGAGCCGACGACGACGATCACCCCAGTAACCAACCTGCATCTGGTCGCCATCACGGGCAATCGGGGCCGTGACGAGGCTGATCGTTGTGCCTTCATAGCTGCCGGCAAAGCCCGCCGTGGTCACCAGCAAGGTCTGGCTGTTGATAGTCGAGCAGGAGGCGCCCTCCGAGTTGACGATGCGCGGATCACTCTCCCGGGCCGCTTGCTCCGCCAGGCGGGCCATTTCGATCTTGGTCGGGGTCGGCAGCGCTTCAATCTGCGGATCAACCGTCGCCAGCCAGTCGATGGCCGTGTGATCGGTTGCCAGGTCTTCTCCGGACGGCAGCAGGGCCGCTTCATCGACCGATGTCAGGCGGGCCATCTCGACGGCTGTGGTCACCAGCGTCTCAAGCGCGTCACGACTGGTCTCTGAGGTCGAACAGGAGGCCTGACGTCCGGCATGCAGAACACGGAGACCGATTCCCTGGGTATTGGCTTCGCGGACTTTCTCGATCTCGCCGAGCCGCACCTCGACCGAAAATTCAGACGCGACAAGTCCCACCACCTCCGCGTCAGTAGCCCCGTGGCTGACCGCCATTTTGGCAATCTCCGCGAGGAGATCGAGCGACAAAGGCTGGTTCATTGCGTTCCTCCGACAGTCATCTCGGCCAGCTTGATGGTCGGCATACCCACGCCAACCGGCACCGACTGTCCATCCTTCCCGCAGGTTCCAACCCCCTCGTCGAGTGACAGGTCGTTTCCGACTGCCGTGACGCGCGTCAGTGACTGTGGTCCGCTACCGATGAGAGTTGCCCCTTTGACGGGGGCGGTGATCCGCCCATCCTCGATCAGGTAGGCTTCGCTCGCCGAGAAGACAAATTTGCCGTTGGTAATGTCGACCTGGCCACCACCGAATTGCACCGCATAGAGCCCACGCCGGACCGATCGAATGATCTCCTCCGGGGAGCTCTCTCCGCCGAGCATATAGGTGTTGGTCATCCGCGGCATCGGGATGTGGCGGTAGCTTTCACGACGACCGTTACCCGTCGGAGCTGCGCCAGTCAGGCGGGAGCTCAGTTGGTCCTGGAGATAGCCACGAAGAATCCCTTTCTCGATCAGCACCGTGCGGGTTGTGCGGTGGCCTTCATCATCGATATTCAGTGAGCCGCGCCGGTTGGGAATAGTCCCTTCATCAACGACTGTGCAGAGATCACTGGCCACCCGCTGACCAATCAGCCCAGAGAAGGCCGAGGTCCCTTTGCGGTTGAAATCGGCCTCCAGGCCGTGTCCAACCGCCTCATGAAGCAGAATGCCA
>Ga0209990_10003258_pt1 | contig 11961 bp, 25 predicted proteins | sample NOAtaG_6_FD_187304 | JGI IMG/M metagenome (GOLD analysis project Ga0209990, IMG submission 187304) | Freshwater lake microbial communities from Lake Erie, under a cyanobacterial bloom - NOAA_Erie_Diel5S_2200h metaG (SPAdes) (version 2) | ecosystem: Environmental > Aquatic > Freshwater > Lake ...
CATGATGAGCAGCCAGTCCGCCTGGCATCGCTGCCATTGATGCTCGATGCCCATGGACTGCAGGAAGGCCGTGATCGCCTTCTGGCTGTACATATTGTGGAACGTATCCGGCACGTCGGCCACTGTATTGTAGAGGATGCGGTCCTCCTCGGCCTCAGTATCGAGGCGCCAGAAGACCGCGGCCGCCCGCTTGGCTGCCACGTGGCACATGTTCAAGAGCGCCTGGCGGTAGTGCGGCAGATGCTCGAGGACGTGCCGGCAGTAGACCAGGTCGAACTCGTTGGACAGGTACGGGATGCTCTCAATAGAGCCCTCTTTGACGCCGTAGCCTTTCGACCGACCGAGCTCCACGATCCGCGGGGTCACGTCGATGGCCCGGTAATCCACATAGGCGAGGTGGTCCCAGATGGTCTCGGCGTCTATATAGATGCCGGGACCGCACTCAAGGACTTGGACCCGGTCCCGCACGTCCCCGGTCCAGAGCGACTGGCCCAGCGCCCCGACCGCCTCCCGGCTCGAGCGGTCCGAGTCGCGCAGCCAGCCGGCGAACTCCTCCGACCGGGTCGGCAGGTTGTCCTGCCACCATCGCTCATGGGATTTCATTGGGCGTCTGACCAGACGATCGGGGGCGTGATCGGCTGCCCGGCCGAGGTGACGTCGATGTTCTGCTTCGCCATGCCGTAGCCTCGATTCAGGAGGAGCTCCGCGGCCCGGACGTCCCCGGCCTCGGCCTTGTGCCGGAGCGCCTCAAGGATCCGCTCGAGATGGTTGCGGCCGGCCTCGTCGCCACCCAAGGCCCGCGCCATGGCCTCCTTGAGGTCCGGCAGCTTGGGTCCGCCGGCAAGGTTTCGCCGCGGATCATGGCCTTTCGTGAACGGCTTCAGGTTGGCCACACGACCCCGCTTTTTTTCCACAGTCATGCCACAGTCCTCCGGCCGTCAGAACGGCGAGCTGGGCCAGCCGGTGCCGGCCGGACTGGATGGGGGCGGTGAGCCGGTCCGCTTGCCCCACTGGGACAGGCAGACGGCGTACCGCTGGGCCGGGTCGGGGTATTCGGCGCCCATGGTGTCGTCGGCCATGCAGGCCTGCAGAAAGGTGGCCTTGTCTTGGCCGGGGGTCGGTTCAGGGATCGGCATGGAGGGGGGCCGTGAGGAGATAGAGGCCACAGGCGAGGAGGATGACCAGCAAGGCCAGCGCCTCGCCGAGCTCGAGGAGGGATTGGCTAGGCCGCATTCGGCACCTCCTCGAGGTCGAGCGTCTCATCGACCGTGCAGCCGTAATGATCCCACAGGAGCCGGGCGTAGCGGACGGCCGCCAGGTGATCGTGGTGGATGTGGCTGATGGCTTCCGCCCCGCCGGTCAGGATGTCGGCCAAGGTCTCAACGACTGGAATCGGGCGATCAGGTGCCTCGTCCATCGGGCCTCCTAGTAGGGAGAAAAGATCGGGATGCCGACCGGCACGTCAGGCTGGCGCTTGTCCTGGGCGGTCACTGGAACGATCGGCGGCACGGCCGGTGGTAGCACCACCTCCCACTCGGCCAGCTCGGGGGGCAAGGGCCCGACCTCCGCGCCGGCTTCCATGCGCTCGGCCCGCCAGGCCATGACGTCCTCCACCGAGATCGTCAGTTGCTTGCCTTCACGAGCCCCGCGGTTGGTCGACTTCTTCGGGGTGGCGTCGAGCGGCTTGCCGGCAACCCAGCCACCGGCCAGTCCGGAGATGCGCTGATACACCCGCGCACGGGAGACCCCAACAATGCGGGCGGCTACCGGCACGGTCAGGTGCCGGCTCATGGGGTGCCGGGTCCGTTCAGGTACTGCATGGTCACCTCCCACGCCTCATGGGCGCTGGTTACAATGTGGACCGCCCAGCCATGGAGGCGCAACCGCTCATGCCAGAGCGCCTGGGCGGGCGTCACCCGGCCGGATCCGGTCGGGCTCTTGAACTCGAGGGCCAGCCCGATCCGGTTGGAGCCGCGGACGAACAGCATCCAGTCGGGGGCGCCGGCCGAGACGCCCTCGGCCTTGAGGATGGCCGCCTCGCGGGCGGACCGTTGGCCGCCGTTTGGGATGGCGCAGGCCGGCAAGTCGCGGGTCTTCAGGTCCAGGCGGAACCGCTGGACGTAGAGCCGCTGCTCTTGGCTCTCGAGGTGCTGGCGCTTCGGGCTCATTTGGCCCGTCCGAGCTGGGCGAAGCAGTGCCGTGGCGAGCTGCAGCGCTTGCGGGCCTCAAGCAGCCGGGCCTCGAGGATGATGAGCTGCGACAGGATGGCCGCCACGTCCAGCCGGTAGGTCGTGCCGGGTCCTGGCGTATCGTCTGGGATAACATAGCGGGCCATGATCTCGCGGAGCGGATGCGCCATCGGGTCCACCGCGGCCGGCGAGGGGCGAGCCGCCGCGGCCTTCTTGAGGGCCGCCCATTCCGCGGCCGTGAACGGCTCCGGCAGGCCGCCGGCCTCGGCCTCGAGCACGGTCAGGTGCCGCCGCTTCGGGCCAGTCCCGGTCTTCACTTTGTCACCGGACTTCATTGGCCACCTCCCGCTCAGCCGCTTTGATGGCCGCCTTAAAGACTTTCTGAACGCCGGCGCCGATCGTGTCCCAGTCCATGGTTGAGAGTTCATCCCCTTCGGGCGAGCCATCTGCAGCGTTCCATGCCAGGCGCATCACGGCGACAGCGACGGCATCGCTCGGATTCCGCAGCGCGGCGAGGATCTCGTACTGGCGGTCTGCCTCCTCGCCCAGCTCGTGCAGCCGCTGCCGGAGGCTGTCCACCTCGGCCTCGAGCTCGAGCATCCGGTCCTTCACGCGGTCATGGGCGTCCTCCCAGAACTCGGCCGCGGCCTTGGCCTTGAGGCCGTCCAGCATGGCCTGCTGCAGGCGCTCAATCTCGGTCACGAGGCCTCCGGGCTGGCGCCCTTGCGGGCGAGGTACCGCTGGCGGTCGTAGGCCTTGCGGCGGGCCTTGGCCTCCGGCGCCGTCCGGCTGGCGTCATTTGAGGCCTTGAGGTGCTGCTTTCCGCACGGGTCACAGAAGACCGCTTGGGGGTGCGTATTGGACCGGAAGGCCCCGCACTGCCAGCACCGCCCCATCTTCCGGGCGGTGCAGCGGGGGCAGACGGCGAGGAAGCCGGTGGCCGTCCGGTAGGTGGTCTTCACCTGACCGCAGGGGCCACGGCCGGTGATCCATTCCTCGCACCGGCGGATCGTCTCAGGTCGCATGGTCAGGTTCCGAAGGTGCTGACGGGGGCGTACTCTTCCCGGCGCAGGAAGGTCACGGTCCCCTCCGGCAGGTCCTCGAGGTTGCCGCGGCGGTCCAGGTGGCTGACCGTGAAGACAAACTCGTCCCGCGGCCACATCTCCCGCTCGTACGGCTTGAGGCTGGCATAGAGCGCGTCCGTGTGCGCCTCAAGCGCCGGCAGGAGGAGCGGGGCCACCTGAGCGAAGTCGTCCGTGACGACCCGCCAGAGGGTCATATGCTGGGCGCACTGGGCCCGCACGACATACATGGAATCCGGCATACTGGTCTCCCGTGAGAAGTGAGCGCGGGGTCGCGGCCCGCGTCTCAGAAGGTGAGGGTCCGGCGGTAAACTGTCAAGAGTCAACGGCGAGACGCTCAGCGAACCGGTACATGGCCATATTCTCGCGGAGGTCGGCCATGGCCCGCGCCTCCGTGGTTGTCCCGAGCTGGGCATCCCAGCGCCAGAGGGCGGCCAGCACGGCGTGCTTTTCGGCCGCGGCCACCTGCAGCTTCTCCAGCTCGCCGGCCATGGTCGCCTCCCGGTCCTCGCTCTCGCGGAGGCGCCGGGTCCGCCGCTGCAGGATCGTGGAGAGCTTCTCGAAGCTGGCCTCGTAGGCCTCGGTGTATTCGGCCAAGGCCCGAAGCCGCTTGATGAGCGTGGCCCGCGGCAGGCCGTCAATCGCCTCAAGGCCGAAGTCGACGAGTAACTGGTCCGCGGTCCGCATCAGACCACCGCCGGGTGGAGGATGGACCGGACGTGGACGGCCACGAGCGGGGCCACGAGCGGGTCCGCCTGCAGCAGGACATAGAGGCGCCGGAGCAGCATCAGCTCCTGCCATTCGTCGCCCTGCGGCACGAGTCCAGTCGGCTTGGTAAAGGGCACCGAAGGCCAGAGCAGGCAGGCCTCGCCGGGGCCGCACTCGTTGCGGCATTCAATCTTGGTGGCAGGGCAGAGCCGGGTCATGGGGTCTCCCGTGGCGGGATGGTGACGCCCTCGCGGAGGGCCCAGACGGTAAAGCCGTTGCGGGTGCCGACCGCCTCCAGGAGGCCGGCCTGCGTCAGCTCAGTTCGCCGCTTGCCGACCGTGGAGTGGCTGTAGTCTCGGAACTCCGCCAGATGCCGCAGCTCGTTGTCGGTCCAGCCGTCCCGACCGACCGCGGCCATCAGCTCGAGCACCCGCCGGCGCAGCGGGTTGAGCTTCGGGATAATGGAGGCCGCGGCGGCCACTGAGGTCGGGGCGTCCGGCGTCCGGTGGAGGGGCCCTAGCGTGGCCAGCTCAGGCGCCGGCGCAAAGAGCGGGAGGTCGCCGATCATCGGGCCGCCAAGTCGCCGAGGCGATACGGCGCGTCCGAGATGGAGGCCCAGAGATACAGCGCCCCGACCAGCGCCAGCGCCAGCCGAGGGTAGCGGGTGCAGAAGCGGTCAAGCATGAGCCGGCGCCTCCTTGATGAGCTGGTCGCCGGCCCAGACGCGGGCATTGTAGGAGACCGAATAGACCGCGGCGGTGTCCAGCGCGGTTAGGGTGCCAAACTGAAAGGTGCTGGCCCCTTCACCGGAGCGGTTCCGCGCCGTGGCATAGAATCGCTGCGCGTCCTCCATGGACGCATGGATCGTGGTGGACCGGGTCGGGATCGTCAGACGATACATGAGCGGCTCCGGTCAGAGGGCGTTGATGACGGCCAGCGCATCGGCAGCCGAGAGCCAGCCGGTGAGCGGGGCGATGCGGCTCGTGCCCTTGGCCGTATAGGTCACGCGGATGACCTGCAGGCGGCCCTGCTCGAGGTGCGTGCCAATAGTGCGGTCGCCGGTCCGGAGGCGAGCCGCCTTGACGGCATCGCGGATGGTGAAGAGCGTGATCATTGAGGTCTCCCGTGGTGATGGTTGGCGTCGGGGTCGCGTCCCGACGCCGTGATGATGTCACAGGATCCGGAAACTGTCAAGAGTCGCCGGCTAACTTTTTTTCCCAATACTTAAGCCGCCGCCGTTCCCGATCCCGCTCGTGCCGCTCGGGGTCCGCGGCAAAGCGAGCACGCCGCTGGGCCTGCCGCCGGGCCACATAGTCCGGGTCCGCGGCCTTCCGCTCGTGGTAGCGGGCGCGGGCCTTGGCGGCATACTCGGCCTTTTTCTCGGGATGCTTCGCCTTGAACTGTTCGAGGAGCTCCATCTTCCGCGCCTTGACCTCGGGCCGTTTCCGGTAGACGGCTTCCGTCCGGGCTCGCTTGAGCTGATTGATCGGCTCCGAGAGCCACGCGGCCTTGGCCTGCCGGAGGGACTCGTCCCGGCAGGCATGGCAGAAGATCGCCAGGTGGTGCGGGTTCTCCCGGCGTCGGAGGCACTTCCAACAGCGCCCAGCCTTGCGGGCCTCGCACCGAGGGCAGGTCCAGTGGATCCGCCCCAGATGGTCGATGCGCTCCTCAAGCGGGGCATGGCAGCCGCGCCCGGCCGTCATCACGGCGTCACATCGGATGCCACTCATAGCATGGCAGCCAGCCGCTGGGCGAACCATGCCACGCAGACGCTCCCGACCCCGTTGCCGCAAAGCCGATACCGGGCCGTATCTGAGAGGGCATACTCCGTCCCGTCTTCCTTGCGGCCGGTCGCCGTCCACTGGTCCGGCCAGCTCATGAGCCGCTCGCACTCCAGCGGCGTGAGGCGGCGGGGCCGGCCGATCGCCGATAGGATGGTCCCGAGTTCATTGACGTGCTGGTTGCAGCCGAAATGCTTGCCGAAGTGCGTGGTATTGAGAGTCGGATGCACCAGATACTGGGGGTCGTGCATGGTATTGAGCGTGAACGCCTTCTCAGAATCAAAGTCTGCGTTCCACTGGGAGCTCTGGGCGATGATCAGTTCGTCCTTGTTGTGCCCAAGGCCCTTCGCGTAGCTAGACGGAATCGTGTTCAGCACAATCGGCGTCCCACGCCCCGTCCCATCCTCGCTGGCATTGGCCCCTTCATGCGTCAGCGCATGGGTCACCTCGCCGGTCGTGCAGACAATGGCATGAGGCTCATTCGTGCTGAGACTATAACAGGTCCCGTCGGCAGTATTGCTGACGCCTCCCTTGTCACCACCCATATTGATCACGGTCGGCTGCGTAACGGCCATAATCTGCGATTTGAGCAAAGTTCCACATGATTCTTCAGTGGCTGCCATGTTTTGAGTAGCTCCGGCCATCCAGTTGAAGGCGATCGGCCGGCCACTCTCGCCATGCGATAAGGTGGCTGCTACTTCAGCCGCTGACTGGTTGTAGCTATCAAACGCACCTATCCCGCTGCGGCTCGGAGCGCCTGCTCCAGTGCGACTGGCAGCTCCTTGCCTCTGCTGCTGGCGCGGCGCAGGATGCCGGCACAGGCCTTCGCTGAGAGCCAATACTTCGGCGGGATCGACGCCGCCGGCTCGAGCAGCGAGGACAAAGACGCGCACTCGGCGCTGGGGGGGGCCGAAGTGCTGCAAGTCAAGCACACGCCACGCGGCCACGGCGTCAGGTCCTGCTGCCACACCGCCGGCTCGCCAGCCGTCCGCGGGAACAGGGAGGGCGGTTCCCACGAGGGCTGATAAGACCGCGGCGAAATCCCGCCCGGCGTTGGATGAGAGGGCACCGAGGACGTTCTCCCAGAGAAGGTAAGGGGCCTGACTTTCCTGCCAGATGCGGACCTGCTGATGGAACAGGCCGGAGCGTTCGCCGGCCAAGCCTTTCCGCTTGCCGGCCACGCTGAGGTCTTGACAGGGTGAGCCGCCCGAAATGAGGGTGACGCCGCGGAAGTCGGCGCCATTGACCTGCGTCACATCGCCGTCCAGTCGGACGTCGGGCCAGCGGTAGCGGAGGACGGCCCGCGCATGGGGCTCAATCTCGCAGTGCGCGATCGGATGGAAGCCCGCCGCCTCAAGGCCGAGGGACAAGCCCCCGGCCCCGGCGAAGAGCTCCACATAGGTGGGCGTAGCCATCAGAACGGCAGCCCAGCGTCCGCGTTGTCCTGCTCCTGCTGCAGCGTCCAGAAGTACTCCGCGGCGGCCTTCATGCGGGCAATGAGATCGGCAAACTTGGCCGCGTCGGTCTTCTCCATCCAGACCACCGTGCTCTCAAGCACGTCCACCGGGATCTCCTTGAGCGGCAGGCCGGCCAGCTCAGGCCGCTTCTTGAACGGGAACTTGGTCTCAAGCGCGGCCTTGACGTCCCCATTCCACGGCTTGCGGACCGGCGTCTCCGGCACCGACTCGTGCAGCCGCTTGCCGGGCTCGACCTCCGGAGGGGCCGGCCGGCTGGGTCGGGCCGCGACTGAGGCCGGCGAGGAGGCAGCGTTGCCGTCGTCATCCTCCGCGGTCAGGCCCAGCAGCGCGGAGAGGCCGTAGCGGCGGCCGTAGGAGATGGCCGAGCCGGCACCTTGGGCAGTGGTCTTCTCCACCGGCAGGGTCACGCTCGAGCTGATCCACTCGCCGGAGACGTGGATGAGGCGCGTCTCCACGTTGAGGCCGGTGATCCGGCCGTCCACCGTCTCGGGATGCGTCACGCCCTGCAGGACCGTGAGGCCATGCTTGGCCAGCACCGGCCGGACCTGCTCCATGATGGCATCCAAGGTGGCGTATTTGTTCCGGAACGCCGGGTTGGTGGCATCCTTGGCCACCGGCTGCAGCTCGGCCCCAGCCGCCACGAGGGCCGGGGCAATCTTGGCAATCTGCTCGGAGGTCTTCATCAGCGGGCCCTCTCGTTCAGGAAGGCGTGGAAGGCGGCTTCCTCAGCCTTCCGGAAGGTGATTTCCTGCTCAAGCAGGGTCAGGCACTCGCCGACCGTTGCCGGGGCGCCCTCCTGCACCCAGCGGGCGAAGAAGTCCCGCACTTCGGTGAGCTTCCGGTCGCCGTACAGGTGAAACTGGTGCCGGAGCTGGTCGCGCTGCACATCGGTCATCGTGATCTCCCGTGAGAATGTCCGCCCGTCGCGTGGGCGTGAGGCTATTCTACACCGGGGCGGCGACCTGTCAAGAGTCTGAGCCGCGGAGCTCAAGGTGGGATACGGCGGGGCCATTCCCGGTCGGGTCATGGGCGCGAAGCGCCACCCGATCGTGGGACGTCGAGGAGAGCCGGAGCTCATCTCGGGGTCAGTGGACTGACTTACAGTGGGGTCCCTTCCAGCACATCGCCGCCGAGCGATGGCCCCCTCGGGAGTGACCTGACGGTCCTGTAATCCGACCGTGACGCACGGCTGAGGGGATTCCGACCGACCGGGTTGCAGGCATGGCAGAGCCCGGATTTGTTACGGCCCCTCTCCGCGACGCTCAGGATTGTGCGGTGAATGTCCAGTCCACCCTCCGGAAGAGCGAAATCAGGCCCGGAGTGCCCGGAGCAGGTCCGGACGTCTCCAGCATATGGCTGGCCGTTCAGCCGGTCAAGGGACTGGAAACACAAAAGCCCCGGAGGGGTCGGGGCTTTCATGCAAGGCATCCGCACGGGAGCACGGACCCTCTCGTATATCGCCTCGGCCTGACTAGAACGGCGAAAGCTTGGACGCCAGTTATCTAGTTGGACACAGGCCGCACTCGACGCGACTCGAGCATCTGCACAATGCGAAAGTGGCAAGCCATAGTCAACAACACTCGCCGCTCTCGCCCGGCATCCTGTGCTACGGCTTGAGCTCCCGCCGCTTCTTGAAGGCATGGAGCAGGAAGGCCACCGCGGCGGCCAGCGAGGCCTTGACCGCTTCCGCGTCCAGGTTGTGGAGCAGGCTGATGTCCTCGCCCGTGACGGCATACTCCACGCCGGTGACGGCGCCCAGCGCGGTGAGGGCCGTGGCCGTGACGAGGACAAACGCCCGCTTCTGCCACGCCGAGAGCTGGTCGATCCAGTGGACGTACCGCTTGGCGCCCTGGACGATAATCGCCGCCAGCGGCCCGATGACCAGCGCCATGCCGTACTCGAGTGCCTTGATCTTGAGGAAATCCATATGTCAGACCCTCTGGTTAGAGTGCGCCCACTTCCCGCCAGACGGCCGGCGGACCGCCCGAGGCCAAGAGCCGCCCGGCCCGTGGACTGGGTGACCGGCGCATTGGCGGGCCCCACTGCAAGTGTGGAAAGTCGGTAAACCGCTCGTCTCGCCAGTCGCCGTCGCCATCCCAGTCCGCGCCCCAGAGCAGGCCATGCCGATCCGCGGACCGGCCGAGCGCCTCCCAGAAGGCCAGCGGGGCATTCCACCGATCCGCCTGGCTGATGACATCCGCGGCCAGCCCGAAGCCGTGCCACGTCTCGTCCGCGTCGGAGGAGTAGGTCACGGTCCCGCGGCCGTCGTCATAGTCCCGGCCGAACCCATACAGGAACCGCTGGCGGTCCGAGGTCCGGAGCGTCTCGATCACGAGCGGGTCCATGCCAAGCCCGCGGAGATCGGCCAGGACCCGCTCGATGGCGGCCCGGAACTTCGGGGCCAGCACCGCCAGGTCACGCACCGCGGGCACCTCGGCCGGCACGGTCCCGAATCGTCTGCCCATCAGGTGGTCCCCATCAGACCCCGAGCTTCCCCTCGATGCGGGCTACCCGCTCGAGGGTCTCCATGAGGACGCCCTGCTGGGCCTGCTGCCAGTTTTTGAGGTCGTGCCGGACCCGCTCCACCTCGCGGGTCATCTGCTTCAGCGTGGCCTGCATAACGCCCCAGGCGGCGGCCACCGAGGCGAGGATCGTGCCGATGGTCAGCACCAGCGGCGAGAGCGTGATCGTCGGGTCCGTGGCCACCATGTGATCCTCCAAGGGTCCAAAGCCAAAGGGAGCGGCTGCAATCTGCCGGTCGGCCGAGTTTTCAACAATCGGACCCGCGGCCCATCTTGACAGCTCACCAGCCAGTCGCCGGGAAGGTGCCGGCCTCGAGGCGCTCGGCGCAGACGCGGAAGACGTCATCGTAGAGCCGGGCCACCCGCGGCATCGAGTAGAGCCGGATGGCCCGCTCCCGAACTCGCCGGCGGTCCAGCCCCAGCACCCGGTCCACCGCTTCGGCGAACTGGCGCTCGGTCTGGCAGCGGAAGCCGGTGATGCCATGGGCCACGGTCTCCGCAAAGCACCCAAAGTCGGAGGTGATGGCCGGCGTCCCGCACAGCGCCGCCTCCACCACGGCCCCGCCGAATGGCTCGACGTACCGGCTCGGGGCGATGATTGCCCGCGCCTTGCCCAGCACTTGGGCCCGGTTGTCGCCCAGGACGCCAAGGTATTCCACGTTCTTCGGCAGCGGGCCCCAGGCGTCGATCTCGCCCTGCCCGGCAATCTGAAACCGGACGTCCGGCCTAGCGGCCGCTGTCTGCAGCACCTGCCGGATCCCCTTGCCCTCAGTCAGCCGGCCCAGAAAGACCACCGGCGCTTTGGCCCGGCTGCCCGCCGTGGCATCCGGCCAGTCCTCGAGATCGTAATAGTTAGCCACCACGAACTCCAGCCGGCTCGATTCCATGGTCACGCCGTAGCGCCCCTCCTTGGCCATGACCGCATGGCGCACCGCGAAGGACTCATACACCCGCCAGGGCAGGAGGGTGTCGAAGTAGCCGATGCCCGACTCGAGCGCCCCGGCCCCGGCCTTGAGGATCGGCAGGTCCCGCAGGGCCGCGGCATGGGCATGGCCGAACGGCGCCAGGATGAGATCACCCGGCCCGACCCGCAGCTTGAGCTCCTCGCGGGCGTAGAGGTTCCACTGGCGGTAGCAGGGCGAGTTGTCCACCGCGTCCTCGCCGTAGGGCCGGGTGCCGTGCGCGTAGCGGTGGCCGAGGAGCTGCTGGTGCTCCTCTTGATCCATGAGGATGACGTCCTCGTCGGCCCCACTGTCCGAGCCCTCGACGCCGTAATGGATGACCTCGTGGCCCATGGGCCGCATCATCCGGGCGAACTTGTAGACCTTCTGCGTGAATGCACAATGCGACCAGTCCCGCGTGGTCACCGAGTGCGGAATGCCCAGCAGGTGAAGACGCATCAGGTGCGCCCTCCGCGGTTGAGGTTACGGCGCGGCCGGCGCCTGGTAGCCGCCGTGCTCCACGGCCGTCTGGTCGGTCTTGAGATCCACGAGGCCCACCCGAATCTCCTGCAGCAAGGCCGTCAACCGGTCCAGCCGGTTCTGGAGGAACTGCGTCCGCTGGTAGGCATTATTGAGCGGCTGCTGCAGCGTCGGGTCCGTCTCGGTCATCACGGCGTTCTGGAGCGGGACCATCTCCATGGCCAGCTCGGCGCTGTACATGGGCACGGTCCCCTGAAACGCGATCAGGTCTGCCTGAAACGAGGTCAGCGACTTGATCGGCGGATTGGTGATCGTGTCGATGTATTGCTGGGTCGATGGATTCATGGGTCGCTCAGTCAGATGTTAGTGTCGGTGTTGGGCTTGTCGTACTCGGCCTCAAGCCATGCAATCTCAAGGTCCGACGAAGACGGCGGCGCGGTATTCCACGTCACGTCAAACTGCATGAAATAGCTGCGGTCCGTCGTGTCCTCGGAGAGACTGGTCACACCTAACGTCTGCCAGCCCGCGTACAGATTCTGTGCCGTAAACCCGAGGAAGGTGGTGCCGCCATTGTCGCTCTGCCGGTAGAAGTTGACCGAGATGGTATCGCCGGGTCCACCGCCGCTCGGCGGCTGCAGCGCATAGCAGTTGACGCGGACGGCCCGCAACGTCACGCCCCGCGGCACAATCACCTGCCCGTAATGCGACCCGGCACGGGTGCTCGTCTTGGGGCCCGGCACATAGTGCCCGATGGATCGCGTAAACTGTTCCGTCGCCGTC
>Ga0209990_10003260_pt1 | contig 11957 bp, 10 predicted proteins | sample NOAtaG_6_FD_187304 | JGI IMG/M metagenome (GOLD analysis project Ga0209990, IMG submission 187304) | Freshwater lake microbial communities from Lake Erie, under a cyanobacterial bloom - NOAA_Erie_Diel5S_2200h metaG (SPAdes) (version 2) | ecosystem: Environmental > Aquatic > Freshwater > Lake ...
ATATAGTAATTTCTATTTGTTTCGCCTAGTTTTGCAAGAATCTTTGTTGTTATCTATCTATGGATTTGTGCCAGCCCTACTGATCTGTGCACTTCTTTATAACCTGACCCAAAATGCCACGGGTTTGTTGATGGAGTTAGATGGCGATCGCATTGTGCAATTATTTTTGCTCACGATTGCCATGTGTTCCATTTCGGGGACGTTATCGCTCCGTAGAGTTCAAACCGCCGATCCTGCGGAGATTTTTAATTAAAATCAAAAAAAGCCTCGCTTTGCGAGGCTTTTTTATTTCAAGAAAAATAATTACTTCTTCTTCTTGTCTTCAACTGCTGGAGTAGTGTCAATAATCTTACTAACAACACCAGATCCAACGGTACGACCACCTTCACGAATCGCAAAGCGCATACCTTGCTCAATTGCGATCGGGTTGATCAAATCAACAGTCATCTTAATGCGATCGCCAGGCATAACCATCTCAGCTTCGCTACCATCATCAGCAGTAAAGGTAACAATGGTTCCAGTTACGTCAGTTGTGCGTACATAGAACTGAGGACGATAGCCAGGGAAGAAAGGAGTCTTACGGCCACCTTCTTTCTCAGTCAAAATGTAAACTTCACCTTCAAACTGAGTATGAGGATTAATAGACTTAGGCTTAGCCAAAACCATACCACGCTCAATCTCATCCTTCTGGATACCACGGAGCAATAGACCAGCATTGTCTCCAGCCAATCCTTGCTCTAGGCTCTTCTTGAACATTTCAATACCAGTGACGGTTGTAGTGCGAGTATCAGTGATACCAACAAGCTCAACAACATCGCCAACTTTAACAGTACCGCGCTCAATCCGACCTGTAGCAACCGTGCCACGACCAGTAATCGAGAACACATCTTCAACGGCCATCAAGAAAGGCTTGTCAACATCACGCTCAGGAGTAGGAATATAGGAGTCAACTGAATCCATCAAATTCCAAATCTTGTCAACCCAAGGATTTTCGCTACGTTGAGTCTTAGGATTAGCCGTCATTTGCTCGACGGCTTTCAATGCAGAACCACGAGTGATGGGAATATTGTCGCCATCGAAGTCATAGGAAGAAAGCAATTCACGAACTTCTAGCTCTACTAGTTCAACTAGTTCATCTTCGCCTTCCATTTGATCTTCTTTGTTCAAGAAAACAACAAGATTAGGCACACCAACCTGACGAGCTAGCAAAATGTGCTCACGGGTTTGAGGTTCAGGCCCATCGGCAGCAGATACGAGGAGGATTGCACCGTCCATTTGGGCAGCCCCAGTGATCATGTTCTTAACATAGTCAGCATGTCCAGGACAATCAACGTGTGCATAGTGACGAGCTAAGGTTTCATACTCAACGTGAGCAGTGTTGATCGTAATTCCACGAGCCTTTTCTTCAGGAGCAGCATCAATTTGATCGTATGCCTTAGCTGTTGCTTGACCTGCAGCGGCTAAAGACATCGTGATTGCGGCAGTTAGGGTCGTCTTACCATGGTCAACGTGACCGATAGTACCGATATTGACGTGGGGTTTGTTTCTCTCGAATTTAGCGCGTGCCATTTTTTCGTAATTATCCTTAAATTTAGTAATTGTTACTCTAGTTCGTAGAGCTTTTTCGGTAATTATTACTCTAGTTTATAGAGTATTTGTCGAGTATTTTAAAGGACTACTCTTTTTTGCCCTTGTTTTTAGCAATGATGGCTTCAGCAACATTCTTCGGCACTTCTTCATAATGGCTAAATTCCATCGAGAAGCTTGCCCTACCTTGAGTTGACGAGCGAAGGTCAGTAGAATAACCAAACATCTCAGACAAAGGAACCCTTGCTTCAACGCTTTTCCCAGATGGGGTATCTTCCATGCCAGCGATATTGCCTCGACGACGACTAAGGTCACCGATTACATCACCCATGTAGTCTTCAGGAGTTTCGACTTCTACCTTCATCATTGGTTCCAGCAAAACTGGCTGAGCTTTCATTACAGCTTCCTTAATTGCCATAGAACCAGCAATTTTAAAAGCCATTTCTGAAGAGTCAACGTCATGGAAAGAACCATGTACAAGGGTAGCTCGGAGGTCGATCACAGGATAACCTGCAAGAATCCCAGACTCACAGGCTTCTTTCATGCCTTGCTCCGAAGGTTTGATGAATTCCTTAGGAATAACACCACCGACAATTTTTGATACGAATTCAAATCCTGTACCTGGTTCAGTAGGTTCCAAATTGATCACGACGTGACCATACTGCCCCTTACCACCACTTTGACGAGCAAACTTACCTTCAATATCAGTGACAGTTTTGCGGATAGTCTCACGATAAGCTACTTGAGGAGCACCCACGTTAGCTTCAACGTTAAACTCGCGCTTCATCCGATCAACGAGAATTTCAAGGTGAAGCTCACCCATGCCAGAGATAATTGTTTGATTTGTCTCAGGATCTGTCATTACGCGGAAGGTAGGATCTTCTTCAGAAAGAGACTGTAGAGCCTTGGATAGTTTTTCCATATCTTGCTTTGTCTTAGGCTCAACAGCCACAGAAATCACAGGTTCAGGAATAAACAGAGTTTCAAGAACAATCGGTGAGCTGTCGTCACAAAGGGTATCTCCAGTAAAGGTGTCTTTGAGCCCCAATACTGCACCGAGATCTCCTGCTCTGAGTTCGTCAACTTCTTGACGATCATCAGCCTTCAATATGATCAGACGCGAGATACGTTCTTTCTTGTTTTTGCTGGAGTTTAGAGCATAGGAACCTTTTTTCAAGATGCCAGAATAGACTCGCACAAAGGTGAGGCGACCATAGGGATCAGCCATGATTTTGAATGCCAGTGCTGACATTGGTGCATCGTCCTTGGCTTCACGAAGTGCTTCCTCTCCATTAGCTAACAAACCTGAAACTGGTTTGACATCGCTAGGTGCAGGAAGATAATCGATAACAGCATCAAGTAAAAGCTGTACGCCTTTATTTTTGAAAGCTGAACCACAAGTCATCGGTACAATTGAACCACTCAAAGTTCCTTTGCGCAGCCCTACTCTTACCTCTTCCTCGGTGAGCTCTTCGCCTTCAAGATATTTTTCCATCAGAACGTCATCTGAATCGGCAACTGATTCAAGTAGTTTACCGCGCCACTCATTGGTCAGTTCGACTAAATCGGCAGGAATATCTATTTCTTCAATATCCTTGCCTATTTCGTCTTTATAAATATAGGCTCTCATTTTGACTAGATCTATAATGCCCACAAGCTCTGCTTCACTACCGATAGGTAACTGGATGGGGACAGCGTTGGAGCCAAAACGAGCCCGAATCTGCTCTCTTACTCGCAAAAAGTTCGCACCCATGCGATCCATCTTGTTGACGAATACGAGACGAGGTACTTTGTAGCGATCAGCTTGTCTCCAAACAGTCTCGGACTGAGGTTGCACGCCACCCACTGCACAGAAAACCGCAACTACACCATCAAGTACTCGCATAGAACGTTCGACTTCAATTGTGAAGTCTACGTGTCCAGGGGTGTCGATAATGTTAATGCGGTGGTCTTTCCAACTGGTGCTAATAGCTGCCGCAGTAATTGTAATACCACGTTCGCGCTCTTGCGCCATCCAGTCTGTCGTTGCAGTCCCATCATGGACTTCACCTATTTTGTGAACAACGCCAGAGTAAAATAGGATGCGCTCTGTAGTTGTGGTTTTACCAGCATCAATATGAGCTGCGATACCTATATTGCGTACCTTATCTAAGGCAATAGAGCGTTCCACAATAGTTTCCTCGTGTTTGTCAGGAATTAAGAATTTATATTAAGGATAGTATAGCGAGGCAATCTAAAGTTTAATAGCGTTAGTTTAGTAACGATAGTGAGCGAATGCTTTATTTGCTTCTGCCATTTTGTGTGTTTCTTCACGCTTACGGATGGTTTGACCTGTTTCATTGGCAGCATCCATCAACTCGTTAGCTAGTTTAGTAACCATGCTACGTCCAGCACGACCACGAGAATACTGAACTAACCAGCGAAGAGCTAGGGCAACACCACGGTCAGTGCGGACTTCCATCGGTACTTGGTATGTAGCACCACCAACACGACGAGCTTTGACTTCGACCAATGGAGTAGCATTACGAATGGCTCGGTCAAACACTTCTAATGGTGGATTACCTGTACGTTCGCCAATTGTGTCAAGGGCTTTGTAAACAATGTGAGAAGCCACAGAATGCTTGCCGCGTGACATTACACGACGGATAAGCATACTAATAAGACGGCTATTATAAACCGAATCAGGAGGGGTTATGCGCTTTGAAGCTTTCGTTCTACGGGACATTGCGGTACTAAATTCACCTTATAAAATGAATTGCTAATTTTACTAAATGGTTCTGAAAACCTTTTGCTGATGATTTTTACTTCTTCTTTTTGCCAGTACTTGCGGCGGCAGCTTGACCTGGCTTAGGACGTTTTGCCCCATACTTTGAGCGTCCTTGCTTACGATCCTTTACGCCTGAAGTATCGAGAGTGCCACGGATAATGTGATAACGCACACCTGGTAAATCTTTTACACGACCGCCTCTAATCATCACAACGGAGTGTTCTTGGAGGTTATGCCCAATGCCAGGGATGTATGCGGTGACTTCAAATCCAGAAGTCAAGCGTACCCGTGCCACTTTTCTAAGTGCAGAGTTGGGCTTTTTGGGTGTTGTAGTGTAGACGCGCGTACATACTCCCCTGCGTTGAGGACAACTTTTTAGGGCAGGAGATTTTGTTTTGGTGTTTATGGTTTGGCGCTCACTGCGGATGAGCTGTTGGATCGTGGGCATAAGTGATGATTTGGTATATCTGCGGCTGTGTATTCTAATCAACAGCACATAATTATAACAAAGTACGTCTCACTAAGTCAATTGTAAAAACAATTGTCATGGTTTGATGAGCTTTGTTATGGCTATGTCGGCTGTAGCGATCGCTGTCTTTAGATGGACAACTTGTAAACAAAAGGCAATACAGGCAAAACTAACGATAATTTACAATTCGGGCAAAGCCTGCTGGGTCAAGACTTGCTCCGCCAACCAGCACACCATCAATTTCAGGTTGAGCCATGATCTCGTCAATATTATCAGCTTTGACGGAACCACCATACTGAATTGTGACGTTAGCATTTGTAAGCTTACCACGAATTAGTCCGATTACGCGATTAGCTTCGCTAGAGGCACAGGTATCTCCAGTGCCGATCGCCCAAATTGGTTCATAGGCAACGATCAGATTATTCTGGTCAACGTCAACAAGGTCAGCGGCTAGTTGTGAAAAAATCCAAGATTCAGTTTCATTAGCATCCCGTTGCTGCTTGCTTTCGCCGACACAAAGAATGGGTGTAATGCCGTGAGCTTGGGCAGCTTTAAGCCGTTTGTTAACGGTTTCATCGGTTTCTCCGAAAAACTGACGACGTTCACTATGCCCGATAATGACGTACTTTATGCCCATTTCTAGCAACATTGGCGCAGATATTTCACCTGTAAATGCGCCATTCTCTGCCCAGTGAACATTTTGAGCACCAATACTCAGGTTTGCTTGACCGATCGCTGGCAGGATTGTTTGTAAGATCGCCAAATTTGTATAGGGGACGCAAATAAGGATTTGCTGATCGGCGATCGCCGCTTGGGAAGCGGTGTTTTTGAGGTGTGCAGGAAATTCCGAGAAAAATGTTTTGGCTTCAGACTGGGTTTTATACATTTTCCAGTTGCCAGCGATAACGATTTTACGCAATGCTCATTTACCCCTGAGTTAAAATCATGAAAATAAAGAATTGTTGTTTATTTTACCGAAGAATGGATCATTAAAAGCAAAGGTAGTTGCGAAGCGATTGTCTTTGCTTTTTCCCACAAAGCTGAATGAGTCTAGCAGAAGGCTGCTAGACTCATGTTTTAAAGTAATTCAATTAAAGTTTCTACTAGAGGTTTACTGGAACGTGTTGGTATTGATTAACTGTGCGCTGTAGCCCTTATCTTTTCAACTACATAAGTTTGTCTCATCTTGTCTTCATGCTAGGTCAAAACCTAAAGAAACATTGAACAAAAAATTAAGAGACCCCAATAACAATACAGGCTATCGAAGTAATCAAAACTACACCGATCTTTAGAATAAGCACTGCCCCGTAAAGATCGAAAGAATCGTGGGGAGCAACAAAGCGTCAATCCGATTTGACTTTTAACTCTTTCTTTTTGCTTCTCCTTTTTGCTTTCAAAATTTAAGCTAGGTTTGCGTTTGGATTGAGTTGCTCTGTCTCTTGTGCCATGTATATACATTAACGTAAATGGTGTTATGTAACACCATTTGTTTACATAAATTCACAAGTCTCTTGTGATTCAAAATTCGGTAGTTTTAGAAAGGAAATGATTGATATGGAAATGATTAAGTGGGGGGTTAGTGCCATTTATGCATTGTCTCTTTTTTTTACTGAAAATTCTAAGTTTAGATTGCCACGGTCGTTAAAATGCGTGACCAATTATTTTTCACTTAGTGGTGGAGGTAGTAAAGGTGTAGGCTTAGGTGCAGCAGGCGGTGGTGCATCGTTTACTGATGCAGGCTGGGGTGAGGCAGGAGGTGAATTAATTACTGGGGCTGATGTTGATGCTGGAGATATGTCTGGGGTCGGATTATTAACTGGCGTTATGGCTGTGGGGGCTGGTAGCGATCGCTCGGCTTCACGTTGTTGACGTTCTTGTTCGGCTAGTTTTTCGGCTTCCCGCCGCCGCTCTTCATTTTGACGCTGAAATTGTGAACCTTGCTCTTCAAAGGTGACTCTTACTTTGACATTAGTACGCCCACCTTCAGGTATGGTTTGCGGATTAAATTGCCATTTGCTCATTGCTTCGATGGTTTCGCGATCAGTTTGCTCGTCGCCACTAGATTGACGCAAGCGCACGTTCGTAACTCTGCCATCGGGAGCAATATCGTAGGTAACTCTCGGCGTTCCCTCTTTACCGCGATATTGGGGCTTGGGGCAACTGAGACATTCAAGGTTAAGTTGTCTTTTTTGGGGGGGATCAATTGGTGGAGTGGATGCAGGAGGTAATGTGCTAGTCCCTTGAGGATTTTTACCTCCTAGTTTGCCGTTGATAATGCCGCCAATTACTCCATTTTTAGAACCGTTGGGATTACCGTTAACTTTGCCACCTAGTACAAAGCCTGTGGGGATTTTTGCATTACCAAAACCAGAACCAATTCCATCTTTAGAAATAATTGAGCCGCCGCCTTGCTGAATTTTGGTGTCACTAGTACCTTTGGTGAGCAAAGGTTTGAGATTGTCTGGAGCAGGTGCGTCTTTGCCTTCTTTTAGAGGTGTTTTAGTTTCGGGGGCGAGGGCGATCGCTGCTGGTGCAACTTCTTCACTAGGTTGATTGACGGCAAGTTTGACAATTGGTTCTGGTTCTTTGGCGATTTCGGGAGTTTTCTCTTCAGGTGTTTTGGTCGTATCTACGACAAATTCCATTATTTCCTCCGATTCTTTGCTCACAGGTTTCCACAAGGTAGGAACTGGAGTAATCATCGCAGCAGCATGAACACAAGCGGAACCAACAAAGCCTATAAATAATAAGGATACTAAAGCTCGATTCTCTTTTTTTGACTGGACATCTTCAAGTTCAGATGTATTTTTAATCTTATTCATATCTTACTTTACCTATGGCTTTTTCCCTTTTCCTTAATTATTCTTAGTAGCGATCGCCATTTTGACTCGGGGAATTTGGCGCAGTTGATCCATGATTTGGACGACATCACCATGCTGGACGCTGCGATCGGCATTGAGAACTACTACAAGATCTTGATTTGGTTCTAATAACTGTTTGACGCGATCACTAACTTCAGCAATTCCAATTTTTTGTTTGTTCAAAAATATTTCTGTCTTTTCATTGATACTAATCGTTGCACGAGCAGGTGTTTTTTGCATTGCGCCAGACTGAGCTTTGGGTAAATCTACTGGTAAGCCTTCGGTGCGATTCAGAAATAATGAAGAAAGTACAAAAAATGTCAACAGTGCAAAAACTACATCCATAAGCGGTAGAAGGTTCTTGATCTCTAGGGGCTGATTTGCCATTTCAGCCTCATATCGGCGGCGTAGTCTTCTAGACATGTATATTTACCTGTTGATGAGCCTGTTGACGAAGCGATCGCAAATGCTTTAGTTCTAATTGAGTGCAACATTCATCAAAATAAGCAAGCTGTTGAGCATAAAGCGATCGGAAAATACTTGCGGCAATCAAAGCCATTACCGCCACAATCAATCCCATCGCAGTAGAAATAAGCGCTTCACTAATGCCACCCGTAACATTGAGGGACTTTGAGCCACCGATATCACCTAAAGTGAGAGAACCAAAGGAGGTGATGAGACCAGTTACCGTACCAAGTAAGCCTAGTAAAGGAGCCAGCCCCACAATGACTTCAAAAATAATATTGAAACGCCTGAGATTAGGTAATTCCGCCTGAGTTCGCGCATCAAGGGCAAGGGCAAATTCGGTGGGTGTAGCATTGGGAATCGAGATCGCTTCTAAATAAATACGGGCGATCGCAAAGTCGAGATGTTGTTGCAGAAAATCTTCGGCTTGGTTGGGATCTTGCTGATAAATTTGCAATGCTGTTTTGACAATGCGCTTCTGATTCTTTCTGACACGTGACCAAATAATAGAACGCTCGATCGAGAGAGCCACAACTAAAAATGAGCAAATCAAGAGTGGAATAATCGTTACTCCACCTGCGACTAGGGTATCAAACAGTTTGGACATGTTAGAGAGTTATGTTAGGCAATTTTTATCATACACTAATGCAAATAATTAGCAATAATATAAACCGCAAGAGATTTTTTAAATGTGTTGAAATGCTACACATTTAAAAAATCTCTTGGTGCGGTTAATCGGGAATTACTGCTTTAAAAACTTGCTTGCAATCCAATCCGATAGGTAAGTCCAGGTTGATAAATGCGGTTAGTCTTTTCATAGCTTTGATCGGTTAGATTTTCTAGACTGAGATTCAAAGATAAATCCTTATACAATGGAACCTTAGCATTAAAATCTAGGCTGAGATAAGCTGGTGAAAACTCGCTGGGGTTAACTCCTGTGGCGGTAAATATCGCTCGACGAGAACCACTGTAATAGTTGAAAAATAGATTAGCTTGATAACCATTAGAGTTATAGTTAATGCCTAGCTTAGCCACAGAATAGGGAACTGTAGCTAGCTGTAAGCCAACTTCAGAAGCAGTTCTACTACTAGTAACCTTGGCATCGGTGTAGGTGTAATTGAAGAAGGATGAAAACTCAGGGGTGATTTGCAACTTTAAAGCTGCTTCAATACCATTGGTACTCACCTGTCCCACATTTTCCCAACGTCCCGCAATAATTCCAAGGCGATCGCTTAGACTGCTACCAAAATAGGTCAACTGGGCAACAAAGGATTTGGAAAGATTCAAATCAAATCCTGCGGTGTAAGCCACGCCCTTTTCAGGAACCAAGTTAGGATTGGGAAGCCACCTATGAATGCTATCAGGAACATATAGCTGATCGAGTCCTGGGTTACGCTGAAGAACGGCTAAGCTGTTGCGGAAGATTAAATCGGGCGTGATATTCCATCTAGTCCCAACTGTGGGGTTGAGATAACTACCAAAATCATTGGTAAAATTTTGGCGCAAGCCTAGCTCTAGCTGAAAATTGTCGTCAAGCTGCAAAGTATTTAGGGCAAATAAAGCTACTAGCAAGCGATCGCGACTGACCACACCATTATTCGCACTAAAAGAAGAACCGCTAATAAACACATCGCCACGAATGGAACTACTATTAATATCCAATCCTGATGTGAGCTTGTAGGTGGGTGAGATTTGCCATTGATTTTCTACACGTCCACTTAGGGCTTTAGAATCCAAAGAACCAGTCCGAAAGAATCCTCCTGCTGGCCCGTAAGTATTGAAAAAGTCTTGGTTGTAACCGATCGTGGTTTTGAGAGTGGAGTTATTACCATCCCCCAGTTTGGTCGTTACAGTTGCGCCGATGTTCAGCAGATCGTGATCAAGGCGATCGCGTTGTAGTGGGAATCCAAAATAGAGCAGTCCGCGCCGACTAGCAGTCTTATATGCTTCAAGGCTAAAGGAATTGCGAGAATCAAGGGGGGCTTCAACGCTGCCATAGAAATTGTCAATGCGGGTGTCGCCATTAAACAATCTGCCATCAGCAGGGTTACGGTTAGCGGCTCCCACTGGCACAGGATAGTTATTATCAGTGCTAAACCGCTCATACCCCAAACGGAAGTTGACATTATCTAGAGTGCCGCCATAGCCAACTCGATAGCGCTGATAGCCATAGGAACCAATCTCAACTCCTGCGGTTGCTTTGAGTGGTTGTGGTTCTTTTTTGGTGGTAAGGTTGATCACTCCACCAAAGGCTTCCGAACCGTAGAGTGTGGCGCTAGTGCCACCTGTGAGTTCTACCCGATCGATCGCATCGGCAGGAATACCATTGAGATCAGTCCCACCGTGATAGGTACTAACGTTGCTGCCAAAGGAGCGCCCATTGATTTGAAATATGGATTGATTGATCGAAAAGCCACGGAGGAATGTACCTGTATGAATATCAGCACCAAAGCCATAATCATTAATCGCAAATCCAGGCAAGTTACGCAATATCTCTGCGGCGGTACTAGGGTTTTGCTGCTCGATTTCTGACTTAGGTATGATATATGTGGGGGCAGAACTAGGAGCGAATGGCGATTTCGTACCTGTCACTCGGATTTCGGTTTCATCGCTGTCATCTTCAACCTTGCTTTGGGAGATCGGTTGAGATGTTGCTGGCTGAGTAGAAGATATTGACCTTAAATCTGAACTGCGGTGAGAGGCTTGCGATCGCATTTCCTCAACAGTTAATGGTTCTGCATTAACCGCATTAGCCAAACCCCAAAACGCCGATAAAAAACTAGATGCTAATAATAGCAACTTTAAAAGACTCATATTTACAACTTTACTCCACACAAGTTAAACCAATTGACTCAGCCTATATAGTGAATGCCTATACAGCAAATTCAATCGATCAACCTTCTAGTATTTGTTGCTTAATGAGAAATGTCAAAAGACAGGCTGTCAAATGAAAAATTTTATTTGGGATTACATAGTAGTAAAAGAGATAAGACAAATCTAAACCCAAAATAAAAGTGGCAGCACGAAGCACCGCCACTTTTATTTTGGGTTTTATGTTCTATTCCCTTCCCAGTCAAGAAATAGTGGTGTGCAAAGAACTATTTAAAAGTAACAACGTAAAATTATTGTAAATAACTTAATTTGTTAAGCTATGTATACTAAATACTTTACTTAACATTGCCAAGACTTTCACTATGCTGCAACAAGCTTCCCGTTATAAGACGACTTGGGTGGATACAGTTAATAAGGTTAAGTCTGAAGCATGGAATATTCTCGCAAAACCTTTGGCTACTCCTTTTTTTGAATGGGAATGGCTCTCGAATTTGGAATCTTCTGGTTGTGCGATCGCACAGCAGGGATGGTTACCTAGTCATTTGTTGGTATGGCAAGGCGATGTATTGGTTGCGTCTGCTCCTTTGTATTTAAAAGGGCATAGCCAAGGTGAGTTTGTGTTTGACCATCAATGGGCGGATTTGTCCTATCGATTGGGGATTGAGTATTATCCGAAATTATTGGGCATGGCTCCATTTACGCCTGCGGTGGGTTATCGCTTTTTGGTACATCCTGAGCTTTGCGATCGCGCTGATGAGGTATCAAAAATCTATGACCTAATGCTTGCGGAGATTGATCGCCTCTGCGACAAACATCAGATGTCAGGTTGTAATTTTTTATATGTCGATCCCAGTTGGAAGCATGAGTTGGAGTCGCGGGGATTTACAACTTGGATGCACCATAGTTATGTTTGGGAAAATCAAGAATTTACCGATTTTGATGATTATCTCAAAAATTTTAATGCCAATCAGCGCCG
>Ga0209990_10003264_pt1 | contig 11948 bp, 4 predicted proteins | sample NOAtaG_6_FD_187304 | JGI IMG/M metagenome (GOLD analysis project Ga0209990, IMG submission 187304) | Freshwater lake microbial communities from Lake Erie, under a cyanobacterial bloom - NOAA_Erie_Diel5S_2200h metaG (SPAdes) (version 2) | ecosystem: Environmental > Aquatic > Freshwater > Lake ...
CGCGAGTTTGCCGATGCAGTCATTGCCCGACTCGGCAAAATGCCTCAGAAACTCAAGCCCGTAAGCTATGCGCAGGCACAAGGCCGCGGCATCCAGGTGAAACTGAAGCCCGCTCCTGCCGTGACCATGGAAACTGTGGGTGTGGACCTGTTCCTGAATCACGAAGACCGCAACGCCGACGCGCTCGGCACTGCCCTGAAAGGCCTCGATATTGCCAACCTCGAACTCACCATGATTACCAACCGCGGGGTGAAGGTATGGCCGAACGGAATGCGCGAAACTTTCTGCACAGACCACTGGCGCTGCCGTTACAAGCATCCCGAAGGCAAGGCAATTTCCTACAACGATATCCTCGAGATTTCACAAAAGGTGCATGCCTCCGGTTATAAGATTATCAAGACAGAAAACCTCTGCAACATCGACGGCCAGGCTGCTTACAGCGCCGGTCAGGGTGCCTGAGGAATTCATGAATGCAACAAAAAAGCCCGGGTTCTGGACCTGGGCTTTTTTGTTGATTGAGTGTGCAGTGTAGCCTTCTGGTTTACTTTACTGCTATTCGTATTGGATCTCAACCATCGCTGCGCTGAGCGGGAAGTGCAGGAATACGCCGCGTACCGGTTTCCCTGTAGCGGCCTCAAGCGCTGCCTTGTAATACCAAAGTTGCCCGGGATAGGCTTTTTCGGTGATATGATTTGCCAATTGGTTCTGGCTGCCGGGGAAACTTTTGTGGTCCAGGAGCCAGAGAGCATCTGTACTTTCCAGCACCAAATCTGCGATGCCGCGCATGAGGCGGTTTTCTATGTGCCATTGCAGGGGTAGTTCCGCATGGCGTGCGATGCCCTCCGGCCAGCGCGAACGAATCCAGTTGTCGAGGCGCTCTGCAGCCGTTTGCAGTGTTTCCGGGAAAAGGGTGTTCGTTAATCCGTAAGCCTGCACCAGGGCTTCAGGGTTTCCGCCAAAAGCAAGGTATTGGTGGAAAGCATTCCCAAGGGCCGATTCAAGCGAAGCCGGCAAATGCCCTTTAAGGGGCTGGTGCTGACCCAGGTGTTCGGGTGCTGACAATTGGTACGCTACCGGCGCAGGTTGCCGCGACGGATTAACTCGCAAGGCCTCAGTGCTGCTAACTTCTGTCATAACAGGCAGATCCAGGTACGCTGCCGTGGTCGCCGCTTCCCATTCCGCAGTAAAAGGCAAGGGAATATGGCGAAATGGCACCGATATGCCGTTCCAGTTCAGCTTGTCGAGTTCTGCGGTTCCGGTGGCATTTTCCAGCCAGCTTAATTTCTTGTTTTTAACCAGGAAATTGGCATCGCGGGCACGGGTAAAACCAACGTATAACAGCCGTTTGTCTTCAGCAGCTTCCCTTGCCAGGGCCAGTTCGGTTTCCGGAACAAAATGTTCGTAGTAGACCGCGTTTTTGGTGGCCGCCGGATACGGATCGGGCCAGCAGCGCAGGTAAGGATTGTCGCCCTTGACATACTGTACGCCAAAAACGCGGCCTTTGGGTTCGCTTTCCAGCCCAAGCATAAAAACCACCGGCCATTCCAGTCCTTTAGCGGTATGGTAAGTGAGCACCTGCACGCCATAGGCGCCGGTAACATCTGTTTGGCCGGCCGCGCTTTGGGCTTCAATAAACTGCATGAGTCCGTACAAGCCGGCAGCTTGTTGATTATCGCCGCACCAGGCCACGTATTCCTGTCCCAGGCGCCGCAGCATATCGAAGATGGTTTCGCTGTTGGATTCTTTGCCCCAGCCTGCTGCCAGGCGAAGCAATTGCGTTTCGGCAATCAACGCGTCGAGGGTGCGGATGATGGAACCGCCGGGCAGTGTATTCCCGATTCGCTGTAGTTCCTGGAGCAGGGGCAAATCTGAACCGAAATTGTGTGTTGGTTCCTCGGCTTGGTTGCGGAGATAGTCTATCCGTTGCTGCAGCGTAACAGCGGCATCCAGCCGGGCCCGGCTGTAGAAGTCGAGCGTCGCGATGGCCAGTGCATCGCGCGGATCGGCGAGGTAAGACAGCATGGCGAATACACAACGTACTTCATCCTGCTCTGCGAAGGCCTTGCCGAATTGCGCGGCTGGAATACCCGCCGCATCCAAGGCTGCGATCATCTTGTCCCGGTGATCGTTCAGCCGCACGAGCACACAACAATCGCTTGGTCCGAGTTTGCGGCTTTGTTTCGTATGCTTGTCAAAAATCCCGCTTCCGGCCTGTATCAGTTCAGCTATCTGACCGGCCACGCCGTCGAACAGGTTTCCTTCTCCTTTTTCCAGGATATTCAGCGGGCAAATATGAGAGGCGGGTAAAGCAGGTTGCTCGAGTGGATTCAATACGATGCGTTGTGTCGGCATGATATCCTCAAAAGCTTGCGTGAAGAGCACATTGGCGGCTGCCACGAGTTCCCGCCGCGAACGCCAGGAGATATCGAGGGTTTGGATTTGTTCCGCTTCCAGCCCGGCTATCACCTCTTCCACCAGTTCTACATCGGTGCCACGGAAACCGTAGATGGCCTGTTTTACATCGCCCACCCAGATATTCTGTTCTGCCAGTTCTGCCCAGGCCCTGAAAATGCGCAGCTGCACCGGATTGGTGTCCTGGAATTCGTCGACCAGAACCAGGCGGAACCTTTCAGCGAACTCTGTGCGGAAACCCTCGTGTTCGAGCAAACGGAGCATGTATTGCTCCATGTCGTTGAAATCGATCAGCCCCAGGTTGAGTTTGTAGGTTTGGTATGCTGACATCAGCCGCTTCGCCGTGCCAAACACCAGCGCGATGTAGTCGTTGATGTCTTGCTGGAAGCTATCCCATAAGGCATGGGTTTTTACAGCATCTTGCAGTGCATCACAGAGATGCTGGTGCTTTTTAGCAATTTTGAACTTGGCAATAGCGTTCAGATCGGCCCAGGTGTATACCTGATCGTCGCGCAAGTGTATGTCTTCCAGTTTGTCGAGCAGTTTGCTTTGTTCACCGGCCAATGGATTCACCCGGTTTTCTGCTCGCAGATTTAGTAAAATGTCATGGAGTAATTGGCGGATGTTCCCGGGAGTTGGAATCACAAGCCCTTCAAACCTGCCATTTTGCTGTGCCTGGCTTTCATTCAGTGCCGTATCAAGATCAGCTTCTTTCAAAGACCAGGCATTGCTCAGCTCGAGCACCCGAAGGATATCTTGTATGAGTCCCTGGCCCACGACGGAATGTTCAATGCTCAGGCGGTAGCAGAGCGGTTCTGCATGCGTCAGGTCGATGCCATCGAGCAAGGTGTTCAGGGCAATCTGTTTCTGGTCTTCGGTCAGCACCTTGAGGCCCGGCGGTATGCCTATGAATTGTCCGTAGGTTTCGATGAGCCGGAAACAAACGCTGTGCACCGTTCCGATGGACGCATCGTCGAGGCCCGAGAGCTTATCGTACATGCCCTGTTTCAGCAACCTTGCACTTACGCGTTCGCGCAATTCAGCAGCCGCTTTTTCGGTGAAGGTGGTAATGATCAGTTGTCCCGGTTCCCAATGCGGGTTTTGTTCGAAGGCCTCTAACACCGAAGTGGTAATGCTGTATGTTTTTCCGGATCCTGCCCCGGCGGTAATCATGCGGATTGTCATGCAAAAAGAAATTGGAAGTTTTCAAAAGGTTCGGGCTTGTCTCCAAGGCTGATACCGGCGAGGTCTTCGCCGTATAATTCGTTCAATGCTTTGCAGTTGTCTTCGGTTATCCGCAGATGTACGCGACCGGATCGCAGTTCTGCCAGGCGTTCGTCTACGCCGGCAAAGAAGCGTGTATGCATTTCCGCGTAGCCGCCGTGTGGAGATCGTTCGCGTCTGAATATACCCCCGATATTGGGCTCCTCCTGTCCGATAAAGATGCCTTTGCGGGTACTGAAATAGGCAGTCTCCACCTGATCGGAATCCACCGCATACAAGGCGTATAGCATCAGCTGCCAGTCTTTTCCCTTCTTGATTTGTTCGCGCAGGAACTTCGGGCTGCCCGATTTTACATCGACCACCAGGTATTGATCATTGCGCTTCAGGATCAGATCGGCCTTGCCTCCGATGTCGAAGTTCAGGTGACCTGGTCTGGCTGGCCGTTTAAAAGCTTCTTCAACACTTACCACCTGCCAACCGGCTTGCAGCGGCCTGAATACCTTTTCCACATGGTTCACAAATTCGCTTTCGAGGTGATTGCGCACGCTGCTGTAGCGCGGAAGCAGCAACATCCCGGCTTCTTCTTCCAGCAGGGATTGAAAGCGTTGTCTGATCTGCGCTTCCCAATTGCCTGCTATCAGTTGATCCAGTTCAGGGTCGAGGAACAGCCTTTCCACCAGTGCATGGATGATGGATCCGCGCATGGTGATATCGAAATCCGGCCGGTAGCGGATTCGGCTGCGCAACCTGAGGATGCTTTCCAGTATATAGCGGTGCGGTGCATAGATCATATTGCGCAGGCTGGAATAGGATTCCTGATCCCGGGGCAGCAAATCATCCAGTCCGTCCAACTCCAGTTCCAAAGGGAGTTCAGGCCTGAAGATGCGTTCGGTTTTGGCATAAGCAATACCCGAAGGAGGTTGTGCAGCCAGCAACTCGAGATTTTTACCGTCCTCTTCTTGCATAAAGAGCCATACCAGATGGGGTGAAACAGGTTCCAGCGCACGGTAAGCAGCATAGCTCAGAATGAGTTCGTCTTGCACGGCTGCCATCGTTCGGGCGGTGGCATAGCGTTCCAGGCGGTTGATGTCGCCCGCACCGGGTTCGCTGTAGCCAGCCGACTGCAGCCATTGCTTTTCTTCCAGCCACCAGGGTCGGTCTGCCGTGCCTGAACTCCATAACGCCGAAAAGTCAGACCAAATCAGCTTGCGCAAAGGAGGCAAGGGTTGCAGGGAAGTGAAGCAGACTCCGGCGCCTGAGCTGTACACACTGCCGGTAACCGGATAACTGTCCAACAGATTGTCGAATACGCCAATGAGTTCTTTCTCCCTGATGTATTCCTGGTTTTCACTGAGCACCACGACGGCAGCGTGCAATTCACGGCAAAGACCGGCGAAATAATCCAATTGTTCCTGCAAGAGCTGGTCTTCGCTTAATCGTGCGTAGCCCGCTGCCCAGTCGTGGAGGAATTGAATCCTGGCGCAGAGTTCGGTATGTAGTATTCCTGTTTCCGCCTGGTAGCGCATCGATTCAAACCAGAAGGCATAGCGGGCTTTTTCGCTTGCTGTCCGCTGGGCATCCGCTTCGTCCTGTTCCATTGCAGCGAAGTAGTCTGCCACGGTTTTTTTCCAAAGGGGCGAGCCCAGACCGGGTTTCTGTTCGATGCAATCGGAGAGGGCCCGCGCCAGTTTTCCCGGAAAGGGTTTGACGGGAAGGTTGAGGAATTCGTAAACGGCACCTACATGCACGGGCTCCCACAGCAATTGCAGAAAGGAGCGGAGAACCTGGGTAATGGACATGCTGTCGCCGGGGTTTTCCGAATAAATTTCATAAGCACAACAGCGGCGCACGGCATTGGCCAGAAATCCGTTATCGGCCCGGTATAACAAGGCTTTATCCGGATCGGCGCGCAGCATCAAGGCCAGTTCGAGCGCGGCCGTGCTGTCTTTCTGTTTTTGATGAATGCGCAGGCTTGGGTCTTGCGGGTCGAGTTGAAGCTTGCAAGGTGAACCGGTTTCAGCCCAGACAATCAGCGCGTGTTGCAGCCGCTGCAGATTGCTGCCTGTTTTTCCCCTTGCGACCAGTTTGTCCGGAAATTGAATCCGACAGCCTTTTCCCTTCAGGGCCGACAGCAATTCTTTCAGCCAGTGGGGAAGGAATTCCTCGGGTTCGCAGCATTCGATGTTCAGCGCAAGGAAGTCTGTTTGCTGCAAAGCTTTGCGTATTTCTCGAACCAGGTCGGGCATGCCGCGCATGGCTTTGTTGCCTGCCAGGTTTCCAGCTTGATACAGTGCGCTCAAGCGTGGCGGTGCGTCTGCGAGCTGTTCCGGATTGGGCAGGTGCAGCCAGAGCCGGTCGCGCAAGGCCAGCAAGCGGGCGGCCATGGCAATTGGGTCTTTTTCCAGCATATCGGAAAGCGGATTTCCCGCCGGAAGGCTGCGCAGGGCATGCAACCAGCGGATATTTCTTTCCAGCAAGTCCCCCGCCGGAGGCACGATGCCCAGGCGCAGTGCCAGTTGTTGCAGGAGTCCCGGGATTCCGGTTTCCTGCAAACCTGCTTGTGCTGTTTCAGGCCGGTAGCTGTTGCCTGAAAATCCAAAATAGCTGAAGCGAAGGGTAGCTTGTAACATAGACGGAATACACAAAACTACGGCCTTGCTTCGCAGTGTATCTGCGAAGTGTGCTTAAAGTATGTATTCTCTTACGAAACCCAGTGAACCCGCTGTGCAATCGGACTGCGCTGGCTGTGTGTGCGTTTGGTTTCGACATGGCCGAGGAAAAACCAGCCGCGGTGGAGTACCGTTTCATCCCAACCGCACAGGGCACGCATGGCATCGCTACCGGTTCCGTTCCCTGTGCTCCAGTACCCGGCTGCATGCGGATCTTCATCCATACTCAACCAAAGATTCTGCACGGCCATTGCCAGGGCCGCTTCTTCTTCCCAGGCAGGCACCTTGCCGCTCAGGTGCAGCCCAACGCCGATGGCATGGCTGATTTGGTGTTTGTAAGCGGCTATTTTATTGCGTTTATCCGGATTGACAGCTTCGGCAGGCGTATGGGCATCGTACCAGGCGAGCATGGCGTCGCAGAGTCTTTCGAGTGCCGGGCCGCTGAAAACCGCAAACCGCCAGGGCAGCGTTAGCTTGTGCGATGGCGCCGTATCGGCGTTTTCCAAAGCCAGTTGGATAAGTTCGTCTGGTAGTTTTTGCCCGCTGAATTCCTTCGGGAAATGGCTGCGGCGGCTACGAATCAGCTTGTTTGCGGTTGACATGGCGCATGAGGGTGGGTTGCAACAATACCGAAGCGATGATGACAGCGGCTCCGGCATAGAAAAGCGGATTGAGGGAAGTGTATTCTTTGAAGAAGAAAGCGGCAAACACGATGCCATATACCGGCTCGAGGTTAACGGCCAGGTTGGCAGTGAAGGCGCTCACATGGTGCAGGGCATCGGTGCCGAGGAAGAAGGCCAGGTTGGTGCATACTATGGCCAGCAGGAGCAGCCAAAGGATATCCCAGCCTTCCGGAATCCAGTGAAAGTCTGCCGTGGAAGTGAAGGGAAGCGCCAGGCAGAGGAAAAGGAAGCCTGCGCCCAGTTCCAGGGTAGAAACACTGAGGGTGCTGTGACCCGGCAGGTATTTTTTGTTGAGCACGCTGAAAAGCGCAGCCAGAAATGCAGAGAGAATGCCCACACCGGCTGCTTTCAGGAATACGGCAGCTGCAGCCGCATCATCGGGGCGCGAGAAGTAAATCAGCACCAGGCCGCTCAGCACCAGCAAGCCGAGCAGTAGTTCGCCTTTGTGTATTGGCCGTTTGGCTATGAGCGGATCGAGCAAGGCGGTAAAAAGGCTGACGGAACCGAAGCAGCCGAGGGCCAGGGAAACCGAATCACCGATTTTGATGCTGCCGTAGAAGGTAAGCCAGTGTACGGCGATGATGCAGCCGATACCCGCGAAGCGCCAGCGTTCTTTGCGGCTCATGGCCGCAATGCCGCGCAGCGCACCCGGCACGAAAAGGTAAACAGCGGCCGTAAGCAGCATGCGGTGCCATACCAGGTTCAGGCTGCCATACGTAATCAGCTTGCCGAGGACGGCCGTGAAACCCCAAAGCAGCACCGCGAAATGCAGCTTGATCAAAGCCGGACGAACAGCAGCAGACATCTGCCTGCGAAGATAAACAGCTGTGCTGCGGTTTGTGGATGCGATAGAAATTCCCTTATCTTTGCAGCCCCTTAAAGGGAGACCCGTTCCCATGCGCCGGCGGTAACACGCCAAACACCAGGGTTCACAAGAACCACATCTCGGGATGTAGCGCAGCCTGGTAGCGCACTTGCATGGGGTGCAAGGGGTCGTGAGTTCGAATCTCGCCATCCCGACCAACCGAAGAATAGCCGACCGAAGGGTCGGCTATTCGTTTTTAGTGCGGGCGCGTCTGAATCGCCTCAAGCGATTCAAGGGCGCAAGCGCTAAAAACGAATGCAGACGCGCCAGCGGATGCTTTTCGAAGGTTGTTCACCCCCCCACCCGAGATCAGCGGAGCTAATCCGCCCCAAGCGATTCAAGGGCGCAAGCGCTAAAAACGAATGCAGACGCGCCAGCGGATGCTTTTCGAAGGTTGTTCACCCCCCCCACCCGAGATCAGCGCAGCTACTCCGCCTCAAGCGATTCAAGGGCGCAAGCGCTAAAAACGAATGCAGACGCGCCAGCGGATGCTTTTCGAAGGTTGTTCACCCCCCCACCCGAGATCAGCGGAGACAGCCGCGCCAACGATCCATTTGCCCTGTTCTTTAGGTCCATTTTCGCTGTTCGGTCTTCAACTTCCCTTGCCATATACACCCATAAAAAAGCCCTGCAACCAGAGGTCACAGGGCTTTTTCAGAAGGATGAACAATTAATGCTTCAGGAAGCGAATCGTTCCTTGTTCCGTGCGGAAGAAGTAAACCCCTGCTTGCAAGGACTGTACATTGAGTCCGTCACCGGATTTTACAATTCCTGTCATCTGCACCCTGCCAGTGGCATCGAGGATGCTGTATCCTATGGTTTCGGTGGAGGCAGATTCCACCATCAGATAGTCATTCACCGGATTCGGAAACAGTTTGAATCCAGTCAGATCACTGGTTTGAATGGAAGTCACCGGATCTTTGAAGCGCACCAACTTGAGGTTGAAAGCAGACCTGGCCGTGATCGAATCGGATGTGTTGCGGTAAGCCCTGACGGTCCATTGTATGGTAATCGAGTCACCCTGCTGCACACCGAGCTGTTGCAAGGCGCTGCTTAAATTGCCTGAGGTGAGCGTGAGCCGGTTGCTGCTGCCGCCGTTGTCTGAATTGAGGCGCAGCAATGGATTGCTGAAGTTGCCGGTCGTGCGATCGGCCATCCAACGGTACAAGGTAGCATTGGCTGCAGCTTCCCAGGTAATCTGAACGGGCGTATTGTCGCCGTCAGTTACCACCAGGCGGGTATTTGTGGGCGGTGTAAGCAAACCAAATGCACCCAGTTGTGGAATGATATCCGCCTTGCGGGTGCCCTGAAGCTGATAACCCGATGCGCAACCCTGAGCAGGGGAGGAACAGAATTGAATCAGTATCCCTTCAAAGGTGAACTGACCAGCCGGGAATTTCAGCGCCGGAGCATCATCAATTTCCGTATCTGCAGCAGCTACAATGCGAAGCACGGTTGTATCGCCTCTGGTATTGCCGTCCCAAACATTATAGTTGGTGCTGGCCTTGAAAGCGGTATCTGTGCCTTTTTGGATGCTGAGGTTTTTAATGCGAATCAACTCGCTTTCATAGGCTTCAGGATTGGCGAGCAACTGCTTCACCGTAAGTTCCTGAACGGCAGGAAGCTTTCTTGCGGAAGCCAGCTTGATAACCCTGCTCGACGGGTTGAATGCGCCGGAGCTGAGTTGGATCTGGGCATAGTTGTTGAAATTGTTGCGGGGGCCGATCACTTCCACGCTGTCGCCTTCAACCCATTTTTTTGTGGCAACAGAATCAACCAATGCGCCGCTTGACTGCCGCACGGCGATGGCGCCGCTGGCATCCTGAATGTAGATGAACCTGCCCCATGCCCTGGTAATCACACCGCGGGTGCGAACCAGTGTGGGCGCATTTACATTGCGCGCTGCGGCAATGCTGATGGCCGGGTTGGTTTCCGGGAAAATCAAATCCGGACGGGCATTCAACAACTGGATGCGCCGATCGCCGATAATACTTGTATCTCTTACGTTGTAAGCAGTGCCGGTAGTATTGTGCCTGGCAAGCATATACTCTGCGAAGGCATCCTGTTCACTGCCACGGACTGAAAACACCGAAGCACCATTGGCTTTGATTGCGGTATCCAGGTCTACCCGGGAAGTGATTACAGATGGGAAAGGAAATCCGTCGCCACCTACAGGAGAACCTGCACCTGAAGGATTTGCCAGGAAGTTTAGGGTTACCATTTTATAAACCCGATTGGTGTCTCCGGCGAATTGACCGTTGCGTACCAGGGTGTCATTTCTGTTTCCGGCAGAGTCAATGATCACCAATGACAGGATCCTGTTGCCAACGGTTTTGGTGGTGTCGTAACTGAAGGCCACACCACCGACTTGCGGAAACTGACCGGGCGTGGCACCTGGCCGCGTTGCTGCGATGCCATGTTCCAATAAACGCTTAATACCCGGCACCCTGGCGCTTACTATCACCAGGCGATTGTTGAAACGAAGCGAGTTCTCGACGTCGAGCTGCGAGATATCGCCGTTGTTCTTGCCGGCACCCGGATTGGCACGTGGCGATTCCAGAACCACATTGCTGCCTACTGAATTCACAAAACCAATGGCAGAACGAATGCCACCGCCGTTTTTGAGCGATATTTTTACTTGTGGATCGTATTGACGTGCATACCACAGGTTGGCATCAGACGACAAGTTACCGAGGTTGGTTTCTTCGGTTCGTACCAGATTCCTGCGGCCTTCCAGAAACACCTGTGTTTTTCCGATAATGTTGCCGTCTTTCGAGTTGATCACATTGTTGGTGGCCTGGCAAAGCGTTCTCACAAGCGCACCTTTGGTACCTGTTGCAAAAGCAGCCGATTCGCTGCCCCAAAGCCTGGTCACCATCAGTGAATCGCTCGCGTAAACACCATTGATCTTGTTATCCAGGGTGCCGGTAAGCAATTTGCCGTTTTGGTCGAAGTCACAAACGAAACGGCCAACATATTTCCATTCGCTGGTGGTATTCAGAATCACCATCGGATCGTTGTTTTTGGCCTGGGTAAGGATGGGATAAGTCTCGGTAGCAGTATTGCCCGGCAAGAGGCGGTCATTGGCATCAGCAGTAATGTTGTGGTTTCCGCCAGACAGAATGATATCAACGTGATTCAGCAGCGGAGCAAGTGCTTTTTCATTGGCGATCTGCTGCAAATGTGCCAGCAGGATAATTTTGTTGACACCTTCTTTGGCAATCAGTGAATCAACAACGGGTTGAATGATGTCAGCAAGCGCCGGCATATCATCCACTTGTGGACCTTTTACGCTTGTGAAACCGGGAGAAGATATTTTGGCCAGCACCTGCGTTGTAGCGCCGACGATACCAATTTTCTCTCCGTTTCTTTCGATGATTACCGAAGGAGCAATCCCTTTTTTCTGGTTATTATTGGTGATGTTTCTGGGGGTGCGGAAAGCGGTATCCCGCAAAATCTGCGACGTGAACAAATAGTTCAGGTTGGCGTCCCTGCTGAAATCAAGGTTACAGCTTACATAAGGGAACTGAGCTCCCAGCCAGCGCTTGTCTGCACCGCTGCTGCGAATATCCACACCTATCTGCCCATTCAGGTCAGAGGTTCCAAGGTCAAACTCATGGTTGCCCAACGCTGAAGCATTAAAACCAATGATATTCATGATGGCGATATCCGTACGACCGATGGCCGGCCTCACTGCCTGTGTTCCCAAAAAATAGGCTGAAGCGGTATTCCTCAGGGGCGTCTGAAGCGACGGATCTTCGCCGGCAGACAGGAATGGGCCGGGAAGTGTATTGTCTCCTGAAGAGAGGATCAGGGTATTGACGTGTTCATCTTCAAGTTTATCAACGATGGCCGCATAGTATGGCGCATCTTTCACAGCCGGAACGCTGCTTTCCATATCAGATGAATGGAGAATTTGCATCTGGAAAGCGCTTCGGCTGTTGAGCTGAATAATAGCCACGGTGCCGCTGATTTCATTCGAAACCAGCAGTAAATCCTTTCCGTTCGGACTGGCCGATGCAGGTACGAATACCAGGCCCTCAGGACCAAGATCGCCTACCGTAGACAAGGTGCCTGTACCGGGAGTAACGGAAA
>Ga0209990_10003265_pt1 | contig 11947 bp, 7 predicted proteins | sample NOAtaG_6_FD_187304 | JGI IMG/M metagenome (GOLD analysis project Ga0209990, IMG submission 187304) | Freshwater lake microbial communities from Lake Erie, under a cyanobacterial bloom - NOAA_Erie_Diel5S_2200h metaG (SPAdes) (version 2) | ecosystem: Environmental > Aquatic > Freshwater > Lake ...
CGCGGTGTCAACACCGCGGCTTCAGTACCGCCACGACCGGATGTCCGCTCCCTTCGGCGCCGTCGCGAGGATCCGCTCGACCGCCCACGGCATCACCATCTGCGGGTAGCGCAGGCGCGAGTAGGCGTTCGATCGCGTGTGGTCGCCGTTCCAGCAGTGCTCGTCGCGGTCGCCGTAGTCCACCACGGCATCCGCCGGCGGGTCGGCGGTCTTCAGGAACGACTCCACCTCGTACACGGCGTTGTTCAGGTAGTAGTTGTCCATGTCGCCGACGTAGATGCGCAGCTTGCCGCGCAGCTTCGGCCCGAGCGTCTTCCAGTCGCGCCGCAGGATGTGCGAGAGGTCGTAGTGCTCCTTCCAGTACTGCGCCACCTTCGGGTCGATCGTTCCCGTCTCCTTGTCCCAGAGCCGCGCGGGATAGCCGTCCGGCCCCGCCGGCGAGTACACCGACTCCCACACGTCCCACTGGTCGCCGCTTCGCCCCTTCGAGCCGAGCGCGAGCTCGAAGTGGTTCATCTCCATCAGCGTCGCGTCCACGTGGCCGAGCCAGTTCCGGTGGCCCGGCCGCGGCGTCTTCTTGAAGCGGCTCGGGAACCAGTAGGCGTTGGTGTCGCGGTAGATGTCCACGACAGTGTTGTGACGGAAGTCGATCGGATCCGGGCAGGCGATCCACGCCCCGTTGTAGAAGTCGGGGTTGAACATCTGCACCGCCATGGACTCCCACCCGCCGGTCGAGCCGCCGAAGACGAAGCGCGCCCAGCCCGCGCCGAGCCCGCGGAAGCGCCGCTCGACCTCGGGTATCAGCTCCTGCTCGATCGCGTCGCCGTAGGGCCCGTTGTTGGCCGAGTTCACCGCGTACGAGTCGTCGTAGTAGGGCGTCGGGTGCTGGATCTCCATCAGCAGCATCCGCGGAAAGCCCTTCCCCGTCCACGACTGGAAGAAGTCGTAGGCGAGCTCCTGCTGGATCCGGTTGTAGCCGGCGAGCTGGAAGCGCTCGGAGAAGTCCGGCGCGAGCCCCGCATCGGGCGGCGTCTCGCGCCAGCCCGAGAGCGACGACGGGAAGTGGCCGTGGTTGATCACCAGCGGATACCGCGCCTGCGGATGCGAGTCGAAGCCCTCCGGCAGCAACACCCAGGCGGCAAGGAACATGTCGCGCCCCCAGAACGTCGAGAGCTTCTCGCTGCGGATCCGCACGTACTTCACGTACTGCGTTTCCTTCTTCGCGAAGTCGCCGACCGGCGGTACCTCCTGGTCGAGCGTCAGCGCGATCGGCGTCGGTGCCGCAGGATCCCACGTGATCGTGCGCGGCACGCTGTAGAGGTTCCCGGGCTTCGTCGCCCACTGCTGCCCCTCGCCGCGATCGGGCGCGAGCTTGAGCACGCGGCCGTCGGCCAGCCGGAACGTCTCGTACCGGTTGAGGAACGCCTGCACGCGGTACGTCCCCCGGGGAACGTCACGCAGGTTGCGAATAGGGAAGCCGAAGGACGACGCCGGCACCACGCGGCTCGCGCCCGGGGCCCAGCCCTCGACGTCGCTGCCGAAGACCAGTTGCGTCCTCGGCCCGTACGCGATCTGGAAGCGCGGTTCGGCGCTGCTGTCGGCCGACAGCAGCAACAGCAGTCGGCCGTCCTGCGGCGCGGTCGCCCGCGCGGTCGGCAGGGTGACAGTGACGCGCGGCTGGGCGAGCGCGAGGGCCGGAACGGCCAGAAGGGCAAGGAAGGGTCGCATGGCGTGGGAAGAGTTCGCTCGATTGTGCGCCGCGGACCCGCAAAGGGCAACCGCGCTCAGCCCGGCGGCTTGGGCACCGCCACGCGCCGCCCACCACCACCGCTGCCACCGCTGCCACCGCTGCCACCGCTGCTGCCGCTGCTGCCGCTGCCACCGCTGCCACTCGAGCCGCCGGTGCTCGCGCGCGGCGCCGGCGACGGGCTCGGCGTGGCCGATCCCCCGCCCCCCGAACTCACGCCCGGCGTGTAGCCGCGGCGCCGGTCCACCACGCCGCCGCTCGGCTGCGGCCCGGTGTACACGGGTACCACCCCGCCACCGGGCACGAAGCCGCCGCCGATGGGGATACCACCCCAACCGCCGCCCCAACCGCCACCCCAACCGCCACCCCAGCCGCCGCCCCACCGGTTCCAGCCGTAGCCGAACCAGGGCGACCCGAAGCCGTTCCACGCGAAGGGATCCCATCCGCAGAGCCCCCAGCCCGTCAGGCACGGGTTCCCGAAGGCGAACGCGCCGGGATTCCCCACGCCGCCCCACGGGCCCCAGCCGTTGCCCGCGGGCACGTTCGGTTCGCGGGGGTTCATCACCACCGTCCCCTGGTTCGCGAAGCGGAAGACCTCGGGGTTGGCGAGAGCCACGAGGACGTCGGTCACCGTGCCGGGCACGCCACGTCGCTTGAGGTCGCGCAGCTGCGCGGCATCCAGGCGCACGCGGTGGCCCGCGCCGCGCGCATACACCCATGCGCGCACGACCGGCTCCTCGAGCGCCTCGGTGGCCTCGACGATGCCGTCGAACGACACGTCGGGCGACGCCATCTCGCGGGCGGCCAGGATGCCGCCGAGGCGGCCGGCGAGCGCCTGCCGCACCACCGCAGGGACCGGCCGCGCCGAGTCGTCGAGTGCCGTCCAGCGGACGAAGCGGGCCTCGCCGTCGGTCCGGAGGCGCCACGCGCGCACCTGCACGAACGCCAGCGGGCCGGCGAGGTCGAGCACTTCCGTCGCGCGCGCCGCGGTGCCGCCGTCGCACTCGAGCAGCTCCTCGACGAACACGCGCACGCCGTGCTCGGCGAAGCGCGCCGTGGACGTGCCGCGGCAGGCCCCGCGCGTCACCGGCTGCGGGCGACCGCCGAGGTCGAGCTGCCGTTCGTCCACGACCGAGTCGCCGCGCACCGCGAGCAGCCGCAGGAGCCCCGACGTCTCGCCGGGCACGACGCAGAGCGTGCGGCTCGGCGTGGGCAGGCGGGCCAGCAGGTCGTCGCTCGCGTCCTGCCAGCAGCCGAGCAGCGGCACGAGCCGCCCGTCCACCGGCGGCGACTGCGCCCCCGCGAGCGGGAGCGCCGCGAGCGGGAGCGCCGCGAGCGGGAGCGCAGTGAGGAGGAGCAGCGAAGGGAGGCGGAGCAACATCGTCGTCTCCTGACGGGTCAGGGAAGGCGCAGGCGGACGCCCGTCGTGAGCGTCGCGCCCGAGAGGTCGAGGGGGGCAAAGCCGCGGAAGTCGCGGCCGAGGCGGGCATTGCCGACCAGCGCGCGCACCTGCGTCGTCACGGCGAGGAAGGGATTCACCGACACGTCCACTCCGGCGCCGGCGAAGCCGAGCAGCCCCACGCCGCTCGACTCGTAGTCGTCGAAGAAGATCGCGTTGCCGTCGGCGAAGTCCACGAAGTCGCCGCGCTGGCGGATCCGGTACCAACTGGCCCCCCCGCCGGCGACGACGAACGGCACCACGGCCGAGGGGAGCCACGCGTGGCGCCCGATGCGCTCGCCGTCGGGCAGCAGGTTGAGCCGCACGCCGAGCGTGACCGGCAGCCGCTGCAGCTCGGTGCGCTGGCGGATGGGGGCGCGCCGATCGTTCTCGAGCTGTTCCTCGAAGCGCCGGTATTCGGAGTCGGCACCGCGCGCGAGCCAGTCCACGCTCAGCTGCCACTCCCACCGCTCGCTGACCGTTCGCGAGAGGTCCACACCCCATGCCGCCCCGGCGAGCTTGCGCCGGTCGAGCGTCAGCTGGTCGGTGGTGAACGACCAGAAGTCGCTGCGGACCGCGGGGGCCTGCAGCCCCCCGCGCAGGGTGACGGCGACGGGCGGCATGCGGAACAGGTAGCCGTCGCCCGCCTGCGCCGGGGCGGGGCGTCCCGGAACGAGCGCGGCGAGCGCCACGACGCCCGCGATCATGCGGGCGGGGCGTGGGGAACGGCTGCGCGTGCGCGTCGCGTCCATGCGGTGGGTCGGGCCGGGCGGTGCCGGCCCGCGCAGCGCGGTGCTGGCGGGCCGTTGGCGGTGCTACCGCCGGGTGTGCATCCGGGTTCCACGGCGAGCCCTCAGTCGAGCCACCCCTTCCGGCGATACCACCACAACTGCAGTCCCGCGATCGTCACCATGGCCGCGAGCACCGACGGGTAGCCCAGCCGCGACTTGAGCTCCGGCATGTGCTCGAAGTTCATCCCGTACACGCTGGCCAGCAGCGTCAGCGGCAGGAAGACCGTGCTCATGACCGTCAGCACCCGGAGCCGCTGGTTGGCGCGCTCCTGCAGCGTGGCCGAGTAGAGGGCGCGCAGCCCCTCGAGCCGGCGCTCGATGCGCTTGAGGCCGAACTGGTAGCGCTCGAGCGTCCGCGTCACCTCGGCGACGTGCTCGCGGTCCACCGCGGTCCGGAACGCCTGCGACTCGAGCTGCGGCAGGAGCGAGACGGCGAGCAGGTGGTCCTCGCAGACGGTGCTCAGCAGGTCCACGCGGCGCATGAGGTCGGCGATGTCCTCGAGCTTGACCGCGTCCGGTCCCTCGTCGAGCTGCCGCGCCAGCGCGTCCACGTCGCTTCGCGACCGCACGTACAGCCGCAGGTCCTCGGCCGAGAACTCCTCGAGGATCTCGAGCACGAGGCCGGTCGAGCTGGTGCCGGCGGGCATCGCGTGCACGAGCATCTGCTCGAGCTGCTCGAGCCGCGGCATCGGCCGGCGGTGGTGCGTGACGATCACGCTCGGCAGCGCCACGACGTTGATGAACCGGTGCTCCTCGTCCGACAGTGCCGCCGGCACCGGGATGCGCAGCCATGCCGCGTCCCGCTCGGCGTGCGCGTCGGAGATGCGCGCCTCGAAGTCGGTCGCGAGCTCGACGAGACCCGGCGGCGTCCCGAGCGCCTCGAGCGTCTGCCGCAGGTCAACGGGCGACGGCGTCTGCACGTCCACCCACCGGACGGTGGCGTCGCCCACCCAGACGCGCGTCGGCGCCTCGTCGGGGAGCGGCACGAAGTCCATGCCGTTCGCGAGCTGCCAGCACCGTACGCCCGGCGGCCGGTCGCCGATCGCGTCGGTCGGCGTTGCCGCGGGCGGCACGGGGAGGATGGCGCTCGACACGCGTCGGGTCCGGCGGCGTCCGGGCATGCCGTGAAGTTACGTCCTCGCGCGACGGATCGGGGTTGCGCGTGATGCCTCGCCGCCCGAGTTTGGAGCATCGCGCGCCCGGGCCGGCGGCATCGTCGTGTCGGCGCGTCACGCTTCGCCTCCATCACGTGCCCCGCCGGACGCCCCCCAGCAGCATCTCGCTCGCGACCCTCCGGCGGTATCAGGCCGCGGACCATGACGCGTGGGCGTTCGGCGGCACCGCGATCGCCGCCTTCGGCTACACTGCGGTGGCGGTCCTCGCGTGGGCGACCGAGGTGCCCCGCGACCCGGCTCACGCGTGGCTGCTGACCGCCGCGGCCGCGGCCTGCTGGTTCGGCCTGCTCATGGTACGGACCGGCCGGTCGTTCGGCGGTGCCGCGATCGCCTGCGCCGCCCTGTGGCTCGAAGTGCACGCGTCGCTGGCGATGGCGCGCCAGTTCCCGTCGGCGGGACTCATCGCGGCGCCCGTGCTCGGCATCGCCGCTTCGCTTCTGTTCGGCTCCCGGGTGGCGCTGGGCTCGACGCTCCTGTCCGTTGCGATCACGACGCCGCTCTACCTCGTCTCCCCGGCCCTGCGCGAGACGGGCCTGCAGGGCGAGCAGGTGTTCTGGCTCGGGGTGCACGCGGCCGTCTCGCTTGCCGTCTGGGGGCTCATGCGGGTGAGTCTCCACGCCATGCACCGGCTCGTGCGCACGGTCGAGCAGCGCGAGCAGGACTTCGCGATGCTCGCGCAGCAGGCACCGGACGGCCTGCTGCGCATCTCGCACGACGGCATCGTGCGGGCATCGAACCAGTCCGCCCGCGCGCTGCTGGGCCTGCGGCCCTCGGCCGTGGCCGGGGCGCCCTCCCTGCGGGACCTGCTCGTCCGCGCGAGGGTGGACGACGCGCCGGCCGCGGCCGAGCAGGCGAAGTGCCCGGACGGCCCCGCGAGCGACTCCAGCCCGCTCCGCTGGCGCCTCCCCGGGCCCGACGGCACGCGCACGCTCGAAGTCCTGCGGCGCACCATGCCGTCGGGTGACTGGCTGCTGAGCCTGCGCGACGTCACCGCCCAGCTCGAGGCCGTGCACGAGGAGCTCGAGGCGGCTGCGCGCCGCGCCCATGCCCAGCGGCTCGAGTCGCTCGGCCAGTTCGCCGGCGGCATCGCGCACGACTTCAACAACCTGCTCCACGCCTTCGGCGGCCTGCTGCAGCTGACCCGCGCCGAACGCGACCCCGGGGTCCGCGCGAAACTGCTGGGCGAACTCGAGGCCACGCAGGCGCGCGGCGCCGCGCTCACCCGCCAGCTGCTCGCCTTCGCGCGCCGCGACGACGTGCATCCCACGGTACTCGACCTGTCGGAGCTCGTGCAGCGGAGCCTGCAGCTGCTCGGCCGCGTCGCCGACGACGCGGTGACGTTGCGCGCCGAGGTGGGGCCGCCGGCCTGGGTGCGCGCCGACGCGACCCACCTCGAGCAGGTGCTCGTGAACCTCGTCGCCAATGCGCGCGACGCGATGCCCGACGGCGGCACGTGCACCGTGACCGTCACCGCGACGGACGACGCCGTCCGGCTGGTCGTGGAGGACACCGGTCAGGGCATGGACGAAGCCACCCGGGCGCGGGCGGTCGAGCCCTTCTTCACGACCAAACCGCGCGCCCGCGGTACGGGACTCGGGCTCGCCACGGTGCACGGCATCATCGAGCAGGCCGGCGGGTTGCTCACGATCGACTCGACCCCTGGCAAGGGGACGCGCGTCACCATCGAGCTGCCGGCCGCGCCGGCTCCGGCGGTCCAGCACGAACGGGCGCCGGAGGCCCCGCCTTCCGCGCTCGCGCCTCGCGCCCCGTTGCTCGTGGCCGACGACGACGACACCGTTCGGCACACCATCGCGCGCCTCCTGCGGCGCGCCGGTTTCACGGTGCACGCCGTCGCCGACGGCCGCGAGGCGCTCGCCGCCCTGGAGGAACGGCCGGGGCACTTCGGGCTGGTGCTCACCGACGTGATGATGCCGGGCATGGGCGGCAAGGTGCTCGCCGCGGAGATCCGCGCGCGCTGGCCGGACCTCCCCGTGCTCTTCATGACCGGCTACATCCAGCAGCGCTTCGACGACATCCCCGACTTCGAGCCGGCCCGCGACCTGATCACGAAGCCGTTCAGCGTGGACGCGCTCGTCGCGCGGGTCGCCGAACGGCTGCAGGACCGCGCCTCGGTCGGCTGAGGCCGGCGCCCGTCAGGGCTCGAACGTCCCGCGTCGCACGGGAATCCCGTCCCGCACGTGCCACGCCCCGCGCGCCATGACGTCGCGCGGCCGGCCTGCGGCGTCGAGCCGCACCAGGTCGGCGTCCATGCCGACTTCGAGGCGCCCCTTCGCCGGCAGCCGCAGCGTGTCGGCGACGTTCTCCGTGAACGCCGGCAGCACGTGCGCCAGCGGCCACCCACGGGCGAGCAGCGTCGCCAGAGTCTCTGCCAGCGCCCGCGACGTCCCCACGCCGTAACGCACGACGCGCCCCTCGGCGTCGAAGACCGGCAGGCAGCCGCCCCCGTCGGAGCTCACGGTCACGAGGTGCGGCGGGGCGTCGCTCTCGAGGTAGCGCACGAGCGCGTCGGCCGCCGACCACGCGTCCTCGCCGTCGGCCACCGGGAAGTCGGTGATGTCCACCGGCACGCCGTCGCGCGCCACGTCGAGCGCCTCGTCGAACAGCGCGCGGTGGCGGTTCACGTGCGTCGGCTGCCAGGTGCGCGCCGGCAGGTCGGTCTCGTGCCGCGCGCGCCGCACGAACTCGAGCCCGCGCGCCCCGTCACCCACGTGCAGGTGCACGAGCCCCGCCTTGCCCGTCATGAGCCCCGCGACGTGCGCGTCGGCGCCCAGCCGCACCAGTTCGTCGAACGTCGGCTGGCTCGAGCGATGGTCGGCGATCGCCACCTCGCCCACCCCGATGATGCGGTCCACGTGCACGAGGTCGCCGCGCACCGAGCCGGTGAGCGTCACCGGCGGCACGTGGTAGCCGCCCGTATGGCACCAGGCGGAGAGCCCCTGCGCCACGAGCCCGCGCGCGGTCGCCACGAGCTCGCCGGTCGTGCGCACGACGTCGTCGGTGCCCAGTACGCCGATCGCGGTCGTCACCCCGCCGAGCGTGTAGGCCGTCAGCGGCGGCGGTGGCACGCGACTGTCGTAGCCCGCCTCGCCGCCCCCCCCGGTCAGGTGCACGTGGCCGTCGATCAGTCCGGGGATCACACGGGCCCCTTCGGCATCCACCCGCTCGACGGCGAGCGCCGCGGGAAGCACCAGCCGTTCGTGCCCGATCCACGCGATCCGTTCGCCGGCCACCAGCACGTGACCGATGCCCAGCGGCTCGGGAGAGTAGAGGTCCGCGTTCTCCAGCAGCACGAGGGGGGACGCCATGTGGCCAATGTTAGCCGCGCCCCCGGGCGGCCGTTAGCTTTGGCGCATGCCCGCCCGTCCGCGCACCGAGGGCGCCGTCCGGGGTCACATCATCCCGATCGGCGGCAAGCTCTCGTCCCCGGCGATCCTCGATCGCTTCCTCGCCCTGAGCGGCGGCGGGGCCTCGCGCATCGCGATCATCCCGACCGCGTCGAGCGAGCCGGACATGGGCACCTACTGGGAGCGCGAGTTCACCCGCCGCGGCGCGGGCCACGCCAAGGCGCTCGGCTTCGAGCGCCGCAGCGACTGCGACGACCGCGACTGGCTCGAATGGCTCGCCGCCGCCGACGGCATCTTCCTGACGGGCGGCAACCAGCTCAAGCTGACCACGACGCTCGGCGGCACATCGGTGGCCAAGCTCATCCGCAGCCGCAACGCGCACGGGGTGCACGTCGCGGGCACGTCGGCCGGCGCCGCCTTCCTGAGCGAGCACATGATCGCCTACGGCGACGAGGGCTCCACCCCGCGCGCCGGCATGGTCACGATGTGCGCCGGCCTCGGGCTCACCAACCGCTTCATCTTCGACCAGCACTTCCGCCAGCGCGACCGCCTCGGCCGGCTGCTCACCGCCCTCGCCTACAACCCGTTCGCCATCGGCCTCGGCGTGGACGAGGACACCGCCGCCTTCATCGGCCCGGACGAGACGGTCGAGGTCGTCGGCAGCGGCGCCGTGACGGTGGTGGACTGCGCCGACGTCGAGTTCTCGTCCATCGCCGAGGCGACCCCGGGCGACGCCGTGACCTTCGTCGGCGTCCGGACCCACGTCCTCGGGCGCGGCGCGCGCTTCAACCTGCACACCCGGCGCGTGGACCCCGCGGTCGAAGCGCTCTTCCACGACTGACGCCCTCCCGGAGCCGAGATGCGGATCCTCGACCGGAACGTTTACGGCGGCCCCAGCCACTACGCGCACTTCCCGGTCATCCGGCTCGTGCTCGACCTGGGGCTTCTCGAGGGCTGGCCCACCGCGCGACTGGGCAAGGACTTCGTCGATGGCCTCCTCGCCGCGCTCCCCGGGCTCTCCGAGCACGGCTGCTCCTACGGCGAGCCGGGCGGCTTCATCCGCCGCATGACCGAGGGCGAGGGCACCTGGCTCGGCCACGTGCTCGAGCACGTCGCGATCGAGCTGCAGAACGTCGCCGGGGTCGGCGTGACGTTCGGCAAGACGCGCGAGGCCTCGCGACCCGGCACGTACGACGTCGTCTTCGAATACGAGAACGAGGAGGTCGGCCTCGAGGCCGCCGACGTCGCGATCGCCCTCGTGGACGCGCTCCTGCCGGCCGCGCTGCGCGACCCCGGCGCCGCGCCGTTCGACTGGGCCGAGCGTCGCGACGCGTTCATCCGCTTCGCGCAGCGGCGCGCGCTCGGTCCCTCGACGGCGAGTCTCGTCATGGCGGCCGAGGCGCGCGGCATCCCGTGGCTCCGGCTCAACGAGTTCTCGCTCATCCAGCTCGGCTGGGGCTGCCGGCAGCAGCGCATCCAGGCGACCATCACGGGCCGCACCTCGCACATCGCCGTCGAGCTCGCGAGCGACAAGGAAGAGACCAACCGCATCCTCTCGCGCCTCGGGCTCCCGGTCCCCAAACAGGCGCTCGTGCAGTCGGCGGACCGCGCCGTACGCGCGGCCGAGCGCATCGGCTACCCGGTGGTCACCAAGCCCTACGACGGCAACCACGGGCGCGGCGTCTCGATCGACCTCCGGACGCCCGACGAAGTCCGCGCCGGCTTCGCCCGCGCCGCCGAGCACGCCCGCAGCGTCATCGTCGAAAGCTGCATCACCGGCTTCGACCACCGGCTGCTCGTCGTCAACGGCGCGCTCGTGGCCGCCTCGCGCCGCGAGCCGGGCAAGGTGGTCGGCGACGGCATGCACACGGTCGCGCAGCTGGTGGCGATCGTGAACCAGGACCCGCGGCGCGGCATCGGGCACGAGAAGGTGCTCACGCAGCTCGAGCTCGACGAGCAGGCGCTGGGCATCCTCGCCAAGCGCGGCCTGACGCCCGCGAGCGTCCTTCCCGCCGGCGAGACGCTCCACCTGCGCCTCACCGCCAACCTCAGTACCGGCGGCACCGCGACCGACGTCACCGACGTCATCCATCCCGACAACGTCGAGATGGCCGTGCGCGCCATCCAGGCGATCGGCCTCGACGTGGGGGGCGTGGACTTCCTCACCCCCGACATCACGCGGAGCCACAAGGAGATCGGCGGCGCGATCTGCGAGGTGAACGCCGCGCCCGGCTTCCGCATGCACATGGCGCCGAGCGAGGGGCGCCCGCGCGACGTCGCCGGCGCGGTGATCGACATGCTCTTCCCGCCCGGCTCGCCCTCGACGATCCCGGTCGCGGCCGTCACCGGCACCAACGGCAAGACGACCACCGCGCGCATGCTCGCGCACATCCACAAGCTCGCCGGCCGGCGCGTCGGGCTGACGACCACCGACGGCGTGTACATCGACGGCCAGCGCACCGTCGAGGGCGACATGACCGGCCCCACCTCGGCGCGGATCGTGCTCGCCGATCCGATGGTCGAGGTCGCGGTGCTCGAGACCGCGCGCGGCGGTCTGCTGCGCGCCGGGCTCGCCATGCGCCACGTGGACGTCGCCGCGGTGCTCAACGTGCAGCCCGACCACCTCGGGCAGAAGGGCGTGGACACCCTCGAGCACCTCGCCGAGGTCAAGCGCACCGTGGTCGAGGTGGCGACCAACACCGCCGTGCTCAACGCCGACGACCCGCTCACCCTCCGGATGGCGGCCTACTCCGAGGCGAAGCACGTCTGCTACGTGACCCTCCACGCCGACCACGCGATCGTCCGCGAGCACGTCCGCGCCGGCGGCCGCGCCGTCGCGCTCGAGGCGGGCGTCAACGGGCAGATGATCACCATCTACGACAAGGGGGCGCACATCCCCCTGCTGTGGACGCACCTCATCCCCGCCACGCTCGAAGGCAAGGCCACGTTCAACGTGCAGAACGCCATGTTCGCCGCCGCGATGGCGTTCGCGATGGGCGTCCGGCTCGAGGACATCCGCCACGGCCTGCGCACCTTCGACAGCACCTTCTTCCAGGCCCCGGGCCGCCTGAACGTCTTCGACGAGCATCCCTTCCGCGTGCTCTTCGACTACGGCCACAACGCGCACGCGGTGGACGCCCTCTGCACGCTCGCCACGCGGCTCGACGTCAAGGGACGCCGCCTGTGCGTCCTGAGCGCCCCCGGCGACCGGCGCGACGAGGACATCGTCGCCATCGGCGTCGCCGCCGCGCGCGCCGGGTTCGACCACTACATCTGCCGCCGGGACGACCCCGCCCGCGGCCGCGGCGAGGACGAGGTCCCGCGCATGCTCGCCGCCGCCCTCCAGGCGCACGGCGTCGAGGCGTCGCGCATCTCGGTGGTCGTGGACGAACAGCTCGCCATCCAGGCCGGCCTCGCGATGGCGGCGCCCG
>Ga0209990_10003275_pt1 | contig 11923 bp, 10 predicted proteins | sample NOAtaG_6_FD_187304 | JGI IMG/M metagenome (GOLD analysis project Ga0209990, IMG submission 187304) | Freshwater lake microbial communities from Lake Erie, under a cyanobacterial bloom - NOAA_Erie_Diel5S_2200h metaG (SPAdes) (version 2) | ecosystem: Environmental > Aquatic > Freshwater > Lake ...
GTTGTGTATTCTCCGGGTTCGAGGAATGCGCCCTTTGCGATTTCAATGGCTGAACATACTGGATTTGATGTAAGGATTACAGTAGACGAGAGAAGTGCGGGATTCCAGGCCTTGGGGATGGCCCAGCAATCTAAAAAACCAGCGGTTTTAATTTGCACATCCGGCACCGCCCCTTTGAATTATGCTCCGGCTGTTGCAGAGGCCTACTACCAAGAAGTACCATTGATCGTGGTTACTGCGGATCGTACTCCGGAGAGCATCGATCAGGGCGAAGGGCAGTGCATTCAGCAAAAAGGAATATTCTCTAACTTCATCAAATACAACGCAAATTTGTCGGTGGAAGAAAATGATGAGGCAATCTTGCTCAACCACGAGCAAATTTATCATGCGATGGTTTGTGCCATGCAACCTCCTTTCGGACCGGTGCATATCAATGTGCCATTTCAGGAGCCGTTGTATCAAACAACAACGGAGCATCATCCGCTCACTCAGAAGAATCCGATTAACGCGATAGGCAATAATGCGCCAATTCCGGTTTTTCCCGAATGGAATGAACATTTGAATTATTTGCTCATCGTGGGACAGAATGCGCCTTCCGCTGATTTTAGAGACTGGATCCAAAAGGCGCTGCAATTTCCAAATATCACCGTGCTGACGGAGAGCCATGGAAATGTGCATGGACTAGGCGCCATTGATCAGATTGATCGGTGGATCATGTCGCTAAGCCACCAACAAAAGGACAATTTGCATTGGGATGTGGTAGTTTCGCTCGGTCATAATGTGATATCGCGGAAGATTAAATCTTTGATCAAGGAGAAGTGTAAAGCGCATTGGTCCGTTCAATTTCACAAGGAACCCATCAATACATACCGTCTTAATCCTCGCCTTTTCCATTGTCAGCCATTGGAATTTCTACGTGCATGGCTTCCCACTGCAAGCCATTATGGTACAAATGAAAATCACCCACTGAATCAAAAACATTCCCAACTATTGGATGCCTATTTTCAGGATAGACCACATAGCGATCTTAAAGTTTTTCATCAATTGTCTAAAGTATTTCCCGAGCATGCGATGATTCAAATGGGCAACAGCTCTGTTGTGAGATACCTTCAACTGATGGAGCAGCGGCCAGATTTGGTGTATTTCGGCAATAGAGGGGTGAGTGGTATCGATGGTGCCACCAGCACTGCAGTGGGGGCAAGTTGGAAGAGTCAGCGCCCTGTGGTGTTGGTCACCGGCGACTTGTCATTTTTGTATGATGCCAATGGCTTATGGATGGATCATTGGCCTTCCCATTTAAAGGTGGTGGTAATCGATAATGGAGGGGGAGGTATTTTTAGAATCATCGATGGAGCCAAAGAAGAACCTACGGTCCCGGTGTTTTTTGAAACACCTCACAAGCGCGATATTGTTAAGTGGGCCAAAGGATGGGGTTGGGAAGTAGAGGAGTGTGGTGTTGCCAGTGAGGAAAATATCCAGGCATTCTTCAAAAATTCAGTAAGTCAAATTTTAGTCATAAAAACTCCAACAGAGGTCAACCCGATTGAGTTAGATTTGTTTTTTAAATATTTCAAGGAATACAATGAGCGAGTGGAAAACAATCAAGGAATACACTGATATTCTGTTTCAATGGCAAGATGGTATTGCCAAAATTACCATCAATCGTCCCGAGGTGTACAATGCATTCCGTCCGCAGACCAATGTGGAGATGATCGATGCAATGGACATTTGCAGAGAGCGTCAAGATATTGCGGTCATCATTTTGACGGGAATTGGAGACAAGGCGTTTTGTAGTGGGGGAGATCAAAATGTGAAGGGAGTGGGTGGCTATGTGGATGAGAACGGAGTTCCCAGACTGAACGTTTTGGATTTGCATAAAAGGATCAGAGAGATACCCAAACCAGTGATCGCGATGGTCAATGGTTACGCCATCGGTGGTGGCCATGTTCTTCATGTCGTCTGTGATTTAACCATCGCCTCGGACAATGCCCGATTTGGTCAAACAGGCCCCAAGGTGGGAAGTTTCGACGCCGGTTTTGGAAGCAATTATTTGGCTCGTCATGTTGGGCAGAAAAAAGCGCGTGAGATTTGGTTTTTATGTGAGCAATACACGGCACAAGAGGCCTGTGATATGGGAATGGTGAACAAGGTGGTTCCGTTGAGTGAGCTCGAGTCAACCACCATCCACTGGTGTAAAACCATTATGAAGCGAAGCCCCTTGGCCATCAGAATGATCAAACGAGGGTTAAATGCAGAGCTCGATGGACAGCGTGGATTAATGGAATTTGCAGGGGATGCTACCTTGCTCTACTACCTCACTCAAGAAGCTCAAGAAGGTAAAAAGGCATTTTTGGAGAAAAGAGATCCTGATTTTCAACAATTCCCCAAGTTTCCGTGATGAAGAATTGGTTGGTAGCGGCAAGATTGAGAACGCTGCCTCTTGCGGTGGCTGGAATTTTATTAGGGGCCATTCCCTTGGAGACGGGGCCATCGGCCGGATTGATACCGATCTCCCTGTGTATTATTACCGCAATTCTCCTGCAAGTGCTGTCTAATTTTGCCAATGATTTAGGAGATACTCAAAATGGCGCAGATCTCCACAGAACCATAGGACCGGCTCGTGCTGTTCAGTCTGGAGCCATCTCTGTCTCCTCGATGAAAAGGGCGGTTGGGATAACGGCGTCAATGGCCATCGTTTCGGGATTGGCACTGATTTGGTTGACTTTATGGCAAGAAGGCTGGCGTCTTTCTTTCTTTCTTTTTTTATTGATGGGGCTATCTGGAGTTGCGGCAGCGTATTTTTACACTGCAGGAAAACGCCCCTATGGATACTCGGCAGGTGGTGATGGGGCAGTGTTTATTTTTTTTGGAGGTGTAGCCGTTATGGGCGCCCATTTTCTGCTTTACCACGCCTTTCATTGGGGTACTTTTTACTTGGCGGTAATGCAAGGAATGCTCTCTGTGATGGTGCTTCATTTGAATAATATGAGAGATTTAGAGGATGATAAAAGGTCTCGCAAGACAACAGTGGCCATTCTTCTGGGTTGGAAATGGAGTAAAATTTATTTAGCGTGTATGTTGCTTTTGAGCGCCGGCTCATTTTGCCTATTTGTGGCAGAAAGTAAGCAATGGAAAAATGTTTCGGCCCTCCTGCTTTGGTTAGTCTTGATCGGAGTATTCATTCGAGTGGTGAAAGCGAAGGATGGTCAGGATGTCGATAAGGAGTTGAAGAAAGTGGCTCTTTCTGCTTTTATAGTTTCACTTTTGTTATTTTTGTTGTCTTAAGATACTCATGTCCACAGGTAAATCTCGGTTAGCGCACCTATATGGCATCAATTTTTTACAATTGATGTTTGGATTATTGACATTTTATGTCATCGCTTTTTTTCAAGTGGGTGGAATACATTCCTTGATTTATACTGGTTTTGGTGGCCGAGTGCAAATTCCTCTTTCCTTTGCCTTTTTCGATTGGATTCCTGCTCTTTACCTATTTGTTACAGGTTTGGGAATCAGTTTGCAATACAGAAACAAGTATACCAATAGGAAAAAATTGATCTCCAATCTCACTCGGAAAGGGGCCTTTTTTTTCATCATCGGATTATTCTTTGTGAGTGATTGGGGTATGAATCTTTTTATTATTCTGGGATTATCTCTGATGGTGGTAACATTATTTCTTTCTTGGAATTCAGCAGTAATACATGGTGTTATCCTCGGAATAGTGGTTTCATCCCTGGTGATGGTGAATTTAGATGTCCCCTACTTTTTAAAGTTCCATAGTCTAGATATTCATAAAACAGATACGGAGGACTTTTTCGCCTTTTTGTTCTTCAATGGCTACTACTCATTTTTCCCTTGGTTTTCTTTTATTCTTGCAGGTTTGGCTTTTGGTAAGGGCAGTGTTCGACCGAGGGGTTTTTTCCCACCGACCACTATTTTAGCTTTTGTCTTTTTGATCATCGCATACCTGGTTCAGAATTATTGTGAATCGATTTATGTGGCATCCTATCAAATGTCCAAACAAGATCTTCCATTTCCTTTTAATTTTTTTGTTTTTCAGCCTTCGTTTGTTTTCATGGCGATTGGGATTTCTTGGATTACCGTCAATTTGGTCAATCATATCTTCACTTACGTTCAGTCATTAAAATTTGCTTTGGCCGTAAAAAGACTGTCCTCAATGAAGTTTAGCTTGCTCTTTTTTGGATATTTAGTAGCATCTTTTTATCTGCAACTTTTTACTGCCAATCAAACCTATGTGTTGGCATTTGTTTCACCTTATTGGTTGATTTTTTTCATCACCGCCGTATTGCTCATCGGTTATTGGCTTTGTAGTTTTTGGCTGAAGAAAATCAATAAATATCCTCCTATCGAATGGATTATCAAAAGCATTTCCATTTCCCTAAAGGATGGAAAGTAGTTTTAAAAAATTTTAATCTGGAATTTCTGAAGCCTTCACGAACTTCACGTAATGTGCTGTTTACGAGGGAGGTGTTGTACCTCTTGGTGGTAGATGAGAAGGAGGAAATGGTTGCGGTTGCTGAGTGCGCTCCTATTGTTGGATTATCTCAGGAGAGTTGGACAGAAGTGAATCAACAATTAAATGCTTTTTTTCTCCACGATGATTGGCGTTGGGAAATCTTCCATACTCTCTCCTCCAGTGTCCGATTTGCCATCGAATCTTTATCGGCCTCACTCAAGGCTGAAAATCCCTTTACTCCTTTTTGTTCGGAGGTTAGCCCGATTTCAATCAATGGATTGGTATGGATGAATCAGACGCAGGAAATGTTCGATGAGGCTATTGTAAAATGGGAGTCAGGTTTTCAATGTATCAAATTTAAAGTGGGAGCGTTGGCTTTTGATGACGAGTGGGAGATGCTTAAGCAATTTCGCAGACGAGTGGGAAATGAGGTGGTGATTCGATTGGATGCCAATGGCGCTTGGACAGAATCAGAGGCGCTAGAAAAGATGGAGATTTTGCAATCTTTGAATATTCACTCCATTGAACAGCCTATCCAAAAAGGACATTGGAGCGCGATGGCTAGATTGGCTCTGGTTTCTTCCATTCCGATTGCGTTGGATGAAGAGTTAATCGGCTGTGCGATGGACGAAATGGAGAGTTTATTAGATACCATTAATCCCCCATTCTTGGTTTTAAAGCCCTCGTTGCATGGAGGATTTGCTCAATGTGATCATTGGATTAGCTTGGCCGAAAAAAGGGGAGTGGGTTGGTGGGTAACATCGGCATTAGAAAGTAATATTGGTCTCAACGCCATCTACAGATGGTTGCAGAAATATCCATTATCTGCTCCCCAGGGTCTGGGGACGGGAGGGCTCTACACCAACAACTGGTTATCTAGTCTTGAAATTATGGGCGACAAGTTGATGGAAAACCGATCAAAAAAATGGCAAGCTCCATGGTAATACAATGGATTCAAAGAGGTCGCATTGTTCAGTGGCCAGCATTTTTGTCACTGCAAGATAAAGCATGGATCAAGGAATGGTTGGAGGGTACTGATCAAATGAAATTTCTCACAAGCGGAACTACGGGCCAACCCAAAGAGATTTACTTTTCCCGAGATCAAATCATGGCAAGCGCTCAGCGAACAGCTCATTTTTTTGACTTAAAAGACAATCAGAATGTTTTACATACATTGCCATTTAGTTTTGTCGCGGGAAGAATGAATGTGCTCAGGGCCTTGATTTTAAAACAAAATTTGTATTCAATAGAATGGAAGAGCAAAGAAGATTGGCAAACGCTCTCTCAAATCCCCATACACTGGTGGACGAGCACTCCGATGATGATTCATCAGGTTGCGGTGGCAGGAATCAATGTGGGTTTTATTGACAAGATTTTGCTAGGTGGGGGAGCTATCCCTGAGGAGGTCCATAAAATATTGCATTCTTCATCGAGCATTATTTATGAAGGATACGGTATGACAGAGACATTGACCCATATTGCCGTCAGGAAAGCGGCCGCAACCTCTGACTATTTCACCCCGATGGAAGGGGTAGTTTGCGAAAGCGATGAGCATGGTGCCTTGATCATCCATGATCATGCATTGAAAAATGAGGTCAGGACATCGGATTTGGTGAAGTTCAATGAATCAGGAGGGTTCTGCGTAATGGGTAGAGCGGATGATGTCATCAATTCTGGTGGACTAAAGATTTTTCCAATGGATGTGGAAAAGTGGATGCAACCTTATATGACAAAGGAATTTGCGATTGTCAAAGCTCCGCATGACTCATTGGGTGAGCAAGTGGTATGTCTTCATACTTCGATCAGCGATAGTCAGGATGAAGTGTTTTGGAAGAATATATTCAGGGAACACCCTTATTGGAGGCCTAAGCGGTTTGTGCTCGTTGAATCTTTGCCGTACAATGCAAATGGTAAACTAAATCGCAATTGGAGAAAAGAAGATTAAAAAAGGAGATGAGAAAATTACTGATAGTTTCTAACAACGAGCACAAGGTGGAAGAATTTCGTCACTTGATGCAAGTCAATCGCATCCAACGCGATGTAGTTTCGTTAAGGGACATAGGATATGTGCAGGATATTAACGAGACTGGCGCGACACTTGAAGAAAACGCGATGATCAAAGTAGACGCTTTGAAATCTGTTTGGCAAGAGGATATACTAGCCGATGATTCTGGTTTTGAAATCAATGCATTGAATGGGGAGCCCGGTGTTTTTTCAGCCAGATATGCAGGAGAACATGGCAACCATACAGCGAATATTGCCAAAGTACTATGTGAAATGGAGAGTAAATTGGATCGTAAAGCTCAGTTCCGTTGTGTTTTAGCGGGCCGTTGGAAAGGTAAGTTATTTTCCATCCATGGAGTGGTAGAAGGCCATGTGCTTCGTGCCGTTCAGGGTTGGGGGGGATTTGGCTATGATCCCATTTTTATACCGCAACAAAGTTCGAGGTCCTTCGCCCAAATGTCACTGGAGGACAAAAGCTTACTTTCGCACAGAGGCATGGCTTTCCAAAATTGGATTTCATGGATCAGAAGATTCGAGGTTTAATCGGAATTGCTTTACTTTGCACAAATTATTGGTTATGAGAAATTATTTAGATTTTGAAGCGCCCATCAAAGAGCTCGATGAGCAAATTCAAAAGTTAAAGGATAGTGCGGTGAAGAGTGGGGTGAATGTAGACAACGCAGTAGCCGAATTGGAAAAGGCGTTGGTATCCAAAACAACTGAGATCTACTCTAACCTCGATCCTTGGCAGAAGGTTCAACTGAGTAGACATCCAGATAGACCTTATGCATTGGAGTATATCGAGAAGTTGACAGAGGGCACTTGGGTTGAATTGCATGGCGATCGAACGGTGAAAGACGATAAAGCAATGATTGGAGGATTTGGCTTATTGAGCGGTCAGTCGGTGATGTTCATTGGTCAGCAAAAAGGAGTAAACACGAAAATGCGTCAATACAGGAATTTCGGAATGGCCAATCCTGAAGGATATCGGAAGGCACTTCGATTGATGAAACTTGCCGAGAAATTTAATAAACCCATCGTTACTTTGATTGATACTCCTGGCGCATTTCCCGGTTTGGAAGCAGAAGAGCGAGGTCAAGGTGAGGCCATTGCGAGGAATCTATTTGAAATGATGCGTTTGAAAGTGCCTGTCATTTGCATTATCATAGGCGAAGGTGCCTCTGGCGGCGCATTGGGAATTGGAATTGGGGATAGAGTGTTGATGATGGAGAACACTTGGTATTCTGTGATCTCTCCAGAATCATGTTCTTCTATTTTGTGGAGAAGTTGGGATCATAAAGTGACGGCTGCCAAAGCGCTCAAGCTAACGGCGGATGACATGAAAAATAATGGATTAGTGGATGGAATCATTCGTGAACCTCTAGGAGGTGCTCATGCGAATCACGAGGAGGCTGCGCATATTTTGAAATCGGTGATTTTAGAGGAGATCGCAAAATTGAGTGCTCTTGAGCAGGAGAAATTGGTGGAGCAACGCATCACCAAATTTTGCGCAATGGGAAGCTTTATCGAAGCTTAGTGGTTTGTTAAAAAAATAAGAGAAGGATCATCCTCTGCACGCAGTGGATGTTGTATATTCGCCACCAAGAAATTGAAAATTATAATATGAAAACAAGAAGTTTATTGTTCTTATCTGCCATTGCATTAGTATCAATGGTCTTTTTTGCTTGTTCTAACATTGGATCAATGCAAAAGAAAATGTCGCAGTTCAACGCGAAAGTGAGTCCAGATCCCTTGGAAGTTCATGGAGACACCGTCGCGGTGTCTATTTCTGGTAAATTTCCTGAGAAGTTTTTTGCGAAGAAAGTTTCAGTGGAGGCCACTCCCATTTTGCATTATGGTTCTAGTGAAGTGAAATTAAAGGCTCGTCAGTACAAAGGAGAAAAGGCAGCAGGAAATGGAGATGTGGTTCCATTTGAAACAGGAAAAAGTTTCTCATACAATGACAAATTCGCTTATGCTCCTTCAATGTCACAAAGTGATTTGAAGTTAAAAATAGTGGGTTCTCAAGGAAGTAAGACAGTAGAGTTCCCTGAAATCGACTTAGCGAAGGGAGTCATTACCACTTCGTATTTAGTGGACAAGAAGGATGTAAAGGTGATGTCATCCAAGGATAATTTTGTTCGCTCCACGAACGGCTCTTTTGAAGCCGAAATGTTGTTTGATTACAACAGTGCCAAGATCAAGCCAGCAGAATTGAAGGACAAGGACATGGAAGAATTGGTTAACTTTTTAGCTAAAACTTTACCAGCAAATCCAAGAATGAAGATTACCAATATTGAGATCCAGTCTTATGCCTCTCCAGAAGGGGAAATTTTCTTGAATACAGATTTATCTACTGCTCGTGGAGAGTCTGGTAAAACAGTATTAATGGATTTGTTGAAGAAAAATAAATTGGATGCTCAATACGCATCAATGATACAAACCAATCCAAAGGGTGAGGACTGGGCTGGATTCAAAGATTTGATGGAGAAGTCTGGAATTGAAGACAAGGACCTGATCATCCGTGTGCTTCAAAGAACGAGTGATTTGCAAGCTCGTGAGCAAGAAATCAAAAACATGTCTAAAACCTATGTGGAGATCGATAAGCAAATTTTCCCAAAATTGCGTCGTGCCATCTTCCGTGTGAATTATGTTTTGGAAGGATACTCAGACCAAGAGTTGAAAACAATGGCAAGCAATCCATCTTCTTTGAAGTATGAGGAGTTGTTGCGTGCGGGTAGTTTGGTAACAGACTTGAATGTTCAGGCTGCTGTTTACAAGGACGCTGAGAGCAAAGCCAATGGTGATTACAGAGCTTCCAACAATTTGGGTGTTGTTTACATGAATCAAGGAAAAACCAATGAAGCAAAGGCTCAATTTGAGAAAGCTTATGGCATGAAGAAGAATGCTGAAACAGCTTGTAATTTGGGTGCTGCTACGAAGTTGTCAGGTGACAATAAAAAAGCAATGGCACTTTTGAACGAGAGTGGTTCTTCTGAGGCCAAATACAACATGGGATCGATTAACATCCAAACGGGTAATTACGGTGCTGCCATCAACAACATGGGAGCTACCAAATCGTACAACTCAGCTTTAGCGAGATGTTTGAACAAAGATTTCTCAGGAGCAAAGGCAGATTTGGAAGGTTGTAATAAAGATAACAACAGCGCTCAAGGTTTGTATCTGATGGCCATCATCAGCGCTCGCATGAACGATGCCAATGGGGTGAAAGATAATTTGGCCAAGGCAATTGAGAAGGATGCGAAATTGGGCGAGAAGTCAAAGACGGATTTGGAATTCAGAAATTTCCAGTCGAAATAATTTTTTCAATTTCTTAAGATAAGGCCTCCTTTGTGAGGCCTTATTTTTTGAAGAAAAAGATGGTCTGAAATCCTAATTTAGTCAAAGAAAACTCCGTATTCAAAGGCTAAAAATGTGTACTTTTGAAACTCAAAATATGATGATATGAGTTGGTTTAAGAGAATGAAAACAGGTATCACTACCAAGAATCAGGAGAAGAAGGAGATTCCGGAAGGTTTGTGGTATCAATGTCCCGATTGCAAGCATGTAGTAACCACGGAGCAACATGCCGAGCACGATTGGATTTGCGAGAAATGTGAACATCATGATAAAATCAACTCTCGTCAGTATTTTTCCATATTGTTTGATGAGAATGAGTATGAAGAGGTGGCGGCTCATTTGATCAGTGGAGATCCACTTGAGTTTACCGATACCAAGGCGTACAAGGATCGTATTAAAATGACTATCAATAAGTCTGGACTGAAAGATGCGTTGCGCGTTGGTTTTGGTTCAATGGAAGGGCAGAAGGTGGTAATTGCTTGTATGGATTTTGGTTTTATCGGGGGAAGTATGGGCTCTGTGGTAGGAGAGAAATTTGCCAGAGGAGTGGATAAAGCGATTGCGGAGAAATGTCCCTTTATTTGCATTTCCAAGAGTGGAGGAGCGCGTATGATGGAGGCTGGATTTTCCTTGATGCAGATGGCCAAGACATCGGCCAAATTAACGCAATTGGCGGATCATCATTTGCCTTATATTTCGTTGCTCACAGATCCAACAACGGGAGGGGTCACGGCCTCATTTGCGATGTTAGGAGACATCAATATTGCGGAACCTAAATCATTAATAGGATTTGCGGGTCCAAGGGTAGTCAAAGAGACGATAGGGAAGGATTTGCCACAGGGCTTCCAAAGTGCGGAGTTTGTTTTGGAGCATGGCTTTTTGGATTACATTGTGGGAAGAAAAGAGCTCAAGGCAAAAATGGCGTTGAGCATTCGTCAGATGATGTAGTGGATATTGTAGTTTAAGGGTGCCTAATAAGGGCATTATGGGTCATTTGGGGAGTTCTTATTGATGATTCATCGGGTTAAAAAAAGAAGGAGGAAAAAATCCTCCTTGTAAAAAATCCAAGACCATCACGACCACTCCATAGGCCCGGTTCCGTTCAACAGGGGTTTCATTGTTCGTGCTTCGCATGCAAGGAAGCCCTGGCTTTTATATGCCGTTTCTCTACTCATAGATAAAATTAATGTCAGCATAAGTCGCTAAATTTCTTAACTGTTCTTTTGTAATAATATTGGGGTTTCTCGTATTAGGAACTTTTCCAAATATTGTTCGCATATTCTCTTCTGTCAAAATAGGTGGATTTGTTAACTGAGTAAATACTGGTTTTGTGATTACAAAGTCTCCCCATTTTTTCGATTTTTCTAAATAGTCGTTATTCCAAATCTCTACTCTTCGATTACCTATTGTTTTTTGTTTATCTTCATTGTAGGATAGAAATTTTCTAATGTCTGTCGTTTTCTCGTAGTTACCCGCTGTCTCGTGAAATTGATGAGGCGGATTATCGTCAACCATACAATTGGAGGGTAGGTCTATGTTGTTATTTCTATACCATACTGCGGCACTTGAATGAGTTTCCTTTTTGTCTATTACCACTAGAATTGCAATTAATCTATAATGGTCGTAATCTGTAAGCCATTTTCCCTTTACTGTGATGTAAACGATAATGTCGTTGGGAAACAAATTAGGTGCAAACATTTCTTGTCTGCAAAGAGCCGTTATAGAAGGGTTGATATTCTCTAAGTCTGGTTCGCGTCTGCAAGAAGCGTCAATGAAGGGGGGGAAACCATATTGATTAACTGCCCTCAAGCCTATGTCTGTCATACACAAAGGTCGAAACGAGTTAAGACGAATTGTTTTTATATATTTTTTCCTAAAGTCTTTCATTGAAAATTGCAGGTATCAAGGTTTATTTGGTCGTCCTAAAATGGCATATAACGTTTTGCAGCTACCCGAAGGTGGCGATTTCGAAGCACTAAACTGTCAACCAAGCACAAATGTTGATAGAAGCACAAAGCTTGATTTAACCACTGAACCGCCACTTTTGGGTAGGTGCTGTTATCGGCTGCCCTTTTGTTTGTCATT
>Ga0209990_10003277_pt1 | contig 11920 bp, 9 predicted proteins | sample NOAtaG_6_FD_187304 | JGI IMG/M metagenome (GOLD analysis project Ga0209990, IMG submission 187304) | Freshwater lake microbial communities from Lake Erie, under a cyanobacterial bloom - NOAA_Erie_Diel5S_2200h metaG (SPAdes) (version 2) | ecosystem: Environmental > Aquatic > Freshwater > Lake ...
GCATTTTCTCAGCAATATGCCCACAATTACTACATCTTTTAGAGCTAGGAAACCATCTATCTATTTCGATGTAGTTTCTCCCATACCAACGGCATTTATAGGCTAATTGTCGAGTGATTTCTCCCCAGCTTACATCAGATATTGCCTGAGATAACTTGGGGTTTTTGACCATATTCTTGACGGCTAAATTCTCAACCACAATCGTTTGGTTTTCACGAACTAATTGAGTGGTTAGCTTGTGTAAATGGTCTTTTCTGTTATCGGTGATTCGAGCGTGAATCTTGGCTACTTTGATTCTCGCTTTTTCCCGATTTTTTGACCCTTTCTGTTTTCGAGAAAGACTTTTAGATGCTCTTCGCAGTCTCCGATAATGCTTTTTAAAATACTTAGGATTAGATACTTTGTCGCCATCGCTGGTAATCACGAGGCTACTAATTCCTAAGTCAATTCCAATGGCTTTATCTGTTACTGGTAAAGGCTTAATCGTTGGGTCATCAAATCTTATTGAAATATGCCAACGTCCAGAAGGATGTAATCTGACTGTTACTGTGCTTGGTTCACAGCTTTCTGGTATTTGTCTTGACCATCGAATAGGTAAGGGTTCTGTGCATTTGGCTAAATAGATTTGTTTGTCTTTAAATTTAAAGGCTGATTTGGTAAATTCGGCACTTCCTCCCTGATGTTTTTTCTTAAAGTTAGGATACTTAGTACGACCAGCAAAGAAATTAGTAAAAGCTGTTTGTAGGTGTCTTAACCCTTGTTGTAAAGGTACACAGCTTACTTCGTTTAAAAAGTTTAATTCTTCTTGTTTTTTCCAATGGGTTAGCATTGAAGAAGTTTGAGCGTAGCCTACTCTTTCTTGTCTTTCATACCAAGCTTGTGTTCGTTCGTGGAGAGCTTTGTTGTAAACTAATCTTACACAGCCCAAAGTGCGCCGCAATAGCGACTCTTGTGTTGGTGTGGGGTAAAATCGAAACGAATAGGCTTTTTCCATACCTCACATTTTAGCATATATTTCGTAAACGATGCTCATATTTAACAGTAAAGCCGTCGTAGAACGACGGGGTTTCAGACCCAAAATTTTCGATGATCGGCTTTTTGGCTTAAATGGTAATGACACCCTCACTGGAGGTAATGGTAATGACTGGTTACAAGGTGCTTCCGGAGGTGCAGGAACAACGGCACATATTGATCGAGATGTTTTACTTGGTGGCGGTGGTACAGATTACTATGTACTAGGCACAGGTAATACTAGCTTTTATATGAGTTCAGGCTATGCTACTCTCAGACAATTTGATATTCGTTATGATTGGGTTGTACTTGCTAATGGAATTGATTATTACTCCTCTCGTATTCAGTTACAGACTGTCAATATAAGTGGAGGTAGTGCTGCTGATACCCTGATTAGTCTTGATGGAAACCTTATTGGGGTTATTGAAGATCGCAATTTTACTACTGTTGACAGAGGTCAATTATTTCTCAATTCTAATCAAGTGACTCAGGGTTGGTAGCCTTTTGTTAAAACCCTATAAGCTCACATAACATAGCTACAACAAAGAAAGTAGTGCAAGTTATCGCTCTTTTTAAAACGACGATAACTTTTTTATTGTGTAATAAAATCCAGAAAATTAGAATCAGTTTTCCCAAATCCATCCAATTTTAGCTATGTTCAAAAATGACCTTATGATCAATATCAGCGATCGCTGTCTAGTCTAGCCTATTTTCTATACACCTGATCGTGACTACCAATATCAATTAACAAGATGATAACTTCTAAATATTCTTCATCTTCCGAAAAACTAAAAATAATTCGACAATCGTAAGCTACAGTACAAGACCATAACCCTTCTAAATTACCACTTAACTTATGGGTTTTTAAAGACAGTGTAAATGGGTCTTCTGCCAGTTTTCTAAGTACATCGAAAATTTTAGGTTTTAACTGGGGATTTTTCTTGATTAGCTTCTTAAACGAACGCTTAAACCCATCACTCCATATTAGATCCATTGTTAATCCTCGTTCAAATCAGCAATCAAATCTTCTACGGTTCCCCTTTTGACTGTTCCAGCAGCGATCGCCTCTTTCAATTCCTTAAAATTAGCTAAAATTTCTCTTTCTCTTGCTTTTGCTCTATATTGACACAAAATCTCTAACAATGACTCCTGTTCATCCTCTGATAAATTCTCAAAAGATTTGATCATTTCTTGCAAAGTCATCATTTTACCTCTTAACTATTTTCCTTATATTTTAATTATTTTCCAAGATGATTTTATGGTAAACATCTGCGATCACTATCTGAATTCCCAAAGAGTTTAAATGAATTATCCTATCAGATTCATAAGCTGTAAACAACCAAAGATCGCCTTCCTTTTGAAAATGTTCAATATAACATTTTTCCTGAGAAATCAATAAATATTCCTGAAAAGTTGCAATGGTTCGATAAGCGGCAAACTTTTCTTCTCTGTCGTAATTTGCCGTTGAAGCAGACAAAACCTCAGCGATTAAAACAGGATTAATTAAAGTATCTTTGCGTCCTTCTTGATAAGTGAGAGGTTCAGACACTACCATAATATCAGGATAGGTAGCTATTTGACGCTCAGGTATCCATAAACGCTGATCGGTGACAAAAACGGCATAGGGTTGATTCTTTAGTCCAGTATATAAAGCCACTAATAAATTACTAATAATGCGATTATGAGTCGGTGTCCCTCCTGTCATAGCAATAATTTTTCCATCCAGATATTCATGACGAGTTTGGGATTGTATTTCCTGCTCAAAATATTGACTAAGAGTATATTTTCCAGTGAGAGCGGTCATAATGATGATTGTTTGAGAATAAGCATTTTGCAGCGTTTTTCATTTGTACCCCAATTCTAACAACAAAAAAGCACCCCCTCGCGGGAGTGCCTTTTCGTTCAGACTAGGAATTAACCATTGATAGCAGGAGCAATCAGAGCTACAGGAGCCTGTTCACCACTAGCCAAGTCTAAGGGGAAGTTGTGAGCATTGCGCTCGTGCATTACTTCCATACCGATACCAGCGCGGTTTAACACATCGGCCCAAGTACCGATTACACGACCTTGAGAATCGAGAATCGACTGGTTGAAGTTAAAACCGTTGAGGTTAAACGCCATGGTGCTAACACCCATCGCCGTAAACCAGATACCGATTACCGGCCAAGCACCTAAGAAGAAGTGCAGGGAGCGGCTATTGTTGAAAGAAGCGTATTGGAAGATTAAACGTCCGAAGTAACCGTGAGCGGCAACGATATTGTAGGTTTCTTCCTCTTGACCGAATTTGTAACCGTAGTTCTGAGATTCGATTTCCGTGGTTTCACGCACTAAGGAAGAAGTTACTAGGGAACCGTGCATTGCACTGAACAAGGAACCGCCGAACACACCAGCAACACCTAACATATGGAAGGGGTGCATCAGGATGTTATGTTCTGCTTGGAACACGAACATAAAGTTGAAGGTTCCAGAGATTCCTAAAGGCATACCATCAGAGAAAGAACCTTGTCCGATGGGATAGATTAAGAATACAGCAGTAGCGGCGGATACAGGTGCCGAGTAAGCAACACAGATCCAAGGACGCATTCCTAAACGGAAAGACAGTTCCCACTGACGACCGAGGTAGCAGAAGACACCTAGTAAGAAGTGGAAAATGACTAACTGGTAGGGACCACCGTTGTATAACCACTCATCTAAGGAAGCAGCTTCCCAGATGGGGTAGAAGTGGAGTCCAATCGCGTTGGAAGAAGGAACAACCGCACCAGAGATGATGTTGTTTCCGTAGAGTAGAGAACCGGCTACAGGCTCGCGGATACCGTCGATATCTACAGGAGGAGCGGCGATAAAGGCGATGATGAAGCAGGTGGTGGCGGTGAGCAGGGTGGGGATCATGATGACACCGAACCAACCGATGTATAAACGGTTGTTGGTGCTGGTGATCCACTGGCAGAACTGCTCCCACAGGGAAGCGCTTTCGCGCTGTTGTAGAGTGGTGGTCATTGGTTTATGATTCCTATTAAGTTATCGAGGTACGATTGATGATGTCTCTATCTTAAGGAGTTTGTATCGGTTTGTAAAGGGGTTTGACATTCAGTATTACTTGTCGGGGTGATAAGGTGGGCTTATGTTCAGTTTGCGCCTACATTGTGGAAAAAATCCTTATTTACCTTGTTCTTAACCTATGCAGACGAGTCGGAGAGGCGACTCTCCAGCTTAGTTTAACCATCGATTATCCGTGTTATCATGCCAGTATTCAAAAATGACTTCAGCCTAAGAAATTACCAAAAATTAAATTTTATTCTTGAATAGCATCAATCAAAATAAGGGTTAAAACTGCTATGACTACAGATTTAAACGCGATTACCAGAACCCGCATACCTGCTCGAAAGGTCATTAATCAATACAAAGAGGGAAGAAGAGATTTCAGAAATCTCGATCTACGAAACTCCTCTTTTAAAAAGCAAGACTTACGCGATGCTGATTTTAGCGGTTCAGATATTCGCGGTTGTTCGTTTGAAGGAGCAACCTTGGAGAACGCTAATTTCTCATCGGTTATTACTGGGTTTTCTCGATTCTATTGGTTTAATCTATTTGTGTCCGCAGGTTTTGGCTTTCTGATTTGGAATTATTGTCTAACTTTTACTGCTAAATACATCGAAATGATCACTAATCCCTTCAAAATGGCAGTTGAAGGGATTCTAGGAATTTATGCAGCAGAAATTTTCACAATCATAGCTCAAGCACCTCTTTTCTTAGCTGTAATAATTATGGTTTTCTTAATTATTTTTGTGCCTGGTTTTATGTGTGACCAAAAATATCTGACAAACTATGCTGGTTCGAGTGCAAACTCTAGCTTGGTTTATGGCTTATTTCTAAGTTTTTTTCTATCTATCCTATTTATGATGACATCAATATTAGTTGAAGATTTGCCTGATCTAAGATTTCACTTAATAAGATTCATTACTCTTCTTTTTATTCTTGTCATAGATACTGTCCTATTATATCGATTTTTGAGAAGTCTATTTTTAAATAAAACCTATGGAACAACATTTAAAAATACAAATCTAAATTGCGCAAAATTTGAACGATCTGGCATTAAAAATTGTTCTTTTGAGGGTTCTTCCTTGGATCATGCTTCCTTCAGTTATGCTGTTTTGAGAAACTGTGATTTCTGCAATGCTAATATTTCTTACGTCAATTGGAGATACTCTCAACTTATTCCTTTTACCAATTATTATACAAGCTATTTGCTTGAAAAAAATATAAAAATACTTTGCACCACTGGAAATGGGAATAAAGGCGATTATCAAAATGCTGATCTAAAACAAGTAGATCTAAGTGGTATAGACTTAACAGGTGCGGATTTAAGCGGCGCTGACCTAAGTAATGCCAATTTGCAAAATGCTCTTTTAGAAGGAGCTAATTTTAGCAATTGTAAGGCTGGGGGAACAGATTTTACTGGAGCCGTTATTAATAATAGCACTAATTTTCAAAATTTGCGGATTAATGAAAGCACCAAATTTTCTGATGGATTTCCTCAAAGTCTTTTAAATGAATTTATTATTTTTGAAGAAAAACCTGATGAGTTGAACTTTGCTGGTCAGAACTTACAAAATCTATCATTTGAAAATCAGAACTTGACCGGTGCTAATTTTACAGGTGCTGATATTCGCGGTTGTTCATTTGAAGGATCAATTTTAGAAAATGCCAACTTTTCCTTGGTTAAAGCAGGTCGCAGTAATCAACAACTTTTCTATGCCATTCTCTGCATAGTAGCATTAATTATATCGATTGGAAATATTTATTTCTTTGGTACTGAATATGTCAATCTACATCTTGGTGAATATCTAAAACAACAGACAGAAATGATGACAGTAACTCTTCTGGGAATATCATACCTAGTAGTTGTTATCCTTGTATTTATATTTGCTATTTTGATAAATTTTACCAATTTATTGGGTTTCGCTACAATATCATTGGGTTTCGCTACAATAAAAGGAACAGTAATTGACAAGCGAATTGATAGCATTAAAAAATCTAGCAATATTCAATCAACTTACCGTAAATATATGGAAGATTATCACTTGTTCTGGATACCTTTTTTGTTAGTCTTAATGACTTTAACAGGAATAGAATCAATACGAAGATTTGTATATATCAGCAAAAATGAAGTATTTATAAACATAAACACTATTATCTTTTTAGTTCTTCTGGGTTCATCTATCTTCTTTTTACATCGCGTAGTAATTCTTGCTTTTCTTTCCCCTCTTGGATATAGCGGAACTTCTTTTAATAAGGCTAATTTAAATCACGCCATTTTTAATCAGGCGAATTTGAAAGGTTGCAACTTTACTCATGCCAATTTAGACAATTGCAACTTTGAAAGGGCAATCTTTATCCGTTCTAGATTTGACAATACCAGCCTTGCCTATACCAATTGGGAATCTGCCAGATTTAGAGGGCGATTAAATCATTTTTCTGGTTACATGATTAACGATAAAGTAAGACGGCTGGTTATTACTAGAAATGGCAGAGATAGTAATTTTCAGGAAGCATATTTTGAACAAGTAGATTTGAGAAATGTTGATTTAAGTGGTTCTAACTTAAATAAGGCGAATTTCCAAAATGCGCTTTTGGAGGGAGCGAATCTTGCCAATGCTCAAGCTTTAGGAACAGATTTTACGGGAATCATTATTAAGGACACTAATTTTGAAAATCTACGAATTGATTCAAAAACAAAATTTCCTGATGACTTTGCTGAAGATATTTTGGATAAATGTATTTTAGGATTTCGGAATCTTAATTTTTCTCAGCGTAACTTACAAAATCTTTCATTTAAAGATTTAGACTTGACAGGTGCCGATTTTTCGGGTGCTGATATTCGCGGTTGTTCATTTGAAGGAGCAATCTTAGAAAATGCAAATTTCTCCTCGGTGATAGCTGGACGGAGCCATAAACAATTTCTGTTATTGATCCTCTATATAGTGATAACTATTATTTTAAGTGGAAGTCTTGAATTATTGGCTATAGACTATGTTAACTCACATTTCAGCGTATTCTTGCGACAATTTACGGGTACGATGGCAGTCTCTTTTCTTTGGCTAACTCACTTGGTAGTTGGACTTATCGTTGTAGCGATTGCTTTTTTTATAAATCCTTTAATTAGATCTGTTGTTAAAACCTTAAATGATCTTGATCGACTAAAACAAGACCAAGGCAAAAGTCTTGAAATCCTTAATCTAAATCATTTTAAATATCTTAAAACCGTTCATTTTTATGATCAAGTTTATGATTTTCCGAACATTGATCTTCTCATATTCTGTTCGGGGATAATGACAATATCAGCTATCGGCTCACTGTTTTTATTGACAAAATCTTATAGTTATACGACTGGAAATGCCATTAATATAATTGCTTCATCACTTCTTTTAATTTGTTTTTTGTGGTTTTTAATTTGTTTTATTTATGCAATTGTAACTGAAATTGGAACTTCATTTAATCACACTAATTTAAACAATTCCACATTTTATCAAGCTAATTTAGGATTATGTAGTTTTGCTAATGCCAACTTAGATAACTGTAACTTTGAAAGAGCAAATTTTACTAGAGTTGATTTTACTGGTTCTAGCCTTATCTATACCAACTGGAAAGGTGTTAAATTTGGTAGTCTTTTTAATGAATATTATGGCTACCTAAAATATGATAATATAAAACAACTTGTTGTAACTAGAAATGGTAGAGATAAAAATTACAGAGGATTAGAGCTAACTCAGTTAGATTTACAAGGTGTAGATTTATCTGGTGCAGATCTGCGAAATGCTGACTTAAGTGGCTCTGATTTAAGAAATGCTAAACTTGATCGAACTAATTTACAAAATGCTAAGGTTTTGGGAACTGATTTTTCAGAGGCTGTTATTAATAATTGTAACCTCGAAAACTTACTTTTTGATGATAATACTAAATTTCCAGATAATGTAAGAATACCCCATGATGATCAAACAGATAATTCTGTCAATTTAAGCAATCAGGTTCTTGATTTTTCCAATCGAACCTTACGCAATATATCCTATGTTGAGCAAAATCTTGAAGGAGCTAATTTTAGTAACTCTGTGATTATAAACTGTAATTTTAAAGAGACTAACTTGAGAAAAGCAAATTTTGTCAATGTGAGAATATTCGGTAAACATTCTTTCCTCAATTTTTCTGTTTTATCATGCTTTATTGGAGTGTCTGCTGGGACATTAATATATATAAATCAGTTATTTATTGCAGTAATTTTGCTTATGTTATCTTCATTTTTAATTACCGCACATAAGAGATTTTGGGGAGATAAAAAATTTTCAGTACGCTTACTTTTGTTTACTCTGATAGCAAATCGAGTCTTCGTCATAATCTCTAACTTTGGAAAAACAAATATTTTTTCCCAAAGTGGTTCTCTATTACTTATTCTTATTTGTGTATTCTTTCTATTCTTTGATCGTCGAGATTCTCAGGAATGGATGGGTAGTGATTCGTTTGATAATTGTAATCTAGATGGTGCAAATTTTAGTGGCTCTACTCTTGATAAATGTGATTTTAGAAATGCAATAATTAATCATATTGACTGGTCAGATGCTAAGTTTATTAACTGCCTTTTTCCTACTAACCTTGACAAAAAAGAGATTCAACAACTTTGTACCACTAGAGATGGAAAAGAGAAAGAATTTACCTTTACCGATTTAAAAAACTTTAACTTATCCTACATAGATTTTACTGCGACTAATTTTAGTGGCTCAGATCTTACTAATTCACACTTTAAATATGCTTTTCTTGAACAGGCTAACTTATCCAATGTCAATGCTATTGGGTCAGATTTTACTGGAGCCAATCTCACAGGTGCTTGTATCGAAAACTGGACAGTTGGGGCTAACACTAATTTTAATAATGTTAAATGTGAATATATTTATCTCGAACAAAGACAAAGAGAACGAAAGCCTGCAAGCGGTTCTTTTCAGGAAGGAGACTTTGAGAAAATTATTATCCAATATCAAAAATCCTTAGATCTCCTCTTTCGCAACGGAGATGATCCAGAAGCATTCAAACTTGCTCTACCTTTAATGCTTGAACTGCGGAAAGAAGACGGTTACTACTTTAAATCTATAGAAAATATTGGTGATGGTGATATCCTGCTTCGACTTGCACACAACAACCCCAATCCCAATAAAGCATTAGCCTATAGCCTCTTTACCAAACTGACGGAAACAATCGCTAACATTCCCCAGAGTGCGAGACAAACCTATCAATCCCTTGTAACCGAACTTACCAAAATACTGCCAAAAGATGCAAAACAGAACTATGAACTCATAGAAACAGAACTCTTACGACTGCGAAATCAGCTAGAAATCACCCAAACCCAAGTCCTACAACTGACCCAAGAAGTACAAACCCAAAAAGAAACCAAACAATCTCAGCGTTCCCAGTCTGAAAATGATAAAATTAGAAGAAGCTTTAGTTTAGTCAGCATAGCTGTAGAAAATATGTTTAGCAAAATCAACAAAGCAGAATCCTCTGGTGGCGATGCTATCGTCGGCGGTATTGACAACAAGAACCTAGTTGTTGGCAAAAATCAAACAGGTGTGTCCGGTAGAGACATCAGTAACAGCAGCATTAACCAACTTCAAGCCTCAAGTGAGCCAAACGCCAAAAAACTAGCAGAGTTACTCAAGGAACTACAATCTACTATTGAGCAATCTGCATTAAACTCAGACGATAAAGAATCTGCACAGGAACATATTAGCAATATCGCTCAATTTGCCAATAATCAACAAAACACAGAACTTAAAAAGCCAGCTAAAATCTCACTTGATGCTCTAGAAACTGTCTTAAGAAGAGTTTCAGGACTATTTCAACTGGTTAAGCCAATGATTGATACTGTTAGAGCAATTTTACTTTAGTGAAACTATAAGTTTGGCTGATATTACAGGGGTAAAAATAGAGAGTCCTTACTCATCGGGAAGTTTTGGCATTGGCAGCAAATGATACTATTTCTTGAGGACGGGGAGCTATGTCACCGGCAAGGCCGCCTTTCTTGCACTTCATCCCTGAAAGTAGAAACACCTTTTCAGTTATCAGTGAACAGTTATCAAAGAGCCGGGCTGATAACTGTTCACTGGTAGCGGTGCTACAATTAAAAGAAAAAGTTTGCTCCAAGAAAACCATGCAACTAGAAGAATACTTTGAAGTTTTTGAGCCAGATGACATCCGCATTAAAGGACATCGCATTGGGATTGAGGATGTCATCAACTACCATTTAAAAGGTTATACTTCCCAGCAGATTCTCCAAGAGTTACCCAGCTTAAACCTAGAGAAAATTTACGCTACTCTCACCTATTACTATCAAAATAAGCCCCAGATAGATGCTTATCTTCAGCACCTCCATGACTGGCAAGAAGAACAATACCAACAGTGGTTAAATACCGAGCCATCGCCACTGATTCAACGCCTAAGACAACTGAAACTAAAACGGAAACAGCAAGAACTAAACCTCGCATGAGAATCCGGTTTTTGTTAGATGAAAACTTATCCCCAGACCTCAAAATATCTCTGTTGCGATTGAATCCTAATCTCGATATTTTGCGAGTAGGTGAACCCGATGCACCACCACTGGGAACTTTAGACCCAGAAATCCTAGATTATGTTGCGTCATTTCAACGGTTATTAGTTACCAGGCTCTAATAGATTGTATCTCGTTGACGGGCCGGGCGATCGAGGGATTTAATCGCCGTTGCTAATTCCTCGACGGTCAAACAAGTACCGCCCAGGGCCCCGGCCATAGTGGTAATATGTTCTTCCATGAGAGTGCCACCGAGATCGTTGCAACCCCAGTTTAAGGCTTCTGTCGCCCCCTGTAAGCCCAATTTTACCCAACTGGGTTGATGATTTTTAATGCTATTGCCCAAATAAATCCGCGCCACTGCTGTTAATTTTAATGTATCGGCTAAAATTGGTTGATCCCGTCCGACTCGATTTCTCAGGGGTTTGGGGGCTGATTGTCCCACAAAAGGCAATAAAATAAATTCGGTGATTTTAGCCCGATAATTATTTTCTAGGGCGATTTCTTGCTGTTTTCTAATTTTTTCGAGGTGCTGCACCTGTTGGCTAGGGGTTTCAATATGACCGCAGAGCATGGTACTGGTGGTATGTAACCCCAAGCGATGGGCAGTACCGACTATTTCTAACCAAGTGGCGGCATCGATTTTTTCTGGACAAATTACCCGTCTTACCTCATCCACCAACACCTCGGCAGCCGTCCCCGGTAGAGAATTCACTCCTGCTTCTTGCAGGGAAGCGATAACTTTTTCGTAACTTAAACCGTCTTCCCTAGCTATAAATTGGACTTCTTGGGGCGAAAAAGCGTGTAAATGCAGGTCAGGAAAGGCTTGCTTCAGGTTTTTAACAATTTCGAGGTAATAGTCTAAGGAATTGCCCTTAATCTTGGCTTTTGGGTTTAATCCTCCCTGCATACAAATTTCCGTCGCCCCACGACGGACAGCATCGGCCGCTTTAGCGATAATTTCCTCTAAATTAAGCCAGAAAGCCCCCTCTTCATCTTCATCGCGTCTGAATGCACAAAAACTGCAATGCTGCTCACAAATGTTACTAAAATTAATATTGCGATTGATAACGTAGGTGACGGTATCTCCCACCTGTTGACGACGCAAAAAGTCGGCCGTTTCCCGAATCCAGGCAATTAAACGGTTATCGGTAGTTTCTAGCAAGATAATCGCTTCTTTTGCCGATAAATTCGCCCCTGACCGCGCTTTTGCCAAAATATCGGTTACGGGTGCGGTGATGGAGGAGTTAGTCACGGGAGATAAATATTAAGGGTTGCCGATCCTAATTGTAGAACGAGGTCAGAAGGAACAGTAAAGAA